>JACCDZ011812963.1_pt1 | contig 12584 bp, 22 predicted proteins | sample 7449551 | NCBI WGS metagenome assembly JACCDZ01 (sample SAMN15323452, study PRJNA562643) | freshwater metagenome | isolation source: river surface water | place: USA:Blue River Watershed | collected 2017-08-18
AGCAACATCTGAGTGGGGCCTCCCATGTGAGATTGATGCTTGAGGGGGATTGGCCTTACGGCTGATCCCCTTCAGGTATCACCTCGCGAAAAATACATGTCTCTTAATGAGACCACTACCCGAAAGGGACACCATGTTCTACGTCATTCTCCTGCTCATCATCGCAGGTCTCTGCTTCGCATATCTGCGGAGCACCCAGCAGACGAAGTCCGCCAAGGACGACGCCAAGCGCTGGACGATTCTCGCCATGATTTACGACAACTGGGCCCACCAGGAGTTCGAGCGGAACGAGCTGCTGACCCAGCAGCGCGACGACGCATATCTGAGCATCGAGCTGATGGCCCTCGGCCTGGAGCAGGAGCATCGTGATCACGAGACGGTGTTGACCCTGGTGCTGAATCAGAAGGAGCACGCATGAACAGCGAGCAGTTCGCTGAGGTCTTCGAGCAGGTGATGCAGTCGTCCAGGGACGTCCTGCTCAAGAAGGCTGGCGAGTACGCCAGCGACGACGACCGCCTCCACAACTTCAACGTGGCGGCGGTACTCGGCGACATCGAGCCGGCACAGGCACTGGGCGGGATGATGGTCAAGCACACGACCTCCATCTACGACATGCTCAAGGCCGGCGACCCGTCCCAGTTCTCGCTCGAGATGTGGGACGAGAAGATCGGCGACCACATCAACTACCTCATCCTGCTCAAGGCTGCCGTCGTCGAGGCGCACGCCGAGAGCATCCGCAGCCAGGGGGAACTCCCTCTCGACTACGTCGGCACTCAGCCGGCCTGAAAGGAACAACAAGATGCTGAAGAAGTCCATCACGTTCGAGGACTACTCCGAGCCGCCGCAGGAGGTCACTCGTGACTTCTACTTCAACTTCTCGAAGCTGGAGATCATCGAGATGCTCGAGGTCGACGACCTTGAGGGCACCCTCAAGAAGCTGCAGCAGACCGAGTCCGGCCCGGAGGCCTACGCCCTCTTCAAGAAGATCATCCTGTCGGCCTACGGCGAGCGCACCCCCGAGGGTGGCTTCCGCAAGGAGGACGACAACGGCCGGCCGCTCAGCAAGAAGTTCGAGACCCTGCCGGCCTGCGACGAGCTGATCATCGGCTTCTTGCAGGACCCGCTCTCGGGCGGCGCCTTCATCGAGGCCTGCCTGCCGGCGAAGCTGGTTCGGGAGGCCAAGGAGGCCCAGAAGAACAACCCGACCAACCAGCAGATCGAGCAGATGGTCAACGAGGCCGCTGCTCGACAGGAGGACCCCGCCACAGCCATCGCGCCCGGCACGGACCTCAACGCTCCGAAGAAGTTCGAGGACTACACGGAGGAGGAGCTGCTCGCCATGAGCGACTCCGACTTCGCCGCCCTCGTCCCGGTCAGCAGCTCGAAGGACATGACCCAGCAGCAGCTGATGGTGGCCTTCAAGCGCAAGAGCCAGGCCAGCTGATCCATATTCGTAAGGACGGGCAGAAGGCGAGGGTCCCTAAGAGGGAAGTAGGGGTCTCACCCTAGTCCGGACGCCTGACGACAAAACGACCGCCGTAGGACCCAACCCCCGGGTCAAAAAGGTGCCCTGCCTTACGAATGCACAACTCCCATATTTCAGCACTACTAACAAGGAGAACAATCATGCTCGAGTTCATCAAGACGTTCCTGAAGTCCTACCTGCTCCCGATCCTGAAGCAGGCAGTGGCACAGGTTGTCATCCAGCAGATCGAAGACTCGATCTACCCGCCGCGTCGGCAGGGCTACATCCGTAACGCGCCTCGCCAGTACGGACGTCGCCCCTTCCACGCGGTGAGCGACGAGGACTGATATTCATGTCCTGGTACGTCCAGATCGAGCGCAGCAACATCCCGGAGTACAACGACACCCAGTGGGAGCCGATCGTCATCGGCCCGTTTGACACTGAGGACGAGGCACTCAAGCACCGGCAGTACTCCCTGGACGTGGAGGACTGGTGCTACCACGAGGCGAAGGACAAGCAGTACAACTGCGACGATGCCTTCGTCACCGAAGTACCCGATATTCCGTCCTACGGGGTCAACGCCCCGGTCTACTACGAAGGAGCATGAAGATGGACGTCAGCAAGATCGCAAAGAAGGACGCCTTCGACTGGGCGCGCGCAGAGATGTTCTTCGGGGCTGGAGCAGGCACCCGGAGGAAGCTTCTGAACGCCGCCATCGAGGACAAGGTCGCCAAGATCCCCGGCTACGTGGAGCTCTTCGAGGAGTACTACTCCAAGCAGAACTTCGCCGATCACGCCATCGCGGCTGCCAAGGAGCGGAAGCGCATCGACCGCATGGTCTCGCTCAAGAAGAACGGCAAGGGTCTGCTCACGGGTAACAAGAAGCAGCTCACGACCGTGGTGCTCACCGGCGTCTTCGTCTGGGGCGTCCTGGTCGAGACCGGCTACGACGAGCCGATCAAGGCCAAGACCAAGGAGCTCTACGGCAAGACCAAGAAGGCGTTCAACGACGCCGTCAAGGGCGATGGCTGAGCTCGACGCACGGGTGACCGTGCAGGACATCATGGGCCAGCTCCAGAAGGAGAAGGCTCAGGCCGAGCAGGACCACCGCAAGGAGAAGGACGACGAGAACAAGTCATATTTTTCCGGGCAGCTGGACCTGATCGACCGGCTGGAGGCCTTCATCAACGTGTAGCTCGCAAGATCTACACGCCTCATAATGAGACCCCAACTACGACCAAAGGAAACAATCATGTCCAAGCTCAACACTGTCAAGATCGTCACCCGTATCGTCGTCGGCATCTGCACCTCCGCCACCGTTGGCCAGGCGCTCCGCAACACCGTCCCCACCGAGACCAAGATCCAGAAGATCGAGGTCGCGATCGGGTCGGCTGCTGTGGGCGCCATGGCTTCCGAGGCGGCTGGTCAGTACACCGACCGGTTCATCGACGACATCGCCGCAGCGTTCAACTCGGCCAAGCCCACCGCCTGAACCCGTACCAACCCCTCAGAGATGAGAGGGCGCTAACCACGCCCTTTCATTTTTTTCGCCTTCTACCACAAGGACAAGATTATGGACAACCAGTTCCCCGGCAACAGCCACCAGGACAAGGAGAACCTCACCCCGAAGAAGGCTGCGCCGGCCAAGAAGGTCGAGAAGATCGTGACCGGCACCGTCTCCACGAGGAAGAAGCCTCTCGGCAGGAAGATCAAGGAGTTCATCGTCGGCGACGACTCGAAGAGTGTCGTGCAGTACGTCTGGCAGGACATCCTCGTTCCTTCTGCTCGAGACATGGTGTTCGACGCCTTCACATCCGGCGTCGAGCGCAAGATGTACGGCGACGTCCGGTCTCGCGGCCGGCGTGGTCGGAACCCCATGCAGGAGCTTTTCGGCAACGCGACCTACAACGCGTACAACCGCTACTCCGCATCCAGCAGCTCCTTGCGTCCGGATCCTCGGGCGCAGCAGCCGAACCGCCGGGGTCGGGCTCAGGTTCGGGACCTGCAGGAGCTCGTCTTCGACCAGCGCGGAGACGCCACCGAGGTGCTCGACGCGATGATCGCAATCGCAGACCAGTACAACGCAGTCACGATCTCGGATCTCTGGGACCTGCTCGGTCGAACGGGTGAGCCCACGGACGAGAACTACGGGTGGACCGACCTCGTCGGCACGGATATCTACAAGGTGCCCGAGGGCTACCTTCTGGATCTCCCCCGCCCGCACGCCCTCGACTGACCCCCACAACAGCTCTACTAAATAGGAGAAATCTGATGTACAAGCGCACCACCACTCCGAAGAACGAGAAGCCCACGACCGAGCTGTTCCTGGACGTGATCCTCGAGAGGAAGGCGTGCACCCGTCACCAGGCCTCCGTCGGCGACCCCTGCTGGGGGATCACGCAGTCGGATGGTCTGGGCCGCGGTGCGGTCTGCAACGGTCGGGCCAAGGCCGCCGGGTTCAACCACCCGATCCGGCCGGAGTCCCTCCGTCTCCACCGACAGAGCAAGAAGAAGTAAGGAGTGGGGGTATGGCCACCCACAACGAGCGCTCGCTGCTGAAGGCCTTCTACCCCACTTCCAAGTCGTGGGCGGCGAAGGTCGACAAAATGCCTGACGCACAAGTCATCGCCGTCCTACGACGGCTCCAGTCGCAGAAGAAATCCTGAAGGAGAAACCAAGATGAAGTTCCACCTGCCCGCTGCCGTGGCCTCGCGAGTCGCTCTCGTGTCCGCCAAGACGCAGCAGAATTCCCCGCACATCCTCTTCGGCGCCGGCATCGTCCTGATGGGCGCAACCGTCGTCTCCGCATGCGCGGCCACCCTCAAGGTGGAGAAGGTCCTCGACGCTCACAAGGAGCACATGGACTGGGCGGAAAACCACGCCGACAACGAGAACATCGACGTCCGCAAGGAGAAGGCGGTTGCCTACGCCGTCACCGCGCGGAAGCTCACCCGCCTGTACGGCCCCTCGGTCGTCATGGGCGTCGGTTCGGTCGTCTGCCTCACGCAGTCGCACCGCATCATGAATCGCCGGAACGCTGCGCTGACCGCTGCGTACGCCGGCCTGGACAAGGCGTTCAAGAAGTACCGTGAGCGTGTCGCCGACGAGCTCGGTGAGGACCGCGAGCGCGAGATCTACGCCGACGTCGAGACCACGAAGGTCAAGGGTGCCGACGGCAAGAAGGTCGAGGTCAAGAAGGCGTCGGGTAAGGGCGGTTCGCCCTACGCCCGGCTCTTCGACGAGCACAACCGGAACTGGGACTCCAACGGCGACTACCGCGTCGGGTTCCTGCGCCTGAAGCAGAACTGGGTCAACGACCAGCTGAACGCCAAGGGCATCGTGTTCCTGAACGAGGTCTACGACGAGCTCGGTCTCGAGCGCACGGAGGCCGGCCAGCACGTCGGCTGGGTGTCCAAGAAGTACAACGAGTCGGTCGATGGCTACATCGACTTCGGCGTCTTCACCGAGCGAAGCAGCGACGAGTACTACAACTTCGCTGTGCACGGTGACGGCATCTGGCTCGACTTCAACGTCGACGGCGTGGTCTCCGACCTGCTGAAGAAGATCTGAGGCGATGAGTCATGGATATTCAGAAGCTGAAGTCGATTGGATCCGATCGACGTGTGATCCTTACCGTGGTCTCTGCCGGCTCCCTCGCGGCGGGCTTTGCCTTGGGGTACAGCCGTGCCCGATCAGCGCTCGAGGCCCAGTACGAGCTGCAGATGCAGCAGGAGACGGCAGAGATCAAGCGGTACTACGCCGAGCAGAGGGTCGTGCAGGAGATCAAGCCCTCTCCGGAGGAGCTCCTGGCGAAGCACCACTCGGAGGAGGCGGAGGCGGCTCGTGAGGCGATGGAGTCCTACCAGGGCACCACGTCTGGCGAGCACCTGGTGGAGCACCCGCCCGTCAAGGGCAGTTCCATCGTCACCCCCGAGGGCAAGGTCGTGACCGAGCTTCCGGAGACGCTGGTGGACGACACGGACCCGGAGACGGCTGCTGCTCTGCAGGAGACCGTCGAAGGACGAACGCGCGACAACGTGTTCGCTGGTCGTGCGCCGGTGGAGGACGAGGCCGAGTGGGACTACGACCACGAGCAGGCGATCCGGGATGCCAACCCGGACAAGCCGTTCATCATCCACCACGACGAGTACTTCGAGAACGAGACGGAGTACGAGCAGGGGACCCTCACGTACTACGAGGGGGACGACACCCTGGTGGACGACAAGGACATGCCCGTTCCCGACGAGTCGAGCGTTGTCGGTGACGACGCGCTCACGGCCTTCGGCCATGGCTCGAAGGACAAGAACGTGGTGTACGTCCGGAACGAGTCGCTGGAGATGGACTTCGAGATCGTCCGCTCCAACGGCAAGTTCTCGGTGGAGGTTCTGGGGTTCGACGATGAGGAGGGCGAGAGCCTTCAGCACGCTCACAGCCGGCCCAACAGGCGCTTCCGCATGGAGCACGATGACTGATGAGCGTTCTACTCGACGAGGAGTACCTCGTCTGGCTTTACGGCCAGAACGGGAGCCCCAAGTTGAGGAACCGCTCTAAGTCTCACTGGTCCCTAACCAGACAACTCTTCAAGAAGGAGTTCGTTTGGTTCGTCCCCAACGATGACAACCGTGTCGAGGACGGGAGGGACCTGCGACTGGAGTTCCTCCAGGAGTGCGGGCTCGATGCAGATGAGGAGTGGCTCTCAATGGGCTGCTCGATGCTCGAGCTCTTGATCGGACTGTCGCGGCGGCTGGCCTTCGAAACTGAGGGTCAGCCCCGCGTCTGGTTCTGGCACATGATCGAGACGCTCGACCTACACCAGTACAACGACCGCGTCTACGACGCCATGGCTGAAGAGAAGATCGACGAGGCCCTAAATCGTGTCATATTTCGGACGTACAACCCGGATGGGCGCGGGGGCCTCTTCCCTCTCCGGCGCCCAGTCAAAGACCAAAGAGAGGTGGAGCTCTGGTATCAGCTTAGCGCATATTTGCTCGAACTCACCGCGTAGCCCGAAAGGAGGGTAGATGGACTTCTATCGGTTCAGTACGAAAGAGAACAAGAACGGTACAACCGAGCTATATCCCGGCTTCAAAGTCGGGCGATCTACCGACCTGATGGTCCGTGGTGGTGGCTTCTATGCCGTTTGGGACGAAGAAGTTGGTCTGTGGTCCACCGACGAGTACCGGCTTGCCGAGATCGTCGACAGGGAGCTCCGCGAGTACGCGGCTAAGAGCGATATTCCCTACATCATCAAGGACATGACCAACTTCGAGACAGGTTCCTGGAGCACCTTCCAGAGGTACCTGTCTCAGGTCTCAGACAACAGCGTTCAGCTGGACCAGAACCTCACCTTCGCCAACACGGAGGTGAAGAAGAGTGACTACGCTTCTAAGCGTCTGCCCTATTCGCTTGCTCCTGGTTCGATTGAAGCTTGGGACGAGCTGGTCGGAACCCTATATTCCGTAGAGGAGAGGGAGAAGATCGAGTGGTTCATCGGGGCAGTGGTGTCCGGAGACTCCAAGACCATCCAGAAGTTCGGGGTGTTCTACGGGCCGCCGGGTAGTGGTAAGGGAACTATCCTGGAGGTGATCGAGCGTCTCTTCCAGGGGTACACGACGTCGTTCGAAGCGAAGCAGTTGGGCAGCAACAACGCCCAGTTCGCAACGGAGGTGTTCAAGGGGAACCCGCTCGTCGCAATTCAGGGCGACGGTGACCTCTCCAAGATCGAGGACAATGCACGACTGAACTCGATCATCTCCCACGAAAACATGACGATGAACGAGAAGTTCAAGAGCAGCTACACAGCCAAGATCTTCGCGTTGCTCCTGATGGGTACGAACAAGCCCGTCAAGATCTCGGACGCCAAGTCTGGCATCATCCGTCGACTGATCGATATTCACCCGACGAACGTGCGGATCCCGATCAACCACTACAACACGCTCATGTCGCAGATCGACTTCGAGCTGGGTGCGATTGCGCATCACTGCTGGGAGGTGTACCTGCGTCTCGGCAAGAACCACTACAACTCGTACCGCCCGTTGGAGATGATGTTGCAGACTGACGTCTTCTTCAACTTCATCGAGGCCTACTACGACATATTCCACGAGCAGGACGGGTGTTCGCTCACCCAGGCCTACATGCTCTACAAAGAGTACTGCTCGGACAGTGGAATCGAGTGGGTGTTGCCGAAGTACAAGTTCCGTGAGGAGCTTCGCAACTACTTCGACGACTTCAAGGACCGAATGGAGGTGAATGGTCAGGTGGTCCGCTCATATTACTCGGGCTTCAACGCCAACAAGTTCAAGGCGCCGAGTAAGGACGCGCCAACCTTCTCCTTGGTGATCGAGGAGCACGACTCTCTCATTGACGAGGAGTGGGCAGACATGCCGGCTCAGTACGCGAGTCAGTGGGAGACGCCCAAGCGCAAGTGGAGCGACGTTACGACGACGCTCAAGGACATCGACACGAGCCAGCTTCATTTCGTGAAGGTGCCTGAAGGACACATCATCATTGACTTCGACCTCAAGGACGACAGTGGTGAGAAGTCCCTAGAGCGAAACCTGGAAGCGGCGAGCAACTGGCCGGCTACCTACGCGGAGCTCAGCAAGAGTGGTGCGGGTGTCCACCTGCACTATATCTACGACGGTGACACCTCTCTTCTCCGGACCGATTACTCGGAGGGCATCGAGGTCAAGGTATATCCTGGGGACTCTTCTCTCAGGCGATTGCTGTCGAAGTGCAACCACGTCCCAATCGCCACCATCTCTAGCGGCTTGCCGCTGAAGGAGAAGACCAAGATGCACGATCAGAGAGTGATCCGGAGTGAGCAGGGCCTGCGTGCCATGGTCGTCCGGTGCCTGCAGAAGGAGTTCCATCCGGGGACATATTCCAACGTCGACTTCATCAAGAAGTTGCTCGACGAAGCACACGAGGCCGGCTACACGTACAACGTGACCGACATGCGTGCCGGGATCCTGGCGTTCGCCATGGGGAGCTCCAACTCGAAGGACCGGGCGCTCAAGCTCGTGCAGGAGATGAAGTTCGCGTCCAAGGATGCGGACCCGCTGTTCGGGGAGGACCCCATTTCCCCGGACGAGCCGACGATCCTGGCCACCAGTCAGCAGGAGCAGAGGCTGGTGTTCTTCGACCTCGAGGTTTACCCGAACCTCTTCGTCGTGTGCTGGAAGTTCGAGGGCGACGCGGACATGGTCAAGATGATCAACCCGAAGCCTCAGGACATCGAGCACCTGCTCAAGATGAAGCTCGTCGGCTTCAACAATCGTCGGTACGACAACCACATCCTGTACGCCGCGTTCATGGGGTACACCAACGAGCAGCTCTACAAGCTGTCTCAGAAGATGATCGTCGGCAAGGACCGGAACGCCATGTTCGCAATGGCCTACGGTCTCAGCTACGCGGACATCTTCGACTTCGCTGCGATCAAGAAGAGCCTCAAGCTCTGGGAGATCGAGCTGGGTCTCCATCACATGGAGATGGATATTTCCTGGGACCAGCCAGTTCCCGAGGAGATGTGGGACAAGGTCGTGGAGTACTGCTGCAACGACGTGGTCGCAACCGAGGCCGTGTTCGAGCACCTCAAGCAGGACTTCGTGGCCCGTCAGATCTTGGCGGACCTGTCCGGCCTGTCGGTCAACGACACCACGCAGAAGCACACTGCACGGATCATTTTCGGTGAAGACCGGAACCCGGCGCAGTCGTTCGAGTACACCGACCTGTCCCGGGACTTCCCGGGGTACGAGTTCGATCTGGGCAAGTCGCACTACCGCGACGAGCTGGTCGGTGAAGGCGGGTACGTGGATGCCATTCCAGGCATGTACGAGAACGTGGAGGTTTGGGACGTCGCTTCGATGCACCCGACCTCGATCGTTCAGCTGAACCTGTTCGGGCCCTACACCCCGAACTTCAAGGCCCTGCTGGATGCTCGACTGGCGATCAAGCACGAGGACTACGACTCGGCTCGCAACATGCTGGGTGGCAAGCTCGCGCCGCACCTTGGGAACGTCGCCGACGCGGAGGCGCTCTCCTACGCTCTGAAGATCGTGATCAACATCGTCTACGGTCTGACGAGCGCGAAGTTCGACAACCCCTTCCGGGACCTGCGCAACAAGGACAACATCGTCGCCAAGCGTGGGGCTCTGTTCATGATCGACCTCAAGCATTTCGTCGAGGACATGGGGTTCAAGGCGATCCACATCAAGACCGACTCGATCAAGGTCTCCAACCCGACGGACGAGCTGCGTGAAGCGGTGTTCGAGTTCGGGCGCAAGTGGGGCTACGACTTCGAGCACGAGGCCACGTACGACAAGTTCTGCCTCGTGAACGACGCGGTGTACATCGCGCATGTCGGGTGGGCCGCCAAGGCCAAGAAGATCGGCAAGTGGGAAGCCGTAGGGGCTCAGTTCCAGGAGCCGTTCGTCTACAAGTCGCTGTTCACCGGAGAGGAGATCACGTTCGACGACCTGTGCCAGACCAAGCAGGTTCAGAAGGGCGCGATGTACCTCGACTTCGAGCACGACACTCCGATGGTCACGGCCAAGGAGGGTCTGAAGTTCGTCGGTCGGACCGGAAGGTTCGTGCCGGTGAAGGAGGGCAGCAACGGAGCCATGCTGCTTCGGATCGACGACGAGGGCAAGACCCACGCGGTGCAGGGCACCAAGGGATATCTGTGGGTGGAGGCCTCGATGTTCGAGCCGGACAACATGGAGATCGACATGTCGTACTTCGACGCAATCGCGGACAAGGCGGCGGACACGATCTGGAAGTTCGGCAACTACGACGAGTTCCACAAGTCGTAACACCCTGGAGGGGGCCTTCGGGCCCTCTCCCTATATTTCAGGAGGTGACATGATCAACCCCATTCGCTGGTTCGAGGGAACCGTCGCTGGTTGGGAGTTCCGTCTTCGTAAGAACGGGCACACCCGGCTCGCCGCAATCCTCGGCTGGAGAGCCAAGAGGAAGGTGAAGTGATGCAGAACATGCCCACACGACACGCACAGCGCTACATCAACAAGAACACCCACGTCATCGTCGAGGCGGCTCAGCTCACGATGGACAACGCCTCTGAGATCTCGAACTGGGCCAACGGTGCTCAGATCGTCGAGGAGACGGACGCACTGACGCACGCCGTCCAGGAGGGTCTGAACATCAAGACCCCGCAGGGCACCAAGCGTCTCAGCGTGGGGATGTTCCTGGTGCTCTACCAGGACCAGTTCTACCTGTCCCAGCCTGGCCAGTTCCAGGCGAACTACAACCCGCTCAGCTGACCTATATCTAGGAGGAACCAAAGTGTCAGGACTCACGCTCGACGAAGACCCCGGCAACCGGAGGAGGTCCAGCCGGACCCCTTCCCTGCCCACCACTGCGAAGTCTCGGCAGGACATGCTTCCCGACATCCCGGCAGCTCGGCCCAAGATCCCGGCCGACCTCATGGAGATGATCCTCGGAGAGGACGCCTGATGCCCAAGTCGCGCGTCACCAAGCGAGCCAAGAAGGCGAAGCTCGCCCGCTTGAAGCGGAAGAAGGCTCGCGTGAACGTCCGGGAGCTCGCCGACATGATCAACAAGCTCGAGGAATACGGCGACTCGCTCGGGGAAGACATCCTCGAGATCGATGGCGAGGTGTACCTCAACCCCACCCAGCAGGCTGCGATCGACCAGATCCTGCAGGGAGACAAGGAGAAGAACGATGGCAGGTAAGGAGCTGTCCACGACGAGTGGACGAGGCACCAAGGAGATCGAGCAGCCGTACGCCCCCGGGTGGCTCCTGCTCGAGGACGAGAACAACCAGCTCCTGGTGGAGGACGGCAAGATCGTCTTCCGCAACTTCGCCGGCCGTGAGGGCCAGTACAACCGCGAGGGGGACCGCAACTTCTGTGTCATCATCCCGGAGCACGTCGCCGAGATGATGATCGCGGACGCCTGGAACGTGAAGAAGCTCAAGGACCGTGCTGACGGCACGCCGGGGGACTACTACATCCAGGTCTCCGTCGGCTACAAGGGCCGGCCGCCGAACATCTTCCTCATCTCCAGCAAGGGACGGGTCCGGCTCAGCCAGCACGAGGTGGAGATCCTGGACTGGGTCGACATCGCCAAGGCCGACATCCTCATCAACCCGTACCGCTGGACCGTCAACGGCAACCAGGGCGTCAAGGCCTACGTCAAGTCCCTCGCCATCACGATGAACGAGGACGCGCTGGAGCTCAAGTACTCCACCGTGCCCGAGGTCGACGTCAACGAGCCGCTGGCCATCGAGGCCGGCGGGGACCAGGACGCCTCTGTGGTGGGGCACACCGACGACGGTGACCCCATCTACGAGGGTGAGCTGGTGGACTGATGGCTGCCTCGAACACCATCCGCGTGAAGATGGAGGTGGACCAGGAGAAGGTAGACCGCCTGGTCGCCGCCGAGGACCGCTTCCGCGAGGTGGCCGTGCAGATGCAGGAGGCCGTGAAGGAGCTCCGAGAGGCCACCATGGCCCTCGGTGACCCGTTCCTCATCGTGCGGACCGCCAGTCAGGAGTAGTTCATGAACGACCAGTATTGGAGCTGGCTGCTCTCCTTCGTGGGGGTGGCCGGCCTCATATTGGCGGGTCGGAAGATCTGGTGGGCGTGGTACATCAACATCGCCTGCCAGGTCCTCTGGTTCGCTTACGCCATCATCTCTGATCAGCTCGGGTTCCTCGTCGGTGCCTTCTTCTACACGGCCGTGTCCATCAGGAACGCATATCTGTGGACGAAGGAGCACCGAGCCAAGAAGCGTGAAGAGCGCTGGCTGGCTGAGTGGAACCGGGGCAACCGACATTTCCTGGAGGAAACATGACCGAAACGCAACCGGAGGAGGTCCAGCCGGACCCCTTCCCTGCTGTTCCGGACCAGCCGCGGACACCGCCGGGGCCTGGATCGGAAGACCTCCCTGAGGAGATCGAAGCTCGCCGCAAGGCCAAGAAGTCCTGACCAACCCAAGCTGACACAACCAAGAAAGAGAACAAGATGACCCTCAAGACCGAAAAGTTCGCCCGCAAGCCCTTCCACGTGGACGCCGTCCAGATCACCGAGGGCAACATGCAGGACGCCGCCAAGTGGTGTCAGGGCAAGGTCGAGTCC
>JACCDZ011956919.1_pt1 | contig 12582 bp, 12 predicted proteins | sample 7449551 | NCBI WGS metagenome assembly JACCDZ01 (sample SAMN15323452, study PRJNA562643) | freshwater metagenome | isolation source: river surface water | place: USA:Blue River Watershed | collected 2017-08-18
GTTGAAATCTGCCTTATTCTTTTCATTCGCAAATTTTTGATTCCTTCGCTTCGGTTCAAACATTTCGTCGGTAAGTGGATCTTTCTTTTCTTCCATAATTACTCTTTTTTTGATGATAAAATTATGAATAAATGGATGTTTTATAAAAATTAATTAACTGAAAACCTATTATTTAACTTTTCATTTGTATTTCATTTTGTGTGTTTTTGATTTATTTTGATTTTTTGCTTGGAACAAATTCGGATTAATTCGAATAAATATGAATCAATTCGTATTAATCCAAATTAATGCGGATTAATACGCTTAAAAAATGAATCCAACTTCAACAAAAAATCAAAAAATTCCTACTTTTTTAAAATCATTTAAAAGTTGGTTGGGTTCAAAAATGCGCGTTTACTCGTGTTGATTATTCTCCTATCTGCCCCGTGAAAATAGTTAACTTAAACCTTAGCACTTTTCACCATCAAGTGGGTTATAACATCGATTGAATTTGCTACAAATGAAACTTGAAATCAGAATCAAGAATTGCGATACTGATTTTTGTTTTTGAAACTTGATTTTTCAAAATTTGTGTTCGGACAACTAAAACAGATTTAACTTGAGTCTTAGTTTTACGAGTAGAGGTTTCGTATTAATTTTGGAAAGAAAAAACTTTATAATTAACTTCGAAAAAAAGTTTATGTTTGTCGAACAATGAAAATTTTACAAAAAGGTGAGTTATTCGATTAAAAAAACTCACGCCTATGTAATTAGTTTTTAATTCGTGTGTTTTATTTGTGTTTTTGATTTGTAAACAATTGAAAATCAAATATATTTACTTTTTGTATTGGGAAGTGATTTCTGGAAAAAATGTTAAGAATCATTTAGTTTGTAACCAAAATGGTTTAAGAGATATTAGAACAATTTCATTTAAATGACTCTGATTTTTTATCAAAAAGTGTCATTAAATTTTCTTCCAAAATTCCCCTTTCATCATTGATTATAAGTAATTTTGAAATTGAACAAAGCTTTTTAGAAAACAAACGAAGTGCGACATTTGGAGTTTGTTCTTCGGGTTTCATCATGAATTGAGGGTCAATATAAATAATGTCTGAATGGGATGGATTACCTTTATTTTCTGAATCTATATTATCTGTTTTTTCGAGATAAACACCTATTTCATCCAAAGGTGTATATTTTAGTTCAGATTTGAACGCAGGTCGATCTAAAAGCATCAATTTACATGCATCTAAATAGTTTTGTTTTAAGAAAAAAATAAATCCTGCAAATACCTTTGTTTGAATTGAATTAGCAGCACTAATACAAAAACTTGTCGATGTGTAATTACCCCTTTGTAAAGAAACACCTGATCCTCTTGTGTCTATAAAGACTTCACCATCCTTGATTCTCTCTTTCGAAATGTTGCTTTTCTTGAAATCATCTGTGAAAACGAAGCGCACCAATATTTCTTGGTTTTCAATTTCTACAGGAATTAACATGTTGATTTACAAAATATTTTTTAATATAGATTGATTCAAAATACCAAAGTTTGAAATACTTGAATTTTTATCTATGGTTGTTAACTCTTCTTTATAATCAACTACCTCTGCACCGTTTTCAACAAAATATCCAAAAGACTTTGACCCTATATCAATAGTAATACTTTTAGATTCTTTTTCAAGCTCAATTATTAAGGTATTATACTTAGACTTATAAATAGATTCTGGCGATAATAGCTCGATAAAAGATTCAGGTAACTTTTCTAACAAATGCACAGCATTTTTAAAGACATCCTGAGATAAGTTTTCTTGTTGAATTGTCGAAATATATTTCATCAATGGGCGACTTGGTATTGACGATAAATAATACCAATTTATATCATTTACTTTCTTCTGGAAGTAAGTACTTTCACTTGTGAAACGAGACCTAGGATCTACGTAATCACTCTGTAAAACTAATGGCGCGCCAAATAACATATATTCTTTAATTAATTAGTCCTACTTGTTTTTGAACAGATTCAATAAGTAATTCTTTTAAAACCTTTTTGTTTTTTGCATGCTCTAGATCAAACTTCTGTTTTATTTCAGCCTTATCAAATTGCTTTACATGGGGAAATAACACTGTACAGGTATGAACAATACTCACGCGATTAATATCCTTATTAACATAAATTTCAGTTCGTTCTTCTGACCTTCCTTCTGTTGGTTGATATTGATCTTGACTAAACATGGAAATTCCCCCATTATAAGTCTCCTTGAGTTTCGCTAGCGATCTATCCTCTTTAAATTGAAATAATAATTCCAAATTAATCTCCATATTTTCTTCAGAAGTCCATTCAAACTCATCAACATACATCAATGATATTGCTTCAACCAGAAGAGGAGAATATTTGTTAATGATGGAAATATCTTTCATTAATTTTTGTATAAATCCATCCCAACGGTCATAAACATTGCACTCAAAAGTTAATTGAGCTTTTTGATTGCTAAAATTTTCCAGTTTAAGGACATTTTTTGTAAGCCCATTTTCATTAAATTCTTCGAAAAGAAAGCCGTTCAAAATGTCTTTATTAACCTTAACACCTTCATTCCCTATTTGAATAGACTTAGAACTTGTTAAACCTCTTTTTTGATATTCTTTCTTGAGTATTGAATCCTTATTAAGCTGAGCAAACAATACTTCTAAAGTTAAAACCTCTTGGGGAAGGTGTAGAACCGCCAATACTTTACTAATTGCATGTTTTCCTGATATCGGATTGAACATAATGTCTTTATGCTTTTAGAACAAAAATAAGCAAAAAGTAAAACGCTTATAAGTACAGAGTAAAAAATATCAATAATAAATGTTAACATCAATCACTAGAATAAGACTGTATTACGTTTTTCAAATTCACATCTCCCCGAGACTCCTTCCCCAAAACCGCCTGCGGTAAGTTGTCTATTTTTTCTTTTATGATCTTGTAACGCGCCTCAATTGTATCTACCTTGGAAAAAAGGCTTCTATACGACGTGAAGCCTTCCTTCGTTGTTCAATGTCTTTCAATTCATATAATTAACTATTAGGAACAGCCAATTTTTTAGAATCGCAATGGTATCTAAATTCGTGTCATAAGGAAGAAATGTTAGTTGCCCTTTCATGGATGCGTTCTCTTTTTTAAGTTTTCGTTACACGTTTTTATTTCAGGTAAAGTTTTTAAAATTTTTCTACATGTTTTATTTTCATGCAAATAGATTTAAATTTTCTCTACAAGTTAACGTTTGATCGAAGAAGTGATTTGTTTCAGGTGTGACATTCTAAAAACAAAAAAGCGAATGCCTTTCGGATCCGCTTTTATTTGAAGTATTTTAACGTGCAGGTGCTACAGCAATTGAATTGAGTAATTGTGCACGAGGCAAATTTAAAAATTTTCAATCGAAAAACATTTCATTTCCTTGTGAAAAGCAATGTTTCGCCATGAGAATAAGCGTCAACATAACAGATCGAAAAACCTCATCCCGAATTGATTTAGTTGATTTTAAGAAGAAAGCATCTGAAATCTTCATGAATGAAGTTAGACATCAAATTGAAAAGGCAAAATCAATGCAACAACCCTATTTAAGGATTTTTGCTGGTTGTAACGGCTCTGGTCAATCTACTTATTCAACTGTTCTATCACCAGATGCCATCCCTTTTGATTACGATAAACGCTTTTTAGCTCATTACAATTCGATGCGTGATTCGGAGCTAAGAGAATAAATTGCTTAAAATAGTACATTAGAAGAATTTATCAGTGGTATACATTTTACGTTTTAAAACACCAGCTGAAGAAAACTGCTTTAAGTTTCTTTTTTTCTCTTGATCTAAACCAGTCTTTATTTGATGGGTACAAATTCTGCTGCAATCATCCATTTTTCTCGTAAGCGGAAGGCAGGAATTGTTTGTCTTTTGGCTTTGTTGGCTGCTACGGTTGGTTTTATACCTTGATGCGCTGCCCATCTTGCAAGAGGAATAATTTTTTTTGCCGTTAGTATTGTAATTCTTTTGTGCAATGCCTCCAGTAAAAGGAGTGCAAACAATTCGGTAAAACCTCCATATTTCAGGGTTGACTGGTAGTGTGTAAATAGCGGATAATATTCGCTATGTTTACTTTTGTTTTGAATGATAATTGGAGGGAAACCTGCATTCATTAATTGCAAATTAATTAGCACTCTTCCCATTCGTCCATTTCCATCAACAAACGGGTGTATCGTTTCAAACTCCGCATGATAATGCGCAATAGCATCTAAAAAGTAACTGATTTTATGCTGGTTATAATGATCCACCAACTCTTGTGTCAATGCAGGAACAAACTGTGGATTTGCCCCCAAGTGATTCCCAACTCGAACCCATTCTTTTCCGCTTCTAAAACGACCTGCAATTGTATCATCGATGTTGGTGAGTAATGTTTTATGCAAGTTCAAAATGAGTTTAATATTCAGGATTGATTTGTCTTTTTCTAACAAGCTTTCAGTAAGTTTGGCTAAATTTTTGGCTTCAAAAACTTCACGAACATTTACTTCTCGCCTTAAATTGCCTCCTGAAAGAATTTTTTCGGTGTCTTCTAGCGTAAGGGTTGAGTTTTCAATCGCGTTTGAATTATAGACTATTTCAGGAATTTCGGCTAAGGTTATTTCTTTCAATAAAGCCTCATTACCCGCTGCTAGATTTAGGTATTGCTGATGAAGTTCCTGAATTTTATCTTTTGTAGTCTTGTTTATCATTTTTCGCCCTCTATTTACCGTGAAAATATATTTAAAATTACAAAAATTCACGGTAAATATTCTGAATTAATTTGATTTTATCGGAATTTTCGATTGTATTAGGCTTATATCATTTGTTCAGTCGTATTTTAAGATTACTCTAATTTTAACTGTTTTCCAATGGGAACAAATTTCATATCTTTATGAAAAGTAACTTATCGCCATGAAAACAAAAATAAATTTAACTGATCGAAAAACTTTTTCTAGAATTGATTTAGCTGATTTTAAGAAGAATGCACATAAAAATGTTAATATCTTTTATCGTCTTTGTCGGACAAGTCTAAAAAGTACATACCTTTGTTATGTCATTGCAAAAATTGTAAAGGACTTGGCGAGTGACATTTGTTCACCCAATCGCATTGCCTAAAGTTGCGTTCCTCACTTACGAAGTGAGGTTTTTTTTTGCTCATTTCGGTACAAATCAAATTTCTTTTTTAGGCTGAATCGTTCTTCTTTATCAACACAAAAAGATGTAATTAGTAAATAATCTGGTTTGATTTCTCTAATGATAACGACAAAGTTTTTCTCTTCATACCAGTAAAATAATTGGTTTTGACTAGAACTGTTTATTTCTTCAAAATATTTAATTCTTCTATCATTAACATAATTAATAATTGGTTTTATCCAGTGAATTTTATTCGCTCTAAAAGGGTCAAAATTTCTTAATCCAGAATATTTACTTTCTCGTGTAATGATGTGTTCAAAAGCTTGTGCTTTTCCTTTACAAATAGGATGATTTGATCGATTAGAGTTATACTTTAATTTTACACCATTAATTGTAATGGGAAACTTATGAAAGTCTTCTAAAAATATTCCATACATCTGATAAAGTTGATTGGCTGAAGGACCATCAATACTTAAATCTTCAAACAAGTCTTCAAGATCGTCTAACTCAATCATTTTTTTGGAGATTTTATTCTGAAATCATCTAAATAGAATTTAGTATCCCACGGTTCTGTTCCATCATCTAAAATATAACCATAAAACTCCTCAATATATTCAACTATTTTTAATTTTATTTTAGAAGGGTTATCTTCTAGATGTTGCTTTTTAGCTTTATAACAAATTGCTCCAATAAATAAATCTGTTAATTGTAAAAATTCATTTTCGCTAGAATGAATATGTTGAAAATAAGTGAATGGTGATTTAAAATCATATTGAACTTCTAATTCATTTTTAAGAAGCTTAATACGATCTTTACCTTTTGTATCTTTTACATCCAAATAAACTCGATAATCACAGTTATCGTTGTGTACTTTATTTCCTAATAATAAAGAAAGTGTTTTGTAATAATAACTATGCTGATCTAAACGGCTTAGTTTGTCAGGACTTAAATTCTTTTTTTCTTTGATGAGAATTGCTCTGAAATCTATGTCATTAAAAAAAAATAAATCAATCAATTCTTTATATAATTCCCATCGAGAAGATGAAAGTGAATTCCATTTTATCTCAGTAGGCGATTTGTGTTTAAGCTTCAATTGTTTAATTTTTCCCTTTAATTCTTCGTATTGATCATATGGAATTTTAGTATAACCAATGCACATGACATTAGAATTGTCATGTTCTAAGTGACAGCTTTCGTCAATATATATATTATATGTTTTTTTCATAGATATTTATAATTTTCCCCTTTCACTCCTTCAAAAACCCATACACATACACCTTCGGCTTAATCTTCTCCGCCAAAACGACCAATTAACTTCGCAACCCACCAATCAATTCCATGTACTTTGCATCATCGCTTTAGGAGTTCATGCGGCCTTTTTCGTTTCTGCCTTGGAAATATTCGCGAATATTTTTCTATTTCATGTTGTAACTGCTATTTGTTTCGGCCAGCTTAGTGCCATCGATTTGATTTGAAACGCTAAGATAACAAATTTGTCGACACCGATTAGTCCAGCGTATCTCGATTGCTATTCATCCGTTTATCAGGTTTTTGGGGTGTCGAATTCCCTCATATTTCGGATTACGTAGTCTTACGTAGTTGTAAGTTGATGGCGGTATATACTTTTGAAAATAAAAAAGATGAAATCAACTATTTTACTATTCGTTTTCGGTTTTTCGGTTTTTTGTGCGTGGTCACAAGATTTTCAGATTATAACCGTGGTGGATTACAGCCGAAGTAAGCAGTATTCCGAAGATGTCAATACCGGAATTGTTGGAAATACGGCAATTCGAAGTTCGTTACAGCCTGATTTTACGATGGCACAGTCGATCGGTTCCAATTTTTTCTGGAAAGGCGACGTTTCGTTTGTTCCGTGGATTGCATTGTCGTGGTTGTATGACAAAGAAGTCACTTTCGACACCGGTTTGTTTGATTTCAATTTCAACAAGACATTCAATCCCAAACGACCGCTGAGCATCGGACCTGTTGACTTGCATTTTGGAATGGGATTAGGCTTGGGGTTGAAGGTGTTTGACAGTCAAGGAGGCACGGCAAATGCCTTTTTGTCGTATGGACTTTCTTTTCATAGTATCGTGAACATTACCGATAATTTTCAACTTTTTTACCTCAATACCATCAATTTATCCTACAATCCAAAGTACAACGAAATGGGTAGAACTTCGCATGAATTTTTCTTTTTCTATAATCTTGATTGGAAAATTCAACCGTCAATTATTCCGTACATTGAAACCTTTCGATTCAATGAAACATTGGCAAATGGAACTAGTTTTGACCGCACATTTCGCTACGGAGGAATACGCTTTGGATTAACGAAAACGTTGGATTGATCCGTATCAGCAGCTGTTATCTCACGTGTTGCTGATGGAATCCAATCAAACATTCCATGTGTTTTTGCAAAATTTTTCCGACTCAAATAGGGAGATTGTTTGAATGCTTTGCACTTTGTTTACGGATTGAAAAGCGAAAGAAATTTATTTTATCCTTATTTCACCTATCCAAGAACCAACCTGTTGATACATACTGAAAATAAATCATTATTTTCGTTACTTACCGCTAGAGTTAGGTTTAAATGAGGTTTTTTTGTAATTTATGGTTGTGATCTACATGTGACGATACGTTTTAGAACATACATAATAATCAACAATACGGAACATTCATCTCTTTCAGGTTGTGGTTTAACGATAAATAGTATGAGCAACGAAATTTCAAAATTTTTAATTTACAATACCCCCAACAACGAAGTGAGGGTAGATGTGTATTTGGAAGACGAAACGATTTGGCTTACGCAAAAGGCGATGGCAGAAATGTTTCAAACAACACCACAAAATATTACAATTCACTTAAAAAACATATATGAATCAGAAGAATTAGAAGAAAATGCAACTTGTAAGGAATTCTTACAAGTTCGAAAAGAGGGTGAAAGATCCGTGAAGAGAAAACATAAATTTTACAACCTCGATGCAATCATTTCGGTAGGCTATCGGGTTAATTCATCGAAGGCAACACAGTTTAGAATTTGGGCAACCCAAACTTTAAAAGAATACATCATTAAAGGATTTGTATTAGATGATAATCGTTTAAAAGAAGGTCAAAAAATATTCTCAAAAGACTATTTCAAAGAACTCTTACAGCGTGTTCGTTCGATTCGCGCAAGTGAACGTCGTATCTATCAACAAATAACCGATATTTTTGCAGAATGTAGCATCGATTATGATAAAAACGCAGAGATTACCAAAAATTTCTATGCCTTTGTCCAAAACAAATTTCACTTCGCTATTACAGGGAAAACGGCAGCCGAAATAATATACAAGTCGGTTGATAAGACGAAAGACAATTTAGGTTTAACCACTTGGAAAAATTCTCCCGATGGTAGGATTTTGAAGTCAGATGTCATCATCGCTAAAAATTACTTGCAAGAAAAAGAAATTCAACAATTAGAACGAGCAGTTGCAAGTTATTTTGATTACATAGAAGGTTTGATAGAGCGTGAAACTACATTTACAATGCAACAATTAGCAGAAAGCGTAAATAAATTTTTAACGTTCAACGAATATCGAATTTTAGAAGGTAAAGGTCAGGTTTCCAAATTACAAGCCGATCGAAAAGCGGTGAAAGAATATAACGAGTTCAACAAAACGCAAAAAATAATTTCAGATTTTGACAAACAAATCCACAAAATGAGGGAATAACTGCAAAAATAGAAGTTGTTGGAAGTGATAAGATTTGAGAAATTCGATTTTGTTCGTCAGACGATTCAACTTATGAATGCAAGTTCTTCAAGTCACTGCGTGTTGATCAGGATGTCCGATTCATTTTAAAATTAAAATGGGGAAATCACTCGTCGCTCGATTGATGCTCCAACCGTTCAATCCACCTTTTTTCGATGGAATTCAATCAAGCCATCCATGGGTTTTTGGAGTACACTTCCCAAACGAATCTCTTGGTCGTGACAGGCAGATGCAAGTTCTCGATGAAAATAGTAGGCAACGGATCCCACGTAGTGCGTTGGGATGGATTTGTAGTTGGGATAGCCACACACATGTACTTGATTAAAGGCTCTAAATCCTGAGTAAATCAGCTCTTGGATCGTTGGTTCGGATTTGTGTTTTACCATGAATTTCACAAACGATGCGAGATACACATTGGCATTTGGTTCGCGGTACACGTGTTGAATGATTTGCGCTTTGTCGAGGTTGAATTCTTCCATCAACGCATTTTCCAACGATTCGGGTAATTGCTTGTACAAAAAGCGTTTCAAAAGTTCCTTGCCAAAATACGCTCCACTTCCTTCGTCGCCCAAAATGTAACCCAGCGCAGGCACTTGTTGCTGGATTGTTGTTCCATCAAAATAACACGCATTGGAACCCGTGCCGAGGATGCATGAAATTGCTGGTTCACCCCGAAAAGTGGCGTAAATAGTTGCCATGAGATCGCTTTCAACGTGTATTTTTGCCCGGTGAAACACACGTTTCAAACCAGTTTCAACGATCGATCGAAGTGATTCAGTAGCACACCCAGCGCCATAAAAATGAATCGAAGAAACGAAATCGCGTAACGCATACAAGGCTTGGTTTTCTTGAACAACCGCTTCTATCTTCTCAGCTGTGTGATAAAGAGGATTTAGTCCCATCGTTTCAAACGAAACGGAGGTGCCTTCCGAGAGATAAACCCAATCGCATTTGGTTGAACCACTGTCGATAATCAATTGCATAGTTGAAGGTTTAGAGGTTTGATTTTTTTAGAAAATGCTTGATTTCTTGGTAATCCAACCAGTACAACACTTTGACCGAAATGCTATTGACAGCACTGTTGTCGAACGTGGATTGCAAGTTGCGCAGATACGATTCATTGACGCGTTTATCGTTGGTAAAAATGGCATTTTTCCACACCACATTGATTTCACTTCCGGGTCTGAAAACCCATCGGTACACCCAGTCAATGGTAAATGCGTTGAAATTGGTGTTGTAGGCAGATTCGTTTTTTGCGTCTAATCCCGTGAAGTTATTTCGAACCAACGTACCATCTGTTTGTAAATCATAGAAATAGTTGTATTTTACGTTGGAACGATAGTGCCGCAAGCGGAAGGTGAAACCCATCACTTTGGTAAAAGTATAGCGTAGGTTGACGGTATTGGTAACATCGACCCGGTTTCTATTTCCGAAAATGATCGCATTGCTCGACTGAGCGGGCGTTCCGAATGGCACAGCATATCCTTCTTCGTTGTTTAGAAACGCGTGTTCCCAATTGTAAATTAAGAAAATCTTATCGTTGATGCGCCATCTGGGCGAGAGGTTGTATCCCCATTCTGTCCAGCGGTCACGGCGATAATAGGTCCAATAGGCCTCTGCATCCATTGCAAATTTCTTCTGGTAATTGGAAGAAGCCCACGCGGAATTGTAAACAGAAACCGGGCGAACAAAATAGCTTCCCCAAACGCGGGGTTCAAAATAATCATAGCTTGGAGTAACTGAACCGCTCATTGAAATTCCAAACGCATGAAATTTTTTGGTGTTCACATACGAGTTGAAGTTGATAATCGTCGACGTGTAGGCGTTTGGTTTGTACAAGCGGTTGTAGATTGTTTCAAAACGTGCAGAAAATTGATTGATTCTCCAAAAAGGTTCGAAAATTCGATAGTGCAATACCTGAGAAATCATCCGTTTGTTGTTGTTCGCTAAAAAACCAAGGTCGTTGGGATTGTATGAATTCGATTCTTCGTGATACGACGTATTGTAGATGAAATTGCCTTTTTGTTTTCCAATATTCCCGCCAAATGCGTGACCAAATTGGGATGATGTAGGTTCAAATTTTCCAGAAGCAGCAAACCAATTTGCGATGAAAAAAGTATTGTCCTTGGTGTTAAACTTTGTGTCTAAACCAGTTACGTTGGCGTCGTAAAATGACCCTGCACGCGTTACATTTGTGTTGGTAAAGGTAACGTAACTGTTGTTTTTGAGGTTTTGATCAAGAACCAAGACATTGTAATTGGTGAGTGGTGAAATTAGGATTTCGCGTTCGGTACTGTCGATGGTGTTGTATGCTTTTGCTTTTTGCGGCGCTGTAATTGCATTGAAAATACCGATGCCAAGACCTTTTTTGGTTCGTCCCGATATTTTCGACGCATTGTAAAGTTGGGATGCTTGCGGTACGTTGCTCAATATTTCGTTGGAATCGAGCAGGGTAGAAAGTACTTGTGCGGGTGCTTGGATTCCGATTCGTCGGCTGTAAAAGAGTCCAGCTTTGTTAAACAACTCGGTACCTTCCGTAAAAAATTGTCGGTTTTCGTTGAATTGAATCTCAAATGGACTCAAATTCAGGACTTGATTGTCAAATACAACTTGCCCAAAATCAGGAACAAGGGTCATGTCGAGGGTGAACGCTTCATTCAATCCCAATTTGATATCCATTCCACCATTCAGTTGATTCGACCAGTTTTTCACCGCAGGATCTTGTTGGTCAAAATGATCGACGTAATACGACAAGTAGGGAATAAATGCCAAACGAAGTGGTGGTTCGATTCCTTCTACGCCTGTCAGTTTTCCGCATTGCGCAATGTAGTTGTCAAAGTCAGGTTTGATCGGACTCCACGTTGATTTTTCGCGATTTCGGCTGATGTATCTAGAAACATTGATGCCCCAATTTTGCACTGCAACTTTCGGGAAGCGAAATGCAGCGTACGGAATGCGCATTTCTAATTGCCAACCCGTATCGGTGTGTTTTACCGCACTTTGCCACGCCATGTCTAATTCAGGACTGTCCGATCCTTGATAGATTTTTGCATCGTATTGCACTCCCATACTACTGACGCCAAATACAAAGCCATTTTGATCGTCGTTGTAGGTATCTAAGGTCAACTGTATGTTGTCAATATTGGCGTGAAAATCGTCGCGAAGCGATAGAATTTTGGATACTTTATCCGGTTGATCAAAACAAATCGCTGCTACATACAAAGCCTGATCGTCGTATGTGAGTTTCACTGAAGTTTGTTGCTCGGATGGTTTTCCGGGTGCGGGCGATACTTGAATAAAATCGTTTCCTGCTTGCAATTTACCCCATGTTTCCTCTGTCAAATTTCCATCGATGGTTATTTTATCGCTCGTGCGGCTGGTAACAAGTTCTTTTTGCCCGTAAACCAAGGAAACACCAAAACAAAAGAAGAGGAATAAATAGTTCATTTTCAAAATACTGCTTGGAATGCTGTCTAGTTTGAGTCATTCGAGTGTAAAATTAATCATTCCTTGAAATTTCAACATCCTTTCGAGGGCTGAATCAGAATTTTTGTGGACCATATAAGGCTTATGAGTTCATAGAAGGGTGGTGTAAATTATAGTTTTTTTGGACCATGTAAGTCATTTAAGATCATATTAGTAAGATGTTTGGTTTGTGGAATTGTAGTTTTTGTGAACCATATAAGGCATA
>JACCDZ010870413.1_pt1 | contig 12577 bp, 13 predicted proteins | sample 7449551 | NCBI WGS metagenome assembly JACCDZ01 (sample SAMN15323452, study PRJNA562643) | freshwater metagenome | isolation source: river surface water | place: USA:Blue River Watershed | collected 2017-08-18
AATCTTCTTGGAGCATATATCCGCGTTTTAAGTCTTTATCGATAATTTTTGGTACACGCACATTCGCTTTTTCAAGAACTCTTTGCACGGCCATTAGATCATAAATATATTTAAAATCTTCAAATGACTTTTTTGGATCAAATCCTTTGAAGAAATTTTCGTAGTAGTATTCGATCAAACGAGCATGATTGTTAACATCAATTTGATAATAGCAATCTTCCATCAAAGAAACTAAATCATAAAGAGGTGTCCCCATTCTGGCATCTTGAAAATCGATAACAACTTGTTGTTCATTTTTGATCATCAAGTTTCTTGAGTGATAATCCCTATGAACCAGCACTCGTGGTTCTGCTGCGATGATATCGCACATTTTTTCTAATTTTTGATATAACTCTTGAACTTCTTGCGTTTCTACATCAAGACCAAGGTATTTATTTAAGAAATACTTTTTCGTAAACTCCATCTCTTGAAATAATTTTGTTTTATCAAATGCAAGCGTTGTGAAAAACTGACCTTGATACTGATCAAGTTTTACATTGTGAATGCTGATCATTAAATCAATGGCATTTTTATATCTCTGGAATTCTTCTTCTTTTTTATCAACTACAGAAATATCTTTTAGGAAAGTAAGATCCCCTAAATCTTCTTGGAGCATATATCCGCGTTTTAAGTCTTTATCGATAATTTTTGGTACACGCACATTCGCTTTTTCAAGAACTCTTTGCATTGTCACAAAAGTTGTTTCCTCATCCGTTTCAAGAGGATTATCCAAACAAGCAACATATGAATTTTTATCTGTGTGCACGCGATAATACTTTCTTGTTGAAGCATCGCCGGTTAGCTTAATCGTTTTTTCTACTGTTTCATTAATATTCATCTTCTCTAGCGATCTAAGTGCTAGTTCCTCGACTAATATTTTTTCTGAATGTTCTGCTTTCATCTTTTATCTCGCCATTTGTTGCAACAGTGAATAAAAATCAGTTGATGAATTAGACTCATTAAACGTCCTGTCGCCTTCAACAATTCCCTGTTTAGTTATAAATCCTTTAAATAAATGCTCTTCTCGTGAAATTCCATAAAGATCGCCTAAATAAAAAGCGAAATCCAAAGTATTTCTGTTTTGCGTTTGAATCCAATTCAAATAAGCAGTTGAATCATACCCTGCTCTTTTTAAAACAAAGTAAGTCCATTCATTCACTCGCTGCTTCGTTTCTGCTTTTAGACGAGTTAATTGGATCAGGCGCTCTGTCGTATACACGCCCGTTGGATAAATTTGTCTTTTTTCATAAATTGCTCTTTGAGAGCGAACAATTTCGGCCGCAAAAGCCGCGATAAAAAGCTCTTCACTTTTTAAATATTTTGTCATGATCGCTGTAGAAAAATAGAATTTTCCTTTTGGCAGAGAAAACAAAAAAGGTGAATTATGTTTAATGAAATTAAATTCTGGTTGATAGCTTTGATTTAACAGTTGTTGATTGTTAAACACAATTCTTTCATAAATTTTTTCCAAAAACTTTTTTGATTTATCTGAAATCTTAATTGTCTTTAGCTCTTCTGATTTAATATAGTCATCACCCACATTGGCCAGATGGTCAATGTAGTCGTCTTTTTTCATCTGTCCAATTTCTGACAGATCAAGAACGCGCTTATCTTTTGAGCTACAGCCAAACAAAAGTAGTGTGAATATTAAAAGTAAAAGATATTTCATATTTTAAAAACAAAAAGGCCCTCAAAATGAGGGCCTTATAACTCATAAGTCGATTATATTTTATTATAACTTATTCTGCTTTTGAAGCAAGATCGCGATCAGGTTGGTAATAAATTGTAAAACCTGCGAAAATTAGATTTGGGTCTTTGATTAACGGTTTATTATGCTCGTATAAGCTTCTCCATTTTCTGCTCGTATGGTACAGATCAAATGAAATACTTCCTAGAGTTTCTCCTCTTTTAATCAGATAAGGATTTCCGGTTGGTTCCCATCCAAAAGGAGCAGATGGTACATGATATGACAGAACCGTCCCTTCGCTTAAATGTTTAACTTTGCGATTTAGCTTTTTTATCTCTTTCCACATTCCATAATCACCATAAATCTTAAAAGCAATCATCATTAACGTGTCGCCTTTTTGAACAACATATTCTTGAAGCATAGTTGAGTGTTTTGTTTTCACCTCAAATGGATCTCCATATTGAGCTTCTAAACTTTTTTGAATGGCCATTTCTGGTGCTTCTTTTGTTTTCTCATGCTTTGCAATTTCAACTGCTTTCACTGGTTTTTCTTCGACAACTGCAATTTCAGTAGCGACTTTATAATCTTCGATGGCCGGAACACTTCCAATATCATCTTTCACTTCTGCAGTGGCCACAAATTCTTGAGCGTTATCTTCAACAAACGTATCAACTGCAAATTCAAAGTCATCTGACTTCGTTACTTCTTGATTATTTGAATTTGATAGAGAACAAGATTGGAAGAGCGATCCTAATATTAAGAGAAATGCTATATTTTTTTTCATTATAAGCTCCTTCGTTTTTAGGCTTATCGGACAAAAGAAGTTTTCCTTTACCTAAAAATCCGACTAATTTCGTATAGATAATTTTTGTTGTTGCAAATTTCCTGTGAGATCCTAGAATGAATTATGGTCAATCGTTGTAAGTATTTTCTTCTCTCTTTCCTATTTATTTTTGGGGGCTTATCCACACAAGCTTCGGCCCAGAATTTATTAGACAACTTCGATGAAGAAGAATCGACTAATTTTTCGACACCAGGAGAGAATGCCCCTCAACTTTATACAGAAACAATTAAAAATATTTCTCCCTCAAAAAAGATCTTTATCTTAACAAATAATAATCATGCCTTTTCTAAAGGTGATTTCATTTCACTTCTTCTTACCAATAAACTCGTCACTCGTGCTCTTGTTGCTAAAACAACAGACGAAAACATGTCAGGAATAAAAATTTTAAAAATCTATGACACTGACTTATGGAATCAACTAAAAGTTGGTAAAGATGTTTTAGTTCTAAAAGGTGATGATAGTTATTATGCCAATCTAGGAAAAACTCCAACCAAAGCACCTCCAACAAAAATTAACGACGAAGAAGATCTTTTTAACGAGTCTACTTTCAACGATGATGATGCTGGATTTGATGAAAACTCTAAACGTCTTATTAAGCCAGACAATTTAGTTTCGGCGATGATTGGAATGCTTCCAAGTATTGATAACGAAGGAAACTCAACTCGTTATACTCACTTTCAAGCTGCTTGGGGTTATCAAGTCGCAGACAACGTATGGGCCGAACTAACTGGTGGGATGAATCGCATTGTTGACTATCCAGTGAGCGGATTAAACACAGAACTTTATAGTATTACTGCGAAACTGAAACTTACTTTCGCAGCTCCTTTTGACAGTTATCTCCTTCCTTATGCTGGATATAAAATCGTTCTGGCCAATTCTCAAACAGACGATAGTTCAGCTTCGCAAGAAGAACTAGATTTAGAGACACAAGCAGTTGAAGACTTAAAAGAAAACACTTTTATTTTTGGTGCAACTATACTAAAAAGAATTGTGCCAGGTTGGTTTATTAGGGCCGATCTGGGAAGTGATATCATTGCTGGTGGACTTACAATTGAATTCTAAAATCCTTTTTTTATTCTCTTTATTTCTACTTTATTCATGTGGAGTAAAGGCGCCGCCTGTAAAATTTAAAGATAAGGCGATTGATTCTTATCTTGAAAATTACACTGGACAAAAAAATTCTGCGACGAATGCTGAAAAAAAATTAGAATCAGCAGAAGAAAAAAAGTCTGAAGAAAAATCTGAAAAATCTAAAGATCAGCCAATCAACACCAAGCAACCCTAATCATGTCTATCTTCATTGCAACCGGAACAAACCTTGGCGACAAAAAAGCCAACTTATCAGAGGCCAAGACACTTCTCTTGACCAAACTCGATTTAATTGCAGAAAGCAGAGTCTATGAAAGTCCTGCCGTTGATTATTTAAATCAGCCAGATTTCTATAATCAAGTTCTCGAGTTTTCCACTCCGCAAGTTTCTCCTGAAGAAATCATGCGCTGGCTTTTAGAGCTAGAGTTGCAGATGGGGCGAAATCGCAACATTCCAAAAGGGCCAAGGCTTATTGATCTTGATTTAATTTTTTGGGAAAACTTACAATTCGAAAGTCAGATTCTCACATTACCTCATCCTCGTGCAACAGAAAGAAGCTTTGTCATGCTTCCCCTTAGAGAATTGCCAGGCTTTTCACAACTCAATAAAGAATTTCAATTTGATTTTCACTTTTCTAACGAAGCAAAACCAATTTCTAATTGACCTTAATTTAATTAAGTTCATATAATTGTTTGGCGCCCTTATTTTTGTACCCTCTTCAGTCATTCACAAGGAAATTAATATGGATTTTAATTTATCTGCGGACCAGTTAGAGATTAAAGAATTGGCAATGAAGTTTGCACGTCTTGAGATGATGCCAAAAGCTCAAGAATATGATGAAAAAGCCACTATGCCTTTAGAGATATTAAAAAAAGCATGGGAACTAGGACTAGTAAATACTTGTATTCCAACTGAATACGGTGGGAGTGGTTTTAGCGCTATGGATTCCATGGTTATCACTGAAGCCCTTGCTTATGGTTGTATGGGAATGAACACGGCCATCATGGCAAACGATCTTGCTCTTTTACCCATTGTGATTGGTGGAAATAACGAGCAAAAAAAGCGCTTTCTTACTCCTTTCACTGAAAGTTATAAAATTGCCTCTTTTTGTTTAACAGAACCTGGATTTGGTTCTGATGCTGGAGGAATAAAAACACTCATCAGAGAAGATGGTGACGACATCGTGATTAACGGAAATAAAATGTGGATTACGAACGCGGGATATGCAGATTTATTTGTTTTATATGGAACAACAAATCCAGAATTAAAACATAAGGGAATCACGGCCGTAGTGATTGAAAAAGGAACTCCAGGAATTGAACTTGGGAAAAAAGAAGACAAAATGGGACACCGTTGTTCAGATACAAGAGCGGTGACATTTAATAATGTAAGAGTTTCGAAAAAGAATATTCTTGGTGGATTAAATCAAGGATGGAAAATCGCGATGAAAACTCTTGATCATTCAAGACCAATGGTTGCGGCCAGTGCTGTTGGTGGGGCCCAATGTGCTTTTGATCATTCAGTAAAATATGCAAAGGAAAGAATTCAGTTTAATGTTCCTCTTTCAAGTCATCAGGCCATTCAATTTATGATCTCGGAAATGGCGATGAAAATTGAAGCGTCTCGTCTTTTAGTTCACAAAGCCGCATGGCTTCTTGATAACAATCAACCGAACACTCAACTTGCTTCCTACGCCAAAGCTTTTGCGGCCGATTCTTGTATGCAAATTGCTACGGATGCAGTACAAATTTATGGTGGTTATGGTTATAGCAAAGAGTATCCTGTAGAGAAAATTATGCGAGATGCAAAGTTGATTCAGGTATACGAAGGCACTTCACAAATTCAAAGACTAGTTATTGCTAAAGAAATCTTTCAAAGGAGCTAACAAATGAATATTTTCGTTTGCGTAAAACAAGTACCGGACACAGAAACAAAAATCACACCAAGTGGAGATGGCACATTCATTGAAACAACTGGTATCAAGTGGATCATGAACCCATATGATGAATTTGCAGTTGAGCAAGCTCTTCAAATTCAAGCAGCAAATGCTGGATCAACTGTTACAGTTGTAAGAGTTGGATCAACAAAAGATACAGAAGCTCTAAGAACAGCAATGGCAATGGGAGCTGACGATGCTTTCCTTGTTGAAGCTAACGACAACTTAGATTCATATACAATCGCAAAGTCATTAAAAGGCGCGATTGAAAAATCTGGAAAAACTCCAGACATTATCTTAACTGGTAAACAAGCCATTGATGACGACTGTCTTCAAGTTCCTCAAATCCTAGCGACAATGTTAAACCTTCCATCGGTTTCAGTTGTTGTTGGATACGAAGGTTCTGCAACAGATATCACTGTAAAAAGAGAAATCGAAGGTGGATCAATTGAAGTTTACGGTGTGAAACTTCCTGCTGTTATTGCTTGTAACAAAGGAATCAACACTCCAAGATATGCTTCTCTTCCAGGAATCATGAAAGCTAAGAAAAAGCCTCTTACAACTTTATCTCTAGCTGACGTTGGTGTAACTGATGCTGACAGAAGAGTTAAATACTCTAACTTCTCTCTTCCAGCTGAAAAACCAGCAGGGAAAAAATTCAATGCATCTGAAAATCCAGCTGCTGTTGTAAAAGAAGTTGTTGGACTATTAAGAACAGAAGCGAAAGTTATCTAATTTTATTTTAAGAGGATTTATATATGGCTAAAATATTAGTATTCACAGAATTACACGGAAATCACGTTAAAGGTGTAACACTAGAAATCTTAGGAAAGCTTGCAGGTCACACTGTTGAAGTAGCGGCAATCGGAACAATTCCATCGGAAGCAGTTGCTGATTTAGCTAAATTTGGTGCAGCTAACGTTCACTCACTAAAAGGTGCAAACCTAGATAAATATTCTCCAGAAGGATACGCTAACGCTCTTAAAGGTTTCATTGCTAATGGAAACTATGACTACGTATTCGCAGGAGCAACTTCAGTAGGTAAAGATCTACTTCCAAGAGTTGCCACTATGTTTGATGCTGGTATGGCTTCAGAAGTAACAAACTTCATCATGGAAGGAGATGCATTCTCTGGAACTCGTCCACTATTTGCTGGAAAGTGTTTCGCGAAAGTTACTCTTCAAGGTCCAAAGCCTCACTTTGTAACAGTTAGACCAAATGCTCTTGGTATGGTTGAAAACCCAACTGCGGGTGCAGCTAGCGCGAAAGAAGATGCAGTAAATGCTGGTGAAATCAGAGCAATGATTAAAGAAATCATCAAAGGTGCAAGTGAGAAATTAGACTTAACAGAAGCAAACATCATCGTCTCGGGTGGTCGTGCAATGAAAGATTCTGCTAACTTCAAAATTCTAGATGAATTAGCTGAAGTTATCGGTGCAACTGTTGGTGCTTCAAGAGCAGCTGTTGATTCAGGATTTGCTCCACATGCAATGCAAGTTGGTCAAACAGGTAAAACTGTTGCTCCATCTCTTTATATCGCTTGTGGTATCTCTGGGGCGATTCAACATTTAGCTGGTATGAGAACATCTAAAGTTATCGTTGCGATCAACACTGATCCAGATGCTCCGATCTTCACAAAAGCAGACTACGGAATTGTTGGTGATTTATTCACAGTTGTTCCGCTTATGACTCAAGAATTTAAAAATTTACTTGGTAAATAAAAAATAAAAAGGGCCAGATTTTCTGGCCCTTTTTTTTACAATTTTTCTAAGTTTAGTTTGATAGATTTTCCAAGCCAAATCGCACAGTCCGTATGATCTTTATAATCATCTCCAGTTAGTGGATGAACCAAAATATTTAAGTTTCCTCTTTCTTTCATTAACCAAAGAACAACTTCCTGAAAAATAGGTTCTTGAAAGTTACATTCAAACATAGCGATTGGATGAGGGCCTACTGGTTTATCTAAAAGGTAACCCACAAATAAATCATCTGCTTTAAAACGAGTTTTTAATTTTGCTTGGAGTTCTTCAGCTTCTTTGCGAGTCGACTCATCAAAATAAACATGAATATCAAACTCACGTTTAAAGTCTTTAGGAATATGCTTAGAATTTACAAGGTTCATTGCATCTGTCATAAGCTTATAAAAACACAAAAACCTCGCATTCGCGAGGTTTTTATTTTTTGTATAGAATCATCTGGTTATTAGAAAGAGAATCCTTGAGTTTCTACGATTTCTTTAATTTCTTCTTGTGATAATACTACGATCCCTTCTTTTGCTGCTAATTCTTCATTCATCATTTGTCTTTCTTCTAAAACTTCTCTTACGTCTTGATCTTGAACTTCAACAACTTGAGAATTTGGATTTACTTCTTCTTGCTTATCTTCTTGATCGTAATATCCTTCATTGTTTTCATTCATTTGGTTAACTTGTTCTTCTTTCTCTGTTTCAGTCATGAAGTTTAACATTGCTCCGGCCATTGGTCCTGAGATGAAGTTTAATCTATAACCAACTTGACCATTTGCGAATACAACACCTGTTACTACTTCACCATCAACTTCAGTTGAGAATGAACCACCATCTTTTAATTCAATTTGAGCGATATCGATATTTTGAACTTCACCATTTGTGTTTGATAAAGTAATTCTTAAACCTTCAATTGAATTTTTTGTTAAAGTCATTTCACCAATTGCATCGTTACCAACAAGAACTTTGTTTGACTTAGCTGAGTTTAAAGCTCTTTCTAAGATTAGTTCTTTTGTTTCACTTACAAGTGCTTTTTCTGCTTTCTTAACTTCTTTAATCATTTTAGCTTCAATGATTTCATATCCATTTCCAATCTTCTTAAAGATAGCGATTGTTCCAAAGTTAGAAAGCATTGAGATGTTATATACTAAAGACTTATCGTTATTAACCATTACGTCTGTAGCGTTAACTAATTTAAAAGGAACGATAATTTTTTTGTTAGAGTCATCAACATTGTTTGCTTTATCAAAAGTTACTTCTTTAGTTGCAGAAATAATTTTTACGATTTCCCATTTACCGTTGATTTTGTTAGCTTGTGACATATCTAAAGTCATCATTACTGCTTCACTTGCTACGTCAGAAGCTACATATCTTTCGATTGGAGCACTAGCTACTACTGTATGAGTTTTAGCTACTGATCTAGAACTAATATCTTTCATTGTACCAGCAAACACTACTGTCGTTAGACTTAAGATAGTGAAGATAGCTTTTTGTGATGATAGTAAGTTCATAACATTTCCCCTAAGAAAGTATGTTTACTATCTATAGAGCAAGGGTCGTGCCACTTTGCACAAACAGTAGATGGAAAGTTGAAGGAGTGCCGACTCTTTTAATATTAGATAGTTAAGTTAGTTTAGGGATAGTTTTAGAGTGTAAAAATTAGCATGATTGACTATTTTTTAGTCGCCCTATCAAATTTTTATACGATTTAAAGAAGAAATACCTAAAATTTATTTAAAAACCTTAAGGGCCTTTTTCTTACGTAAAGATACAAGGGCCGTAGTGATTTCATAATCTAGTAATTTTGAATACTTGTAGATATCTGAGACTTTTGAATATTCGGTGATAGTAGATAAGATATCGAATTCATGAGCTGTTAGATCATCATTAGAAACAATAATCTGGGGGTCAACTATAAGCCTTAGATTGCTGACCGGTCTTAATTTCTTAACATGTTGATATTCTTGATAACGGATTTGAATGTCTTTAATTAAGGTCCCTAAAGCTAAGGAAATTCGGCACTTATCCATACCTAGGATTTCCGGCTCAACGACAAACTTAAAGTGCTGGTTATTTTCGAGATCGTCAAAAATCATTTTAACGAGGGCCTTATGATCTTTGAGATCACAGAAAGAAGCTCCGACAATGACCCCTTCTTGTTGATAAATCACTCCAAGAAACTGGCCATTGTCATGAGAGAGCAAGTTCACTTTACCTGTAAAACCAAATGACTCCTGCTCTTTTAGAACTTCTATTAAACTATTCATTAATAAGTATTATTAAGAAAATAATCTCTTAAAGAAACCTTTTTTTTCTTCTGTTGATTTATGAGGATCAAAATAAGTTTCAATATTTTTTGCTAGACCCATATAAGCGTTCCACACGCCTCTGCCTTCATAGGCTTTATTGTTCATATATGGATTTCCATTATCAGAAGATTCTCTTAGAGCAATTTCAAGTGGAATTTCAGATAACATATTTACGTTTAATTCTTTGGCCGCATTTTTCACTCCACCTTCTCCAAAGATATAATATTTTTTAGAAGGGTTATCATCTGGAATAAAGTAACTCATGTTTTCCACCATTCCGATTACTGGAACTTTAACTTGGTTAAACATGTTTAGACCTTTTTTCGTATCTAATAAAGCTACATCTTGTGGAGTTGAAACAACAATCGCTCCATCAATATCTGTCGCTTGAATCATTGATAATTGCATATCTCCTGTTCCTGGAGGTAAATCTAGAATTAAATAATCTAAATCTTCCCAAGCAACATCAAAAAGGAATTGGTTTAAAACTCCCCCTAACATTGGACCTCTCCAGATAACTGGATCTGATTCATTGATGAATGAACCAAAAGAAATAAATGGAATTCCATAAGCATCAATCGGAAGAATTTTCTTTTCTTCTGTTGCTCCTGGTTTAACTCCACGCTTGTTTAATAACATTGGCATTGATGGCCCATAGATATCTGCATCCAGGATTCCTACTTTTAAACCTAAGTTCTTTAGTGCAAAAGCAAGGTTGGCCGTTACTGTTGATTTACCAACACCACCTTTACAAGAAGAAACTGCGATTACTTTTTTAGCTCCCGCTACTTTCTTTTTATTTTGTCCAACTGGACCATGTCCTGTTTTTAATTGAGCATTGCTATTAGCGGCTGGCTTTGGATCAGCGGCCTTCATCGTCTTTCCAGCAAAGATATCTTTTGCATCTTCAGAAACAGTTAGTACTGTGACTTGGTCTTCTGTATATTGTTCTTTTGCGATCGTGATGATCTGGCCTTCAATCAATTTTTTTTGCTCTGGAGAAATTCCATCTCTTTTATATTTAACTAAAAGCTCGCTTGCTGAAAAATTCATTTCAACAATTCTATTTTCTTCTTTAAGTGACTTTCCTGTATTTGGATTTTTGATATTTTCTAAACTTGACTTAATTGCTTCATTACTCATAAAGGCCTCAACATAAAAGTGATAAATTCTGGAGCATTTATACCCGATTCCATACGTTTGATAAAGGGCCCGATGGCCCTTTTCAATACTTGAGTGGCTTAGTCATGTTAGAACTTGCCTCTTTAGATTTTTATAGATGCAAATAGCGAAATACATTAAAATAAATTCAATGTTTATCATTCGAGGATAATGTGTTTTCAAACAGAAAAATATATTTAATTAACCCCAGCTTTCAGTACCGATTGAGCTTCTTTGCATCAATTTTGGTTTTCGTCACAGGTTTGATTTATCCTTTTACCATCTACATTCTACTAAGTGCTATCAGCGCTAACTTTGCTTTGAATAATCCGGAAATAGCTAATTATTATACAGAAAAGCGTGATCTCTTAATTCTACTTCTCATTGGATTACATTTGGGATTTAGTATTCTTACGTTTTTTATGTGCATCTTCTTTTCACATCGCATTGCTGGACCGCTTTATAAAATGCAAAAACACTTAAGAGCGATCCGAGAAGGTTTAAATCCAGGGAAGTTATTTTTTAGAAAGGGTGATTACTTTCAAAATGTAGCTGATGATTTAAATGAAACGATCGAAGTCTTAGAAGATTCTTATAAAAAAGACTTAGTTTACCTAAGTGAAGTTAATTCTTATATAAATAACTTGAGCTTGGTTGTTCCAGATGACAAACGCGTTGTGCTGAATGAAATCTCCAACAGGCTTTCAGAAATTCAAGAGAAATTCACAAACGGAAACTAACAGCTAATCTTAACTCAAAACGAGGAGGTCTTTATCAAAAGACTATTCTTATTAACAACGGCATTAGTAGGATTGAGCACAAGCCTACAAGCTAAAAATACTCCAACTAAAAAACCTGCTGAGAAAAAAGAGGAAGATGCTCTTTTTTTCGTTAAGCCATCTAATGCTGATTTAGACTTTGGACAAAACCTCCTAAATTTTCATCGCGACTTAGATAACAATTCTTTTAACGAAAAGGCCCATGCTTTTTTAACTGCCAACATTAAAAAGGCCACTCACTTCTCTATTGTTCACGACAACATTGAAAGAAGTACAAAAATTTCAAAGATCAAAGATTTAAAAAGTTTTTATGAAAACTGTACAATTAAATATGTAAAACCTCTTTCTTATACAGCAAGTATTAGCGAGCGTTTTGACATTACAATTGATAAATTCTGTCGCAGTAAGTTCCTAGATCTTGCCTCTGCTCAAAACCCATTGCATTTTAAAGAAAAGGAAGAAAAATTCTTTAAAGAAGCTGCTCTGTTTTATGCTGACGGAGAAAGCGAAGGAAAGATTCTTAATTTACTTAACAAAGTAAAAAAAGAAGAAGCTTCTTATAAGTTTGTCAGCGATGAACTTATTAAAAATTATGTGGAATTAAAAAATAAGCCGAACGAAAAAGTTCTGGCCTCGCTTAAAACAAATAACGATTTAAATCTTTTCTTAAAGATGAATGCTCATCTAGATAAAAAATCATCATCATTTTTTTATGATGAGTTTCAAAAGCTAAATCGCTTGATTCAAGAAAGTATTCAAAACGAAAACTTCAAACGGGCAAAAAGCCGTGTTGATATCACGGTTGATTTTTACAATAAAAACAAAAAGTATCTTGATCGCAAAAGAGTCTGGAATTCTTTAGTAAATACCGGAAGAGCTTTCTATACCAAAGGAAGAGATCAAGACGCGATTGAAGTTTTTCATAAGGCCCTGGCAATTTCTCCAGAAGATAACTATTCAGAAGCTGTTTTCTATTCTCTATGGGTTCA
>JACCDZ010360355.1_pt1 | contig 12573 bp, 6 predicted proteins | sample 7449551 | NCBI WGS metagenome assembly JACCDZ01 (sample SAMN15323452, study PRJNA562643) | freshwater metagenome | isolation source: river surface water | place: USA:Blue River Watershed | collected 2017-08-18
CATCAGTGTTAATGCCATCGACAAGCAACCATAGGTTTTTTCAAGCAGCCTTTGTATACTCAACACGAATTTTCCTTACCAAGCTGAGTGGCCGGATGCACAAATTTGCCTGGATTCTGAGGCACAGTACTTGTGGCCTTTGTTTGTTAATGTTTTTGCACAGTGTTTCTGCAGCAACGACCCAATTAGCTGTTGCAATTCAGATCCCTATGTTGACTGAAGCCAAGCTCAATGGCAATTTTTGGATTCAACAATTAGCAAATCCTGACCAATTGCTGTTAACCGATACTGAGCAACGCCAATGGCAACAGCAACTGATTGCTGCTGATTTACTGCATCCTTTCGACACACTGAAAACACAATACAGCGCCAACGAGTTACAAGCAATTGTGCAAAAAGTCAGCGCTATTCCGTCGGCTCCGCGTTTTTTTGCCGATGGCCGCACTGTGACTGCTGCCGATTACCGCAAGTGGCAGCAACAGATGGCGGTTACCGCAAGTGATAGCACCATCACAGTGCAATATGCGCTAGTGACCCGTCGCGGTAATATTCGCCGTTTTCCAACCATGGAATTAGCGACTAACAGTAGCTTGGATCTTGACCTTGACCGACTGCAAGAAACGGCATTATTTGTCGGGCAATGGCTGCAAGTATTGCATTACAGTCAAGATCGGCAATGGGCATTGGTGATAACTGATCACTATCGAGGTTGGATGCAAGTAACTGATTTTGCGCTAACTGATCGCGAAACCATCGCGCAATTTTTGGCAAAACCACAGCGACTTCGCGTGACAGGTCCCAGAGTTCACACCAATGTTACGCCGGAGCAGCCAAGCGCGTCGGCAGTGGCGCTGGATATGGGCGTGCTGTTGCCGTTATTGCCAACGCCCGACACTTTAGTGAATGGCCAACACCCTGCGTTTAGTTATGTTGTGCAGTTGCCAACACGCGCTGCGGATGGCCGTTTGCAGCTACAACCGGCGTTAATCGCGCGGCATCATGATGTGCAAGTGGCTGCGTTGCCGTTTAATCAGCGCCAGCTCATCACTCAAGCTTTTAAGTTTCTGGGTGAACGGTATGGCTGGGGGCACGGTTACCAAGGTCGTGATTGTTCGGGATTTATTCGCGATATTTATCAAACGTTTGCGCTTGAGCTGCCGCGAAATACATCAGAGCAGGCGCGAATGCCAGCGCCACACAGTTTGGATATCTCGGCGTGGTCGCTTAAGGACAAACTTAGCCAACTCCAACGCAGCAAAACCGGGGATTTGTTGTTTATTCCAGGGCACGTCATGATGGTGCTTGGGGTGATTGATGGCGAAGTTTGGGTGATCCACGATGCCAACGGTTTGTCGTTGCGAACTGCCGATGGTCAATTTGCCCACAGTAAATTAAACGGTGTTTCTGTCACGCCATTGTCGGTGTTGCTGGTGTCGGAAACCGAAAGTTATATTGATGTGATGACGACTATTCAGCGGCCCAGTTCGCAGCCCTTGCGTTAGTCTCGAATTGTTGAATTGGAGTATGTATGCAGATTGTTGAGATTGAAACTTATCGCTTGCAAGTGCCGCTGCGAACCCCGTTTAAAACTGCCTTGCGGACAGTCAATGCCCTGGAAGATCTAGTCGTCAAAGTGGTGCTGGACAATGGCTTGGTCGGTTTTGGCGAGGCGGCGCCAACGCTTGTCATCACCGGCGATAGTCTGCATTCGATGCATGCTGTGATCCATCAAGTATACAAACCTTTGTTGGTTGGCAGATCTATAAGGGATTTTAATGATTTAATACGCCTAGTGCAGCAGGCTGTTGTCGCAAATCGGAGCGCGAAGGCGGCATTGGAAATTGCGTTATATGATGTTCGCGCCCGGACTTTAGGTTTGCCGCTTTACCAGCTGCTCGGCGGCGGGGTTTCTGAGCTGCAAACCGATATTACCATCAGTGTTAATCCGGTAGCGCAGATGGTTGAAGACGCGCAAAACGCGGTGGCTCGGGGTTATCAGCACTTGAAAATCAAGCTCGGCACCGACGCGCATTTAGACTTCGCTAGGGTTAAAGCAATCGCTGCGGCTGTGCCTACAGAAGTAAAACTACGCTTAGACGCCAACCAAGCGTGGACCGCCAAACAGAGCATCACATTGATGCAGCAACTAGAAGCTGTGGGTATTGTCGCTGAACTTTTAGAGCAACCAGTGGCTGCTGCCGATTTGGTCGGGCTGCATGCGGTAACAGCAGCAATCGCTACGCCGGTATTGGCCGATGAAAGTGCCTTTGACCTTTCGCAAGTTCTGTCGATTTTACAAGACCGTAGCGCTGATATGATTAATATCAAACTGATGAAAACCGCAGGGATCAGCCAAGCATTGCAAATCGCCCAACTTGCGCAAGCCTATCGAGTGCCGTGCATGATGGGATCTATGTTGGAGTCATCGATTAGTGTTGCAGCCGCAGCGCATGTTGCCTCAGCTTGTGGCATTAGTGTGCTAGATCTGGATGGTCCTGAACTTTGTCAGTTTGATCCGGTGGCGGCAGTGAATAAAGCCGCAGTTACGCAATTTTCCGGACCAAGGATCAACCTCAATCAAACGCCAGGGCTTGGTATTAATGAGGTTCAAGGCTTGCAGCTTTGGCCTTGGCAAGCTTGATTTGGCTCGTCGCCAAGGATGATAAAAGGTTGTTCGATGCGACTGCCATCGCTGGCGGTTAGCACCAAGAGGTGTGCGCCGGCAGCTGCTTGCACCGGCATTTGGTGCGGCGGATTGGTTTGCCCCAAATAAGTTTGGTCTAAATGCCAATAAATCTGCGCTTGTTTATCTCGATGAATCGCTCGGAAAATACTATGGCCAAGCTTGCCATCTAGTTGCAGTGGCAAACGAATTTGTGCGCCGCGAAGTGGGTATAACAAATCCATTTGTTGTTGAGCAATTTGTTCACAGCCAGGCCAAGTCGGCGGTAATCCTTGATATTCAGGATGTTGAGGTTGGTAAAAGTAGGCCATCGCCACCGGCAAAATCAAGCGAGTATGCTTTTGTCTTGGCACATCCAAAGCACAACCTGCCGGTAGTTGAAAACGGCCTGTCGGGTCTAACCACAGTTGCTGCTGATAACTGTGAGGGCTCTTCAGCTGGCTAGCGATTGGCATGTCCGTGAATGCCGTTTGGCATTGCCAGCGGGTACGATAGCCGTCTGATGCGCAGATTTCCTGCTGACGCAGGGCTAGTAGCGGTTTCATCAGCCAAGGTGAATCTGGCAGTAGTCGGAAACTATCGAATAAGATTGGGCCAGCACTGCGGGCGCCACCGAGAATGGCGGCAGGCGAGCCATCGGCGTTACCAGTCCAGACTCCGATGGTATATTGGCCGTTTATCCCCACCGCCCAAGCATCCCGAAGACCAAAGCTGGTGCCAGTTTTCCAAGCAATTTTTTGACTGCGAACATAATCACGCCATGAGCCTTCAGATTCTGGCCGTTCGACTTCCAGCAAGGCATCGAGGGTCAGATATGCGGCTCCGGCACTGATCGGAAGGTTGATTGTCTCGGCAGGGACATCGCTTTGTTTGTGTTCAAGCGCTTTGGGCAAGTGCTGCGGCCTTGCTCCAAAACGTAGCTGCAGTGCTGGAATTGCCGCCTGTGGTTTTGCTGCTAAGTGCCCCATCGCAGCATAACTGCGGGTCAAATCAAACAACGTTGCTTCAGCGCCACCGAGGATCAAAGATAAGCCGTAGTGATCAGCACCTTTGTTGATGGTGGTCAGTCCAAAGGATTGTAATTGTTGACGAAAACGACCAACGCCATATTGATATAACATCCGCACTGCCGGCACATTCAGCGATTGCGCTAAGGCATCAGCGGCTTTTGCCGCGCCGCGAAATTGTAAGTCGAAATTTACCGGGGAATACCCACCAAATTGGCTAGGGACATCGGGCAACAAGGATTGTGGCGTCATCAAGCCGTCATCCAACATCAGTGCATATAAAAATGGTTTGAGAATACTACCGGTTGAGCGGCGACTCTGGATGATGTCGACTGACGCGCCATCACCATTGCCAATATTACCGAGGTAAGCGCGGATCTTCATCTGCTGATGGTCAATCACGAGCACTGCACCATTAGCAACGCCAGACACCGCTAAATTGCGGGCCTGGCGAGTTAATAAATCATTGAGTTGTATTTGCAGCTGTCGGTCGATGTCGCTATAAAACAGCGCCTGGTTTGGATAACGGGCCATCAACGTGTGCAACAAATGCGGAGCTAAGGTTGGCCAACCCGCCGGTTTGACAGGGAGCGGCTCTAACAACGCGAGTTTCAGGTCGGTTTGGTCAAAATGGCCTTGCGCATAGAGCTTTCGTAACAAACGGTCGCGCTTTTGTTTGAGCAAATCGGCTCGGCGACCAGGATGGATTAAGCCTGGACTATTTGGCAATACAGCCAATAATGCAGCTTCACTCCAACTGAGGGCGGCGGGCTCACGGCCAAAGTACCACCAACTGGCTGCGGTCAGGCCGACAATATTACCGCCATAGGGCGCATTGTTGGCATACAGCTGCAAAATGTCAGCTTTATCAAAATGCCACTCTAGCTGCAGTGCCAATTCGGTTTCGCGCAGTTTTTGTTGTAGGTTGCGCCTTTGATTGCCGTACAACAAGCGTGCGACTTGCATGGTGATTGTGCTGGCGCCGCTTTTAACTTGACCTGCATTGAGGTTTCCCCAAGTAGCCCGCAAAACCGCCAAAGGGTTGATACCTGGATGTTGGTAGAAATACTGATCTTCAAAGCTCAGCAGTGCGGTTTCGTAACGCGTTGGCAAAGTCGCAGTGTTTAGCGACGTGACTGGGCGGTGTTTGGTGACCGCGGGCTGCGAAGATTGCGGCTCTGCAGGTAACGACTTCGGCTGATAGGGCAAGCGCCACTGCTGGTCGGTCGCAATATGCAAATCAAGCAACTGTCCTTGCTGATCAAATAACGCTTTGGCCCACAACGGATTTAACATCCGTTCGGGCCAAATAGGGTGTTGCAGTTGATAGATAGCCAGCAACAACAGACTGGCTATCACACTGAGGGCATATCGGCGCAGCATCGGAGGACTCTGGATTGTCCGGTTATCGCCATTCATGCCACTAGTCAGGGCTTCACCTCAACCCAGCTGCCAGCATTGTTGGCGCGGGTTTTAGTGTCATACATTGAGTTTGCTTGCCATGCCGGCAAGTAATAACGACCGACAAAACTAGCATTCAAAGTGACTTTGATTTCAATGCGAGCCGCACTACCGCTGGCTTCCAGTGCATAGAAGCTATTGACTCTATCATCACCAGCATATTGATAGCTCAACTGGGCTGCCAAAGTATCTTCGGCAAGACCCGTGTTGCGTAATTGCCAGCCGGCAGGGAATACCTGTTGTAAGGACAGATCCTCTAATCTGCGGCCAGATTGATTTGTAACTTCAACAACAGCAATAAAATCAGTGCCTTGCTTCACTGAGCTGACATCAATCGGTGTGCCATCAAGCGCAGTAAAACGCGTTTGTAAGCGAATGCCTTGTCCACTGGCTTTTTCTTCGCCCGGGGCAGGCACCCCTTGTTGGGTCAACGTCAGGTACAAGTCCGCTTTTCCGGTATTAGTGACCGCAAAACTTGCGGTTTGATAAGTCGGTAACTCGTCAGTAAATGCTTGGTCGGCAATTTGCCAATCCGCAGCAACATCACCGTTCTTCACACTTACTTGTGCGGTTTCACTGTGCTGACTGCCACCGAATTGCTGCATTAATGCTGCCGATGCCCAAGCATTTTCCATGGTGTTGTAGTAGTAGCCTGTGTCGTTACGCAGTTTCTCAGCTAACTGCAATGCAATTTGCCAACGCTGTTGCGATTGTTGTAATGCACTTGCCAGCTCCAGTTGAATCACCTGACGGATCATCTCGGAATTTAACACCCCGCCCAGACTTTCATGTTGGGTGATACCCCCATGTTGTTGCAGGGTCACGGCAATATCTGGCAGGCTTTGCTCAGCATAAGCCAAGGCCAACAATTGATGCGCCGTGGCGTTGCTAAATGCAGCTTGATTCAGTAAGTCTTCCCGCAACCGGTTCATCGCGCCGATATTGGCTTGGTCAGCGATGGCCAACAACCATAAACGCCACGCCTGCAGTGCTAAGCCATAACTCGATCGGTCATCAAAACTATTCGCAGTTTCTTTGGTGTGATTAAGCCATTGCTTCAACATCACCGCATCAATGGCGTAGCCTTGTTGTTGTGCTCGTAGCATAAAGTAGCCAGCGTACAAATTACCCCATTCTTCAACGCTGGTGCCACGCGGCCAATAACTGAATTGGCCACTGCCCAATTGATATCGACTGAGATGTTTTAAATGCTGTTGGATACGTTGTTGAATGTTTGCCGCATCTTCATCACTTGGTGTTTGGTAGAAGCCTTGGAACAATAATGGGAATACCTTGGATGTTGCCTGCTCCACACACATAAATGGGTAGTCATCCAGCGATAGTTCAATGCGTTTAAAACCAAAATCTGGACTACGGCTTGCGCTTAGCCATTGTTTGTTAGTGCCATTCATGCCGATATTGGCGGCGTTTGGTTGCCAAGTCTCGCCAGGTTTTAACACCTTGCTGAGGCTGCGTTGAATTGGCGAATTCGCAATTCGTACCGGCAGATCAATCACTTCTTTGGCGGTTAAATCGCCAGCTGTTGCGGTCACTGTCAGTTTACCCATGCCAGCCAATTCACCGGCTTTTATGCGTAACATCGCTGTTTGTTCACCAGCTTTAGTAAACTGCACCGTGCTTTCGGCAATAGGGGCTTTGAGTAAATCATTGGTTGTCACAGTGACTTTCACGCTTTGGTTTTGGTCTTCAGTGAAAAACAGCGCAACAGGTAAGGCAAACTCCTCGTTGGTGCCAATCACCCGAGGTACTGTGCTTAACAAGGTTAAGGGTTGGCTAACGGTTAAGTTAGTTTCTTGCTGACCATAGGCATATCCATCGCCTGCGACCACCATCAAGCGCACTGAGCCCATATATGGCGGTAATTCGATTTCATGCTCGGCAGTAGCTCCCGCCGCTAAATCAAATGGACCGAAGAATTTCACGATTGGCTTAAAGCGTCGTTCCCGTTGGCCATCGCGTTTTGGAATTAACTCCGAACCACCCACGGCTAATAAGTGAGATAAATCAGCACTGTAAGCACCAACCACATCGTCAAACAAGTCCCAAGTTCTGACGCCAAGCGCTTCACGTTGGTAAAGCGCGGCATGTGGTTCTGGTACATGGAAATCAGTGATGCCGAGTAAACCTTCATCGACCATGGCGAGGGTGTAGCTCATCGCGCGACCTTGTTGTTCGCTAACGTTTACGACGAATTTGCTCTCAGGTTCAACTTCAGTTGGCGCTTTGATTTGTACTTGCAAATGGCTCTGAGGATCAGAAACTTGCAGGTTTAAAATGCCATAGCTGCGCAGTGGCGTATCGTTCTGCCGATTCTGATGTGGTTGAATTTGGGTGATGTAGGCATAGATATTTGGCGTCATGTCCCTAGTCAGCGGGATTTCAACGATGTCTTGGCCTTTCACGACCTTCACCCAGCGTTTCGATTTAACACTCGAACCGCCTTCTAAGGTTAATAAAACTTCGCGGTCAGGGCCGGCAGGGAGATGGATTTTCGCAGTTTCCCCGACTTGATAGGCCTCTTTATCTGCACTCAAGTTCAAACGTGTCGCGCCGTCACGGCTACTAGCGTCACCATAACCCCACCCGATATACACTTCTTGGCTTGAACAGTGATTGATGGTGTCGCCAGATGCATCACATGCGCTCAAACGGTAACGACCAGACGCATAATCTTTACCAAACATTTGCCATTGGACATGGCCATTCGCATCGGTAAACAGCTTACGGCTGTCTACGCGCTTCACTTCCTCGTCACTGACATAATTGACGTTGCTGGTTTCATCATTATCCCACCACCAACGCCACTTGAGTTCATGCAATTCGAGTTGGATTTCACCGTTCTCAATTGGCTTGCCGTTGGTATCGAGCAGCACTAGGTCAATGTTTGCTTTGCCTTTAGGGTCCAAAGACGCATCGCGAATTTCTTGTGGGATCAATAAGCCAACCCATTTTTGATAGGGCAAGACACTGGCATGGCGATATTGCGTACTAAATTGACCATTGGGTTCAAACACCCGTTGGATGAACATGGCTTTTAACGCACCAGGGCTAGGTGTGTTCATCTCCGGCGCAAAATTGATTGTCGCTTTACCTTCAACATCTAGGTTGCCATCAAAAATCTTTTTCGACTCCGCGGCAAATTTGCGGGTGTTATCGTCAAAGTGATAGTTGTTATAACCGTCAAAGGAGGTAGCGGTTGTGGACAATTTGAGTTCGACATCGGTTTTCAGCGACTGTGCAGTGGCGCCATTTAACCATGCTGCTTTCAAAGTAAAGTCATGCGCTGTAAGGGATAGCGGGGTGGTTGGTAAATCCAACTCGATTTTTAATCGGTTTGGCAGAATGTTTTCGATTTTGATTGAGGTATCAAAATAACTACCCCCAGCTTTTGCGACAACGTGCCAATTGCCGGTTTGCGCATCATCATCGGTGCTTAAATCAAAACGATAAAAGCCGTTGTTATGCGTGCGCTGTACTAATGTCTTTACCTTTTGGTTTTTCGGGTCGAAAAAGTCTAGGGTTACCGGAAAATCTGCGGGTAATTGCTTGTTTTTATCTTGCAGAATCAACATCAAGTAGATGTTGTCGCCTGGACGCCAAACGTTACGTTCAGCGTAGAAGAAGCCTTTCACGCCTTCGCTGTTTTTCACGCCACTGGTATCAAATTGGCCTGTCGGCAAGGCCTCATTATTTGGAATGCGCAAGTAACCGACATCGCCTTCGCCTGTCGCTTTTAAGTAATAGGGTGTACCTTCTGGTTTTAACTGAGCTAACCCTTGAGAATCGGTTACCACTTCGCCAATTAACTGATTTTGATAATTAAATACGGATACTTTTTTGCCTGCAGCGGCAACACCATTTTGCAAATTGGTGGTCAAAATATGCAGCTGTTTATCCCCGCCCATTTTTGACAGGATGCCAATATTTGAGGCGATAAAGACTTTTGATACTCTGGTTTTGTCGTTGTATTCGTTGAAATAGGCTTGTTTACAAGGGTTATTGCGCTCGTCCCAATCGTAATAACCTTCGGATTGATAAAAACGCCATAAATGTTCTGGAATTTCATCGTCGCGTTGATAACTACCATCGAAATTTAACCGCTCTAACTCAACCAATGGCGCTGCGGTTAATTGGGTGTCGCAGTTATACAAACTATGTTGCGGTAAAATACTGGCTTCGATGCGTAAGATGCTGCCTCGATGTTTACCGACCAGTTCCGTGACATCCAATTGCAGTTGCTGCTTATCGTTTAACGCCGCTTCGGTCAGCATAATTTCTTTTTGGTCAATGTAACGACCGACGCTACGATTGCCGTAGTCGCTTTGCCAATTACGTGATGTGTCTTGTAAATACTGACCAATATTGTTGCTGTAGATTTCAAAGACACGCAGCTGCAACGCTTTGATATTGGTAGCTTCAATTGGGATTAATAGCCGATCAGCCTGCGGCAGAATGAACCCGCCATCAAGTAAGCGAATTTCTGGCAATAAAGAACTCACTTGGAGCTCCTGGATGATATCAGTGCCAAGCAGTTGTTCATGATTTGATTTTACTTGGCGTGAAATCCAGATTTTTACTTTGTTTTTCAGGGGACTATCTGGGAACAACTGAATAACATTGCCGTTTACTTTGGCGCGAACATCTTGGTCGTTTAACTTCACGAGCCCTGTTAAATCTTGTTTGCCGATGATTTGCGAGAAGCGCAATTCAAACTTTTGTTCATGCTCTTGCTGAACTTGTGAGGATAACAAATTGAATTGGTCTAACTGCGGGATCTCGAAGTTGCGTTTGGCCGCAAACTCGGTCGCTGCCGGTGTTTCTTTCCAGCGTAGCGTCATGGTTTGTGCGCTGGTTGTTTTCAAAATTCCGCTGATTGTCGCACGCCAAGCGCGGGGTGTTTGTTGTTGCCATTCAATCGGCAGTGGTTGTCCAGAGCTTTGGCTGACTTCAAACATGTTTTTCAGCGCAGGTAAGGCGATAGGTTCTAAGGTTTGCACATCAAATTGATAAGTCAGCGCTTGTTCTTGGGCGGTGTTACCAAAGCCGATTTCACGGATGCTCAATTGTTGTGGCAGCACTTGTATTTGATGGACAAAATTTGCAAGTTGCTGGCCAATAAGTAAGCCTTTGCTTTGTAAGGTTAATTCGATTTTTGTTTCGGCAGGCAATGCGGTTAATGGGGTAATTTGCAGCGTGGATTCATCTAACCATAAAGTCGAAAAATCGATGGCAGGGTTCAGACTCACGCGGTCAGCATCTGCTTTACCGATTTGCTCGGTTGCGATCGCAGGTTGATTAAAGCGATAAATGAGTTTTTGTTCTGCGCCGACATATCCTTGTGGATATTCAATCAGCAGATTTTGCCATTGTGGTGCGGAAACACTTTGCGCATTTTGCGTCTTCGCATCTGGCACGTTGGTTTCTGGCGATTGTTTAAACAAAGCAACGAGTAACACCACCGTGGCAACACCGACGGCGAGTAAAATTGCATGGAGCTTTTTCATCGTTTCATCCCTGAACAAAATTTCAACTAGTGTAGGCTAACAATTCCTGTCTTGCAACATTGAGTTAACAATGCCGCCAATAAGAAAACTCACGATTTTTTCGACAAATCATCGACAATTTCCGTTTGCGTTTCATTCGTCAGCTGTGGATGCAGCGATTTGTCTTTGGGGGCAAAAGCACTGGGCATCACTTCAATACCTAGCTTACGGCCAAGTTTGACAATGACAGGAATGGTGATAGGCGCGAATGGCAAAATTGCGAAAATACTAAGGCCTGTGGCGCGCAGTACATCACCCAGTTGCTGATTGGCAATTTTCAATTCGGCTTTGTTGGAGTTGCCCATGACGTAGTTGTGGTAGATCCGCAACATCTGCTTGGTTTCGTCTTTTTCTTGCGACAAGGCTTGTTGCAGGCGGATCATACTGAAGCGGATCTTGATCATGCTTTTACGACGTTGTAGTCGTAACACACGGATCGGAGCTCTATGCATATGGCGTAGCAGTTTCATGGTAGACCCTGATGTCGGCCGACCTCGGCTGACTTTCAATGAGTATTATCCATGGTCTGACGCTGTTATGCCAGACTACTCACGGTGAAATTACCATTTCTAAGCTCAGCGCGCTGATATGCTGGCCCCTCAATGCCATCGTAGTGCACAGTCGCACCGGCTGCGATGGCAATAACGTGTCCAGCGCCCGTATCCCACAGCATGGTTGGGCCAAGCCGCGGATACAAATGGGCACTGCCTTCGGCGATGAAGCAGAATTTTAAACTACTGCCAACAGCAATCAATTCATGTTGCGGGAACTGACTAAGTAGCGCATCCATCCCCGGTTGCGCATGGCTACGACTGCCGACAATTCGCACAATTTCGTTAGGCTTAGGCGCTTTGGCATTGATTTCTGTGGTTGCGGATGGCGTTTGTGAATTGTCACGCAAAAATGCGCCCACCCCCAGTACTGCACTGTAGGTCTTTTGCAAAACCGGCGCATGGATCACGCCAAGCACTGGTTCGCCTGCACAGACCAAGGCAATGTTCACGGTAAATTCGCCGTTACGTTTGATGAACTCTTTGGTGCCATCTAAAGGGTCTATTAACCAGTAATAATGCCAATTCTTGCGCACACTCCAGTCAATATCTGCAGCTTCTTCCGAGAGCTGTGGGATGGCAGGCGTTAGCGCAGTGAGTTCTTGCAAAATGAGCTGATGAGCCGCTAAGTCGGCTGCGGTTAGCGGACTCTCATCTGCTTTGTAGGAAACTGCGACATCTTGCTGATAAATCTGCAAAATCGCCTTGCCAGCGGCTTCAGCAATTGCGGCAACAGCTTGCAGTAATTGCTGACTGTTTTGGATTTGTGCGCTCGGGTTTAAGTCCGCAGCAAAATCGGCAAAGTGAAATACTGTTGGCATTACTTATTCCTCAAACTAGCCGTTGATGTTGTTGTGCCTTAGCTCTGAATTGGCAATTGAATAATGCCACGGCTTTGCAACAGCTGCAGTAATTGCTCAACCGACTCGCTCAAAGACAATTGGTTGGTATCAAGCACAATGTCGGCGTTTAATGGCGCTTCGTACGGATCAGAAATGCCAGTAAAGTGCGGGATTTCACCACGGCGTGCTTTTTGATATAAGCCTTTGACGTCACGCTGCTCGCAGACTTCAAGCGAGGTTGCGACATAAATTTCGATAAATTTGCCAGTAGGTAAAGCCGCCCGCACTGCGTCGCGTTGACTGCGCAGTGGCGAAATAAACGCGCTTAACACAATTAAGCCAGCATCGACCATCAAGGCCGAAACCGCACCAACCCGGCGCAAGTTTTCGCTGCGATCTGCTTCACTAAAACCTAAATCGGCGCAAAGACCATGACGAACATTATCGCCATCCAGCAAATAGGTA
>JACCDZ010952176.1_pt1 | contig 12573 bp, 10 predicted proteins | sample 7449551 | NCBI WGS metagenome assembly JACCDZ01 (sample SAMN15323452, study PRJNA562643) | freshwater metagenome | isolation source: river surface water | place: USA:Blue River Watershed | collected 2017-08-18
ATGGATTCCATGCAAAGCACTCCAGGTAGACCTCCGCCCAAAAGGCGAAAGTGTGGCACACCCGGGGTGGTCAAAATTGGACGCTGATCACCCCGGAAACCTGGTCACTTTTGCACGCTGTTTTACACTGAAGCGCAGCCCCAAGCCCATCTCCACTGCTGCAGAACTGGCACGAGAGTTTAGCCTGAGGCATGAGCATGAACCGATTACCCCGCAGGCAGCACAAAAATGGCTGACGGGGAAGGCTAGGCCTCGCTTTGAAAAATCGGTAACGTTGGCGACCTGGCTGGGGGTATCGCCCGAATGGCTGCACTACGGAGAAGCAAGTGTGCAGGCCCATGATGATAGGCTAACAGAAAATGACATTGAACTGTCAGCACCGGAAGCCCTGCTGATTAGCAGACTTCGGCACCTCAGCCGTCACCAGCAAGAACTGGTCGTGGCAATGGTGGAGGAATTTGCGAGCGTCAACAGACTGTTTGGCCAACCACAGCCTGACGAACGTCATGGGGACTAGACAGGCAGGAAGCTGAGCACCCAGGTCGCTCGGCCCTCTAGCAGAGCTCGTTACAAGTTTGATTCTAATCTGTAATCCCCTTTGTAACACCTGCCGTCTGCCAACCCCTTTTATCTACTACATCTTATTAACTGTTACAGTTGTTACAAGTGTTACATATAAATAATAGCAAACTGGAGCCGGCTATGGCTCCTGGGAGGGGGTACTGGTGGAGCTCTAGGGGCCGATCACTTTTCCCGAAATGCACCCTGTAACGTTGTAACACTTGTAGCATGTAACACCCCTGTTCTGGGCCCCCTGTGTATACCCCCCACGTCAGCTTGCCTGCAAAGAAAAAAGGCGAACAACCGTTCACCCTTTTGCAAGCCACTACCTAATGCAATGTTGATGGCTCGGTCTCTGCAGGTAGTTTGAGTGTATACACCCGGTTCTGGCCGAACCCACCGCAGCGCATGTTCACCGTTGGGCCATCTTTTCCTGGCAGCAAAATTCCTTCTTCCATCAGGATACGGATCACGTCACTGCGCTGGAAACCGTGGCAGAACGACGCAGTAAAGGGTTCAGTCTCTGCATAGTATGTGTAGCTCCCCCCCTCCAACTTCTTGAATCCGATACGGTCATTACTTCTAGTTAATAATCGATCGCCATCAAGTCCCTCGACACCAAGCTCGGTAAAGCGGGATTCGCCATAACGCTGCAACAGCCCAATGGCCTGATCAATGATCTGCTGACGCTCGATGTTGCCATCCCCTCCCCTGGCCTCTAGCCAGGCATGAAAGCATACAGCGCAACCGCGAAAAGCCTCATCTGCTGGCCAAGGCAAAATGCCAAGCTCTGCGCACATCCGTCCAACCGCAGCCACGAAGCCGAATCGTCCCAAAGCGCGCAGAACCTGACCCTCAGTCATCCCACCCTGGTTCTGTTCGATGAACTCACGCTGGTAGCGTTTGACTTGGTCCGCTAGTTGCTCCCGCTCGCGTGGGTCAGCAAGGTGTTTAAGCAGTTCGATGCCGGCAGTGCCATGGTAACGGGTGACGTTATCCTTCAAGATATCCGCCATCTGCCTTGAGCTATCGAGTTCATGAAGCACATCGAACACCCCGTACCCTTGCCCAGCATCAGCCGGGATATCGAGCAGCCGTGTTTCCTGGCCAGCCATTGCCTTCTTCCCAACAACACCCATGTGGGTTTTCAAGCTAATCTCCCCGGTCGACAGGAACAGAAACCGCCAGTTTGCGTTGGCGACAAGGCCACCGGATCGGTTGCTTCTGGATTTTCCTTGCCCGTTTCCAAGCATGTAGGCCACTTCACCGGCATCCTGGGGGGAAACCTGGGCCAGTTCATCAAGCAATAAAACCGTACCGTTGTGTGTCAACGCAGTTGCTTCGAGGCCATTGGAGGTTGCACGCCATTGCCTGATGAACTTATTTGGCCCCCAGACTGAGGCCCCAACTTGCAGCGTGATCGTTTTGCCAATACTGCTGTTGCCACGGAAGTGGAATCCACCATTCTCCGTGCCGGTCAGCTCCAGAAATGGGCCAGCCAAGGCGGCAGCAACGGCCAGAGCCAAGCGTGAGTTGCCCACGCAAAGCCTGCCAACATGCTCTTGCCATTCCCCGTGCTCACCATTTACCCGAAAGACGGTTCGGTCAATCTTCCCATCATCCTGGAGCACGACTAACTCGTTAGTTACACCAAACGCCTGCCCAGGCAGGAGAAAAACCCCATCGTTCCAACCCACACGATCCATGCAGGTTGCTCGTTCGGCAACCTTCACATTGATCAAGTACCCCATCAACTTTTCCCGATGCGCGAGACTGGGAGAAATGCGCAGCCCCTTGTCAGCCAATTGGCTGAGGAAGCTGCTTGATTGCAGGCTAGTCAACGAAAGAACGACTTGATGGCGCACGCCGTCCGCATCGTGAAACTCGACCAGCCTCCCCCAGTTCTTGTTTGCCGTTGAGCGAGTCTCGGCCAAGATCGTGAGCGGAGCACATATCCATTCCCAGCACTCACTCTTGGCGGTACTACGCAAGAAATGCACACCCTGTTCATCAAGGCGGTAATCGCCCATTGGGGTCTCGAACAACTTGACACTTTGATGGGATGGCATCGCGGTGGCCGTCTCAGGGCTCACAGGCTCAGGCAACACCAGCAGCTTGACATGTTCGGCAGTCCAACTCTCTGCCAAGGCATCGGCCGCATCCCATCCTTTAGGGGCGGTAAAACCATCACACAAAATGGGTAGCTCGGTCTGCTCGTCGTATCCAGCACTGCTGCAGATCGGCGGAAGGATCCGGACAGTTGCGGGAACAGGCAAAGCCAGCAGTCTTTTCGCCACGTCTTGACCATACTTCTGACCAGGCTCGTCAGCATCGGGCCAAATGAGTACGTCACGACCAGTCAACGGAGTAAAGTCTGCTTTTCCTGTGCCGTTGGAACCACCAATAGTCGTAACCGCCACCCTGTCAGGAAATAGAATGGCTGCGGCATCGGCTGATTTTTCTCCTTCAACAAGAATGACTGGGGCCTCAGGTTGAGCGGCCAGCTGATCAAGGTTGTAGAGCGGCCTATTGTCAGGCAACCCTTTGGGTTTCCAAAAAGCACGCCCATTACTATCCACATGGTATGTAAGCGGGACAATATCCTTTTTACCATCCGGGAGATCAAAACGGAGTATCTTGCACAACACAGCGCCATGGGCATCCTTGTACGTCCAGGTGTATGAAGGGACACCACGTTGCCCAAATGCTGTGGGCACTGGGAGTGCCCCCTCTGGCACAGGGAAAACCAAGGTCGTTTCCTCCACGACGCGTTTGGCTTCTGAAGACGGTTTGGCCACCTTTATGCCCTGCTTCATCTGCGCTAGCACATTCTGAGCAGTAGTAGCCGGTTCCTCAGCTTCCAGCTCAGCAATGAACTCTTCAATCCATCGCTTTGCTTTCGACTGATTCACGCCCAATACATAAGCAACCAGACTGATCAGATCACCACCCTTTGCCTCCTCCGAGATGTCAGCAAAATCACACCATAACCCCGTCTCGATGTTGATCATGAAGGATCCTAGCTCTCGGTCATGACGATGCGGATTGAACGCTGCATACTCGGCACCACGAAACTCACCCTCAGGCAACAACGTTTCCAATAATGGTTCGACATACACCAAAGCCTGCTCCGCAACTAGCTGAAATCGATTGCTAGTTGTTTTTCCTACGCCTTCATATGCGTAATGCATAATTAAACTCCTAAGGGAGTCCTGGCTTTTGCACATGACATTAAAGTGCATGAGAACGCACAATAACCAAGCAGCAAAGGCATGCAAGGCCATGCATGAGCAATGCGTTAGCCAAGACAAATTCAAAAAACAAGAGGAAATTTGCGAACAAGCCAAGCAGCAAAAGCTGCAAAGTTGTTGCGATGCAAAACAGAACGGCTCAGGGTGCAGTGATTACTTTCTGCAGGACGCCAACGAGGGGTACGTTGGTTTTGACGTGTCCTAAATCCTGTCCGGTGCACTTTGGCGTAGGAAGTAGTCTGGGAGCGGATCAGGCAAAGAAAACTAATTCATTGCCATCATACGACCGGTGAAGCCGTATGACTCTTGGCGATGATGTTAGAGAATTGGCACCGCGCTGTCAACGATAGTTTTCCGCGTAACAGCCGAACCATGTCGGTGGCAAAGCCAGCACCAGCAAGAGCCGGCTCTGCCTCATCAGAGATAATCAGCCCAGCTTCATGGCTAGTAACTCTGCCGAAGGATGGCTATACCGCTTCAACATCGCCAGCGTCTTATGCCCCGTAATCGCAGAGACCTCCAGCAAGCTCAGGCCCATCTCAACAAACCTTGTCGTCGCCTCATGACGCAGATCGTGGAACCTTACGCCAACAAGAAACTTCGAATCAGCATTTCGCCCTACTTGCTTACATTCCTCGACATAAAGGCCTCTCGCACGTCCTAACGCACGCTGGAAAGCACCACTAAGCGATGTGGGATTCTTGTGAAAGACCAGCCCATAAGGACGATGCGGCAAAGACGAAAGCAATGTGCAAGCAGCCCTCGAGAGAGGGACACTCCGAGCTTCTCCGTTCTTCGTGATGGGCAGATAAGCAACCTGCCTGCCCAGATCAATGTTCTCCCACTTCAGGGCCAAGATTTCTCCTCGACGCATCGCCGTCTCATACGCAAGCCGCACAATCGCAGCGAAGTCGGGAGCCTGACTCGCCTGAATGATTCGTTCTAACTCATCAGGCAGCAAGCGCCGATCCCTCGGTCTGCCATGCGGAGGCTTGCGAATCGCTCTAACCGGGTTGGTATCACACAGCGACCATTCCTTGCATGCATAACTGAACACTGACGATAGTGCATCAAGCTCGCGCCGTACTGACCCTGCAGATACCTCTTTTAACCGAGCATCTCTAGCCACTGCAATGTGCTGCGGAGTGATACCTTGTAACCTTTCTCGCGCCAAAGTCCTCAGTTGCCAAGCTCGGAAAATGTATAGCTCCTGTTGATAGCCTCGTTTTCCAGGCAGAACAGTGGCGATATATCGCTCCAGCAGTTCCCCGAATGTGATTGCTTGGGACTCTGAGGTCTGGCGAAAGACTCCTCTCTCCATGTCAACCTGCTGCTGCCTAGCCCACTTCTGAGCATCACCCTTGGTTGCAAAACTCTTTGCTACCGACTTCCCCTCTACCGTAACCCTGGCTTGCCAGCGACCATCTCGTTGACGAATACTTGCCATGCTAATCCTCACTTTGCTTGGACAAAGCTTGGACAGCAAGCTCACGCGACCGAAGGCAGCGTTGAAAAACCGCTGGTAGAACAGAGACCTACAGCCTGCTCGGCCGCGTCTCCAACCGCATCATCAACGAAGTCCGCGGCCTTAACCGCGTGGTCTACGACGTGTCCGGCAAACCGCCGGCAACCATCGAGTGGGAGTGATCTGACGCTGCCCGCCGGCTGACGGCGGGCAAGGCCACACCCAGCCACCCCGCGCCCCGGCGCGGGGTTTTTTGCGCCTGACGGCAGGGACACCGCCCCGGGGCTATACACGGCCACCACGCCAAAACTTTTTCGGGCATGCTGTAATGAACTGCAGCCGCAGGCGACTAAAGGCGGCAAGTGCGCGATATCGCGCCTTTCATCAACAACTACCCCGACCATCCAGGAGAAACACCATGTCCGCATCCAGCACCCTGCTTGCCTCTGCTCTGACCGCCGTTATCGCCATGAGCGCAGCCGCACCGGCCGTCGCCGCCAGCAAGGAAAAATGCTACGGCGTCGCCGCCGCCGGCAAGAACGACTGTGCCGGCAACGGCCACAGCTGTGCCGGCCAGGCCAAGATCGACAAGGACGCCGGCGAGTGGAAATACGTCGCCACCGGCAGCTGCACCCAGATGGGCGGCATGCTGCAGCCGGGCAGCAAGTAAGCCCGCGCATCGGGCGGGGTGCTGCCCCGCCGTTTTTTGCGAAAGCCGATCATGACCATCCCGCTTCCCGCCTGCGCCGGTATCGGCCTGCGCCAACCGCACTACCGCCAGGTGCTGGACACCCTGCCCGAGCTGGGCTGGATCGAGCTGCACAGCGAGAACTTCTTTGACGGCGGCCAGCCGCTGGCGATGCTGCAAAGCCTGGCCGCACACTACCCGCTGTCGCTGCACGGCGTCGGGCTGGGGCTGGGTTCCGCCGCGCGCCCAGATCCGCAGCACCTGGCGTCGCTGCAGCGGCTGCTGGCGCAGGTGCCGGCGACCGCGGTGTCCGAACACCTGTCGTTCAACCACGACGCCGACTACCGCTTCGCCAACGACCTGCTGCCCATCCCCTACACCCGCGCGATGCTGGCGCAGGTTGCGGCCAACGTGGCCGAAGTGCAGGACGCTATCGGCCGCCCGCTGCTGCTGGAAAACCTGTCCAGCTACCTCGCCTACCCGGGTAACGAGCTGAACGAGGGCGAGTTTCTCGCCGAGCTGGTCCAGCGCACCGGCTGCGGCATCCTGCTTGACGTCAACAACCTGTACGTCAACCACGTCAATCTCGGGCTGGATGTCGACGCCTTCCTCGACGCACTGCCGGCTGCCGCCATCGGCGAGATCCACCTTGCCGGCTACAGCGAGCGCCGCTTCGACGACGGCAGCAGCCTGCTGGTCGACACCCACAGCCGGCCGGTCTATCCGGCGGTGTGGCAGCTGTACCGCGCGGTGATCGCCCGCTTCGGCGCTCGCCCCACCCTGATCGAGTGGGACAACGACATTCCGCCGCTGGACACGCTGCTGGCGGAGGCGGCCACCGCACAGCGCCTCCTCGACACCGTCGCCCCGGGAGCGCGCCATGAATGACGCACAACGCTGGCAGCACGAGCTGCTGGACGCCATCACCGCGCCGCAGTGGCAGGATCACCCCACGCTGCCGGCCAACGCGCTGGCGGTGTACCGCAACAACTACCGCGTCGGGCTGATGGAGATGCTCGCCCTCGCCTACCCCATCGTGCAGCAGCTGCTGAGCGCGGAGTTCTTCGGCGCGCTGAGCCGCGAATTCGTGCGCGCCACGCCGTCGCACAGCGGCAACCTGCACCGCTACGGCGCCGGCTTTACCGACTTCATCGCCGGCTTTGCCCCCGCGTCCGAGTGGCCCTACCTGCCGGACGTAGCGCGCATGGAATGGGCGCTGCATCGCGGTTATTACGCCCCCGACAGTGCCCGCCTGGAGGTCGCCAGCCTCGCCGCGCTGCCGCCCGCACAATGGGGTGCGCTACGTCTGCCGCTGGATGCCTCGCTGAGCCTGCTGCGCTCGCCGTGGGCGCTGTCGGCGATTCACGCCTACCATCAGCCGGGCGCCACGCAACAGCCGTTCACGCTAGCACGGGCAGAAAACCTGCTGCTGTGGCGCGAGCACGGCCGGATGCAGCTGCGCGCCGTGGACGACGCGCCGGCCGCATTCCTGCTCCGGCTGCAACAGGGTGACACGCTGGACGAAGCCACCACCGCCGCGCTTTCGGTGGCGCCGGATTTCGCCTTGCAGGAAACCCTGCTGACCGGCCTGCAGCACGGCTGGTTTGCGCAACCGTAAGGAAACCCGCCATGAACTCGCCCATCGCCTGCCTGCTGCGCCAGTCCAGCCGCGTAATCTCGCCACTGGCGCCGCCACTGCAAGACCTTGCCCTGCTGGCACTGCGCCTGTGGCTGGCGTGGGTGTTCTTCAGGTCCGGGCTGACCAAGATCGAGGATTGGGACACCACGCTGTTCCTGTTCCACGAGGAATACGCGGTGCCGCTGCTGCCGCCAACGTTGGCCGCATGGCTGGGCACCGGCGGTGAACTGGTGCTGCCGGTGCTACTGGCGCTGGGGCTGGCCGGCCGCTTCGCCGCGCTCGGCCTGTCCGTGCTCAACGCGGTAGCGGTGATCAGCTATCCGGCGCTGGCGGGCACCGCGCTCGACTTCCACTACCAGTGGGGACTGATGCTGTTCACGCTGCTGGCCTGCGGCCCCGGCCGGCTGTCGCTGGACGCGCTGATCAGGCGCCAGTACCGGCTGTGACATGGCATAATCGTCGGCACCGTTCACTTTCTATCCCCGCCCACGCATGAGCACGCCACAGACCCTGGTATTACAAGCCCCCACCCTGGACCAAGCCCGCATCACCGAACTGGCCGCCCTGTCCGGCGCCCGCGACAGCCGCAGCGTTGCGGCCAACGTGGTGCGTCTGGACGGCGTCGACCCCGCCCGCCGCGAGCTGGTGCTGGCACGCGCCGAGCGCCTGAGCGTGGATGCCAACTACGTCGACAGCGCATGCCGCTTTGCCGATTTCGGGCTGCTGGTTTCGGACATGGATTCGACGCTGATCACCATCGAGTGCATCGACGAGATCGCCGACATGCAGGGACTGAAACCGCAGGTGGCGGCCATCACCGAGCGCTCGATGCGCGGCGAGCTGGACTTCAGCGAATCGCTGAAGGCACGCGTCGCGCTGCTGGCCGGGCTGCCGGAAGCGGCGCTGGCCAGCGTCTACGATGAACGCCTGCAGCTGATGGCCGGCGCCCGCGAGCTGCTGGCCGCCTGTCGCGAACACGGCGTGAAATTCATGCTGGTTTCCGGCGGCTTCACCTACTTCACCGAACGGCTGAAGGCGGAACTGGGCCTCGACTATACCCACGCCAACCAGCTGGAAATCGTCGACGGCAAGCTCACCGGCCGAGTCGTCGGCGACATCGTCGACGGCGCCGCCAAGCGCCAGCTGCTGATCGCGCAGCGCGAGGCGCTGGGCCTGCGCACCGAGCAGGTGATCGCCATGGGCGACGGCGCCAACGACCTGCTGATGCTGGCCGAAGCCGGCGTCGGCGTCGCCACCCACGCCAAGCCGGTAGTGCGCGCCCAGGCCCGCTACACCCTCAACCACGTTGGACTGGATGGCATCCGCCACCTGTTCCTATAGCCTGCGGCCAACCTTGTATGCCCCTGCCCGAACTGGACACCGTCTACTTTGACAGCTGCTTCCCGCTGCGCTTCCACCCGGCGCCGGACGCGGCCACCCGCCACGCCGCACAGCTGGAAACCGGCCTCGCGCTGGCGGTGCTCGCTGCGCCGCAGGACCAGGACAGCGACGGCAGCCCGCTGCTGCAACGGCTGGAGGCCAAGCTCGACTTCGTGCTGGAGCTGGGCCTGCTGGCGCGCTATCCGCAACTGCCGCCAGCGCGCCCCTGCCGCATCGGGCTGGAGGCGGTGGTGTGGCAGGATGAACAGACCGCCGCACCCGGTGACAGCGGCCTGCTGCAGCTGCATCCGCACGCGCCGTCCGGCTGCCCGCTGTACCTGTTTGTGACCATCGAAGCCAGCGAGGCCAGCCCCGACGGCTACCGGCACCTGGCACGGTTGCAGCCGCTGCGCCACGACAACGACACCCGCCGCTGGGAACGCTGGGTGTTCCAGCAGCATCGCCAGCACATCGGCAAGGGCAAGGCATGACAGCGGCCCTGCCGCCGGAACAGCACGCGCCGGAAGCGCAGCGCGCCCGTCGCCTGCTGCGCCTGTCGTGGGTGCTGGCACTGCTGGTACTGGCGGTGATGTGGGGCGGCGTGATCGAGGGCCTGCGCCAGCGCCAGTCGCTGCTCAGCGCCCAGCAACAGACACAACAGGCGGAATGGCTGCGCCTGTCCAGTGCGGCGGTGGATGACCGGCTGCGCAACCTGGACAAGGAATTGCAGTTGTTCGCCGATGACCAGCCCAGCCTGGCCCGCGACGCCACCCAGCTGTTCCCGCTGCAGGGCGGCAGCCTGTGGCTGGTGGACGACAAGCAGCAACAGCAGCGACGCGGCCAAGCCCGGGCACTGAGCGAGGCGGCGGTACAACAGGTGCGGCAATGGCTGAACAGCCCGGCGGTCCACCCGGCGCTGACCTTGCTGCCGCTACCGGTCCTCGACAAGCGCCCCGGCAACAGCGAACTGCTGCAGGTGGTACTGCCGCTATGCGACCAGGAACGCTGTCACAGCGCGCTCACCGGCTTCCTGCGTGTCGGCGAGCTGCTGGACCCAGAACAACTGGTGGATCACCCCGCCTACGCCATACTCGACATCAACGGCAGCGTGCTGGCCAGCAATGGCAGCATGGATTTCAACGGCCAGAACCTGACTCGGGTCGCCACCACCCGCCTCGGCCAGGTGCCGCTGCTGCTGGCGGCCAACTACCACAGCAGCCAGATCATCCGCAGTTTCAACCTGTTCGCGCTGAGCCTGCTCGGTGTAGCGCTGGTGCTCAGCTGCCTGCTGCTGCTGCTGATGTGGCGCATCAGCCAGATCCTGCAGCACGTCGAGCACAGCAGCAGCCAGTTCGACCATGCGCAACAATTGCTGGCGCTGACCAACAGCAGCCTGCGCGACAAGATGCGCACCCTGATCGACGAGCAGCGCGACCAGCAGACGCTGATCGAAACGGTACAGGTCGGCGTGCTGATCGTCGACGCTGGCGATCTGTCCATCCTCACCAGCAACGATGCTGCCGCGCGCATGCTGGGCATGTCGCGACAGATGCTGCAGCGGCAGACGCTGCCGGTACTGTTCCATGCCCGGCAGCGCTGCGACGAGCTGCTACTGGCCCTGCAGGAGCAGCAGATCGTCACCGACCGCGAGGCGCAGCTCAACAATCACAACCACAAGATCTGCTGGAGCATGACCTCGATGCGTTACCTGCAATTTCGCGAGCGTCACGCCATCGCCGTCAGCCTGATCGACATCACCGAGCGCTTCGCCCACGCCCAGCGCCTGCAGGACGAGAAGCAGGCCACCGAACGCGCGCTGGCGCAGCTGCAGGCGACCCAGCACGAGCTGTACCAGCGCGCCACGCTGGACGACCTCACCGGGCTGGCCAATCGTCGCCACTTCCTGTCCTTCGCCGGCAAGGCGCTGGAGCGCGCCCGGCTGGCCAACGACACCGTCGCCGTGGCGGTGATCGACCTCGACCACTTCAAGAACATCAACGACCGCTACGGCCACGCCGCCGGCGACGCCGCGTTGCAACACTTCGCCGACAACCTACGCGTAGCGCTACCGGACAGCGCGATGGCCGGGCGCATGGGCGGCGAAGAGTTTGCCCTGCTGCTGCCGGATACCTCGCTGGGCGAGGCGCACGCCATCGTCGACGTGCTGCGCAACGGCATCGCCGCACAGTGCTTCCACACCGACGGTCAGCAGCTGCAGCTGACCTTCTCCGCCGGCGTCGCCGCCAGCCGCAACGGCCACGCGCACGATCTGTCCGAGCTGCTGAAGCTGGCCGACAAGGCGCTGTACCGCGCCAAGGCCAACGGCCGCAACTGCGTGGAAAGCATCGCGCCATAAAAAAACGCCAGACCCAGTCTGGCGTTTTTTACGATCCGCAAGGCGCTCAGCCTGCCAGTGCCGTCAGCAGCTTGCCGTGAATGCCGCCAAAGCCGCCGTTGCTCATCACCAGCACCTGGTCACCGTCGCGCGCCTCGGCCACGATGGCGGCCACCAGCGCGTCGATGTCGTCGAAACACTGCGCCTTGGCGCCCAGCGGCGCCATCGCCTCGGCCACGCTCCAGCCAAGGTTGGCCGCACCAAAGCAGAACACCACGTCACCGTCGGCCAGCGACTCGGGCAGCGCCGCCTTCATGGTGCCGAGCTTCATGGTGTTGGAGCGTGGCTCCAGCACCGCCAGGATGCGCTGCTTGCGGCCAACCTTGTGGCGCAGGCCGGCAATGGTGGTGGTGATGGCCGTGGGGTGATGGGCGAAATCGTCGTACACGGTCACGCCGCGCACACAGCCCTTTACCTCCATGCGCCGCTTCACGCTCTTGAAACGCGACAGCGCGTCGATGGCCACAGCCGGCGTGATGCCGACATGGCGCGCGGCGGCAATCGCGGCCACCGCATTCAGGCGGTTGTGCTCGCCCGGCACCTCCCACTGCACGCGGCCAAGCCGCTCGCCGTGCAGCAGCACGTCGAAGCTGCCGTCGGCATCCGCCGCGCCAGCCTGCCAGCCGGCATCGCAGCCGAACTGTTCCTCCGGCGTCCAGCAGCCGCGTTCCAGCACGCGCTGCAGGCTGGCCTCGCGGCCATTGCTCACGATCAAGCCATTACCCGGCACGGTACGCACCAGGTGGTGGAACTGGGTTTCGATGGCAGCCAGATCGGCGAAGATGTCGGCGTGGTCGAACTCCAGGTTGTTCAGTACCGCGGTGCGCGGGTGGTAGTGCACGAACTTGCTGCGCTTGTCGAAGAAGGCGGTGTCGTACTCGTCGGCCTCGATCACGAAGAACGGGCTCACGCTGGCCGCATCCTGGCGCGGTGCGCCCGGCAGCCGTGCGGAGATGCCGAAGTTTTCCGGAATGCCGCCAATCAGGAAGCCTGGCTCCAGGCCGGCATCCTGCAGGATCCACGCCAGCATCGAGCTGGTGGTGGTCTTGCCGTGGGTACCGGCTACCGCCAGCACCCATTTGTCGTGCAGCACGTTCTCGGCCAGCCACTGCGGGCCGGAGATGTACGGCAGGCCGCGATTCATGATCTCTTCCATCAGCGGCTTGCCGCGCGTCACCACGTTGCCGATCACGA
>JACCDZ011170114.1_pt1 | contig 12572 bp, 8 predicted proteins | sample 7449551 | NCBI WGS metagenome assembly JACCDZ01 (sample SAMN15323452, study PRJNA562643) | freshwater metagenome | isolation source: river surface water | place: USA:Blue River Watershed | collected 2017-08-18
CCCAATCGCCAGCAAGCTGGCTCCTACAGCCTCAGTCACAGAAATCGACCAGATTGGGGCGGTCGAGAATCTGGATGCGGCGCTGTTGCATGGCGATCAATCCGGCATCGACCAAACGGTGCAGGATGCGCGAAAAAGTTTCCGGCTGGATGCCCAGTTGGGAGGCGATCAACCGCTTGGACACACCCAGCTGGATATCGCCATTGCCATCGGGCGCCGCCTGCGACAGATAGCGCACCACCCGGCGACTGGCATTGGCCAGGGTCAGGGTGTCGATTTCGTTCAGGCGCTGGTGCAGGCGGATGCTGAAACTGCCCAGCAGATCGAGGCAGATCTTCGGTTGTTCTTCCAGCAGATGACGGTAGTGCGCCCCATCGATGCTCAGCAGATGGCTGGCGCGGATGGCAATGGCGGTCACCGGATAGCTGCGGGCACCGCTGAACATCAGCGCCTCGGCAAAGCTCTGGCCGGGCTGGATGACTTCCACCAGTTTTTCCTGCCCTTCAGGCAGGGTGCGGATCAGCTTGATCTGACCTTCCAGCAAGACATAGAAACGCTCCGCCAGATCGCCCTGATGGAACAGGCTGTCAGTGGCTTCCAGGCGCCGCAGGTTGGCCCGCTTGCAGACTTCTGCAAAGGCTGGCTCGGGTAAACGGTCGAACAGATGATGCTGGCGCAGGCCAGCCAGGATGCTGGGTTCGGTGAGCATGAGACACCTCCGTGACCTGCATCCTAGGGCGGCCTGCCGCCAGTGCCCATTCCTCTGCCGCACTACCTCCAAAGAGGTGGAGGCTGGAGATCAACGCCAGTCCACACGACTCCCCTCGCCCACTTGTGGGAGAGGGGCTGGGGGAGAGGGGTGATATGCCGTCAAGCCCTCTCCCCAGCCCTCTCCCGTAAACGGGAGAGGGAGTCAAACGCTACAGGCTGTACTGCAACTGCAGCCAGAACTTGCGGGTGTCCACGCTGAAGTCATCGGCGCTGTAGTCCGCGTATTTGGCCAGACCTACCAGCCCCTTCACACCGGGTATCGGGTGGGCATAGGAGAGGTTGATCTCGCTGCCATAGTCATCGCCGGTACTGACGCTGCTTTGCGCGCTGAAGTCGTGATAGACCGCCTGCGCGGTGCCGCCCAGCAGCGGCATGCTGGCACCCAGATAGGCATCTTCAACCCCGCCGATTGGTGTGGTGAGGAATACATCAGCCCAGCCCTGGAAGGCATGCTTGGTCGCCAGCGGGGTCTGGAAGGCCTGATTGCGTGCGCCGGGACCGCTGTCGCCGGTGAGCACTTCATAGCCGGCCTTGAGTGCGACGGTTTGCAGCGTGTAACCCAGTTCGCCGAGGTAGTAGTCGCTGTCCAGTGACCAGGGGTTATCGGCGTAATCGGTCTGGCTGGCGTATTCCGCCGCGTAACTGAAGCCCTGAACCAAACCGGTGAGGCGCACGCCACTGGTCTTGCTCGACTGCGTGCCCGTAGGGCCGCTGGCGATGAGAGCCAGGTTGTTCAGCCCGAGCAGGTAGCTGTAGCCGGTGATCACCAGCTCCGGGGCGACCTGATACTGGGCATTGAACAGGTGGCTGTGGCCCTCGATATTGGCCGGGTTTGCCGCACTGGCGTAACGGCCGTTGTCCGGGCCGAACACGCTATTGATGTTGTCGATGTAGGCGTAGGTCAGGGTCAGGTTTTCAATCGGTTTGAGCTGGCCGAGTGCACCGTCAAAGGTCTGCTCGTTCTGCCGCCAGGCCACGCTGCCGATGAAGCGCTGGTTGTCGAGGTTGATGCGCTGGCGGCCACCGATCAGATTGCCCAGCGTATGGTCGTAGCGCAGCAGTGCCTGATTCATTTCAGTACCATCCGGATCGGCAACCACCGAATACTGGCTTTGGCCGTTGCGCGTGCTGTTGTAGGCGGCATCACCGATGCGGCTGACGTTGTCGGCTTCCACCAGTGCAGAAAGACCATGGAACTTGCCGCTTTGAAAACCCAGGCGGGTGCGCAGGGTTTGCGCGTTGGCGTTGTTCAGCAGGTTGTCCTGATCCACGTATTCATAGCGATAGCGCGCATCAAGGCTGGCCTTGCCCTGAGAGAGCAGGTTGCTGAAATCTTCAGCGGCGTGACTGTGCAGGCTGAGGGCAAAAAGACTGAAGGCAAGCGGGGTAAGGCGTAAAGCATTCATGTTGCAGCTTCCTTGGTAATGGGCTGCGGCCACCTTATGCAGTGCAGATAAACCGGCCATGATCGTGATCAAGGCTGCCCCGAGACACTGTCGATCCTTGCGCTTGTGGTGCAGCCAATTTTGATGGTCGACCATTCCAGATGGACTGATCTGCGACTATGCTCGCGCCTGCTGCACCATCACCAATGAACGGGAGATCACATGGACGTCAAACAACTGCTGGCCAATAACCGCTTCTGGTCGGAGTCACTGCGCGCGCGTGATCCGGATTTCTTTGCGCGTCTGGCCAATCAGCAACGTCCGGAGTTTCTCTGGGTAGGCTGTTCCGACAGCCGGGTGCCGGCCAATGAAGTGGTCGGGCTGATGCCCGGGGAGCTGTTTGTGCACCGCAACGTGGCCAATATGGTGGTGGCCACCGATATGAACTTTCTCTCGGTACTGCAGTTCGCCGTTGATGTGTTGCAGGTCAAGCAGATCATCGTTTGCGGCCACTATGGCTGCGGCGGGGTGCGCGCGGCCCTGAGCCATGAAGAGTACGGTTTGATCGATAACTGGTTGCGTGCACTCAAGGCGCTCTATCACCTGCACCGCAAGCAGTTTACCGGCCTGACCGATGAGCAGCGGGTTGATCTGCTCTGTGAGCTGAATGTGCAACGGCAGGTGCGCAATGTCTGCCACACGACCATCGTGCAGAACGCCTGGAAGCGCGGGCAGTCATTGAGCGTGCATGGCTGGATCTACGGTCTGCAGGATGGTCTGGTGAAGGACATGGGGGTCACCATCGAGTCCGCGCAAGCACTGGACGACAGCTTTCTCTACGAATAGTCCCGCAGGGCAGTGCGTAGGGTGGTCAACCGCGCAGCGTTTTCCACCGGGCGCAATAGTTTTGCTCGTCGTGCCCCGCGAAGAGCCCTGTTAACGCGCAATAACCCGGCTTGTAGCCCGGATGTAATCCGGGGAAATGCTCACCTGCGCTCCCGGATTGCATCCGGGCTACCCGGTTGGGCCGAACTGCTTGTCAGCGCATATGCTCCATTGCCCACACCGCCGCTTCGACCCGCGAGCGCAGGCCGAGCTTGTGCAGCAGGTTTTTCACGTGGACTTTCACCGTGCCTTCGGTGATGCCGAGCTTGTTGCCGATCACCTTGTTGCTGTTGCCACCGGCGATCATTTTCAGCACCTGGCGTTCGCGGTCCGTCAGGTCCAGCTGGCTGGCGCTGGGTGGTGTGCGCAAGGCCTGTGCCAGCACCCGGGTCAGCGCCGGACTGATGACCAGTGAACCCTGCATGGCCTCGCGCAGTTGCTTGATGAGCTTTTCCGGTTCCATGTCCTTGAGCAGGTAACCATCGGCACCGAAGCGCAGGGCATCGCGCACATCGGCTTCATCGTCGGACACGGTGAACAGCAGCACTTTGCCGGTGTAGCCCTGTTCGCGCAGGCGCTTGAGGGTTTCCACACCATTCAGTTCGGGCATGTTGTTGTCCAGCAGCACCAGTTGTGGCTGCAACTGCATGACCATGTGCAGCGCTTCGAGTCCGTTTCCGGCCTCGCCGATGACCAGCAGGTCGTCTTCCAGATCGAGTAACTGGCGCAGGCCGCGGCGCATCATCGGGTGATCGTCAACCAGTAGCAGAGTGTAGGCCGTGGGGGTGTTCATGCGCTTTCCTTGTGTTTGCCGGCGCCGAGAAATTCAGGGCGGAAACTCAGCCAGATGCGGGTTCCGCCTGACTCGCGGGGGCCGATTTGCAGCTGGGCATTCAGGCTGCGTGAGCGCTCCTGCATGATGTTCAGGCCATGGTGCAGCTGGGTATCGAAGCCCGGGGTAATACCGCAGCCGTCATCCTCGATGAGTAATTCGATCTGTTCATTGATCTGCCGCAGGGAAACCCACGCATGGTTGGCATGGGCATGCCGGGCGCAATTGGACAGCGCTTCGCGGGCAATCTGCAGCAGATGAATCTGCTCGCTGGCAGAGAGACTGAAGGGCAGGGAGGGACAGTTCAGCTGCACATGGAATTTGCCACGCGTTGCAAACTCCGCTGCGGTGTCGTTCAGCGCCTGCTCCAGACCACCGTCCTGGATCTGCAGGCGGAAGGTGGTCAGCAGTTCGCGCAGCTGGCGATAGGCATTGTTCAGGCCCTCGCGGATTTCTTCGCTGACGGTTTCCAGTTGCTCGGCACTTTCGCCACGGCGGATCAGCGTTTGCAGCCGGCTGACCTGCAGTTTCATGTAGGACAGTGCCTGCGCCAGTGAGTCGTGCAGTTCGCGGGCAATGATGGTGCGCTCGTCGAGCAGCAGCAGTCGATGATCCTGCTCGCGCTGACGCTCCAGCGACAGGGCGGTACCAATCAGGTTGGTCAGGGCACTGATCAGTTCGCACTCCCAGACCGCCGGCGCATGACCGTCATCATAGTGCGCACGCAGGTCGCCCAGATTCAGGCCCTGACTGGTGATGCTGAAGGTCTTGTGCATCGGTAGGCGGTTGCGCTCGCAGCTGGCGCAGTCGCTGCGGGAACAGATTTCCCGTGATTCGCTGCCGTGCAGGGCAATCAGTTGTTCGTTGGGCTGCAGCGGATTGCCGTGCAGGCACAGCGACAGACGCAGGCCCGGCAGGCGTTGCTGAAAGCTGTCGATCAACTCATCCAGTTGCTGGGCATTGGCCGGGTTGCTGGCAAAACTGCGGCTGCTCAGGTAGAGCAGTTCCAGCGCCGAGTTGCTCTGTGCCAGCTGTTGCGTCTTGTCGCGCACGCGGCTTTCCAGGGTGCGTTGTGACTCTTCGATGGCATCGGCCATGGCGTTGAAACTCAGTGCCATTTGCCCCAGCTCATCCTCCGAGCGGTACTCGATGCGCGCATTCAGATCGCCGGCGCGAAAACGCTCGGTGGCGCTGACCAGATCATTCAACGGAGTAATCACGCCGTTCTGCAGTTGGTACATGCCGACCAGCAGGATAAACACCGTCAGCAGCAGGACGGCTCCCTGAATGCTCTGCTGCCAGCCCTGACGGCGCTCGCTCTGATGCTGCAGGAGCGAGACAAAATGTTCGAGCTGGGCAACAAAGGTATCCGCCTGCTGATGGAAGAACGCCTGATCGCCGCGCGCCAGTGCCGGACGCAGGTTGTCCTGCCAGTTACCGAGTAACTGGTTGAACGCTTGCTGCAGGGCATCCTCGGCATTGCCATTGAGCAGCCGGCTCAGTGCCTTGCTGTGCAGGCGTTGGTCCATGTCGGCCTGCAGGGCGGCAATCTGCGCCGAATCGGCGCCGCTCTGCAGCTTCCAGTTCAGGCGATAGGTGGCCATGCGCAGGGAGCCGGCGGTGTTGATCGCCGCGGCGTCGTCTTCGCTGATCCAGGCCAGCAGGCCGGCACTGATGGCACTGGAGAGGGCCAGCACGGCAATCAGGATCACCGCGAGGCCTGCCCGGGCGGGTAATGAACTTCTCAGCCATTGCAGCATGGGCAAACTACCCCTAAAGAGTTCTGTTCTTGCCGAAGAGCCACGAAGGCACTCTTTTTAAGCGATTAACTTGTTGAAAATAATGAATTTAATTTTAATTTTGAGCACTACCTCTTTGGGGGTAATTGGGTGCTCGGAAGGCCTCTGGCTGGGTCATAAACCTTGATCTGGATCAAGCATTTTCGCGGTGGTGCGCCTAGTGTGCCTGCATGGCAACTGGAAAGGGAACCGGTCATGGCTAGCGTCAAACTGCAACAGGGATTGGTACTCGGTATGAGTACCTTTGCTTTCACCATCTGCTTCATGGTCTGGATGATGTTCGCCGTCCTCGGCGTGCCCGTCAAAGAACTGTTGCAACTCAACGAAACACAGTTCGGTCTGCTGGCCGCTACCCCGGTGCTCACCGGTTCGCTGATCCGCCTGCCGCTGGGCATGCTGACGGACAAGTTCGGCGGGCGCATTGTGTTCTTCGTGCTGATGCTGGTGTGCGTGCTGCCGATCTACCTGATCAGCATGGCCACCGAGTTCTGGCAATTTCTGCTGCTGGGGCTGTTTGTCGGTCTGGCCGGCGGTTCGTTTTCGGTCGGTATCGCCTACGTCGCCAAGTGGTTCAGCAAGGAAACCCAGGGCACCGCGATGGGCGTGTTTGGCGCAGGTAACGCCGGCGCCGCACTGACCAAGTTTGTCGCTCCGGCGATCATTGCCGCCGCCAGCTGGCAGATGGTGCCCAAGGTGTATTCGGCCATCATGTTCGTCACCGCGCTGCTGTTCTGGTTCTTCACCTATGAAGACAAGTCGCACCGGGTAGCGAGCAGCGTGTCGTTTGGCGATCAGCTCAAGTCACTGAAAGACCCGCGCGTGCTGCGCTACTGCCAGTACTACTCGATTGTCTTCGGCGGCTACGTGGCACTGGCATTGTGGATGACCAAGTACTACGTGCAGGAGTACGGCTTCAATCTGCAAACAGCGGCGCTATTGGCGGCCTGTTTTTCTCTGCCTGGGGGTGTGCTGCGCGCCTTCGGCGGCTGGATGTCGGACAAGTGGGGTGCGCACAGCGTGACCTGGTGGGTGATGTGGGTGAGCTGGGTGTGCCTGTTCCTGCTGTCCTACCCGCAAACCGAAATGGTCGTGCAGACCGTCAACGGCCCGCAGACCTTCAGTATCGGGCTCAACGCGACCCTGTTCACCGTGCTGATCTTTATCGTCGGTATCGCCTTCGCCTTCGGCAAGGCCTCGGTATTCAAGTACATCTCCGATGAGTTCCCGAGCAACATCGGCGCAGTGTCCGGCATTGTCGGTCTGGCCGGCGGTCTGGGCGGCTTTGTCCTGCCGATCATGTTCGGCGCGCTGGTTGACCTCACCGGCGTGCGCTCGTCTTGTTTCATGCTGATGTACGGCGTGGTCTGGGTCTCCCTGATCTGGATGTACCTCAGCGAAGTTCGCAAAACCCCAATGATGGGCCAGGGCTCCAGCAGCCCGATGGCCAATGCTTCCGAAGCCTGAAGGAGAGTTGAACATGTCCGTAAGCAAGAGTGCCCCGGCAGCCGTGCTGCCCGACAAGGGGCCGGTGATCCACGACTGGCGACCTGAAGATGCCACCTTCTGGGCCAATGGCGGCAAGAAGATTGCCTCGCGTAATCTGTGGATTTCGATCCCCGCGCTGCTGCTGGCGTTTGCCGTGTGGATGGTCTGGAGCGCGGTCACCGTGCGCCTGCCGGCCATCGGTTTTACCTTCACCACCGATCAGCTGTTCTGGCTGGCCGCGTTGCCGGGCCTGTCCGGCGCCACATTGCGCATCTTCTATTCATTCATGGTGCCGATCTTCGGCGGGCGGCGCTGGACAGCGCTGAGTACCGCCTCGTTGCTCGCCCCGGCGATCTGGATGGGCTTTGCCGTGCAGGATCTGAATACGCCGTACAGCGTGTTCGTGATCATCGCGCTGCTCTGCGGTTTTGGTGGCGGCAACTTTGCTTCGTCGATGTCCAATATCAGCTTCTTCTATCCCAAGGCCCAGCAGGGCACGGCACTGGGGATGAATGCCGGTCTGGGCAACCTGGGGGTGTCGGTGATGCAGTTCGGCGTGCCGCTGGTGATTGGCGCGGGGCTGTTCGGCGCCGTAGGCGGCAGCCCGCAGGAAATCACCGGTGGTGGACAGTTGTGGTTGCAGAACGCCGGCTTTATCTGGGTACCGTTCATTCTGGCAGTGACCATCGCGGCCTGGTTTGGCATGAATGATCTGGCCTCGGCACGGGCTTCGTTCAGCGAGCAGGCCGTGATCTTCAAGCGCAAGCACAACTGGCTGATGTGCTGGTTGTACCTGGCCACTTTCGGTTCGTTTATCGGTTTTGCCGCGGGCTTCCCGATGCTGATCAAGACCCAGTTCCCGGGCGTTGATCCGCTGAAGTTCGCCTTCCTGGGGCCGCTGGTCGGTGCGCTGATTCGCCCGGTAGGCGGTTGGCTGGCCGACAAGATGGGCGGCGCGCGCGTCACCCTGTGGAACTTCGTGGTGATGATTGCGGCCGTGTTCGGCGTGCTGCAATTCCTGCCGCAGGCCGGCAGCGAGGGTAATTTCTACGGCTTCCTGGCCATGTTCATGCTGCTGTTCGTTACCACCGGTGTGGGCAACGGTTCGACCTTCCGCATGATTCCGGTGATCTTCCGCACCATTCATGAGCGGCTCAGCGGCACTCAGGGCGCGGCCAACAAGGAGCAGGCGATCAAGAACGCCGGCAAGGAAGCGGCTGCGGTACTGGGCTTCAGTTCGGCGGTGGGTGCCTACGGCGCTTTCTTTATCCCGAAATCCTTTGGCACCTCGATGGCCCTGACCGGTGGTCCGCAGGCGGCGTTGTACATGTTCGTCGGCTACTACGTCAGCTGCATCCTGGTCACCTGGTGGTGGTACTCGCGCAAGGGCGCCGAGACTCCCTGCTAAGACGAACGCTTCGTAGGGTGGAAAACGCGCAAAGCGCTTTTCCACCAGCGAGACATCAAAGGTGGAAAAGGCCGGTGGCCGTTTTCCACCCTACACAAAGGCCGACGCCGGCAGGCACGGCCCGGAGGATATAAAAATGAGCCACATACTCGACCAGCTGCGCTTCTTCAATCGCAAGCAAGGCGAATTTGCCGACGGTCATGGCGAGACCCGCCAGGAATCCCGTGACTGGGAGAACGTGTACCGTTCACGCTGGCAGTACGACAAGATCGTGCGCTCCACCCACGGGGTGAACTGCACCGGATCCTGTTCGTGGAAGATCTACGTGAAGAACGGCCTGATCACCTGGGAAACCCAGCAGACCGACTATCCGCGTACCCGTAACGACCTGCCCAACCACGAACCGCGCGGCTGTCCCCGTGGTGCCAGTTACAGCTGGTACATCTACAGCGCCAATCGGTTGAAGTACCCGAAAATCCGCAAGCCGTTGCTCAAGCTGTGGCGTGAAGCGCGCCGCACCATGGCGCCGGTAGACGCCTGGGCCAGCATTGTCTCCGACCCGGTCAAGGCCGAGTCGTACAAGAGCAAGCGCGGCATGGGTGGCTTTATTCGTTCCAGCTGGGACGAAGCCAACGAAATGATCGCTGCGGCCAACGTCTTCACCGTGAAGAAGTTTGGTCCTGACCGCGTTGTGGGCTTCTCGCCGATCCCGGCCATGTCGATGGTCAGCTACGCCGCAGGTGCCCGTTACCTGTCGCTGATCGGTGGAGCCTGCCTGTCGTTCTACGACTGGTACTGCGACCTGCCGCCGTCGTCGCCGCAAGTCTGGGGTGAGCAGACCGACGTGCCGGAATCGGCCGACTGGTACAACTCCAACTACATCATCGCCTGGGGCTCCAACGTGCCGCAGACTCGTACCCCGGATGCGCACTTCTTTACCGAGGTGCGTTACAAGGGCACCAAGACGGTGTCGATCACCCCGGACTATTCGGAAGTGGCCAAACTCACCGACCTCTGGCTGAACCCCAAGCAGGGCACCGATGCGGCGCTGGCACAGGCGTTCAACCACGTTATTTTCAAAGAGTTCCACCTCGACAATCCGAGCGAGTATTTCACCGACTACGTGCGTCGCTATACCGACTTCCCGATGCTGGTGCTGCTCAAGGATCACGCTGACGGTAGCTACCAGCCAGACCGCTTCCTGCGCGCCGCCGATCTGGCCGCCAACCTCGATCAGAGCAACAATCCCGAGTGGAAGACCATCGCGCTGGACAGCGAAACCAATCAGCTGGTGTCGCCGCTGGGGTCGATCGGTTACCGCTGGGGCGAGAAGGGCAAGTGGAACATTCAGGCCCGTGAAGGCGGGGCAGATCGCGAGGTCAAACTGCAGCTGAGCCTGATCGGTGAAGAGGTTGCCGAAGTCGCCTTCCCGTATTTCGGTGGCCAGACCCACGAACACTTCCAGCATGTGGCGGGTGACGACGTGCAACTGCGTCGCGTGCCGGTGCGCAGCATCACCCTGGCCGATGGCTCGCAAGCCAAAGTGGCTACCGTATTTGACCTGTCGGCTGCCAATCTGGCCATCGACCGTGGTCTGGGTGGCAGCAATGTGGCCAAGGACTACAACGACGCCGACACCCCCGGCACGCCAGCCTGGCAGGAGCTGATCACCGGCGTCAGCCGTGAGAAGGCGATCCAGATCGCCCGCGAGTTTGCCGACAACGCCGACAAGACCAAGGGTCGCAGCATGATCATCGTCGGTGCGGCGATGAACCACTGGTACCACATGGACATGAACTACCGTGGCCTGATCAACATGCTGATGTTGTGTGGCTGCGTGGGGCAAACCGGTGGTGGCTGGGCACACTATGTGGGCCAAGAGAAACTGCGTCCGCAGTGCGGCTGGTTGCCATTGGCCTTCGGTCTGGACTGGAGCCCGGCGCCACGCCAGATGAACGGCACCAGCTTCTTCTACAACCACAGCTCGCAATGGCGTCACGAGAAGATGAGCATGCACGAAGTGCTCTCGCCTCTGGCCGACAAGTCGCAGTTCCCCGAGCATGCGCTGGACTACAACATCCGCGCCGAGCGCGCCGGCTGGTTGCCGAGTGCGCCGCAACTGAACCGCAACCCGCTGCAGATCACCAAGGATGCTGCGGCTGCCGGTATGTCACCGGTCGATTACGTAACCCGCTCGCTACAGGACGGCAGCCTGCGCTTTGCCTGCGAACAACCGGACAATCCGGCCAACTTCCCGCGCAACATGTTTATCTGGCGCTCGAACTTGCTCGGCTCATCCGGCAAGGGCCACGAGTACATGCTCAAGTACCTGTTGGGTACCAAGAACGGCGTGATGAACGAAGACCTCGGCAAGCGTGGCGGGGTCAAGCCGGGCGATGTCGAGTGGGTGGACGATGGCGCGATCGGCAAACTCGATCTGGTCACCACCCTGGACTTCCGTATGTCTTCGACCTGCGTCTACTCGGACATCGTGTTGCCAACGGCGACCTGGTACGAGAAAGACGACATGAACACCTCGGACATGCACCCGTTCATTCACCCGCTGTCGGCGGCGATTGATCCGGCGTGGGAATCGCGTTCCGACTGGGAAATCTACAAGGGCATCGCCAAGCGCTTCTCGGAAATGGCCGTGGGCCATCTGGGTATCGAGCAGGACCTGGTCACCACCCCGTTGCTGCACGACAGCCCGGGCGAGTTGGCTCAGCCGTTTGGTGGCACCGACTGGAAAACCGCTGGCGAGGCACCGCTGCCGGGCAAGAACTGCCCGAACATGCGCGTGGTCGAGCGCGATTATCCGAATGTGTTCAAGAAGTTCAGTTCGCTCGGTCCGATGCTGGAAAAGAACGGTAACGGCGGCAAGGGCATCAACTGGAACACCGAGCATGAGGTCAAGTTCCTCGGTGAGCTGAACCACAAGGTGCGTGAAGAGGGTGTCAGTAAGGGTCGTCCACAGATCGACACGGCCATCGACGCGGCGGAAGTGATTCTGTCCCTGGCGCCGGAAACCAACGGCCACGTGGCGGTCAAGGCGTGGGCGGCGCTCTCCGAGTTTACCGGTCTGGATCACAGCCATCTGGCCGTGCCGAAAGAGCACGAGGCGATCCGCTTCCGTGACATTCAGGCGCAGCCGCGCAAGATCATCTCCAGCCCGACCTGGTCAGGCCTGGAAGACGAGCATGTCAGCTACAACGCCGGCTACACCAACGTCCATGAGTACATCCCGTGGCGCACCATCACCGGTCGCCAGCAGTTCTTCCAGGATCACCCGTGGATGCAGGCCTTCGGCGAGGAGCTGATGAGCTACCGGCCACCGATCAATACCCGCACCATCGATTATGTGAAGGGCAAAAAGAGCAACGGTAATACCGAGATCGTGCTGAACTGGATCACTCCGCACCAGAAGTGGGGCATCCACAGTACCTACACCGACAACCTGATCATGCTCACTCTGAGCCGTGGCGGGCCGATTGTCTGGCTCTCCGAGACCGACGCCAAGCGTGCCGGTATCGAGGACAACGACTGGGTTGAATGCTTCAACGCCAACGGTGCACTGACCGCCCGTGCGGTGGTCAGTCAGCGGGTGAAAGACGGCATGGTGATCATGTATCACGCCCAGGAGCGGATCGTGAACGTACCGGGTGCAGAGAGCACCAAGACCCGTGGCGGTCACCACAACTCGGTAACCCGTGTGGTGCTCAAGCCAACGCACATGATCGGCGGCTACGCGCAGCAATCCTACGGCTTCAACTACTACGGCACCGTCGGCTGCAACCGCGACGAGTTCGTCGTGGTGCGCAAGATGGCCAAAGTGGATTGGCTCGACGGCACCGACGGTGACGCCCTGCCACAGCCCCTGCCACAAGACATTTGAGGAGAACTGCCATGAAAATTCGTTCGCAAGTCGGCATGGTCTTGAACCTCGACAAATGTATCGGCTGCCACACCTGCTCGATCACCTGCAAAAACGTCTGGACCAGCCGCGAAGG
>JACCDZ012096962.1_pt1 | contig 12572 bp, 13 predicted proteins | sample 7449551 | NCBI WGS metagenome assembly JACCDZ01 (sample SAMN15323452, study PRJNA562643) | freshwater metagenome | isolation source: river surface water | place: USA:Blue River Watershed | collected 2017-08-18
CCGTTTGACGGCTACGCCCTCGGCAAGCCGAAGATCGAATCCTTCGTGATGCGATTCTACAAGAACCAGGAGGATGCCGTGGACGCATTCGAGTCAGGATCGATAGACAACCTTGGCGGCATCAGCCCGGAGATCGCGGCCGCGCTTCGCGAAAGCGAGGGCGACGATGCGATCTCGCTCCAGACGCCGCTGCCGAGAATCTTCGCGGTCTTCTTCAATCAGAACACCGCCCCGGTCCTCCTTCGCAAGGAGGTACGCAAGGCGCTCAACATGAGCGTGGACCGCAAAGCCCTCATCAAGGACGTTCTCAACGAATACGGCAGCCCTATCTATTCTCCTATCCCATCCCCTGCAGCCCTCACCAATGCCGCAGCGAGCGCATCGACGGCAGGCCTCATGACAGCCGATATCATCGGAGCCAAAAAGCTCCTCGAATCAAATGGCTGGACGGCTGGGACGGATGGCATATACGAGCGAAAGGCCGAGACGATGGGATCCAACCCGACGCCAGCGCTCCGGCTCGCATTCCCTATCACCACGTCAAACTCCCCTGAGCTCAAGCAGACAGCCGAAGTCCTCAAGGCCCAGTGGAAAGCGCTCGGCGCGGACGTGACGATAGAGATATACGAGGGATCAGACCTTTCTCAAAAGATCATCCGGCCCCGCAAATACGGCGCGCTCCTTTTCGGGCAAGTCGTAGGCAGGGATCTCGACCTCTACCCGTTCTGGCATTCGTCGCAGCGAAACGATCCGGGCCTCAACATATCGCTCTATGCGAATGCCAAGGCAGACAAGGCGATAGAGCTTGCGCGAAGCACGAACGACGGCGCGAAGAAGATCATAGCCCAATCAGAATTCGTACAGGAATTGCAAAACGACATTCCGGCAGTATTTCTTTTCTCCCCAAATTACACATACCTGGAACACAAGGCCATCAAGGGACAAGAGCTCCAGAATATAAATGACCCATCGGAACGATTCATGAATATCCACAAGTGGTATCTGGAAACGAAATTCAAATGGAAATTTTTCATAAGGGACGACGATAGCAAGACAGCAAACAAATAACGATTATAAAAAACATTAATAAAAACAATATGAACAACAGAAACCAAAACAATACAAAGAAAAGCGACGGCCTAGATGCCGTCTCAGAATTCAAGGAGCTCGTCAATCAGGCGATGGAAGCCGAAGGCAAGGGAGAAACCTTTGTCCCGGCCGGCAGCGCAAGCGACCAGGCTTCTCACTATGACCCCATCCCCGCGAGCAGCGAGGATGAAAGCCTCGGCGAGCGATTCGACCACGACGATGTCCTTCCTGAAGATCAGGAATTCGACGGAGAGGACGAAGGCGCAGGAAACGGCATGATGCCAGCGGGACCTGGCGCAAGCCAGAATGGCGGCGATCAGCAGCAGAAGATGCGCCTCAAGAATGCGCGGAATCGCATGCGTCCTCGCCCTATGGGAGCCCCTCAGAAGCACAGCATGATCCAGAAAAGCAACCCTAACGTTGCCATCCCTCCCCTTGCCCCAGGACATATCCGCGTCATCCCTCTCGGAGGAGTGGAGGAGATCGGAATGAACATGAACGTGGTAGAGATCGGAAATGACATCATCGTCATCGATGCCGGATTCAAATTCAAGGATTCGGACCACCCTGGAATCGACTACATCCTTCCGAACACCAAATACCTCGAAGAGCGAAAGCACAAGGTCCGAGCGATGCTCGTGACTCACGGTCACCTCGACCATATCGGTGCCCTGCCCTTTATCATGGAAAGAATCGGCAATCCGCCAATATATACGAGAAACCTCACGGCACTCATGCTCAAGAAGCGACAGGCCGAATTCCCTCACGTGAAGCCTTTTGAATACAAGATCATCGAAGGAAATGAGCGCGTCAAGATCGGCGAGATATCCGTGCAGTTCTACGGCGTGAGCCACTCCATCCCGGATTCGATGGGTATCGCCATCGAGACTCCTCACGGATATGTCACGACACCGGGCGACTTCAAATTGGATCACCGAGACGGGACCCCTACGGAAAAAGAGGAGCAGAACTATTCCCTATTCGATGGCAAGAACGTCCTCCTTTATCTTGGAGAATCGACAAACATCGAAAACCCGGGATTCTCGACTCCGGACTATGTCGTCAATGAGAACCTCGAAGAGATCGTCAAGCATTCTACGGGCCGACTGATCATGGGAATGTTCTCATCTCACGTCAACCGAATCGCGCATGTCATCCATGCCTGCGAGCGAATGGGCAAGAAAGTCATCATCGAGGGACGAAGCATGAAGAACAACGTGGACATCACTATCCAGGCCGGCATCCTCAAGGTTGCCAAGAGCGTATTCATCGCGCCTCAGGACATCGACCAGTATCCGCCTGACCGCATCGTCATCATCGCGACAGGAGCCCAGGGAGAGGAATTCGCCTTCCTGATGCGAATCTCGAACAATCAGTACAAGCACTTCAAGCTTTCTGACCGAGACACCGTCGTCCTATCGTCTTCGATCGTTCCAGGAAATGAAAAGGCCGTGCAGAAGCTGAAGGATAGCATCGCGCGACAAGGAGCGAAGATCATGCATTACCGAACGTCTGACGTGTACATCCACTCAACGGGTCACGGCAACCGAGGCGAGATGGAATGGCTGCACCGAAAGATGCGCGCGAAATTCTTTATCCCTATCCACGGACATCATTACATGCTCAAGCTTCATGCCGAAATGGCAGAGCAGCTCGGCATCCCGCGCGCGAACATCTGCGTGCCAGATGACGGAACGATCATCGAGATCCAGGACAATGGCGCAAAGATGGTGCGGCTTCATGCCAAGGCGCCTGACAATGTCGTCATGGTCGATGGATTCACCATCGGAGACATCCAGGACGTCGTCATTCGCGACCGACAGATTCTTTCTCAGGACGGCATCTACGTGGTCGTAGGCGTCATCAATGCCGCTACCGGCCGACTCAAGAAGTCTCCGGACATCATCTCCCGAGGATCCGTGTACTTGCGAGAATCTCAGGAATTGCTTCGAGAGATCAGGTTCTTGGTAAAGAACACCGTCGAGCAGGTCACGCATGACATGCACCCGGTCAATATCGATTACGTCAAGGACGTGGTATCGGACGTGCTCGGACGATTCATCTTCCAGCAGACGGCAAAGCGACCGATCATCATTCCAGTAATGATCTGCGTATAATCGACTTTCGCGCTATCCGCATCCGTATCTCCTGTAGAGATACACAAGTCGATCCGGCATGCGAATAGCGCGAAATGACCTGCGTCAGAGAGAGATTTCAGAAAAGCCCGCAGCAATGCGGGCTTTTTATTTTTTCCATACCTTTCCTTTGCAAAATAGACTATACTTATGGCCATGGAAAATACCGCTTCGTCCCCTAGCAGGCTGAACGCCATCCCTCTGATATTCGTCTCGATCCTGCTGCTTTCGTTCCACTTCTTCTTCGTATATTTCGTAAATTCGACATATGTCAGCGCGTTTGTCGGAGACACCGGCGTCAGCTTCATCTATGCGATCGGCGCGATCCTCAACATATCCCTCTTTCTCAAGGCTCCAAAGCTCCTCAGGCGCTATGGGCTTCTCAATATGACTACGGGGCTGGCCCTTCTGGAGATAGCCGCTCTCGTCACCCTTGCCTTCCCTACCCATCCGGCAATCCTCGTCCTCGCATTCTTTGCCCATACGGCAGCGGCGCCCATCCTCATCTACTGCATGGACATGTTCCTCGAGCAATACGGTCCGAAAGAAGAGACTGGCGCCATGCGCGGAATGTTCCTGACCATGTGGAATGTCCCGCCAATAATCACCCCGTTCATCGCGGGATTGATAATCGGGAACACGAGCGTGGCGGCGCATTCGGGCAGGCTGCTATCGGATCTTCACGAGATAGGATTCTGGAAAATATACCTGATCAGCGCGGCATTTCTCATTCCGTTCATCATCATCCTCCGTGCCAACTTCCGCGGCAAGCATGACCTGGCGTATCCGGACATGAATATCAAGGATACCATCCTGCACTTTCTCAAGCACAAGAACATCTTCGACGTCTTCGTCGACAGGATCCTGCTCAACCTCTATTTCGCATGGAACGTGGTCTATCTGCCTATCTACCTGCATGAATTCATAGGGTTCTCATGGAATGAAGTGGGCGTGCTCATCAGCGTCATGCTCCTGCCTTTCGTGCTCCTTCAGGGAAGAATCGGCAAGATGCAGGATCAGCATGCGCAAGAAAAGCCCCTGCTCATAGCCGGGTTCCTCATCATCGCGCTTGGCACGATCATACAGCCATTCATCGTCGTCAAAAGCCTCGTCCCATGGGCAATAGTGCTGTTCATCACGCATATAGGAGCGAGCTTCGTCGAGGTGTCGAGCGAAAGCTATTTCTTCAAGCATGTAAGCCCTACGAATTCTGGATTCATCAGCCTGTTTCGCATGACCAGGACCCTGCCATATATAGTGCTTCCTCCCATCATCACGCTCATATTGGCATTCCTGCCATTTGGCTACATGTTCCTAGTGCTCGGGCTCATCATGCTTCTTGGCATCAGATACGCATTTCTCATTCGATGATATCAGCCCTGCCGGCAACGTGCCGGGAGAAGGGTGCCTATCTGGCCCTATTGGGCAAGAAGCTGTATCTTTTTGACGGCAGCGAGGCCTGCGCACGAATTGAATGCCCTTACCTGCTCATTGTACCTGCTGATCTCGTCCTTTAGCGATTCGAGATACGTATTGTATTCTCCGACGAGATTGTTGTATCGCTCCACGTCGGCCCGATAGCCTTCGTCATTCGACTTTGAGGAATCTATTCTCGCCTTGAGATCAGAGAGGGTTTTTTCCCTGCCTGCGAGGTCCGCGGTATGCGCGCTGATCTTGTCCCTCAGCTCAGCATCGGGACCAGGGCAAGCGGAAAGAGGCTTTGCAAAATGCTGCACGGCAATCCATTGCTCTTTGCCTTTGTACAGACCCTTTCCTACGGCTATTCCGATCTCCTGAAAACGGGGATCGAGGATATTCGCCTTATGGCCAGGACTATTCATCCATGCCGTCACGACCTGCTGATCGCCGCCGAAATTTCCAAGCGCGAGATTTTCCCCTACGACTATGTATTGATAATTCTCATTCCTGATGAGATCCGCGACGCTTACCCCCTTTGGAGATTCGTGCTCGAAATACTGCTTCGAGAACATGTCCGCGAGCTTTTCTTCGGCAGAGGCATTGAGCGCCCTATTGTTCTTGAGGCTCGGAAACTGCCTCTTTGCCCGCTCGCTATTCGTAAACGCGACGATGCCCGCGATGCTGAGCGAAGAATCGCCCACCTTGAGCTCGCTCGGAGGGGCCGTCAGTATGCCCTTGCTTGCGCCTACCTGCGACGATGCTGACTTTACGGTCTCAGTGACGAGGCCAGCCGAAGAGTCGTCTATCGCCTGAATATCGCCTCCTGGGATGCCTGGCACGGAGGTAGAGGCTGCCTGCTGCCAAGGCATGCTCATATGCCCAATATCAAGGCCTCGCAGGGGGCCTCGGAGGAGGAACAGTATCCCGAAAAGGATTATCAGCAGGATGAGAGGGCGCTTGGATGTCATATCGGATGGGCACCATTATATCAAGATTCCGCAAGATATGCCTCTATGCACATGAACATGGGTATCTCCATGCGAGCCTTGTCTTCGGCATCCTTTCGCGGCCCGGCCTCGGTCTTCTTGTGCGAGCACCACTCTTCTATTCTCCGAATGGCGAAGCCATGCTTTGCGAGCAGCTTGGCAAAGAGCTGCAGGGGCCGATGGAACGAATAAGTGACCTGCTTTGCCCTGCCCTTCGCTCCGGGATTCATGTCTATGGCGATGCTTGCCTCCTGCATGTACTTAGACACGATGCGCGACTGCGTCTTTTTCGCAGCATCATAATGCCAGTCAGAATGCTGAGGCACCCTGAAGCTCGGATGATTGATGACGAATACGAATCGCCCGCCACTCCTGAGGACCCTGGCGCATTCCCGGATGGTCTCATCGAGCTCCTTGATATTCTGAAGGGCGAGAGTGCATGTCACGACATCCTGCGTATCAGACTTGATCATGCCTATCTGATTCGCGGGCGCGACATCGAAGCGCAGCCTGTCTCCGAGCACGGGATCTTCCGCAGAGGCTTTCTTCAGATGGCTCCGAGCGACGCTGATCAAGGGCGCGGCAATATCGAGCCCCGTAACGCGAGCGCCCTCTTTTGCATATAAAAAAGAAAAATGCCCCTGCCCGCACGCGAGATCGAGCAAGTGCATTTCCTTTCCGTCCTTTTTGTTTTTGTCGGCTATGCCGAGAATCCGCTTCAGGTTAGGCCAAATGACCTTGGCCTGATAGGTGTCATCGTCCTGGAGATATTCATCATACCAGGATGCCACGCCTCCCCATGAAGTGTCTTCTGCTTTCATTATTTGGCCTCCGAAGATGGCTTAGCTTTTGATTTAGGCTTTGGCTTCGAAGCAGGCTTTGAATCCATGGCAGTCTTGACCGCGGACTTGACTGACTTTGCGCCGGCAGAAGCGGCCTTTGCGCCAGCCTTGAGCTCTCGAGCTATGTTCTTCCAGTGAGACTTGATCTCCGTAGTGACGGCAGCAAGCTCGGATCCGTCAATAGACGAAAGCTTCTGGTATCGCGTCATGACCGCATCTACGGCATTGTTATAAAGATCCTCGTTTACTTCCTTGAGCTTCTCAACCTTTTCCATGATCTCGCCCTTTGCCTTGACGACCCAGCCCTTGATGTTCTTGATCTTCTTCTGAGCGCCCTTGTTGTGATGCAGGAAATAGATTCCGGCAGCGGTAGCAGCAGCCAAACCTCCTATGATTCCGGCCGCCTTCATGCCTGCATTTCCTGATTCGCTTTTCTTCGTTGTGTTTTTGTTTGTTGCCATAATGAGTTTATTATATCACAAGATTAATCCTCTGATTCGCCACCTCCTCCGGATGGCCTCTTTTTAGACCCTCCCTTTGCCCCTGCCCGGCCTTTCCTGCCGAGGCTGCCGCCCAAAAATCCGCTCAGGATCTTGAAGAGCATCTTGATGCCGAATCCCTCCTCGCTTACCTTGGCCCTGATTGCCGCGATATCGTTCGATATATTGTCGCTTTCAGTCCTGATCTTTCTTGAGATGATCATGGCCGTGCGTGCCAGCCTGATTCCATAAAAGAGGATGACGAGCGCCATCAGGGTGAGCAGGATGACGGCTATCGACGTTATGAAAAAGAATGCGTCTGATTTTGCGAGAGTTTCCATGTATTGATTATAGCATATGGCTCATGCCGCTATTTCCCCCAAACGCGCGCGAACATTGACCCTATGCTTGGCGGCAAGGATCCGTGCTTGTTTGGATTCGGATGCCCCTTGACGGTGAGCATCACGACGAAGAGGACGAATAGAACCACATGGATGCCGAACATGGCATATCCTCCGAATGCGCCGAATGGCGATACGAATGCGAGCAGATACAGAAACGATATCCATCCGGGCAAGCCTATATTGTGAAGCCGTCTTGTCATGAGAGACAGGACCATGAGGGTTATCGGAGCGAATAGGAATGGGACGAACATCAGCCAGAATCCGTATTGGTCGCCAAGCACGATGCCTTCCGCCGCAGCTGCGAATTCAGGAGCGAAGTATTGAAGCCATGCAGAAATGACATTCGCCGCGATGAAACCGAGGCCGAAAAAGAACAGGATGCCTATGATGAAATCCTTTCTTCGCAGCCTTCCGGAAAAAAGCCCTCCATGCGAGATCTCGCTTCCGATGATCCGGGCAAGAGATCCCGCGACTTCTTCCCCTTTCCTGATGCCCTTATTGAGCGGCGGCAGGAAGCCGTTTTGCTCCGCTTCGCGCTGATGGCGCCAGACGTCTTTTTCCCTTGCATGCCGCACGGCATCTCGCACTACGCCAATATCGAGGCCCGCCCTTATGAGCATGGCCTCGATATCTTCGGGCTTATTCCCGGCTTCAAGCTTTTGGGTTACGAGATTGAGGAGCCCTCGGTCTGGCAATTCCTTGTGAGCTTTGTGCGTAGGCATGGTTCGTGACTAGAATTCTCCGTCAATCGACTTGAGTCCTTCTTCTGAAGAAGAGTTGATGATCGCGGACATGTCCGAGTCGAGAGCGTCGATGGCGCCAGAGACAGAAGCCTCATTGACCTCAGTGACCTCCGCATCGATGCTGCTCTGCATTGACGCATTCTGGGTCTCAAGGCTCTTGATTGCCGCCTGATTGGCAAACCATTTCCATCCGATGAATCCGAAGGATCCGAGGATGATGATAACGAGCAAGATAGCCCATAGCGCATTATGGCCTGATCCGCGGGCAGGAGCCGGAGCAGGATTCATGCCCGGCATTCCCGTAGGAGCTGGCATAGGCTGGCTTGGCACTGGATTTGATGTTGGGTTCATATTTTTTTGATGGTGTTTTTATATAGATAAAGGCCTGTCTGATTATATGTTCTGAGGAGTGCTTGTCGCTGGCAAAGCCGGCTTTGGCAGCGCCTTGATGGCATCAGCTACTTTCTTATAAGACTCTCCTGCCGCCTTGATGCTGTCTTCAGCAGTCTTCACGATAGCCCTGATAGTATCCTTTGAAGTGGAAGTGGCTGTTTCGGATGCGAGCGTCGCCTTTGTTGCTGCGACATCAGTCTTTGCCTTTGAGAAGGCAGCCTGAGCGGTAGCCATCAGAGGAGAAACCGCAGAAACGTCAACTCCTGCCGCAGAGATCTTCGTGATCCTTGATGCGATCTCGGCGTCTACCTTCGTCAGCCTGCCAATTCGCTCATCGAGACCCTTGTAAATATATTCAATATTTCGACCGACTCGCTCTTTCGCATCATTGTCGAGCTTCTTGAGCTTGTCTTCCTTTCGTGCAGCCTTGAGCTTGTCGACCTGGGCCTTGAGCTCGGCTCGGCGAGCCTCTACCTCTTTCTTTCTCGCTTCGATATTTTCCTTGAATGCCTCTACTTTCTTTTCGCGGTTTTCCTTGAGGGCCTCTTTTGCCATCTGCTTCGTTCCTGAAGCGTTCTGCATGATGTTCATCCTATTCTCCTTTGCATCTCCGAGAATCTCCTTGCCTTTCTCGCGAGCGTCGACTCGGATAGCCTTGATATCATCCCTGGCTTCTCGTCGCGCATCCCTGATAGGAGCGGCTCCCGGTGCAGGCGGAGCGTCTTCGGCATTGATATTTGAAAAAGGAATAAGGGCAAGAGCGCCAAGCACGATCGATGCGGCCGCCTTTGATCCTGAATTCTGCGTATTTGTTGATAGGAACTTCATATGTAGATAATGATACTTTTAGTTTTAATGCATGCATTATATCACATGCAGCCGCATGCACTTCGCGCCATCCACAGCCTGACGCCCTCGTTTTTTTTTCAAAGGCTAACAATGTGATCAAATTCCCTTTCGGAAACCGGCTGGATCGAAAGGCGCATGCCTGGGCGCGCGACCATCATGCCAGCCAGCGCCGGATCGGCCTTGATTTCCTTGAGGGTCACGATGCGCTTGAGCTTTTTCACGAATCGTATATCGACGACGACCCATTGGATCTTTGGGTTCGGCTCATAGTATTCGCTTCCGACATCCGCAGCGGCAGGATCGGGATACGGCTTCGAAGCGACCTTGCCAATGCCTATGACGCCTGTCTCGGCCGGAGTGCCGCTCGAATGATAGAACAGGCAAAGATCGCCTACCTTCATGCCATCGCGCATGAAGTTCCGCGCCTGATAATTGCGGATCCCGGACCACGGGGTCTTGCTATCGGCCTTGAGCTGATCGATCGAATAGCATGACGGTTCTGATTTCAAAAGCCAGTAATTCATAGCCTGATTATACAGGAAGGCGAAGCTTGTCAAAAACAAACGAGCATTGTAGGATATTTTTCAGAAGCAATACGCATATGAAAGAAGATCCCACAAAAAACACCCCTTCGGCCGCCCTAACCCTGATCGTCATCGCGATCTACTTCGTAATCACGACAGCTCTCCTGTGGATAGGACTCCTTATCCTGGAGCAAGTGCCCTGGTTCGAACACGTCAATGGGGCAAGTGCCACAGGCAAGGAAAAAGTCGCTGGAGCGCTCGCATATATCGCCCTGGTAGCCCTGAGCGTGTCGCTGGCGTATTTGATCACCTCAAGGGCGGTCAAAAAGGTGTTCTCCGCCTCGCTGCGCGAATAGCGCACAACAAAAAACCCCGACGCCTGCAAGGCGTCGGGGTTTTCTTATCGCGATCCAGTCGAGACTATCGCCTTATTTAAATTTTCGTATAACCGCCCTGACTACAGCGGCAATCTGCAGCTCGTATTCAGGGTAAATGTCGCTGAATCTTTCGTTTGCAGGCTGGAGATATGGCCGGCCGGACTTGTCCTGACGATAGAACTTGAGAGTCCATCCGCCATCGACAAGCGCCACCACGATATCGCCGATCTTCGGATGCTCATTGCGCTCCACGAGCACCATGTCCCCCTCTGCGATATGCGCATCTATCATGGACTCGCCCTTTACCTCAAGCATGAACGTGTCCCCTTTTACATTTCCTAGCAGGAATTCCTCGACGCTGGTGCTGTCCAAAAAATCAGCGCCAGATCGGGCCTCCGCAACCGTGGGGATGCCGGCCTCTACGACTCCGAGCATGGGCACCTCCCCGAACAATGCCTTCATCGAGAGCTTGCCCCGACTGTCTTTTTCAAAGATGCCCTCGTCTACCAATTTTCCAATCAGCTTGAATACGGCATTCTTGGACTTGAAGCCTGTCATATGCTGGATCTCCTGATAGCCAGGAACGCGGCGATTGCTTCGGCAAAATTCGGCGATCTTTGATTTGTATTGTTCGAATGAGTCTTTCACGGTTTGGTGTTCTTAGTATAGCACTGTATCTGACGCGCTCGTTAGAACAGGAATGAGGCAAAAGAGAATGTCCTGGACATGGATGCCTCGCTCTCCATCCTGCGAAGCTTGTGAACGAGCTCGCGATGCTTTCGGGCCTCTCGCTCATATGAGATTCCTCGCATGATCTTGCGATCGATCTTCGTATTCAAGAACTTTATCTCTCGATTGATCATGTACATAAGGGTGATTTTTGACATATATTTTTTTTGGTTTTTTTATACTAAATTTGTATGTGTTTAGTATAAGTGAACCATGGTTCACCGTCAAGAATATATGCAATAAAGTTGTGGAAAACTACGGCTTCGTCTCTGGGACAGGCGCTGCGGCATCTGATCCTAGCCACCCTCCTGCACCTAGCGGATTGCCCCCTTCTTTGAGCTCGTCATAATCGCTGACGCCATCGCCATCCGTATCTTTCTTGGTGATGTTCGTGCCTATGTATTGCTCGAGGCTATTGGCAATTCGGTCGCGATCGCTATCGAGCCTCCTGCTCGCATCCCCTTCCATGGACAATGCCTTTTCGCTTGCCGTATTCTTTCCATTGACGAACTTGAGATACTGCATGCTGAGATCGCTGCCAGAAGAAGCGGCCGTCGATGAATCAAAACCGATGAGGCTGAGAGGCAGCTCGTAAAATTGTTTCGGGACAGGAGGAAGCACTATCTGATAGCTCAGCAGGTACGTCGTCTTCGAGGATTTCTTGTATGCATAAGAAGACGTGGCGAATGTCAGGCCAGGGAGCGTGATCCCCGCGAGCGTGGCAGGCGTCTCCCCTCCATGCGCCTGGCGGTATCTTTCGATTTCTGCGCGGATAGCCTCGACAGTCTTGACCTGAGCCTTGAGCTGAAGAAGCTCTTTTGACTGGCCAGAAATGAGAACGTACGCATCCGTAAAATTCATCTCGGGCTTCGGCGCGTCGATTGAGGCGGAGCTGTTTATGCCATTGAAAAGAAGCTTGAAGCTCACGAGCGCCTGCCTGCTATCGGATACGAGCTTGAGCGAAGAATCGATGCCTATCGGCGCCTTGTCCTTGTCCATGATTATCTTCGCGAAACCATTCCTCGCGAAATAATTGAGCAGCGCAAGGAATTCCCCGCTCTTCACGAAAGCCTTCTGCTCGTCCGTCATCGCGAGCATCGAAGAGCTGCCGAATTCGCTCTGCAAGACGACTCCCGCCCTTTCGAGAAAGGCCAGGGCGCGTTCTGGATTCACGCGAACCTGATACTCATATGTTACCTGCCTCGGAGAATACCATGCATCGCCTGGATAGATATTCTTCATCGGATCCCCTATGACCTCCAGCACTTTTTCTTCGCTTGCGATCGAGATGAGACGCGCTATCTGCCGGTCAAAGTCCGCAGGACGAGAGCCTGCCGCAGGAAGGATGCCGGCAACGGAAGGCCTCGATTCTTTTTTGCGTTCGGCAGAAAAGAGCGACAGCCAAGGAAGCGCCGATTGGACGGCTTCAGTATCGGATGGCTCTATGGAGACCCACTTGTCTTTGACCGCATTGATATCAAAAAACATTTCGGGAAAGGCCGCAGCTTTCACGTATCCGATTCCTCCTTTCATGATCGATTCGAGATCGATCCTTGTCGAGATGCCTTCGCCAGAATAGCTTCCCGCAAAATGCCATTTGCCA
>JACCDZ010011938.1_pt1 | contig 12570 bp, 13 predicted proteins | sample 7449551 | NCBI WGS metagenome assembly JACCDZ01 (sample SAMN15323452, study PRJNA562643) | freshwater metagenome | isolation source: river surface water | place: USA:Blue River Watershed | collected 2017-08-18
GTTACATATACAACTATTGATAATGATCCAGTATATGCAGCTGGAGATTACATTAAAATTGTAAATACCACTCCAAATCCAGATGAAACAGTTGGATATGGATGGATTTATAAAGTAGATACAACCAACAAAAAATTATATATCACACTAGAAGATTCAACTAATAGATTACCAGCTTCAACGACAGCTTCTGCATTAGCAGGATACACACTACTTAAAGCAGACAATACTACTTTAGTTGCCGCTGGAGACATCGCATCAGTAGTAAACGATTACTATGATAGCCTAGAATATGCTCCAGGATTAAAGTGGAGAGATATTGCTCCTCAACCAGGAACTTCTTTTGGAGTTCAAAAACTAGGTGGACGTTTCGATGAAATGCACATTCTTGTTTTAGATGAACAGGGAACTATTGCAGGTGAACGCAACGCAATCATTGAAAAGTATACCTTTGTTTCTAAAGCAAAGGATGGCGGAAATCTAGATGGAGCTTTAACATATTTCCATGATGTAATTTCTCAAAAATCTACATACATTTATCCTGGTGCTGGAACTGGAATTAATTTTTATAGTGCATCCTCACTATTATTAGATAATGTTACTTTACCTGGAAGTTCTTCATCTACTGTAACTGGAACTATTGCAGATAGTGCCGCAAGTAGCAAAGATAGATTATATACACTAATTGCGTATAATGATCCTTCAGATAGTCCAGATGGTGGAATTAGTTCATCTATTGGATTTACATTCTTGAGTGCAGCGACTACTTCAAAGGAAACAGGATCTAATTATACTGCTGTAGATTTAACTTCTGCAATTGAAACAGGTTATGATATATTCTCAGATGCTGAAGAGTTTAATGATATTGATTTCCTAATTCCTGGCACAATGAGTGGTCAGTTAATTAACAGACTAATCACTATTGCTGAGGCAAGACGTGATTGCATGGTTGTTGCATCTCCATCCAGATCATCTGTAACTGGTTCAGAAACAACCTCACAGAAAACTGATCTTATTGTTGATTTCTTTGCAAATATTAATAGGAGCTCTTTTGCGATTCTAGATTCAGGTTACAAGTATATTTACGATAAGTACAATCAAAAATATAGATTTGTACCATGTGCTGCTGATGTTGCTGGCCTTTGTATTTCAACCACTATTAATTCAGAAACTTGGTTCTCACCTGCTGGATACAATAGAGGAAATCTAAGAAATGCAACTAAACTTGCATACTCACCAAAACAGTCTGAAAGAGATAGACTATACAATAATGCAATCAATCCTATTGTTTCTTTCCCAGGGCAGGGAATTGTACTATTCGGTGATAAAACAGCTCTAAATTCTACAAGTGCATTTAGTAGAATTAATGTTCGTAGACTCTTTGTTGAAATTGAAAAAAATATTGCAAGATTTGCTAAATTCCAATTATTTGAAGTTAATGATGACGTTACTAGAAGTTCATTCAAAGCTGCTGTAGAACCATATCTCAGAGGTGTTCAGGGCAGAAGAGGAATTTATGATTTCCTTGTAGTATGTGATGAAACTAATAATACTTCAGATGTAATTGACAGAAATGAGTTTAATGCTGAAATTTATATTCAACCTGCAAGAAGCATTAACTACATCACTATTACCTTTATTGCTACAAGAACTGGAGTATCTTTTGGCGAACTAACTCAGTAATTTTAATTTTGTACCAATCACCTAGGAGAAAAATAAGATGGCTACTAGCATTTCAGAATTTAAATCACAATTAAAGAAGGGTGGTGCAAGACCTAATCTATTCATGGTTAGACTTAACTTCCCTTCAAGCCTTTCTCAAATTGCAGAAATTGGTGGATCAATTACAGGCACTGGTCTAACTACTCAAGCAGAATTTCTAGTAAAGACTGCTCAAATTCCTTCTTCAAGTATTGGAACTATTGAAGTTCCTTATAGAGGAAGAATGCTCAAAGTTGCTGGAGACAGAACATTTGAACCATGGTCTGTAACTGTAATTAATGATGGCAACTTTGAAATTAGAAGAGCTTTTGAAGCATGGTCAAGAGGAATCAATGCTCTAACAGAAAACACATCTCAGTTAGGATTTGGAACTGACGGAGGAGCTTCATATTGTGTAGATATGACAGTATTCCAACTCAGCAGAGATGGATTTACTCCAGATAAGACTCCATCTAATCCATCTAAAGCAGGATCAGATCCACAAGATTCTATTGTTCGTGCATACAAATTTTATGATTCATGGCCTTCATCAATTTCTTCAATTGATCTTTCTTATGAAGCAAATGACCAAATTGAAGAATTTACTGTAGAATTCCAGTACAACTTCTTCGAGGCAACCAACAAGAGTTTCTCCTAATAAATAATACTATAGAATTTATAGGAATATTATGACTCAATTATTTGGTTTCTCAATTGAAGATAGAAAAAAGAAACCAGCAAAGGCGTTCTCACCAGCGCCTCCCAATGATGATGATGGCACCTCCGTAGTAGCGGCTGGTGCCTATTTTGGTCAGTATCTAGATCTAGATGGCGTTGGCCAACACAACAATGAATTTGAGCTGGTTAGAAAATATAGAGAAATTGCATTACATCCAGAGATTGATAGTGCTATTGATGATATTATTAATGAAGCTATTAGTAGTGATTTAGATTATGCTCCAGTATCTGTAGAGCTTTCTACACTGCAAGCAAGTGATAAAATTAAAAAATCAATTAAAGAAGAATTTGCTAATATTTTACGTCTTTTAAATTTTGATAAAAAGTGTCATAATATTTTTCGCCGCTGGTATATTGATGGCAGATTATATTACCATAAAATTATTGACTTTGATAAACCAAAAGAAGGTATCAAAGAACTTAGATATATTGACTCTTTAAAAATCAAAAGAGTACGAGAAATTAAACGACAAAAAAACGTAGACTCTCTCACTACAATGGAGGGTCAGAAATATGATTACGGTGAGTTTATTGAATACTACATTTATTTTCCAAGAGGTTACAAAGGTTCTGATGCAAATGGCATCAAAATTTCTAATGATGCTGTAACTTATGTTCCTTCTGGACTATTTGATCACAACAGAAATATGGTCTTGAGTTATCTATACAAGGCTATTAAATCTGTCAATCAACTCCGAATGATTGAAGACTCACTTGTAATTTACAGACTTTCAAGAGCACCAGAACGTCGTATTTTTTATATCGACGTAGGTAATCTGCCTAAAGTGAAGGCAGAACAATATCTACGTGAAGTTATGGGTAGATATAGAAATAAAGTTGTATATGATTCTGCAACTGGTGAAATCAGAGATGATAGAAAGCATATGAGTATGCTTGAAGACTTCTGGTTACCACGTAGAGAAGGTGGTCGTGGTACAGAAATTACCACACTCCCAGGCGGACAGAACCTCGGAGAACTAGAGGACGTTAAGTATTTCCAAAAGAAACTTTACAAATCTCTCAATATTCCTCTCTCAAGACTAGAGCAAGAATCTTCATTCACCATCGGAAGAACTAATGAGATCACTAGAGACGAACTTAAATTTGCTAAGTTTGTTGGTAGACTTCGTAAGCGTTTTGGTGATCTATTCCATGATCTTCTCAGAACTCAGTTAATTCTAAAAGGAATTATTACTGCAGATGATTGGGAAGAAATGAAAGAATATATTCAGTACGATTATATTTTTGATAATCATTTTAATGAATTAAAAGAATCCGAAATCTTGAATGATAGACTTAATATTGTAAATCAAGTTGAGCCATATTTGGGCAAATATTTCTCAGTGGAATATGTTCGCAGACAAATTCTAAAACAAACTGATGATGAAATTGAAGAGATTGATATGCAAATTGAGAAAGAGAAAGAAGTTGGAATTATCCAAGATCCAAATCAAATGATGATGGATCAGCAGGGTATGTTGCCCCCAGGTCAAGATCAACAGGTACAACCTGATATGGCTGCATCTGGAGAAGCTGGTCCAGCAGGAGGCGGAATTAATAGCCAATTTAAAGACTTTATCGCCCCATCTGATTATGGGAAAGGTAAATTTTAATAAATAGTTATTGTAATTTTAATATATCATTGAGGTTTTTATGTCTTTGTCACAAGAAATTGTTGACAGCATTATTGCTAGAAACAATATAAATGCAAATGAAAAAATTTATGATACTTTGTTTGGTCTTGCCTCAGAAAAGATCGGAATGAGAAAAGTTGAACTTGCTCAGAATATGTTTGCAACAGGAAACTATGAAGATGAGGATGAAGATGAGGACGAGTATTATGAATATGACGATGATGATGAAAATGATGAAGATGAAGAAGATGTACCAGAAGAAGAGTACGAACAATGAAACTAATCACAGAAACCATAGAAAATATTAAGGTTATCACCGAAGAAAAAGGTGGTAAAAAAAACCTATATATTGAAGGAGTATTTCTTCAGGCGGAACTAAAAAACCGCAATGGTCGCATGTATCCAATGGATACTCTCAATAGAGAAGTAGGCTCATATAATGAGAACTACGTTGCAAAAGGTCGTGCTCTAGGTGAATTAGGACACCCAGATAGCCCAACAATTAATCTAGATAGAGTATCCCATAAAATTGTTTCTCTTCGTGCAGAAGGAACAAACTTTATTGGTAAAGCTCAAATTCTAGAAACTCCAATGGGCAAAATCGCCAAGTCTCTTCTTGAGTCTGGTGTTTGTTTAGGAGTTTCCTCAAGAGGCATTGGTTCTATTGAGGAAAGAAATGGAGTAAATGTAGTAAAAGATGATTTTATGTTATCTACTGCTGCAGACATTGTTGCAGATCCTTCTGCTCCAGATGCTTTTGTACAAGGTATTATGGAAGGTAAAGAGTGGATTTGGAATAATGGCATGTTAGAAGAAAAAGTAATTAATAGTTACAGACGAGCAATTAATAATGCATCTTCTAATAGTTTAACTGAAAGAAAACTACAAATTTTTGAAAGTTTTCTTCGTAATATAAAAATTTCATAAATAATAGTAGAAAATATCACATATTTCTAGAGGGTTTTTTTCGATGTCCAATGTATTAAATACAGAATTTGACGAATTTCTAGAAGAAGGAAACGTTGTCACCGCCCACGCAAAACCAGGAGACCGTATGCAAAAACTACAGCACAGCACTCCTGGCCAGGGTGCATCACCAGAGGAATTAGGTGGTTCTTCCACAACCAAACCAGAAGGTGATGAAATTGGCAAGAAGGCTTCTTCAAGAATGAGTAAATCATCTTCTAAGGTAAATGCTGGTGCAAAGTCACCAGATGGAATGGCTCGTCTTCAAGGCTCAGCTCCTGGTCAAAAGGGAATGAGAGAAGAGGAAGAGTTAGATGATGAAGAGCTAATTTATGAAGCTCAAGAAGATGATGAAGAAGATGATGAAGATGAAGATGAGAAGGAAGAGAAAAAGTCTTCCAAGAAAAAAACAGAAATGAAGGCAGAAGAGATTGAAGTCGATGTAACCGACGATCTCAATGCACTTTTCTACGGAGAAGAACTCTCCGAACACTTCATGCAGAAGGCAGCTACAATTTTTGAAGCTGCAGTAAAGGCAAAAGTAGTTGAAGAAGTTCAAAAGTTTGAGGCACTATACGAACAGCGTCTAATCGAGGAAATCGAAGAGATTGCTGAGTCCCTAGAGACTCGTGTAGACGCTCACCTTGATTATGTTGCTGAGCAGTGGATTGCTGAGAACCAGCTTTCTATTGATAATGGCATCAAGACCGAAATTGCTGAAAATCTAATGCAAGGTCTTGCTAATCTCTTCCTGGAGAACAATATTGATCTCCCTGAAGAGCAACAAGATGTAGTTGCCGAAATGGCAACTAAACTAGATGAGATGGAGGAAAAACTCAACGAACAGATTGAAATCAATGTTGGGCTAAACCAAGAAATCGGATCATACATTAAAAATGGAATTATTGCAGAAGTATCCGAAGGTCTAGCAGAAACACAGAAAGAAAAACTGTTCAACCTATCAGAAGGTGTTGAGTTTATTAGTGAAGAATCTTTCCGTGACAAGGTTGAGACTATTAAGGAAAACTATTTTCCAAGACTTCAATCAAATTATGTGGAAGACCTAGTTGAGAAAAATCAAGACTTCTACGAGGGACCAATGGCAGCTTATGTACAAGCTGTATCCAGATGGGCTCAGTGATAGTCTAGATTTATATAAATATTAATAGATTCCTAACAATAAATTTAACAACCCAGGAGTTTACCCCAAATGTTTAATTCAGAACAGCTACAAAGAAAATGGGCTCCTATTTTGGAGCACAACGATCTAAACCCAATTACAGACAGATATCGTAAGGCCGTAACCGCAGTTCTTCTTGAGAACCAAGAATCATTCCTACGTGAAGAGCGTGGCGTTCTTTCCGAGGTTGCAGTTAATAGCACTGGTTCATTCACCTCTGGTGGTGCAGGTGTAGGCGCACATGGCTTCTCTGGCGGTGCTGCTGCTGGCGGTCCTGTTGCAGGTTTCGACCCAGTTCTAATCAGCCTAATCCGCCGTTCAATGCCTAAGCTAATCGCTTATGACATTTGCGGTGTTCAGCCAATGAGCGGCCCAACTGGTCTAATCTTCGCAATGCGTGCTCATCGTGGTACTGACCGTAATGGTAACGGTGCTACTCCAAACGTATTCGACAACGAGACCTTCTTCAACGAAGTTCCTTCAGGTTTCTCTGCTGCTGGTGGTGCATACTCTGCAGCAACTGGTGAAGGTGCAACCAACCCATCCGTACTAAACGCAGCAAGCCCTGGTGACTACGGTTATGTTGGTGGTATGAACACCAACGCTGCTGAAGCTCTAGGTGAAAGCGGATCTGAGTTCCGTGAAATGAGCTTCTCAATCGAGAAGGTAACTGTAACAGCAAAGAGCCGTGCTCTAAAAGCTGAGTACACCCTAGAACTAGCACAAGACCTCAAGGCTATCCATGGTCTTGATGCTGAGACTGAGCTAGCTAACATTCTAAGCTCAGAGATTCTGACTGAAATCAACCGTGAAGTTGTTCGTACCATCTACGTAACTGCTAAGCCTGGTGCTCAGAATAACGTAGCTAACGCTGGTACTTTCGACCTCGACGTTGACTCCAATGGTCGTTGGTCAGTTGAGAAGTTCAAGGGTCTACTATTCCAGATTGAGCGTGATGCAAACGCAATCGGTCATGAGACTCGTAGAGGAAAGGGTAACTTCATCGTTTGCTCTGCAGACGTTGCAAGTGCTCTAGCTGCTGCTAAGGTAATGGATTACACCCCACTACTCAACCCTAACGATACCCCAGACGACACCGTATCAACTCTAGCTGGTACAATCAATGGTCGTATCAAGGTATATGTTGACCCATATTCAGCAAACATCTCTAACGATCACTACTATGTAATGGGTTATAAGGGAACCAACGCATACGATGCAGGTCTCTTCTATTGCCCTTACGTTCCTCTCCAGATGGTTCGTTCTATCGGTCAGGACACCTTCCAGCCTAAGATTGGCTTCAAGACCCGTTACGGCATGGTTGCAAACCCATTCGCAGGCGGTCTAACCCAGCGTTCTGGTGCTCTACAGGCAAACGACAACGTTTACTACAGAAGAACCAGAGTCATCAATTTAATGTGATTTTTATCTCACATAATTCAGACCTCCCTTTGGGAGGTCTTTTTTTATAAATAAAGTTAACATTATATTGTTAACTATGGCAAGAAGAAATAAAGATCAACGCAATGAATACATAAGGCGTCGTAGAGATAAAAGAAAAGATTTATTAATAGAAAAATTTGGAAATAAATGTCATGACTGTGGTGGAACTTTTCATAAGTGCGCCTATGATTTCCATCATATAAATCCTCTAGAGAAAAAATTTGAAATAGCTCCAGCACTTGATCGTAACTGGGAAACTATTCTAGAAGAAATAACAAAATGTATTATGTTATGTTCTAATTGTCATAGAGTCAGACATTATAGAGAAGATAGAGGAGATACAGTTTTTAATAGTTCTATCATATCCTAAATATAAATAAAAACCATGACAGCTAATTTTATAAACAACTCTGGTTGTCCTTCTAATTTTTTAACTGGAATAGGATTTCAATTTCAGTTAATTAAATATCCAAAGGTATCTTTCTTTTGTCAGTCTGCTAATATTCCTGGAATTACATTATCAGTAGCAACTCAATCAACTAGATTTAATGCAATTCCACATCCAGGTGACGAAATTTCTTTTGAAGATTTAAATATTGAATTTATTGTTGAAGAAAATATGAGTAATTATATTACTCTTCATAATTGGGTTAGAAAACTAGGTCATCCATATTCTTTACAAGATATTTCAGAACTTCCTGGAGAAGATCTAGAAGATAAAACTTACAGTGATGCTGTATTATTCATTCTAGATTCCAACTTCAAAAACAAATTTAAAGTAGTTTTTAAGGATGTATTTCCTACAGATATAGGTCCACTCAAGTTTGAATCTACATCTACTGACGTTCAATATTTTACAGTTTCAGCCAATTTTAAGTATACTATATATGATATATACGATATTAATGACAAGAAATTATGATCGACATTGACTTTATTAAAAATGAATGGAAAAAAGACTCTGTAATGGATGAAGATTTATTAGATCAAGAGTCTATTAAAATTCCTCAATTACATAGCAAATATTTAAATTTTCTTTCTGATGTAAGATTGATTAAAATCAAGAGAGAACAAGATTACAAAAAAATGCTCAGAGAAAAGTTTGAGTATTATACTGGCAAAGCAGGCACAGAAGTATATAAAGAAAAACCATTTGATTTAAAAATCTTGAAGCAAGATATTCAGCTTTATATTGAATCAGATGAAGAAATTCAGTCATTACAAAATAAACTAAATTATTATAAGGAGATGATGTTTTTACTTGAAAGTATTCTGAGTAATATCAATACTAGGGGATTTCAAATTAAAAATAGCATTGAATGGCAAAAATTTATGCAAGGAAGTATTTAATGGCAGATGTTATTATTCAAAAGAAAAATGAAGTTTATTTGTCTGTAGAATGTGAACCTCATATAAAATACGAATTATCTGAGTATTTTACTTTTGATGTTCCCAATGCAAAATTCATGCCTCAATATAAAAATAGATTGTGGGATGGAAAAATTCGTTTATTCAGTCCACATGAAGGTCTCATATATGTTGGATTATATGATTACTTAGTAGAATGGTTATGCATTAGAGGATATACTTATCTTGACAAAGATAATAAATTCTATGGAATGCCTAAAGATTCCAATCAGGAGATTACTCCAGAAGGATTAGTAGATTATGTCAAGACATTAGGAATTCCATTCAAAGTAAGAGATTACCAATACAAAGCAATTTACGAAGCACTAAGAAACCATCGTAAGTTGCTTTTATCTCCAACTGCATCAGGAAAATCTCTAATGATTTATTGCATTGTTAGATATTATACCGACAAAGGAATGAATGTATTAATTATCACTCCAACTACTTCTCTTGTTGAACAATTATCTAAAGATTTTCAAGATTATGGTTGGGGAGATGATGCACACAAAATTTATGCAGGAAAAATAAAACAGACTAATAAAAATGTAACTATTACTACTTGGCAATCAATTTATAAATTGTCCAAAGCATTCTTTGAAAAGTATGATGTTGTAATTGGAGATGAAGCTCATCAATTCAAAGCTAAGTCTCTAATGTCTATCATGACAAAACTGCATAATTGTAAGTTTAGAATTGGGTTCACTGGTACTCTGGATGGGTCAAGCACAAATCAACTCGTTTTAGAGGGGTTATTCGGTCCTGTTAACAAGGTTATTAAGACCAAAAAATTGATAGACAAGGGCTACCTGTCAAACCTCAAAATTAACATTCTTCTTCTACAACATGGATATTCGTCATTTGAGTCGTATCAAGAAGAAATAGATTACATTTGTCGCCATGAACGACGAAATAATTACATCAAAAAATTAGCCATTAATCAAGAAGGAAACACTTTAATTCTGTTTGCTATGGTAGAAAAACATGGCAAGATACTTCATGAAATAATAAATAGTGATGTAGATGAAGAAAGAAAAGTATTTTTTGTTTATGGTGGAGTAGATACAGAAGAAAGAGAATTAATACGAAAACTCACAGAAGAAGAATCAAATGCCATCATCATTGCTTCTTACGGTACTTTTTCTACTGGTATTAACATTAGAAATCTACATAACATTATCTTTGCTTCCCCTAGTAAATCAAGAGTTAGAAATCTCCAGTCAATCGGAAGAGTATTGCGAAAAGGAGAAAATAAATCAAAAGCAAAATTATTTGACATTGCAGACGATTTCTCAAAAGGAGAAAAAAGAAATTACACTTTAAATCACTTAGTAGAAAGAATTAAAACTTACTCTGAAGAAAATTTTGAGTATGAAATAATTCCAGTAAATTTTAAACAGAACGAAAATGAATGAATTTTATGGAATCATCAAATTAGTAGATGGAACTGAACTAGTCGGCAGTGTAGTTCCATGCGAAGAACAAGATGGATTTATCGTAGAGAATCCATTTGAAATTACTGTAGAACCCTTTTCAACTCCATCAGGAGAAATGTATAAAGTTGATATGAGACCCTGGATTAAATTCTCCATGGAAGATATCTTCTTTATTGAAAAAAATAAAGTATTTACAGTTGGAGAAGCAGATAATAAAATCCTAACTCTTTATCGTAGCACTCTAAAAAAATACCTTAATAAAGAAGATAACAATAGAGTATCACTAGATAAGGAATTAGGATTTAAAAATAAAATTGAAGAAGCTAGAAAGATTCTAGAGAAGTCTTTTAAACTCAATATTGATTCTTAAGGTCTCTAAGTACTCTAAAGAACTAATTTCTGAACCCTGACAGAGTTATTATACACACATTCCAGGGTCTTGTCAACCCCCCCCCCTGACCCCTTGACAACTTTAAGGTAAGGTGTTATACTGGTATCATCAGAAACAAATCCTTTAATGAAGAAAAAAGAACACTATGTAAATAACAAGGACTTCTTAGATGCCTTAATGGTTTATCGTAAAGAAGTTAAATTATCAAGAGAAGAAGGTAGGGAAAAGCCAAGAGTTCCCAACTATATTGGAGAATGTTTTCTAAAGATTGCCACTCACCTATCATATCGTCCTAATTTTGTCAATTACATGTTTAAGGATGATATGATCTGTGATGGTATAGAAAACTGTCTTCAGTATATTGATAACTTTGATCCAGAGAAATCTACTAATCCTTTTGCATATTTTACACAGATCATTTACTTTGCTTTTCTTCGCAGAATTCAAAAAGAAAAGAAACAGCTAGAAGTTAAAACTAAATTACTAGAAAGATCTGGGTTTGACGAAGTATTTGCTGCAGATGATAATATTATGGGTTTCAATATGTCTGATATGAATAGCATTAAAGAAAATCTTGAATATCGTAACAACCGATGAATAGTGCAATTATTACCGATCAGCATCTAGACGGAAGAAAAGGTTCTCAGGCATTCTGGGAATTTTTTCTAAAATTCTACGATAATGTATTTTTTCCAACATTAGAAAAAAATAATATCAAGATTTTGTTTGATCTTGGAGATACCTTTGATAACAGAAAAGCTATTGACTTTCTTGCATGGGATCGTATTAAAAAACATTACTATGATCGACTACAAGAACTTGGTATTCAAGTTCATATGATTGTCGGTAATCACACAGCATATTATAAAAATACTAATCGTGTAAATACTCCTCAATTACTATTGCATTCATACGACAATATCACTGTATACGATGAGATTTGTGATATTGATGTTCTAGGCAATACTATTACAATGGTTCCATGGATTAATTCGGAAAACCAGTTTAAAGTGATGAATCACCTAGAAAATACTAAATCAGAAGTATTGATGGGACATCTTGAAATTAATGGGTTTGAAGCTCATCCAGGACATATGTTTGAGGGTGGATTAGATAGAGATATATTTTCTAAATTTAAACGAGTATTCTCGGGCCATTTTCATCACAAATCTAGAAGTGATAATATTTACTATCTTGGCAATCCTTATGAAATGACCTGGAGTGATTACAATGAAGAGAGAGGTTTTCATCTATATGATCTGGATGCTAGAAAATTAAAATTTATTCGTAATCCATATCGAATGTTTAATAAATTTTATTATGATGATACTAAGCATGATTATACAAAAGTAGATATATCAGAATATGCAGATAGCTATGTTAAAGTAATTGTAGAAGAGAAAACTGATTCATATACTTTTGATAAAGTAATTGAAAAATTTTATACCATCGGAGTACATGATCTAAAGATTATTGAAGATACTCAAATTCTGCTGGATAAAAATGATGATGAAATGTTAGAGCATGAAGATACCCTAACCACTCTACAGAGATATATAGAAGATATGAAAAATAATCATGATAAATCTCAATTGAAATCTATCATAAAATCTATTTACCTGGAAGCTTCTGAAATTCAGTAATGTATATACTAACTCTCAAGGACAAAAAAGA
>JACCDZ010547692.1_pt1 | contig 12564 bp, 11 predicted proteins | sample 7449551 | NCBI WGS metagenome assembly JACCDZ01 (sample SAMN15323452, study PRJNA562643) | freshwater metagenome | isolation source: river surface water | place: USA:Blue River Watershed | collected 2017-08-18
CTCCTTGCTTCGGCAGCTGAAAGGGTTGCAAGCCCTCAGATCCGCAATGTCGGAACAGTTGCAGGCAACGTGGCTCAGGATGTGCGCTGCTGGTATTACCGAAGAGGCCTTTCCTGCTACCGAGCGGGCGGAAATCTTTGCTACGCCGATACCCCGGAAGGTATGAACAGGGAACACGCCATATTCGGTGCCAGCCGTTGTGTGGCAGTGACGCCTTCAGACACAGCCCCCGCGCTGGTGGCGCTTGAAGCATCCATGGTCATTAGAAGTGAAAGCGGCGAGCGAGTTGTCGCAGCGGAGGATTTCTTTATTGGCCCGAACGTGGATATTCGGCATACAACTGTGCTGCGGCCAGGTGAAATTCTGACATCTGTTCGTCTGCCTGCGACCTGGGCTAACGCGACTTTTTATTTTGAGAAAGTTGCTGATCGAAACGCCTGGGACTTCGCATTGGTCAGCATTGCAGCGGCTATTCGCGAATCAGGTGGGGTAATTCAGGACGCCAGATTTGTAGCTGGTGCCGTGCAGTGTACTCCGCGACGATTGCTGGATGTGGAAAGTGCTGTCCGTGGGCAGCCTCGTACAGAGGCCACAGCGCAGTCGTTGGGAACCCTTGCCAGTCAAGGTGCTCAGCCATTGAATCACAATGGTTTCAAACTGCACCTCGTTGACAGCCTGGCTAAACGAGCACTGCTTGGTTGATCATCTCTCCGACAGTCTCTGCGGGAATTCCTGCAGAGACTGTCCGGCTTTATGCCTTTCCGGTTTGACCCTGCTCAGTTTAACTCTGCTCAGTTTACCCCTACCATAGCCTGCTATCTCACGGTGGTACTGGGGATCGAACCTTCCGCCAGCCAATAAAGGGAAATTGCATAAAATGATGAGTGAGCTGGCAGATTGGCTTTCGGAATCACCTGTCAGAGAGTTTTCAGCGAATCTCCTGTCATCAATCCCTGGTCTTCCGCCCGTATTGCAGACTGTGCATCTTTTGAGCATCGTCGCGATCATGGCCTCGATTGTCATGATTGATCTTCGTATTTTGAGTCTTGCCGTTCCCAGTCAAGCTATTGATGAAATGGTTGCCCGCCTCAGCCCTTGGACGCTGTGGGGAATAGTCGGAGCAGCATCGTCGGGGGTATGGTTCATACTCGCAAGACCTGGTCGATATTTTTCAAATCCGGTTTTTCAGATTAAGTTTGGGCTGCTTGCAGTGGCGTTGATACTGACCTTCATCTTCTACCGCTGGAGTGCCAACGAAATTAATATCTGGCATGGCTCCGGGAGGAAGGCTGTTATAGCAAAAGCCTATGCGCTTGTATCGTTGCTGCTGTGGCTGGGAGTGGTCATGGCAGGACGCTGGATAGCTTATTCTGAATATCTATTCTGGCCGGGGTGAGGAGTGAACTTCAGTGTTGAATGAATTCTTCTTGAGTTTGGAATATTTGCCCCTGGCTCAGCATATAGGCGCGACTTGGTGGTTTCCGCTGATGGAGTCCGTGCATGTAGTCAGTGTTACGTTGATGTTTGGTGCGATACTCATGCTGGATTTGCGGGTGCTTGGTCTTGCTGCCGTTCGTTATCCAGTGCGGACCATGACGCGTGAACTGGTCCCGTGGTCTGCTGCCGCTCTCGGCATCGCCAGCGTGACAGGGATCGCCATGTTTATCACACGAGCCAGTGCGCACGCGGTCAATCCCGCCTTTCAGATTAAAATGTTGTTGCTTGTCTTGGCCGGTCTCAATGTGGCTGTCTTTCATCTGATGGTTTTTCCACGTCATATCGATTTAAGCGCTGAAGACGTCGCTCCCGCTCTGCGCCTGGTGGCCGCATCGTCGATAGCATTGTGGATTGGTGTCATGCTTGCCGGTCGCTGGATTGGGCATATAGTTTGAATTCAAATCCGATAGGTAAGGCGTGCAGTTATATGACAACTTTCAAGAGTCAATTTGTGGATATGTTCCCGGCTGACTTGCAGGCAGCGAACTACAGCAGGCAGGTGTATGACGCCTTATACTCATTGGTGTCGCCGTCACCTGTATCTTCGCCACGGACGTTGATTTGGTCACAGGATGTGGCTGCTAGTTGCGGATTCGATGCTGATTTCTGTCAAAGTCCCGAATTCGCGCAAGTCTTTGCAGGCAATAAACAGCTGCCTGGGATGTGTCCATATGCGAGTCGTTACGGGGGACACCAGTTTGGCAACTGGGCCGGACAACTTGGTGACGGGCGTGTCATCAATCTAGGTGAGGTTTCTCGGCGGGACATTGGCTCTCTTGCTCTGCAACTCAAGGGAGCGGGCCCGACGCCTTATTCGCGAGGTGCCGATGGTCGAGCGGTTTTAAGATCTTCCATTCGGGAGTTCTTGTGCAGCGAGGCGATGCATCATCTTGGCGTACCTACCACGAGGGCCCTGAGTCTCGTAGTAACGGGTGACTCAGTCGTGCGAGACATGTTCTACGATGGCAATCCCGTAGAAGAGCCCGGTGCGATCGTCTGTCGAGTGGCGCCATCTTTTATTCGTTTCGGACATTTTCAGCTTTGTGCGGCGAGGGGCGAGCAAGAATTGCTGCGCCGCTTACTTGACTTTACGATTGCTGACAATTTTCAGCACTTGCTGTCAGGTTCAATTGCGGTCGACTACCGAAGTGAACTCTACAGCCGTTGGTTCGATGAAGTCTGCCAACTGACGGCAGACATGATCGTACAATGGTTCAGAGTGGGCTTCGTGCACGGAGTAATGAATACCGACAACATGTCGATTCTTGGTTTGACCATCGACTATGGTCCATATGGATGGGTTGACAACTATGATCCGAATTGGACTCCCAATACTACAGATTCGGGGATGCGGAGGTATCGATATGGTAACCAAGCGGCGATTGCGCACTGGAATCTTTGGCAGCTGGCAAACTCGATTGCGGGCGTCGTTAGAGATACAGGGGCTCTAGAGATGAGTCTGAAGCGATTTTCCAATTATTACGAGACTGGGAAGCAAAGCATGTTAGCGTCCAAGCTCGGTCTTCGAAAATTTGACAAGGACGAAGGGGATGAGGATTTATTTGCTGGCCTTGAAAAGATACTGCAACAACAAGAAACCGACATGACTTTGTTTTATCGCGGACTGGCCGATTTTGATCCGAAAGAATCTGATGCCAGCTTGCTGAACGCCATAGCCAGTGCGTTATATGTTCCGGTCGCACCAGATTCAGAAGAGGGCGCGGCACTCAATGCCTGGGGAAAGGACTATGCACGCCGTTTATTGCGAGACGAGATGCCCTGGCAAGAACGAAGGAGCCGCATGAACAGCGTCAACCCGTGCTTTGTCTTGCGTAATTATCTGGCGCAGGAAGTCATCGATAAAGCGCACGTCGGGGATTATGGGATGTTGCATGAGCTGCACAAAGTTCTCATGCAGCCCTATGCGGAGCAACCAGGCTATTCTCACTATGGCCAAAAGCGCCCTGAGTGGGCTCGCAACAAGCCAGGGGCATCAACTTTATCCTGTAGCTCATAGGCTTGCTGAAGTTGGCAGGCATGTCTTATTCAGAATCCCGCCGCCCGAATTTCAGTTCACGGGTGGTTGTGCGGCGAGATCCGGTAAAGTAAGGACTTTCGCTACGGCCTTGTCTTGCCTGTCACTCGGAGAGTCGCCGGGCTCATTGAACAATTCCAGAGAAACTTTCTGATCTACTAACTCGCACGGCAAAATGGCCAAGAGTTCATAAGCTCCATTTTCGGTGCGTGCCACACTGACAATTTCACCGACAACTTCGCTTTTGTGCATCACTGTGGTGTCCAGCGACACTCTCATGCCGTTTACCGCAATCCTATACAAGCGCTTCTTGGCGGCGGCTCTATAGTACATTCGAGCTACGATCTCCTGACCGGTGTAGCATCCTTTCTTGAAATCGATAGTCCCATTAAGGTCGTAGTTCAACACTTGCGGCGTGTAGGTGTCCTGAATTGCGGGGGTTATGTGGACAATGCCCTGACGGACATCGGCCAACTCCCACTCTTCCAAATCATCCGTTACGCCGAAGTCCTCCAGCTTGTCGATTGTCTCCTCCTGGTCGGCAGAGATAAGCACTTCATAGCGTGGTTCGGCGTCTGGGAGTCTGTAGACAACACCTCCTTCGATTTGCATAACCTGACCCCGATTTTCGGGGGCATTTTCAAACAAGGACAGCAATGTTTCTCGTGCTTTTTCGCCATAAGCGCCATACCGCTGATACTGACTGGTCTCGATGCTGGTGCTTGCTTTGGAGAAGACGATGTATTTATCGAGAATTTTCTTCAGCGCATAACCCATGCCGCGTGCACAAAGAAGGTAGAGATCTCCATTCATTCCAATCACGCGCATGTCGCTAATGATTCGGCCGTTGATATCGCAGTAAGCGGCAACAATGCTCATTGCTGGTGTTACGTGATCGATATTACCGGTAAGTTGTCCTTGCAGAAACGTGGCGGCATCTGCGCCCTTGACGGCAATCAGATCAAAATTGTTCAGGTCAGTCAGCATGCTTGCCATGGATCTAGCTCGGATAAAATCAGCGAATTGGGATATCATGAAGTACCGATTGATGGGTACTTCAGGTTTTTACATGTTAACAGAAATTGAGTACAAGAAACTTGCCTGGCATAGCAGAAGAGGAATGCTGGAGCTCGATTTGTTGCTTTTGCCTTTTGTGCAAAGACAATTGCCGACATTGGGCGGCGTGGATCAATTGCTCTATCAGCGGCTGCTGTCCGAGGAGGATCAGGATTTGTTTGCCTGGTTACTGTTGCGTCATCCTGCGCCTGATGCTGAGTTGCAGAGAATGGTAAGTTTGATCAGAGAAAGTGCAGCAGCTTAACCAAGAGATGTTTTGCGGCGCACAATGGGCTTTCAAGGAGGAAAGCAGATGCTGTTCAGAGTGGAACTGGCACCTTCCCGCCTGTTGTTCGCGGGGATTGTTTTGTCGCATCTGCTGGCACTCGCCAGTCTGATGTTTGCCGATATCCCGACATGGCTTTTCTGGGTTCTGGCATCGGGGATATTCGTAAATGCCCTGTTTTCCCGGTTTAGCGATAACCAGCCGGTTGCCTTGCTGATTTCTGATGAATTGGTTCGTCTCTATTTCCAGGATTACCAGGTCAATGTTTTACTGGAGTCGGAATGCTATTGCACAAGTTGGGTGCAGATTCTGCATTTTCGTGAATGTTTGCGTCAGCCTGCGCTGACGAGCACCTCCTCTAATCCTTCGCTCACTGATTCAGTATCGCTGCCCATATCAATCCCACGGCTTGGCACAAAGCATTACCGCGTAATTATTCTGCCAGACAGTTGCCCTGGTCATGCGCGTCGAAGGCTTGCCGTTCTTCTACGCTGGCATCGTTTCGCGCGAGGTCGTCAGTTGCTGCCGCGAGACTAATCATGAATTTTATGTTGCTTGTAGTTGGGCGGATTAAGGATTGTGTCTTCTGCGATCGGAGAAAGTTGCGGATAATCAAGTGTGTAGTGCAGTCCTCTGCTTTCCTTGCGTTGAATTGCGCACTCCACAATCAGCGAGGCGACCAGCACCAGATTACGTAACTCCAGGAGGTCTTTGCTCACAATGTAGTGTTTGTAATAGTCCGTCGTTTCCTGCTCCAGAAGTTGAATTCTCCGCCTGGCTCTCTGCAGGCGCTCGTCTTTGCGCACAATACCGACATAGGCCCACATGAATCGGCGCAGCTCGTCCCAATTGTGAGCGACGATGATCTCTTCGTTGGAGCGAGTGACGAGACTTTCGTCCCACTGGGGAATTTCGTCGGGAGTGCTGGTGGTGGCAATTTTCCTGCGAATATCATCGCTCGCACTGAAAGCCAGTACAAAGCACTCGAGCAAAGAGTTGCTGGCCATGCGATTGGCACCGTGCAATCCCGTAAAGCTGGTTTCACCGATAGCATATAGATTGGGTAGATCGGTCCGCCCCTGTTTGTCCACCATGACTCCGCCGCAGGTATAGTGTGCTGCTGGCACAACGGGTATGCGCTCCCTGGTGATATCGATGCCGTACTTCAGGCAGCGTGAGTAAATGGTCGGGAAATGCTCCTTTATGAAATCTGCAGGCTTGTGTGTGATGTTCAGGTACACGCAATCACACCCCAGCCGTTTCATTTCGTGATCTATTGCCCGGGCGACAATATCGCGCGGCGCCAACTCACCCCGGCTGTCGAATTTATCCATGAAGCGACTGCCATCTGGCAGTTCCAGGACGGCGCCTTCTCCGCGTAGAGCCTCGGTGATAAGAAAAGATTTGGCATGCGGATGGTACAGGCAAGTGGGATGGAATTGATTGAACTCCATATTGGCAACCCGGCAACCCGCTCGCCAGGCCATTGCGATTCCATCGCCCGTGGCGCCATCGGGATTAGTCGTGAACAGGTAGGCCTTGCTGGCGCCACCGGTGGCTAGAATGACAAATTTTGCTCTAAAGACATCCACTGCACTTGTCTGCGGGTTGAAGATGTAGGCGCCAACACATTGCTCCCCCTCCAGGCCAAGTTTGTTGCGTGTGATGAGGTCAATTGCAACTCGGTTTTCGTACAACGTGATATTGCTGTTGTTGGCGGCTCGCCAGGCTAGTGTTTCAAACACCGCTCTTCCGGTGGCGTCGGTCGCATGAATGATTCGTCGGTGACTGTGCCCTCCTTCCTGAGTCAAGTGCAGTGGGGCCAGATTATCAGGCTGCAAAGGCTCTCTGGCAGGACCATTCTTCGCTTCGTCTGGGGCGATAGTTGTAAAGGGGACCCCCTGTTCGACCAGCCAGCGCACGCATTCGCCGCTGTTCTCCACGACATGGCTCACCATATCGAGATGACATAAGCCCGAGCCAGCATTCAGAGTATCCTCTATATGGGCTTCTATGCTGTCCTCATCATCAAGGACAGCGGCAATCCCGCCTTGTGCATAGTACGTCGCGCCTTGACTTAGTTGCCCTTTGCTTATGACCGCTACCTTGGCAAAGTCCGCCGACTTCAATGCAAGTGTAAGCCCCGCAGCACCGCTGCCTATTATCAGTATGTCGTAGTCGTAAAAGGATGTGCTATTGTTTGCGCTCATAGTGGCAATGGTTCTTTCACTGTTGTGGTGGACAAGTTGCGGTCTGAATCTGGCAGATATAAGTAAAGGGCTCATCTTACAGCGTGGTTGGCATCGTGTGCCATCACGACTGATTGCCTTGCTCCGGCATCAGCCTCGACTGCTTAAATGGCGAATAATTTGATTATCCCTCTGGTTTGTCTTTTGAAGAAGCAAAAATCCATTCTGCTTGATCGCCGGCCTTCGTTGCGGAGTGGGGCTGTATGAAGAACGATACTGATCAGCAGCTCGTGGATCGGGTTCTAAGTGGGGAGAAGGTTGCGTTTAACCTTCTGGTGCTTCGCTATCAGCATAAAGTAGCAGCACTGATTGCTCGCTTTGTGAAGGATCCTCACGAGGTAGAAGATGTATCGCAGGAGGCTTTTATAAAAGCTTACCGTGCGCTGGATCTATTCCGCGGGGAGAGCGCCTTCTACACCTGGCTCTATAGAATTGCTGTCAATACTGCGAAGAATTATCTGGTATCCAAAGGGCGGCGCCCACCCAGTCTCGATGTCGATATGGATGACGCAGAATTGGCGGAAGATACACCGGCACTTCGTGACATCGATACGCCGGACGCCAATCTGGAAAGAGAACATCTGCAGAGAATTATAAACCAGGCCATTGAAGACCTCCCGGAGGATTTGCGGACTGCATTTACGCTCCGTGAATTTTCTGGTTTGAGTTATGAAGATATTACCGAAATCATGGATTGCCCTGTGGGGACAGTCAGATCTCGAATTTTCAGAGCCCGTGAAGCAATCGATAAAAAGATTAGAGAATTGTTGTAAATAAAGCCGGAACGATCTTGAGAATCCGTGGTCAAACGGGGAGAAATGGAAATCTGAGTAGAGATTTTCCAGCCGGAATTTCAACTGATGTAGGTGTGAAGTCAACAGAGGTTATGCATGAACTTGGATCATAGTCAAAGCAAGAGCTTCGATGAGTCTTTGTCAGCGTTGATGGATAACGAAGCAGACGATCTTGAGTTGCGTAGATTATTAAAGGAGCTGCCAGACAACCCTTCGTTATTGGCGACCTGGGGGCGTTTTCACGAAGCTCGTTCGGTGCTGCATAATGAAGAAATGCAACCCTTGTCTCATGCTGCCTCCCTTCGAATTCTTGAGGCGATCGCTGAGGAACCTGCTTACCTTGGGAAGAGCGCTCTGCCATTCAATAAAGAGAAGGGGTTGGACAAGGTAAAGTGGTGGGAGTCTGCCGGCCGCGTGGCGATTGCCGCCTCTGTGGCGCTGGTTGCCTTCCTTGGGCTGCAGTCAGTCCTGCTTGACCCTTTGTCGCAGCAAACCGTTGCAGACAAGAGTCCCGGTGTCGAGTCTTCCATGCCGTCCGCGGACGGTATAGCCAGGCTTGAAAGTTCGAGCGGGTTTGATGCGCAGGCGCAGCAGCGTCTGGACGACTATATTCGCAGTGTATCGATTCAATATCGTGACGAAGCCGCAGGTGTGCCGCAATTTAACATCCTCCAGGATTCTCAATTGATCCGCCAGGTTAATCAGATCGGCAATTAATTCTACTGTGCGAAACAACAGGCTTGTCGCTTGTTGTTTCGCCAATCTCAATCCGTAAAAACTCTCCCTGCAGCGTCTGAATTATCCACTCTGGTTCTTTGTCATGCAGACAAAGCTTGCTCCATACGATTGTGCGCTGTACTTTACCCCCGGTGCACAATGAGTTGTGTGGGCTGCTCAAGATATTGTTGTTCTGCGATCTGAAGGTGAAGAGATGAAAAATTTGCGACGAAGTTCGACGTTCACAGGAGTATCGCTATTACTCCTTTCTTTGATTGCCGGTCTTGCTGCAACTGGGGCAGCAGCGGCATCTCTCCCGGACTTTGCCGATCTCGTCGAAAAGAATGCACCTACGATAGTCAATATAGCGACAATTCAGCGTCCGGAGCCAAGTGCTGGTGGGCGTGACAGGGACATCGAGGAGCTGTTGCGTCGCCTGAGTCCCGATGGCGACGTTCCCCCAGATCTGGAAGAGGCTCCAAGTCGTCCACGCGGTGGCGTGGGGTCAGGTTTCATCATTTCCGAAGACGGTTACCTGATTACCAATCATCATGTCGTCGTTGATGCCGATGAAATCACGGTGACTTTGAATGATCGTCGGGTTTTTCAAGCCGAGGTCATAGGCACCGATGAGTTATCGGATATGGCGCTTCTCAAAATCGAGGCAAGCGGTCTTCCTGCAGTCAGCTTCGGAGATTCGGAGCGGGTCAGAGTGGGAGAGTGGGTGTTGGCAATTGGGTCTCCATTCGGATTGGAGTTCTCTGCGACAGCAGGCATTGTCAGCGCCAAAGGGAGAACTGTTCCAGGTAACCAGACTAGTTACGTGTCCTTCATACAGACCGATGTCGCTATCAATCAAGGAAACTCTGGAGGGCCGCTCTTCAATCTCGATGGTGAGGTGATAGGGATAAACTCGCAAATCCTCAGCAGTTCTGGGGGCTCCAACGGGGTCTCTTTTGCAATTCCCAGTAATGTCGCCCTCAATGTGGTAGAACAACTGCGCGAAAGCGGCACAGTAAGCCGGGGTCTCTTGGGCGTCCTGATCAAGGATGTTGATTACGCGCTCGCGGAGGCTTTCCAGATGCCGCGCCCGCGCGGTGCATTTGTCGACGAAGTACAGCCTGGCAGTCCTGCCGAAGATGCGGGAGTTCTGAATAACGATATCATCATTGCTTTCAACGACAGCGAAATTGAAGCGTCTTCGATGTTGCCATTCTATGTCGGGCAGGTGCGTCCAGGAACTCGAGCGCAGCTGACCATCATGCGCGACGGTGAAATTATAACCTTGCCGGTCGTCGTTGGAAGTTTGCCAGGAACTGGTGTCACTGCGTCCCGAACCCCTGAGGAAGAGCCAAGCACCAACAGTCTGGGTATTTCAGTTAGCGAGCTCGGTAGAGAGGCACAGGAAGTCTCAGGGGTATCAGGAGTTCGGGTGGAGGAGCTTCTGGATGGCCCGGCTGCCGATGCCGGCTTGGCGGTTGGAGACGTGATTGTCGAGCTTAACAAGGAAGCCGTGCCCAACATGACTGAATTCGCCCGCGTGGCAGATGCACTGCCGAGGTCCGGTTTTATTCCAATACGCATTGTCAGAGAAGGACGTGGTACTACCTTGGTACTGCAGCTCGAATAAGCCACTGAACTCTATTGCCCCGGCGCCAATCCCGCAGCGGATTTTGCGCCGGATCGCAACGAAATCGACCATGTTTTTCAAACGGTCACTGCGGCGCTTCCCCTAAAATTCCACTGACAGTCCTGACCTAATACTGTAGACTTGCGCCCTGATTTTCAGCTCAAATCCGGTTATCTGGAGCCTTTCGAGGTGCTTTTGACGGTTAATCCGAAAAGTCAGCCCCCATTAATTTTGTTCAAGTTGTGATCCTATCAAGTGAGTGATTTAAGCAGTATTCGCAATTTTTCGATAATTGCACACATCGACCACGGGAAATCCACGCTGGCAGACCGCTTCATTCAGACCTGCGGCGGACTGGAAGAGCGTGAGATGAACGAGCAGGTGCTCGACTCACTGGATATCGAGCGTGAGCGTGGTATTACCATCAAAGCGCAAAGCGTCACGCTCTACTACACCAGCATAAAAGATGGGCGCAAATATCAGCTTAACTTCATTGATACGCCTGGCCACGTTGACTTTACCTACGAGGTGTCCCGTTCTCTCGCCGCTTGCGAAGGCGCTTTATTGGTCGTGGATGCTGGGCAGGGGGTTGAGGCTCAATCCGTAGCCACTTGTTACACAGCCATTGAGCAGGGACTTGAAGTCATACCTGTGTTGAACAAAATGGATCTTCCTCAGGCTGAGCCTGACAAGGTGCGTCAGGAGATCGAGGAAATTATTGGAATCGATGCGTCTGCCGCAGTGTGCGCCAGCGCGAAGACCGGTATGGGCATCGTCGACATTCTTGAGGAATTGATTCGTCTGGTTCCGCCTCCCGTTGGAGATGTTGATGCGCCATTGCAGGCACTGATAATTGACTCCTGGTTCGACAATTACCTGGGCGTCGTTTCTCTAGTCCGTGTTAAACATGGCACCCTGAAAAAGGGCGACAAGATTATTGCCAAGTCTATCGGAAAAGCGCACCTAGTCGACGGTGTCGGGGTATTTACTCCCAAGCGGTTAGAGACTGACGTACTGAGAGCCGGGGAAGTGGGCTTCGTCGTGGCAGGCATCAAGGAAATCAAGGGTGCTCCTGTCGGTGATACGCTGACCCACGCATCCACTCCCAATGTTGATGCACTGGAAGGATTCAAGAAGATACAACCCCAGGTCTATGCTGGCTTGTTCCCCGTTTCCTCTGACGATTTCGAGAATTTCCGTGATGCTCTTGAAAAGCTCACGCTCAATGATGCGTCGCTGTACTATGAGCCCGAGAGTTCCGATGCGCTGGGTTTTGGTTTCCGCTGTGGTTTCCTCGGCATGTTGCACATGGAGATCATTCAGGAACGGTTGGAGCGGGAATACGATCTTTCTTTGATTACCACTGCACCAACGGTCGTATACGAAGTGCTTTTGACCAATGGCAAGACCGTGCGCGTGGACAGCCCATCGGCATTGCCAGCAGTGACTTCTATCGATGAGATGCGTGAGCCGATTGTGCTTGCGAGCATCCTGGTTCCTCATGAATATCTCGGCAACATTATAAATCTCTGCATCAGTCGTCGAGGGGTGCAGCGCGATATGCAGTTCATTGGAAGACAGGTGTCACTGCGCTATGAATTGCCAATGAACGAGGTGGTGCTCGATTTCTTCGATAAACTGAAATCTGCCAGTCGTGGTTATGCATCTCTGGATTATCATTTCATTCGCTTCGAGCCAGCTAATCTTGTCAGGCTGGATGTGTTGATTAACGGTGATCGCGTAGATGCGTTGGCTCTTATCGTGCATCGAGATCAGGCCCATCACAAGGGGCGGCTGCTGGTCGAGAAAATGAAGGAACTGATTCCGCGGCAAATGTATGATGTTGCCATTCAAGCTGCCATTGGCGGACAGATCATTGCAAGACAGACCGTCAAGGCCTTGCGCAAGAATGTGACCGCCAAATGCTACGGCGGTGACGTGAGTCGCAAGAAGAAACTCTTGGAGAAGCAAAAGGCTGGCAAGAAGCGAATGAAGCAAGTGGGCAACATCGAAGTTCCCCAGGAAGCATTCCTCGCTGTGCTGAAGGTTGACAGTTGATGGATATTGATTTTTCGTTGGTATTGCTGATCCTGGTCGCTATCTCTGGATGCGTAGCTTTGTATGATCGGCTTGTGTTGGCCGGCACAAGCAAAGCGACTGCGGATCGCTTGCGCAAGGCACAGACTGTCGAAAGCGATGCTATCAGACAGGCGATTGCTGCAGCAGAGCAAGAGCCCGTCGTTGTCGAATATGCAAAATCGTTCTTCCCAGTTCTGTTGATTGTTCTGGTCTTGCGCTCC
>JACCDZ010623768.1_pt1 | contig 12564 bp, 10 predicted proteins | sample 7449551 | NCBI WGS metagenome assembly JACCDZ01 (sample SAMN15323452, study PRJNA562643) | freshwater metagenome | isolation source: river surface water | place: USA:Blue River Watershed | collected 2017-08-18
ATATTAAGATCTGGTTTTTTATTTACATAAATATGGAGAACATCTTTCTTCTCAAATTCATTATAAATCCCTCTAGTGACATTGTATCTATATCCAACAACTCTTTCGTAATTGTTCTCAATCAACTCTGTCTTAGTTTCAGAGAGAGGAAAGAAACCTGCAATAGGGATTATCTTACTCCCTTCTATTTTTCTACTCTCTCCTGAAGAACCTTTCTCACTTCTTTTAACATATAAAAACGCATTATGATTATGTAGTACAGAACTAACCACTTCATCTAGAAGAATGGCAGTAGTTATCTCCGTAACATATGCAATTTCATTTAAACGTTGTTTGATATATAAGATATCATCTTCATTTTCAGATGCAAATTTATAACCATCTTTTAAAATCAAATTCTTTTTCTTAGAGATAGATGCAGCCACAAAACTTTCGGTATCTGCAATTCTATAAGATTCAGAAAAATCATAAGGCTTACAAGCATTAAAATAACTACTTTGGTTTCTTTTAATTCTTAAATTGCCTAAAAAAAGAGGGTTGTCTAATTTTTTAATATTAACTAACTTCTTAGCGTCGCTTATACTCTGTTGTGTATAGTTTGTCTTATGTAGCATGTATTACATCCCTTTCAGTGATTCTAGTTTACTTAACACATCTCCAATATCTCTACAAGTATTTTTATATGTCTCTGAATTAGGACTATACTCGCTAGTAGGAGGGGTTTTTAAATCTCTTTTCTTATTATTTTCTGGTTTTGTTGTTACTGAAATATCTTCTAAGTTAGGGTTGAAATAATCTTTTTCAGCTTCTTTCTTAGGATCTTTTTGTACTATCTTATCTGTAGGGTTATTATATACAAAATCTAAGATAGTTTTAACACCAAAACTAGAGTCTAAGTTTTTTTCTAAAATAGCTTTATTATCTTCTTTTTTAGTCTCGTTATTAATCTCATCTATATTAAAGTCAGGTTTAACAAATTGAATAGGGTATAAATCCCATTTCTTTTTGTTAGTTACTTCTTTAAATGGAACTTGTGTGCCTGGATCTCTAGTTCTATCTACGTCAGATAGATCTATAGGAGGATAAGTACCAAATTTATCATCATAGTAGTTAGGAGTCAATCCATTAGAATCCCAAGGTTTAGGTTTATTTTCTCTTAAACGTTCTTCCTCTTTTTCTTTTCTAATATCTTCTACTACTTTATCAATGATTTTATCAATTGTATGAGATTTAATAAAGTCATTTAGATTACAAGTGTCTAAACTTAATTTAGGTAAGATAGGTTCTTTAGGTTTGTCATAGATAATAGGGATAATTTCATCATTTTCATCTACTGTCTTTTCTACTACTTTTTCTAAAAACTCTTCTAATATATCAACAGGATCTAACTGATTAGGTTCTCTTACAAGAACTTCTTTCTCTTCTTCTGTTAAATCAGAAACACTATCTTTAGTCTTACACATTTTCTCAATATGTTTTTTAGCAACTAAAGCAGCGATAGAAGATAATAAATTAATTACATTTATAATTTGTTGTAAGTATTCTAAAATTTCTAAGAAATCTGTACCAGTTCTTCCAGCTTCACATTGAAAGTAATCTACTAGTCCGAAGATTTGACTTACATTCTCATTAAAGTCTTGTTGTACCTTCTCAATAACGTCATTAACATAATTAAAAGAATTACTAATTTGTTTCTCATATTCAGAAGCATCTCTCTTAAAAGCTTTAGTAAATTGTTTAACAATATTTTGATTTTTAGGATCTTTTAAATCAGCTAGTGCAGCTTTTAATTTAGCATCTGTATATTGAGAATCACTTTCTGAAACTCTACTTTGAAGAGCAACAGTATCTTTTATTACAGGTATCTTAGTAGTACTTTTAACTCTGTTCTGTACATTCCCTTTTTCATCTACATAAGACTCCATTTGAGAAACAGTAATATATTCGTCATCTCCCTTTGCTACTAATTTAGTATCGTCTTCTGCATCTGTAAACCAATTCTCAGGGATATATCCACTAACAGATTGACCATCAGGAATGTTATTTGCAATTGTACTAATTGCATTTATTAAACAACTCAATCCAGTTTGAGATAAATCAAATTGTAGTCGTAAACTTCCTATTAATTGTCCTAAGAGACCTGAGATAACACCTTTAATAAATCCATTTAACGAAATGTTACTTATCTTTCTAATTGCTAAAATAGCAGAGAATACAGACAGTAAAAGAGTAATTAGTTTAATAATGTCTTGAAGACAAGCAAATTCAAAAGCGGTAGAAGTTTGACAGAAATTAGGATTAGTTATTTTATCAAAAGCATCTGTATATGCTTGTAAAGAAGCCTTTAACTTATCGAAACTAAATTTAAAATTATTAGCAAAGTTAATTTTAGGCCAGTCATAATCACAGTCAATACATCTGTTTTTTAAACTATCTTTAATATATAGTACAGAATCTTTATCTAATTCTTTCTCTTTATCTTCTACAATATCTTTAATTTCATCTTGTTTATCTACAACTGGATTTTGAACACCATTGCCAGTTTGCTTATAGTTGTCTGTACGAGTTAGATCCCACAGATCTTGAAGAGTTTGTTTCTGATCGTTAATTTCATTATGAATACCTACTAATACTTTAACAGTACACTCATTTTGATCAAGAGCTTTAGTAAATGCTTGGATAATTAGTTGACAGTATCTTAAATACTCATCTGTATTAGTTGTTTCTTCTTTATAGTCTATGTTTATCATTATTATACTAAGCCTGTAAAAGTAGCTGTCATCATAGGAGGTAGTGTTTGAGTTAATAATAGCTCTATTGGTTTAGATCTTCTAGGACCTATAGTAGGAGCTCCTTCTAAAGGAGTACCAACAACTACTTTGTTATTTAAAATATTAGGAGTAGCTCCTGAAGTATATTTTAAAGAAGGTTTGGTTTGAGAAACCCATTTAATCATAGCAGCATTAAGAGGAGGTGATGTTCCTCCTCCTTTAGAATCAATATGATTATGTGCTGCAATAGTTGTCATTAATCTTTCTATTTGTAGCTCAACACTTGTTAAGTAAGCTGTCATAGTTTGATTATAGGTATTAGCATCTACTAGGGTTAGAAAATCTTCAGCTGCATATTGATATATTTGCATATACAGTTCAGCTTTTTGTTTATTTACAATTGTATGTTGTTCTAAATCTGTAAATAAAACTGATCCTAACCCTGCCATTAGACGTACTCTCCAACTTTTAATCCACCAATTTTCTTCAAAGAATCTGCAACAGTTTTAAACATTTCAAATGTTATTTCTGTACTTCCATCTGATCGGATATGTTGGGCTCCAAATAATTTTGAAATTGCATCTACTACATCTACGGATTTAGCATTTACATTAACTGTTACATTCTCTAATCGAGTAGAAAGCTGACCTAAAACTCTGTCAGCTTCTTTTATAATCTCTTTATATTCTTGTTCTGTTACGTCTGTCATTAATTGACCTCTAATTCAATAGATATATTAGCTTCTAAATAACTAGTTGTAGTAGATTGTATATATAGTGTAAAAGGAATAATACCTGAAGGATGGCTACTGAAAAATTCAATTAAAACATTTCCATCAGGAATAGAATCAATATCTACAGTCTCATCAACTACTGACTTTACAATATAATCAGTAGAAGATGAATAAGCTCTAAGAGATACTATGTTATATTTTAAATCCGAACTATCCTTAACAATATAGAACTTTCTAAAACAGGACTCTGTAGGATAAACTGGAATCTTAGTTGTTTCATTAAACTCTATTAAAACTTCTTCTAAAGGATCAAAGAAACAAACTCCAATCCCATTTTTTGTTTTATAAGAACTTGAAACATGATCCAAACCTACAGTAGGGATTTCTGTTATTTTCATTACCATTTTTTCCTTGTTTTAAATTGTTTTTTAGAACTCTGTTGTCTAAATTTGCTTGTTGCAAGAGATTGTGTTGTATTGATAATCATATTAGTTCCATAAGAGATTACTTGACCTTCGTCAGAAGCAACTCCATTCCCTTTCATAATACTACTAATACCTACAACTGAACTGACAGAGTTCAATTCAGAATACTCTGTATGGAAACCATGTAATGCTAAGTTAAAAGCATCCAAGTCGTGGTCACCAATTTGTGCATCTCTATACATATATGTTTTTAAGCCTGTAGCTGTTTTGCTCTTGACTAAATAATTTTTCATTTGAGCGATTATATCAGCATCATCTTTTTCATGCAACACAACTAACCCTCTAGTTAATAGATCTACAGAGTGTTCAACCATATATTGTTTAGTTGCTTTTCTATATTCATCTCCAGAAATCGGATCTCTAACTGTAATAGTAGAACCAAAAGAAACAGATACTACTCTAGAAAGTTTTAAATCTGGATGATTAGGAGGTACTTTTCCATACTGACTTTGACTAAATAATCTCAATTGACTTGCTTGTGCAACACCAAAACCTTCATCAACATAAATATGATCTACATTATGAAGTCTATTTAAATCTACAATCTTTTCCACTGCTAAAGGTTGTGTCCATCCAGTTAAAGCAACTCTCTCTTTTATTACAGGGAAATATCTTCCTGACATCTTATGATAAGCAACAATAACTATTCTTGTACCTACTCTATCATGGTTCCAGTCTACACCCATTATGAATATAAAGTCTTTTCTGTTTCTATTAATATATTCCATATTAATTACAGTATGTTCTTTAATGGTAGCTTGTTCGATAAAGTTTAAAGGATATACACCTTGATTGTCAGAACCAAACTCTGCTTTAACTTCTTGTACGTAACCTGCTTCATCCATCTGTGCCCTTAATACTACATCTGACTCATCTGAGTAGTGAGGAATAACATAAGAGGGGTAATGGAACTCTTTAAAAGTTGGATCTTGACTTAATTTGTGTAAATTACTTTCTCCAATAGGAGTAGAAGAAACCCACAATTCAGTCTTTTTACTATCAAGTAAAATACCTAAAATAGAGTTCATATCTTTTACTCGTAAGAAGTCACAATTATGTACAATAAACCCATTAGCTATAAAAGTATGTGTACCTTTAACTTCTAAGTTGTAGACTATTTCTTTTCCTTTATATTCTGATTTAACAATACTTTCAAAGAAATAAGAACCACTTCTAGTGTCAATTGTAGCTAAAGAAGTTGCTTCACAAGCTTTAGACCAACCTTCTCTTGTGTATACAGGGTGATCAGCAGTACAAGTAATCTTTCTTCCACTTACTGTAGTATAAGTAAAGATTTCTTTTTTACCCATTTCCTTAGAAACAGCAACTAATCTTGGAACTAGTTTTTTAGTTGTTTCATTAAAAGATAAAATTCTATCACCTACATTTATATCTTCTATGTTTTTAGAAGACCCATCAGGCAATCTTATTTTAGTTTTAGCAGGGAAACATTCGTCTACATACAATAAATCAGCACCCTTACCACGAGTACCTTTAGCACCTGAAGCACCAGCTGTTACACCTTTAAAAGTAGAACCAGTGTTAAAGTTAATTTGATGAATAGGACTTTGTGAGTATCCAGTAATAGGATCTTCTTCCATAGCAGCACAGAACTTTTTAATTTGTTCTACAACTTCAATAATCATTGTCTCCATCGGAGCTACCATTAATACACGGTATCCTTTGTTAACTAATAATCTATGTAACAGTCCAACAGACATCGAGAATGTATTATGAGTAACAATATAATTCTCAGAGGCAAGATATAAACTTCTTTCTGAATCTACAGAAATACATTTAACAGGTCTTGTTTCTACTTTAACAATACTCGTAATTAATAAAGAATCTTTGTTATTATATAAATTTCTTTCACTACTAATATCTCCTTTAAAGGAAACTCGATCTTCTCCAATACTACCTTTCAACCCTAAAGAACTAATTAATTCTTTAACAAAAGATTTAAAATCATTATCCTTAGAATGAATAGAGTATGTATCTCTTAAAATAGAACCGTATCCATTTAAAATACCTCTTAATAAAGCTAAGCGTTGATTAGTATCCCCTAATATATCTTCTCTGTTTAAGACTTCTTTTTTAATATTTATTCCATATAGATAAGGGTCTAGGTTATATTCTTTTCTATTGTATTTGATAGGGTCTGTAGTTCTAATACCTAAATGGTTAGAGTTAAAATTTAATAGCATATCTTTAGTAGTAAGAGTTGTTTCTCCTTCTTCTATTGAGATATGACTCTTACGAGTTTTAGGTGTATTTACATTCCATTGATGATCTCCGTCTGCAACAATTTTATCTCCATTGTCAAATGTAATTTCATAACAATCTCTGGCTAATTGATACTCTGTAACATAAGTAACATTACAAGGCTTACCATTATCATCAAATACAACATCTCCTTCTGTAAGGTCTCCCATAGTTTTCCAACCGAATGGAGTTGGAATTAATGTTCTTACATCTAAAGCTTTCCCTGTATTGTGATGTAAAAAACCACCTTTAGTAGAGAAAGTTTCATACTTAACAACAGAAATATGATAAGTATTTCTCATACCAACGTATTTAATACTCTCTATTGTATGTAATTTATTATCAATAAAAAGTAACTTATCATATTCTATGCTTATCTCACCTATTTCTTTATATTCATATTGTTTATTAGAATATACAAGTAAGGGATGTTTGGCTGTTGCAGTAATAGAATGTCCTGAAGTTGTTTTAACTTTATATACAGGTTCTATCCCATTAGGCATAACTAAGTACTGATCTGTCTCTACTAATTCACCTTTCTCATCATCATAAGTGACAATAGCTGGCATTTTTTTGTGGTGTTTAAAGAGATGGAATAGATGTTTTACAGTGTAGTCTTTTTTAACTCCTGTAATTTTTTCTTTTTCTTCTACACAACGTCTACCCATTCTTAAAACTTTTTTCTTACTACTACAAGAATTGATAAGAACTTGATAAGGACGAGGAGAAAAGATGTTTTTATCTGGTATAGCATTTTCCATCCAAGTCATTGGATTAGCTGTCTGTTCAGCAGCTTCTTTTTGCTCGTCTGTCAGCATACCTAATAATCTATCATACACAGCTTCGCCATATTGAGAGATAGTATTATTTTTATAAGTCTGTAAACCAGTACATTGTATAGGAGTTATAACCTTACCATCTGAATCTTTAATACCTAAAGATAGTTGTTTCTGAATACATTGTTGACACATAGTTTCTAAATCGTAATTATTACTGTCTCTTTCGATTCTCTTAACTACATCCTTCCAATCTTCTTCTTCTCCGATCTTAGGTTGTTCGTCTAATATTTCCATTAAATCAATTTTTTTCATAGTTATAATTGTTTTTCCACGTTTTATTACATAAGGTTCTTCAAGATAGCAGCTTCATTTCCTAACAGGGAACCTCTATCGTTTAAAGAACTTTGACTAAGCTGTTGTAAAGCTCTTCCTCTCATTGTAAGTGTTGCATTATTAGATTCTGTAGATGCTGTCATTGAAAGAGAAGAATATTGCATCGCTGCTTTTGCTAGAATAGATTCTGAAGATGTTAAATCTCTAGCAGCAAATGTTGCTCCTCCTACTAATGCCATACCAGTTGCAGCACCCATAGATCCTAAAACCAATTGAGCACCCAATCTTAATTTACCACCCTGAAGGGCAGCAACACCGCCTTTGCTAATTTGTTTGGCACCACCAAACATTGAACCAGCTATGGATTTTCCGAAATGAAATCCAGGTAAAACAGCTGCAGCTGTTAAGTTAGTAGACATTGTATCATACATATCTCCACCATCCAACATCGTATCCATTATAGCTAAACCACCTATAGCTGGACCTGCAATTGCCATTCCTTTTCCTAACAGTCCAGAAGCTTTAAATTGAGCTCGTTGTTGAGCAGAAGCAATACCAAGAGAGTTTAACATACCTTCTCTTGCTAAGCCTACTGTATCTCCAATACTCTTAAACTGCTGAACCCTAGAGTTCATTCTGTTTCCCGTCCACCCAAAACCATAACCACCTCTCTCTCCCGCAGAACTGACATTAGAACCCAGTATACCTCCTTTAATCCTGTCTGCAGTAGTTGGTACAAAACCTTGACTTCTTTTAAAGTCATTGTCCATGTATGTTTTAGCTTTTTGTGCAGATCTAACAGAACCTGTCTGGTTTCCTTCTTTATCAAAGAGTGTGTTATAAAAATTCTTCGACTGTGCATCATCGACATTTACTTTATTTCCTTTCCAATCCGTACCTATTGTATGTGTTTTTAATGCATCCATTACAGCTCGTTTTTGAGAGAATGGATTATTCTCAAACTCACCTACATCTACATTAAATCCTGCTTTAGCTAAATATTCATTAATATTTTGTGACATTATACCTCCTTAGTATAGTACTTTATGTGCACCATTTCTTTCTTGCCAATCAGCAAATCCAGTTCCATAATATTGACTGTTATACAGCTCATCATATGTGTTGTACTTCTTGTCTCTTCCTTTTTCTCCTCCTCCAGCTAATAAAGAAACTCCTAAACCTAATCCAGCTACTGCTACTATCTTCTTATGATTTTTTAAACCTTCCATTAAACTTTCAGTCATTGCTGGACTTGTTTTTACTTTAGTAGATACTCTAGGACCTTTAATATCAAATTCATCTGCAAATTGTTCTAAATTTGCTCTGACTTCTTTTAAAGATTTATTATTATCTCTTATATTTTCGTCAATAGCTTGTTTTAATTTAGCATGGAATAGTTTTCTTTCTTCATGATCTCCTGAAGCAATAGAATACCTATCTAAGGATTTATCAAAGAAGTCGTACGTCTTCATTAAACTATCAGAATTTTTATAATCATTTATAGAAAGAACCTGGTTCATTAAAGAACTTTTAAAAGACTGTGTTGCAGCGTTGTTTTTAGTTAAGTAAGTGTCATAGTCTTTTAATAATTTACTTTTATAGTTAGGGTCTTTCTTATATTCATCTAACTCAGATAATAGTTTTTTAGCAATTCTACTTTGTTGATCTGCATCTCCAGCAGCTGTATGCATTTCCTTTTCGCCTAGGAATGCCATTGCTTGATGTTCTACTTTATCCCCTGCAACTAAGTTTCCAATACTAACATCTCCATTTAAAGCTCCAAAAGACATTAAAGCTCTTGAAAGATGCATTGTATCTACACTTGTATATTGACCTGCTTTTAATCTAGTAGCGTTAATTTGATTATGTATCTCATTAACTACTTCTACATTTTTAGCTGCATACTCTCCTAGTGCCTTTCTAATTAAAGAAGGATCATTAGTTTTGACAGTTGAGACTAACGTATTATTATAAAATTCTCCAGCTTTTTGTGATAAACCTTTTAAATCAGAAACTCTGGTTTGTGTAGAAAGATTTGGATTAGTTGCAAATATACCACTAGCATTTAGTGTATTTCTAGCTTCTAGTCTTTCAAATACACTGTCATAAGCTTTAGAAGATCCTTTTAAATTGTTAAAAGTATTGTTTTCAAAGTTAGAGTTGTGAGAAAAGATTACAGATCCTTTAGTATTACTACTAACCTTACCTTCCAATTCTTCTAAAAATTTAGTAGGAGATGAAGTTGTATTGTTTGCTATTGCTTCTGCATAACCTCTTAAAGATTTATTTTTTAATTGTTTTTCCCCGAAGGATTGACTAGAGTGTCTATTTTTTAAAGAAGTTTCTAAAGCAGAAAGATAACTCTCTTCTGTTTTATAATTCTTTCTTGGTAAGTTAGTACCCTTTAAACCAAAAAAACTCCCCTTTGTTTCTATAGGGGAGTTGGGGTCAATATTAAATGAAGAGTGAGCAGCTGAATACATTCTATCTGATTTATCTAAACCAGTAGTTTCTACGTCAACTACAAACACTCCCATATCTTTTAAAGTCGCTACAAAGTCATTATTTAAATTACTTAGTGGACTTGCCATTGTTAAATTCCTTTACTGAAATCTTTGCCTCTGTTGTTTTTAAGAAAGTCTGTATAATCTTTACCATTAGTAAATAATTCATTTTCAGTTAAGAACTTATAATCAACTCTCATATCTGTAAAAGTTTCTTTTAAGTATTTTCTACATGCTTGTGCTTTTAATTGTACATCTGCATCTTTAACCATCTCAAGAGGTTTAATCTCAAATACACACATTGAACCATCTTTATAAAGAACTAATAGATCAGGTATATAAGTTCTATTAGCTCCTTTAGAATCTTTATAAGGCATAGACATACCCTCAGAAAGATAGCTATCAACAGTTTTATCTTGTTCTAATTGAATAAAACATTTCAATTCATAAGAAGACCTATAAATATAAGTTGTTTTATTTTTCTTTGAATAAAATTTGCCAGAAAAATATTTAACAGCACCGTCTTTTTTCTTGTTAAAGTAAACGTTTACTTTTTTAATTCTTTTTTTCTTTACTAAATAACCAACTAACTTCTTTTCATCTTCAGATGCAAAATGTTTTTTCAATTTTTTCATATTAACCTACCGTCTTCATATCTTGAGCGTCTTTTAGTTTTTGTGCAAGATCTGCAAGAGTATCTTTAATATTTAATAAATGTGCAGACTCATTAGCAGCTCCTTGAGCTTTAATAAGATGTTTTAATTTCTTCTCTCTAGTAGCAGCAAAACTTTCTAATATCTTTAATCTAGACTTATCTAATCTTTCACGTTGCTCAAAAGAAATAGAAGAGGCTTTATTTGTAATCTCATTACCTTCTTCATCTACAGCGGTAATAACATCCATCATTAAGTCAGGTTGATGTATAGACATGTATTGAGTTAATCTGTTCTCTAGGATTGCTATTTCAACTAAACGAGAAACAGAGTGAATTTCAGTAATACTGTTTGGATCAATATTCAAATCTTCCATATATTTTTTAGTCCAATATTCCGCTATCATAACTTCTACAGGACAAGATTCTCCAACTGGAGCATTGTCTTCTTTATAAAAAGGACAATTATGTACTAATAAATCGTTAGCAATAAAATTAGCATTATCTTCTACAGTTATATCATAAACATCTTGGATGTTTTCAAATACAACTTCTACAATCGGATCTGTAAAGAAATCACCAAAACTGTCATTAAAATCTTCATTAGTTAAACTATCAACAACTAGTAAATTATCTCCTTTTTGTATTCCACTATCTAAAGATAACCAAATAACTTTTTCATCTCTTACAATAGCAAAAGGATGATTAGAGGTACAAATAACTTCTTTACCTGACTCTGTAGTTATTCTATAAACCGCTTTGTTTTGAATAACACTAAACTCAAGTACATTTTTCTTTTCTAATTTATATTCTTTATTAGCTGAATATACTTTATCACCAATTTTAACATCTCTTAGTTTTTTAGTTTTTAAGTCACTCATTAATACAAGAGAGTCACCATCAAGACATTTTTCATTATAAGAACAATCATCTCCTCTACATACAATAGGTACTGAAGCTGAAGCACCAGTTACCATTCTACCTAAAGATTTTTTTGTTCTTTCTGCAGCTTCTTTAGATAGTTTAATACTTTTATAATCGTTAGGATCAATTGCATAACGAGATAAAATACTATCTTGAGTTTCTTCTACATCTGTTAGTAAAGACAAACTTCCAACAGGTTCAAATAAAGTTGGAAGTAATTGAGGCTCTTCTTGTATTTCTAATACTTGAATTAGTTTTTCTTCTTTCTTCTCTACTTTATTTTCTTCTATTTTTCTAGCTCTTTGAAGCATGTACTCGACTTGCTCTCTAGGGCTTAATTGTTTATTATCCATTTTAATTCCTGTATTTATGTTTCATAAATGTTTGTAGTGAATATTTTAAAATCTATTTTTCTTCTGTATTCCATTGCACTAGAGTGTATTCCTCTGTACTTACTCCAAACCATTATACGAACACTTGACTCGACTATCAAGCCTTTTTTATACAACAAATAAAAACTAGATCCCTTTACTTTCTGATAACCTATCTCATATATCAAACTACAGAAGACATCAAAATGATTCTGAGGAATTTCTTTAGACTCTAACAATAAGTTGGCTACTCGATTAACATATTTAATATCCTTCTCAAATAGCTCAACACATTGTTTTTTAGTCAATGTCTCAAATTTTTCAGTATCTTTAATTGTATGCCCATAGCCTATATAAGACAACCCATTGACTGCAGTCCATCTTTTTCTTGTATACTTATATGTTTCTTTTATAGTCTTAATCATTTCCTCAGAGATTTTCATTTAATTACCCTTGAGTTGGATCAGTAAAACGAGGGTTATATTGTTGGAAAGGAGTTTGTTTATAAGCAGTTGAATTAACATCCCAATAACTAGCATGAACATTGTTAGTATTAGGTCTTACAAAATGTCCAAATTTAAACTTACCAATCTCTTCTACAGTAGATTGTTGTACATTGTTAAACATTTTACCTGTTGTTCTATCAACTGTGTTTCCTATAAAATTAGACACACCTTTTGCATATTGCATACTTGCATACCTTGTTCCAGCTCCTAGTAAAGCACCCTTAGCTGCTCCAGAAAGTGTACC
>JACCDZ010229535.1_pt1 | contig 12554 bp, 10 predicted proteins | sample 7449551 | NCBI WGS metagenome assembly JACCDZ01 (sample SAMN15323452, study PRJNA562643) | freshwater metagenome | isolation source: river surface water | place: USA:Blue River Watershed | collected 2017-08-18
AAATAATGTCTGGTTTGTTCATCTCGTTTGAGGGCATCGATGGGGTTGGTAAGTCAACTCAAATTGATTTGCTGATCAAGCACCTTGATGATCTTGGTCGCGCGCACCTTCGCACACTAGAACCGGGTGGCACCGAACTGGGTGTTGAGATTCGTCACTTGCTGCTGCACCGCAAGGGTGAGGTGGCACCTAGGGCCGAAGCGCTTTTGTATGCAGCTGACCGCGCTCACCACGTAGCCACCAAGGTTCGCCCGGCTCTAGAAGCTGGCACCGATGTCATCATCGATCGCTACCTGGATTCATCGGTTGCCTATCAGGGTGCTGGCCGCGAGCTAGATGCCACGGAGATTCGCAACCTTTCGTTGTTTGCAGTTCAGGGGCTTTTGCCACATCTGACGATTCTGTTGGATCTAGAGGCATCGGCGGCGCTGGCCCGCCGCAGCAAGACCGGCGAAGAGCCAGACCGCCTAGAGCGCGAGAAGACCGATTTCTTTGAGGCAGTTCGTCAGGGCTACCTTGCTTTGGCCGCCGCCGAACCAGACCGATTCTTCATTGTTGATGCTCGCCAGAGCGTAGACGAGATGGCTGCGCAGATTCGCGCACGCGTTGATGCGTTGATCGCACAGCAGTAAGAATTAGTTCATGACAAACGCAGTTGCAGCGCCAGTATGGGCAGAGTTGCTTGGGCAACCTGAGGCAATTGCGCAATTAGAGATCGCTATTCGCGGCAAGGCCGATGGTGTTTACCACGCCTGGTTGATTACCGGTCCGCCGGGATCCGGCCGATCGAACATGGCCCACGCTTTCGCGGCGGCGCTGCTTTGCGAAAAGGATGGCTGCGGTGAATGCAGGAGTTGCCTGATGGCAGCCGCGGGTTCGCACCCAGATATCTCGACCCTGGCCACCGAACGGGTTCAGATTTCAATCGACGAGGTTCGCGAACTTGTGGCCAGCTCCCAATTTGGTGGATCACTTGGCAGGTATCGCATCATGATCATCGAAGATGCCGACCGCATGCAAGAGCGCTCATCAAATGTTTTGTTGAAGGCACTAGAAGAGCCACCAGCCGGAACTATCTGGTTGCTTTGTGCACCATCAGAAGCAGACATGCTGCCAACAATTCGCTCGCGAGTTCGCCGAGTGGGACTCAAGGTACCAGCGGTGGAAGAAGTCGCGCGCATTTTGATTGAACGAGATGGCATCGAAACTAAGTTGGCTCACCAGGTTGCCGCCGAAGCTCAAAGCCACATCGGCATGGCCCGCCGATTGGCAACAAGTTCTGAAGCACGAAGTCGCCGTCGTGAGACCTTGATTGCAGCGCTTGCGATTATCGGGGTTACCTCTGCGGTAAACACCGCCGAGCGCTGGTTGGATATCGCCAAGAAAGATGCTGAGGCGCTTACTAACGAACGTGACGAGCAAGAGAAGGCTGCCCTGATGCGCTCGCTTGGTTTGCAACCGGGTGATGCGATTCCAACAAACTTAAAGTCAGACCTGCGAGCCCTAGAAGAAGGTCAGAAACGACGCGCCACCAGAAGTGTTCGTGATGGTCTTGACCGAATCTTGGTTGATCTGCTTTCTCTGTACCGCGATGTTCTGACCCTGCAGATTTCAGCGCAGGTGGCGCTAGTGAACGAAGACCTGCGAACCGGAATTAACGAGATTGCGGGCATAACAACGGCCGCTGAAACAATTCACAAACTTGATGCCATCGCCGAGGCTCGGATTCGAATTGATTCCAACGTTCGTGACCTAATGGTTTTGGAGTCGTTAGCCGTGCAGCTTCGGCGAAAGGCTAGCTAGTTGCAGCACAGACTGGCTGAGCGCCTAAAACTGACGGCGCTGCTGTGCCTGGCAGTCTTGCTTGCCGGCTGCGGTGTTGCACCGCAGGGACCAATTGACGGGGGACCCCAACCAATCGCAGATCCGGCAATCAGTGCTGAACTTTCCCCGTTCTATGAGCAAGAGGTCAGTTGGTCGGCGTGCGGTGGGGAGCGCAGCTATTGCGGAACAATTGAGGTGCCCGCCGATTGGAATAATCCTCAGGGTGAGCGCTTCAAGTTGGCAATCGCCTATCGCCAGGCCGATGCGGCCAAACCACTGGGGTCAGTTTTATTCAATCCGGGTGGACCAGGTGCCTCGGGAGTTACTTGGCTCAAGGAATCCAGCGAACAAATTGGCACCAGCGATTTGCGAAAAAACTTCAACGTGGTTGGCTTTGACCCCCGTGGTGTTGGCGCTAGTGAACCAAAAGTTAAATGCCTGTCCGCTGAAGAAAATGATGAGCTCTACTACGGTGCATCGGATTCACCGGTGGGTTCGCAACAAGAAGTGGCTGATACCCGCGCCAAGCTTTCAAAGTTTGTTGAGGCGTGCGTTGCGAACACCGGAAACAACCTAAAGTTCATCGATACATTTTCGGCTGCCAAGGATATGGATGTAATCCGCGCAGTATTTGGTGACAGCAAAATAAATTACCTTGGCTTTAGTTACGGAACTTATCTAGGCACCGTGTACGCGAATCTTTTTCCGAACCGGGTTGGGCGCATGGTCCTTGACGGAGCAATCGATCCAACCGTTGATGAAGAAACGCAGGACCTATCGCAGCTCAAGGGATTCGATCAGGCGTTGCGTGACTTTCTTGCTGACTGTCTAGAGAATCAGGATTGCCCATTTACCGGAAGTCTGGCTGCGGCAGAGTCTAAGGTAGCTAGTCTTTTGCGTTCAATTGAGCGAACCCCATTGAACACCGATAGCGGGCGCGAATTAACCGTGTGGGGCGCATTGACCGGCATCATCATGCCGCTCTACAGTCAAGACTGGTGGCCATCGTTGTCTCAGGGATTCGCCGAAGCACTCAAGGGAGATGGCACCACATTGCTGGCCCTTGCCGATGTGTATAACGATCGAGGCGAAGACGGAACCTATCTTTCAAACACCGTTGAATCGAACATCGCAATTTCTTGTCTGGATTCTCGTGCCTCAACTGATGAAAAAGTTATGCGTGCGAATAACCAAACCTTGGTGGCGGCAAGCAAGATGCTCGGACGCTACTGGCAGTTCGGCGCACTGACCTGCGAGCAATGGCCGTTTCCGGCGGTGGCTAAGCCTGACAGCTTTAGCGCCAAAGGAACAGATCCGATTCTCGTGATCGGGACCACGGGTGATCCGGCTACCCCTTATTGGCAGGCCGTCTCGCTGGCCAATGAGGTGCTTAGCAACGCCCAGTTGATCACCTTCAACGGTGAGGGTCACACCGCATACGGTCAGCAGAGTTCTTGCATAAATCGGACCGTGGATGAATTTTTCATCAAAAATGTGGTGCCTACCGAAGACCCGGACTGCAGCTAGATAACTAGTCGATAACGAATTGGACACATCGGGAATTTTTCAAATTAGAAGAAATTTCGATGGCTAGGCTCAGGAAAAGAGTGTGCAAGCACCCTGAACCTGGCAACGGTGCCAGAGTTCTCTTTTTGGACATTGGAGTTCGATGAGTTCGCAGAACGAAAAGGTTTGGTCTGACATGCAGGCCAGTCCTGAATTCCAGGATTTGAAGCGAAAGTTTAGGGGCTTTGCTTTTCCCCTGACCGTAGCCTTCCTGGTTTGGTATTTCCTCTACATAATCCTGACCGCATTCGCGCGTGAATGGATCAGCACACCAGTGGTGGGCAACATCAACGTTGCCTTCATTCTTGGCTTGTTGCAATTTGCATCAACATTCTTAATCATGTGGCTCTACGAGCGCCACTCTTCACACTCACTTGACGGACCATCTGATGCGTTGCGTGACAGGGTAGATAAGGAGTTGAGCAAGTAATGAGTTCAACAACACTAAGTGCAATCCTCTTTGTTGCATTCGTAGTATTCACCCTGGTTTTGGTGTTCCGCGCAGGTCGCTCAAACAAGCAGTCATCAGACTTCTATGACGGTGGTGGCGGTTTCTCTGGTTTCCAGAACGGTCTAGCAATTGCCGGTGACTACATGTCGGCGGCTTCGTTCTTGGGTATCGCCGGAACCATTGCGCTATTTGGTTACGACGGTTTCCTTTACTCAATTGGTTTCTTGGTTGCCTGGTTGGTAGCGCTGCTACTTGTAGCTGAGCCGCTTCGTAACTCCGGCCGTTTCACCATGGGAGATGTTCTTGCATTCCGCATGAGACAGCGCCCGGTTCGTGGTGCCGCTGCTACCTCAACGCTGGTAGTTTCAATCTTTTACCTAATGGCTCAAATGGTGGGTGCCGGTGCGTTGGTTTCACTATTGCTAGGTATTAACGATCCGAGCGCCAAAAACTGGATCATCGGTGGCGTAGGAATCTTGATGATTGTTTACGTAACCGTTGGTGGAATGAAGGGCACAACCTACGTTCAGATCGTGAAGGCATTCTTGCTAATGACCGGTGCGATTCTTTTGACCGTGATGGTGCTATGGCAATTTGGTTTCAACATCTCAGACTTACTTGGTGCGGCGCGCGATGCTTCTGGCAAGGGCGATGCGTTCTTGCAGCCGGGTCTGAAGTTCGGTAAGGACGTCATCGATGCCACCACCGGAGCAATCGATCCAGTGAAGACCTTGATCAGCAAGCTTGACTTGATCTCACTTGGCATGGCTTTGGTTCTTGGTACCGCTGGTTTGCCACACATCTTGATTCGCTTCTACACCGTGCCAACATCTAAGGCCGCTCGCAAGTCTGTGAACTGGGCAATCGGTAACATCGGTGCTTTCTACCTGATGACAATTGCACTTGGATTTGGTGCAGCTGCTCTGGTAAGTCGTGCAACGCTGTTCCGTGGTTACAAGGTAGATGCCAATGGATGTTTGATGGACGCAAAGGGTGCCGCAATCATGAGCGGCGATGTGGCCTGTACTCCACTTGACGGGCTAAAGAACCTAACCCCAGAGGCTAAGGCTTTGTTGGTGCCGGTAGACCCATCGGGTAACGTTGCCGCTCCACAGTTGGCGCAGTTCCTTGGTGGCGGTGAAGGCACCACCGGTGGTGCAATCATGCTTGCGGTAATTGGTGCCATCGCGTTTGCGACAATCCTTGCTGTGGTTGCTGGTCTAACTTTGGCTAGCTCTTCATCATTCGCTCACGATCTGTATGCAAACGTAATCAAGAAGGGAACCGCATCTCCAGCTGAAGAAGTTCGAGTTGCAAAAATCTCGGCGGTGGTTATCGGTGGTATCTCTATCGTGCTCGCGATTGGGGCTCAGGGTCTGAACGTGGCGTTCCTAGTGGCGATTGCCTTTGCAATTGCAGCCTCGGGTAATTTGCCAGCTGTTCTGTACTCACTGTTCTGGAAGAACTTCAACACCCGCGGTGCCGTTTGGTCCATCTACGGTGGTTTGTTCTCAGCCGTGGTGTTGCTTGTGTTCTCACCAAACGTGTCAGGGCTTCCAACCAGCCTGATTCCGTTTGTCGAAGGTGGAGTTCGCTTTGACTTCTTCCCGTTGGCAAACCCAGGTATCGTTTCGATTCCACTCGGATTCCTATTCGGTTGGCTTGGAACCATCACATCAAGCGAACGAAACCTAGCGAAGTACGCAGAGCTAGAGGTTCGTTCAATGACCGGCGCTGCCATCGGTAAGGCAGTACAGCACTAATTCGTCTCAAATAGAAAACCCCCGGCCACTTCTCTGGCCGGGGGTTTTATTTTTTGGCTTATCTAGTTAGAGCAACAAAAAGTGCAATGAAAATGCCAACAAAAATTGCCGGGGTTAGATACTTCACCACGTGCATCCACGGTGCAGTCTTCACAATGGTCTCTGCCAGAGTTGACTTAGTCTTCAGGCTGCCCAAATCTTTTGCCACGGCCTGGGCTTCGTGAGCTGCGGTGTACTCAGCCAAAGCGCCAAGGATGCCAGATGCCAGCAAAATACCAATTACCGCCCAAACGGTAACTTGACCCGCATCGCGAACCTGTTCAACAAGTCCGGCGGTGGTGATCAGTAAAAAAGTGGGAGCCAGCTGAGCATTGATGATTTGCTGGCGAGATTTTTGCCAAAGGCGGATTAGTTCGGCCTCATTCATGGTTTACTCCTTTATCGGGCGATATTTAAAGGTTAGGCGAAATACATGGGTGTAGATGCATTTGAGAATGCAACTGACGTTCTTGTAACTCAAAATACCTTGCGGAAAAACAATGCCCTGCAGGAATCGCTGTCCAAGCGTTTCCGCAGATTGCTCTCTGGTGACCCAGACGGGGTTCCGCCGTGGCTAGAGGTTATTGCCGCCGGCGATGATGCCGGTTTCTTTTTGCCCACCGATGCGCCTTGGGTTGTTCATGCGGATTTTGGAACTCTTGTCGGCGGTATTCGTGCCCTGCTGATGCAGGCGCTGCACCCGGGATCGCTAACCGGCGTTAAAAACCATTCACGCTACGAGAGTGATCCGCTTGGCCGATTAGCCGGCACGATTAGATGGCTGACCGTGACAACCTTTGGTTCAAAAACCGCCGTCATGAATGAGGCGTCTCGTGTAAATCGTCTGCACACTCGCGTTACCGGCGAGTACACAACCGGAGCGGGAGAGCGCATTCCTTATAAGGCAGCTGATCAAGACTTGCTGCTCTGGGTGCACATTGCGTTCATGGAATCTTTCCTGGTCGCGCATGAAGAGTTTGCGTGGCGGCCAATTCCAAAAGGTTCTGCGTCAACTGGTGCCGACAATTATGTTTCCCAGTGGAGTGTTTCAGTGGCGCCACTTGGTCTAGAGAAGGTTCCCATGACACGTGCCGAGATGGACCAAACCATCATGGACATTTACCACGCCGGCTTGCTGATTAGATCTGAAGACACTCTGCAGGTGGTTGAGTTCATTAAAAACCCTCCATTGCCTGGCTTAGCCAAGCCCATCTACAATTTGCTTTTTAATGCCGCGGTGATTTCGTTGAAGCCTCAATTTAGAGAACTGCTTGGTTTGAAGGCCAAACCCCGATGGCTGATTCGCCCACTGACTCGCGGAATCCTTAGGTTTATGCGAACCGCAATTGGCCCCGAAAGCCCAATTGAGGACGGTGCGATTGCTCGGCTGCGTCGCGTCGGAGCGCTCACCTAATAGACGCGAAGCCAACGGCTAGCCTGAAGCCCTTATAAATACAGGGATAACGAATAAGTAAACCTTTTATCACGATGTGATAACCATGCCGTGTTTTTCTAAAACGTGTGAATAAACTGGCACGAGCAAGGAGAATTCTCCCTGTGAAGTGCGAGAGGGGCTCGCGTACGACTCAGAAGGCGAAAGCTTTTTTAGTTGAAATTAATTGGAAGGTTCAATGATGAATTTCATGAAGAAGGGCCGGATCGTTGCAGCAATCGCCGCAACCGTACTGGCATTTACCGCTTGTGCACCTGCTGCCGATTCTGGCGCTGGTGACGACAAGATCACCATCGGTGCAACATTCCCTGTTCTAGACGCATTCCTTCAAAAGGTTGCTGACGGTATTCAGGCTGAAGCAGACGCACAGGGTGCAGAACTTACCCTTGTAGCTGCAGACAACAAGGTTGATGTACAGCTAAGCCAGGTTGAGAACTTCATCGCCCAGGGCGTTGACGCAATTCTTGTGGTTGCGGTAGACACTTCAGCTGCTGGTCCTATGACCGATGCTGCTAAGGCCGCTGGCGTACCAATCGTTTACGTAAACCGTAACCCTGCACAGGCTGGCGTTCCTTACGTAGGTTCAAACTCACTCGTATCTGGTCAGCTTGAAATGGAGCAGCTTGCAAAGCTTGCTAACAACAAGGGTGACGTGGTCATCATGCAGGGTGAGGTTACAAACGAAGCCGCTCTTGACCGCACCAAGGGTTGTGAAGAGAAGGCTGCAGCAGCAGGCATGAAGGTTGTCAAGATCGGAACTGCAAACTGGGACCGCGCTCAGGGCCAGAAGCTAATGGAAAACTGGATTCAGTCAGGCACCAAGTTTGACGTTGTTTGTGCAAACAATGACGAAATGGCTCTAGGTGCAATCCTTGCTCTGAAGGCTGCAGGTAAGAAGCTTGGCGTTGGTGGAGTTCTAGTTGGTGGCGTTGACGCTACTGCAGACGCTCTAGCATCACTTGAGGCTGGCGAACTAGCTACCACCGTGTTCCAGGATGCATCTGGTCAGGGTTCAGGTGGTGTAAAGGCTGCTATCGCACTAATCAACGGCGAGTCAGTTCCTGACTACGTTGACGTTCCTTACCAGTTGGTAACCCTAGACAACATCTCGGATTTCAAGGGTAAGTAATCTAGGTTAAGCATCAGGGTTGGCCGGGCCGGGAAACTGGTCCGGCCAACTTCACTTATCGATACTTATAAAGATGTAAGTATGAAAGAGCAAATTATGAGCAAATTCATCGTAGAGATGAAAGGAATCACAAAACGATTCCCCGGCGTCCTAGCACTAAATGACGTCAAACTAAATCTTCGTGCCGGAACCGTGCACTCGCTAATGGGGGAAAACGGCGCTGGTAAATCCACTCTCATGAAAATTCTTGCGGGTGTGTACACACTCGACGAGGGTCAAATTCTGATTGATGGTGAGCCTGTTTCCATCACGGACCCAAGATCAGGCCTGGATCACGGTATTGCCATGATTCACCAGGAGCTTTCTTTCATTCCAGAGTTATCAGCCGCCGAAAACATTTACCTTGGCCGTGAACTTCGCGGAAAAGGTGGATTAGTGAGTAAGGCCAGGATGGCTGAAGAATCGCAGAAGGTATTCGACCGATGGGGTATAAAGATCAATGCCAAAGCTCAAATGAAAGATCTGAGCGTTGCTCAGGCTCAGATGGTGGAAATCGCCAAGGCAATTGCTTTTGATGCCCGAATCATCATCATGGATGAGCCAACATCTGCCATTACCGAGCGCGAGGTGGCCGCTCTACACAAAATTATTGCTCAACTTCGTGAAGCAGGAACGGCAATTATTTACATCACTCACAAGATGGATGAAGTATTCGCAATTTCTGATGAGATCACAATTTTCCGAGATGGCACTTGGGTAGCGACAGAACTTGCAAAAGACATGAACCGCGACCGGTTGATATCTCTTATGGTTGGTCGAGAGCTGACAGCCTTGTTCCCTAAATCTGAGGCCAAAATCGGTGAGGTAATTCTTGAGGTTCAAAACCTGAATCGGGGTCGCCAAGTCAAGGATGTTTCGTTCACAGTAAAGCGTGGTGAAATCCTCGGCTTTGCTGGACTAATGGGTTCTGGTCGAACTGAAGTTCTTGAGACTGTTTTTGGCATCTACCCGGCTGAGTCGGGAACGATCAAGGTTCGTGGAAAAGAAGTAAAGATTCGTGAACCCCACCAAGCTATTTCGGCAGGTATCGGCTTACTTACCGAGGACCGCAAGAAGACCGGCATCATGGGAGTTCTTTCCGTACGCGACAATATGTCCGTCGCTGCCTTGTCCAAGTTCACCGCCGGCGGAATTTTGCGCAAGCCTCTAATCGACAAACAGTGTGAAGAGCAGCGTCAGGCACTGTCGTTGAAAACTCCATCACTAAATCAGCAGATTCAAAACCTATCGGGTGGTAACCAGCAGAAGGTTCTACTTTCTCGCTGGCTTCTCACTGACCCAGATATTTTGATTATTGATGAACCGACGCGAGGAATTGACGTTGGTGCAAAATCTGAAATTCACCGACTGATGAGCGAACTAGCCAAGCAAGGCAAGGCCATCATTATGGTTTCGTCAGAAATGCCAGAAATTCTGGGTATGAGTGACCGCGTAATCGTGATGTGTGAAGGTCGTTTGGTTGGCGAGGTTGCCCGCAAAGACGCCACTCAAGAAAAAATTATGGAACTAGCAACCCAATTCAGCGACGAAGCCGTTGCTTAGAAAATAGGAAAACAAAAAAATGGCTAAAAAAGTAATCACCGAACCTCCTACCACCACGACTCTGATGACCCTTTCTCAGAAATTCAACTGGCGTGAGTTCTTGCAGAAGTACATGATTGTCGGTGTTTTGATCATGTTCATCACCGTTTTGGCAATCATGACCGATGGAAATTCCATTGAGCCGGTCAACCTTGTAAATGTGATTCGTCAGGTATCGGCTATCGGCATCATCGCCGTTGGAATGACGTTTGTGATCATCACCCTCGGCATCGACCTTTCAGTAGGTTCTATCCTTGGCCTTGCGGCGGTGGTTGCCGCGAGTTTGGCACAGGTACCTACAGGTTCCCTGGTGAAGTTTGAAGGCATTGACCTTCCGGTTATTGTTGGCGTTCTAGCCGGCCTGGCGGTGGGGGCATTGGCGGGATTGATCAATGGTGTGCTAATCGCCAAGTTCCGACTTGCACCGTTCATCGCAACCCTAGGCATGATGTCAATTGCGCGTGGTCTTGCATATATCTACACCGGTGACGGACGACCTTTTTCTGACCTAAAGCCGGAGTACAACTTCATTGGTCAGGGTTACCTCTTTGCAGACCCTAACCAACCGCTGTCAGGTATCCCGGTACCGGTGGTGTTGTTTTTGCTCGTCGCAGGTATAGCTAGCTTTGTTTTGAACTACACCAAGTTTGGTAGATACAACTTTGCTATTGGTGGAAACGAAACTGCCGCCAGGGTCTCAGGTATCCGCATCCCACGCGTCACAATTGTGATTTACACCATCAGCGGTCTGCTTGCCGGACTGGCGGGTGTGCTGTTGTCAGCGCGAATCGGCTCCGGAAACTCAACCCTTGGTACCGGTATTGAACTTGATGCAATTACCGCGGTTATTATCGGTGGCACCAGCTTTAAGGGCGGAATCGGTACCATTTGGGGCACCATCGTTGGAGCGATTCTGATCGGTGTTATCAACAATGGTCTTGACCTACTTAATGTGTCTCCGTTTATGCAGATCGTGGTGAAGGGCTTGATTATCATCATTGCCATCATCATCGATGAACGAAAGAACTCAAAGAAAATCTAATTTATCCGTGGTTGGAGGGTGTAGCCCAGGCAAATTTGCCTGGGCTACACCTTTTACCAAAATCTACTTAGGGCGGTTGTAGGCTAAATGATGGCTCTGGAAGGGGTTCAAAATGTCTAGCCGCAAGGGCTTTCATCCAACTCAAATCGTTGCAGGTGCATTCACCGCAATCATCCTTTTGGGTACCTTTCTACTCTGGCTACCGATTTCAGCAGCGCAGGGCAAAACAACCGGCTTCATGGATGCCCTGTTCACTTCTACCTCTGCCGTTACGGTCACTGGGCTGGGAACTTTAGATACTGAAACGCATTGGTCCATGTTTGGCCATTGGGTAATTGCAGTGCTGATTCAAGTTGGCGGTTTTGGAATCGTGGGATTCGCAAGCCTGGTTGGTTACCTACTTGAAGGCCGAATCTCACTCAAGAACAAAATGACAACCACTTCAGAGGCTTCAGTAGCTGTGGCACCTGATGTTAAATCGCTACTTAAGAACATCGCCAAACTGATGCTTGGTTTTCAATTGCTGCTGCTGATATTTCTGTTCTTTAGATTCCTGACCAAGTACGAATACAGTTGGCAGGACGCACTCGGTCACGGAGTTTTTCATTCAATTGCTTCATTCAATAATGCTGGTTTTGCGCTTTACAGCGATAGTTTGATTGGATTCGCTCGCGATGGCTGGATCATCGTTCCAGTTTTCATCACTGTCTTTTTGGCCAGCCTTGGATTTCCGGTTCTGGTGGAAATTCGCGACCGTTTCAAATTGAAGCTGTACAAGGCCTTTGGTAAACAACCTGACTATTGGATGAGACCACAGTGGTCGCTGAACTCGCGAATAATTCTTTGGTCAAGTTTCGTGCTCTTGGTTGCCGGTGCAATTGGAGTTGGAGTTCTTGAGTGGGACAACCCAAAAACACTTGGGCCACTTGACCCTTTGAGCAAAGTTCTAGACTCAATTTTTGCCTCGGTTATGCCACGCACAGCCGGTTTCAACGCAATGGACATTGGTGCCATGCACCCTAGCACCTGGCTAGGAACTGAGATTCTGATGTTCGTGGGTGGCGCTAGCGCTTCCACCGCCGGAGGAATCAAACTGGGCACCGCGGTTGTTTTGTTTTACGTTATTTACACGGAGATTAGAGGCGAAGCCGCAGTCAACATCGGCAACCGTAGATTACCTCGTTCGATGCAGCGCCAGGCGCTGACAATTGTGTCGCTGACTACTTTTGTGATTATTGGCTCGGTCATGCTGCTTCGACTGACAACCAATTTTGATCTGGACCAAATTCTCTTTGAGGTGGTTTCGGCCACCGGTACCGTGGGGCTTTCTACCGGAATCACAGCCAGTCTTCCCGACCACGCAAAATTCCTACTTTCGTTACTCATGCTTTTTGGTCGCCTTGGTCCAATCGTTGTGGCTACATCATTGGCCATGCGCAGAACTAGGCGCCACTTTGAGTACCCAAAGGAACGTCCACTTATCGGCTAATCGGGCTACTGTTTATTTGTAGCTAGGAAAGGGTGAATACCTTGACGAACAAACCAACTCGCAAGCGCGGTTTCCACGCGGCAAATGTTGCCGTAATCGGATTGGGTCGCTTTGGCTCAGCGCTAGCCCTTGAACTAGTGGGCGGCGGCCATCAGGT
>JACCDZ011308738.1_pt1 | contig 12549 bp, 15 predicted proteins | sample 7449551 | NCBI WGS metagenome assembly JACCDZ01 (sample SAMN15323452, study PRJNA562643) | freshwater metagenome | isolation source: river surface water | place: USA:Blue River Watershed | collected 2017-08-18
AAAGTACAAAACCCTAAAACCAGATTGCTGCTGTTGGTCGCCGAAATTCATCCCATACAAATCATCTGCAGCAATATAGAACTGCAAAATCCCCTTGTCTGGGAAATTAGGTAAACTTGGAATTTCCGCAAAATTAAACTGGGCCAATAAAGCAAGAGGATTGCCATTAGAATCTAAAGGATAAGCAGTATCCAAAGGTAAGTACGGTTCTCCCCCAATCTTACTCTGCCATACAGTCAAGGCATCGTTTGATCTGAGCTGTAAAGTTACTGTCGGCAAAATAGTGGCTGAAATTTTGTCTAGATATGGATGTAAAATATTCGGTAAATTTTCTGGTTTAAAATTCATTGTACTGATTATCCATATCGTTATTTATAGAACTTAATATAAAACAATCAGCTATATTAGAATAGAGCATAAGGATTAAACTGCGACAATCAATGTCGCCAAATTGAAAAGATATTTATCACATAAATTCTGATAAAATCAGTGCGATTAAAAGCAAAGATAGGCGTGAAGATGCAAACATACCTGAACCTCTTACAACATATCCTCGACAATGGCGGCGATAAAGGCGATCGTACAGGTACAGGTACACGTTCAGTATTTGGTCATCAGATGCGTTTTGATCTTTCTAAGGGCTTTCCACTGCTCACCACCAAGAAAGTACACTTCCGCTCGATCGTGATTGAACTACTATGGTTTCTAAAAGGTGATACCAACGTTCAATATCTCAAAGATAATAAAGTCAGTATTTGGGATGAATGGGCAACCGCAGAACAAACTGCACGTTTTGGTCGCCCTGAGGGTGAACTTGGTCCTGTTTACGGGCATCAATGGCGTAACTTTGGCGCAACCCAGAATGAAGATGGTAGCTATCAGCAAAATGGTTTTGATCAGATTCAATGGCTTGTGAATGAAATTAAAACTAATCCCAATTCACGCCGTTTGATCGTTTCAGGCTGGAATCCCAATGAGGCTGGGAAAGTGGCCTTGCCGCCCTGCCATACCCTGTTCCAGTTTTTTGTTCAGGACAATAAGCTGTCATGCCAGCTTTACCAGCGCAGTGCGGACGTTTTCTTAGGTGTGCCATTTAATATTGCCAGCTATGCCCTTCTTACACATATGATTGCTCAAGTTTGCGGCTTAGGTGTAGGTGACTTTGTTTGGACAGGCGGTGATACTCATTTATATGCTAATCACTTTGAGCAAGCACAATTACAGCTTAGCCGTGAGCCGCTACCCTTATGTCAATTAAAACTCAATCCCGAAATTACTGATATTTTTGACTTCAAATTTGAGGATATCGAAATTATTGGTTATGAGTCACACCCTGCTATTAAAGCACCCGTCGCAGTTTAAATCGATCAGAGAGAATATAAAATGGCATGGCAAGGTATAGAAGTTGTCCACGTAGTCGCAATGGATAAAAACAACTGTATTGGCAAGGGCAATGCTTTACCGTGGCATATCTCAGCTGATCTTAAACACTTTAAAGCGATTACCCAAGGCGGTGTTGTCCTGATGGGGCGTAAAACCTTAGAGTCAATGGGACGCGCACTTCCCAACCGAGTGAATTGGGTCATCACGCGTGATGTTGAATGGCAATTTGAGGGTGTTAAGGTTGCTCATAGCATTGAAGATGCTTTAACTCATGCACTTACAGACGTACAACACTCTGAAAAAGCATCTTTATTTATTATTGGAGGTGGAGAGATTTTTACCCAGACCCTCGCAATTGCTGATCGTCTTGAATTAACCCATGTTGATTTAGATGTACAAGGTGATGCACATTACCCAAAAATCTCTGAGGATTTTCGCAAAGTAAACTCAGAACAACACATTGATGAAAAATCAAATATTGCTTTCGAGTTTGCGACCTACCAAAAATAAAAAATGGATCGCGTGTCATCATGCATCATATTGGATCACGTGAGTTTTTACTGGCGCTAGGCATTGGGCTATTACACAGTTTTTTTGCCTTATTTGTGATCCTCTCAAGTATTTGGTTATGTCTGGCATTCTGGATTCAACATCCTTTTGGAACAATCTTCAGCCGAATCATTATCATTCTTTGGGCACTGTTTGCACTTAGCCTACTTGGTGTTTATGTCAGTGGGCATATTTTTAGTCGCCGTACTGATCTTTTAATTTACTGTGTTGCCTTCGCCTGTTCACTGGTCTGGTATTTTTCATTAGAGGCTCGACAAGATCGTGACTGGAATCCTGAAGTCGCTGAGCAGCTTACTTACCAAAAGCAAGGCAATCTAGTACAGCTGCATAATGTGCGTAATTTTAATTGGCATAAAGACGGCACTTATGACATTCGCTGGGAAAATCGTACAATTGACCTAGATAAAATTACAGGCGTCAATGTCATCACATCCTACTGGATGGGACCTCAAATCGCGCATACGTTAGTGAGTTTCGATTTCTCAGATCAAAAACCTTTGGTTTTTTCTATCGAGATTCGCAAAGAAAAAGGAGAAGAATTTTCCGCGATTGGTGGCTTCTTCCGTAAATATGAACTCAGTTTAGTGGCTTCTGATGAAAAAGATCTGATTTATACGCGAAGTAATATTCGTCATGAACAAGTTTATTTATTTCCAATAACAATGCCTCAGACTGAACGTAAAGCGCTATTTATCGAATATCTACATAAAGCAGATGAGTTACGTACTGAAGCAAAATGGTACAACACGCTTACCAGTAACTGTACAACACTCGTTTTTGACATGATCCAAGCGATCAACCCACAAACTTTACCTAAAGATTATCGTTTACTGGCTTCCGGCTATTTACCCAATTATCTTTTTGATCTACAAGCACTTAATCAAAATTATAGTATGAAAGAATGGTATCGATTGGCATGGATCAATACACGTGCTGAAAAATATGAACAACAACCAGATCAATCCAGTGAATATTTTTCGAAAATCATTCGACATGGATTACCAAAAGCAAATTAGTCCATTTCGCTTTTTAACAAAACAATACTCAATCTCCTTCTATAGTCCATCTTGATTGATTTAAATCAATCAAGATGTATGCATTCACTTGATGATCGCGAATCCACAATCATCCTCGCAAATTATTGCAAGATCGTGGATAGAAATGCCACATCATGAATACATAGGAAAAATATGCTCAGGCTTAGGTGAATTTTTATGAAATTTATAAGGGATACTGAATCAGTTATTTGATTTTTTGACATAAAAAGCTAAATCTCTGATTGATGATGGGCTTTTACTTTTCATTGACTTCGTATACTTTATTAGTATTCTTAGAATTAAAAATTGGGAAAATTTATGCAACAAGCATTATTCGGTGGAGGTTGCTTTTGGTGTGTAGAAGCTGTGTTTCTACAACTAAAAGGCGTCGAAAAAGTTGTGAGTGGGTATGCAGGTGGTATCGTTCACAATCCAAGTTATGATCAAGTTTGCCAAGGTAATACTCAACATGCAGAAGTTGTATTGATTGACTTTGATGAACAGCAAATCAATTATACTCAACTCCTAAATGTTTTCTTTACCACCCATGATCCAACTACTTTAAATCGTCAAGGTAATGATGTTGGCACCCAATACCGTTCTGTTGTCTATTATTTTAATGATGAACAAAAGCAGCAAGCGGAGAAAATTATTCAAGATTTAGAAAATGATGGTCTCAATATCGTAACTGAACTTAGCCCAGCACCAACATTTTACCCTGCTGAAGAATACCATCAAAATTTTTATGCCCGTAACCCATCACAAGGTTACTGCAATTTTAGCATCCCACCAAAACTGTCAAAATTGCGTTCAAAATATCTCGAACTACTCAAAACAGAGTAAGCATAAAAAAAGCAACTCACTGAGTTGCTTTTTTATGAAACAAATTTTAGTTTTCACTCACAAATGCAATATCACTCAGCCCTGCTTCACTCGCCCGTGACATGACTTGCGCTACTGTATCGTATTTTGATTCTTTATCAGCACGTAACTGTACTGTCGGTTTTGTTTCTGCTTTTGCTGCTTCTTGGAAACGCGTCTGTAACTCATCCAAACTAATAATTTGAGCATCCCATGCCACTTCACCTTTTTCATTAATACTGATGGTGATTGCTTTCGGTGGTGGGTCTACAATGTCAGCGGTCGTTTTTGGTAAAGCTAATGGAATTGATGGGTTAGCAACCGTTGCTGTGACTAAAAAGATAATCATCAATACCAACATAATGTCGATCAGAGGAATGAGATTCATCTCATTCATGCCACTGTCGTGGTCTTCACCCAATTGAAAGCCCATCTTAAGCTTGACCTCCAACTAAACTTTGTTGAGTCGCTTTAGTTTCTGTCTTTGCAGGTGTTTCTTGCTGCAACATCGTATCGATTAACAAGCTATGTGCTTGATCTTGTAAATCATGTGCTAAACCACGATTGAAACGTACACAAATGTTGTAAGCCAATACCGCAGGAATCGCCACAGATAAACCCAAGCCAGTCATGATCAATGCTTCACCAACAGGAGTTGCAACTTGAGCTAAACCCGCCTGACCGCTCGTACCTACAGCGACAAGTGCATGGAAAATACCCCAAACAGTCCCAAACAAACCCACAAATGGCGCAAGCGAAGCAATTGTTCCAAGAACAGATACACCTTTTTCTGCTTGAGATTTTTCAGCCGAGATTTGACGAAGTAAAGCTTGCTCAGCAACCGCTTTGCGTTGCTCAAAGGTCAAAGGTTGTAACTTAGATTTAAGCTGAGCCAAAGCTTGAACAAGTTGACTGTAAGCCTGTTGTTTTAATTGGCGTGTTCCTAATAGACGTAGAATAAAGATCGTCCACGTTGCAATCGACATTGCTAAAAGGATGAAATACAGGGTTTTACTCACTGCATCTGCATGTTGCCAATAAACTGAAAAGTTCATATACGAACTCCTGATTTAATCTGTCACTAGGACGCAAATTTATTAAGGATTAAATTCAAACGGTTGCTCTGTTTTGATTGGATAAGCAATACCATTTTCCATATACGGTTTAAACTTTGAACTTCTAACAGCGCGTAAAGCCTTTTCATCAAGACTCGGTAAACCACTACTACGAGTAATTCGAGCATTGGTTACTTTACCTTTTTCATCTGCCTCGATATAGATCGTAATTAAGCGTGTCTGATTTTCTAAATCTTTCGGAGTAAATGATACTCTTGGAGATCTACTCCATTGAATACCTGTCCCCCCTATAGAAACTCGTTTTGGTGAAGAATCAGCAGCTGGCTGTGCTTTAGGCGCCTCTGGTTGTACAACAGGTTGTGGTTTTTCGACTGGCTTTTCTGTCACAGTTGTACTAACAACCTTCGTTTCAACTTTGGATTCGACTTTAGGTTCAGTCTTTTGCACTATTTTTTTTGGTGTTTCTGCTTTGACCTGTTGTACTTTTTCAACTTTTTTCGGTGGTGGAGGTAAAGGCTTATCAATCACTTTTACTTCTTTCACTTCCTTTTTAGGTTCAGGTTTTGGCTTTTCTTTCGGCTTAGGTGGTTCTGGTTTAGGTGGTTCCGTAATTTTAACAAACTTAACCTTGAGTGGCTTTTTCTCAATTGGTTTTAACTCAATTGGCTTCATATGGCTAACTGCCCACAGAACTCCTGCATGTCCAATCACAACCGCTACAAGTGCAGTGATGATCTTCTTTTTCATCGAGTGTGGCATATTCAATATCGCAGGAGATTGACTCATAAGAATCTAAGTACCTAATAGATGGTGAAATCTTTACAAAGTGAAAAACGATTTCAGTCATCGGATAGAACAATTAAAGTGGCGCAATAATAAATGAGAAGTGTTTTCATTTGCAACTATTTTTTTGTGAACATCTTTTAATTGATTGATCAATTTACACTTATTAAAATAAAATGTTATAACATAGCATTATTGATATAAAAAAAGCATGCTTTAATGCATGCTTTTTTAAAAATCTATTTGGTTTAGAAAACAACCGTTTTATTACCATCTACAATAATACGATCTTCCAAATGCCATTTTACAGCGCGAGCCAATACATTACGCTCAACGTCTTCGCCTAACTCACGTAACTGTTCTACATTGTAATCGTGGCTAACACGTTCAACATCTTGTTCAATAATTGGACCTTGATCGAGATCAGCAGTCACGTAATGTGCTGTTGCACCAATCAACTTCACCCCTTTCTCATACGCTTGCTTATAAGGATTTGCACCTACGAAAGCAGGTAAGAATGAATGGTGAATATTGATAATCTTCATTTCCCACTTGGCAACAAAGTCTTCACTCAAAATCTGCATATAACGCGCCAAGATCAATAGATCATTGCCCTGCATCATTTCATCAATTTGCGCATAAGCTTCGACTTTATTGTCTTTATTGACAGGTATTACATGGAATGGGATACCAAAGTTTTCAACCGATTCACGCAAATCTGGATGGTTTGAGATGACTTGGGTAATTTCACATGGCAATGAGCCACGTGCATGGCGCCATAACAATTCCAATAAAGCATGGTCCACTTTAGAAACCAGAATACCCACTTTCTTTAGTTCACCCACAAAAGTCAATTTCCATTGCATTTCATAACGTTCAGCAACGTTGGCAGCAAAGGTTTGCATTAATGATTCTTTACGAGATTGCAAATGATCAAGTTCAAACTCAACACGCATGAAATAACGTCCGCCTTGAGCTTCTGTAGCATACTGATCAAGTGCGGTAATATTTGCTCCCTGATGATACAAAAAGCTCGATACGGCTTGCACGATTCCCGGCTTGTCTTCGCAAGTAATCAATAATCGTGCAGTGTGGGCGGTCGTCGTGTTCATGTGGTTAATATCACTTATTGGAATCAAAATTAAAAATCAAGCCGAGCATTCTAGCTCTTTTTTGCTTATGACTAAATACCTACTTATTCATCATCATTATTTTTAAGATTAGATAAACTAGCAAATAAGTCTGACGGCCCCAAAGATTTCAATAATTGTTCATACGTTTGACGACTTTCGCCCATTAAATAAGGGCCTTCCAAAAATACCATTTGTCGTAAAGCTTGCCATACCCATTTTTCTTCCAAATGGTTATTGTCACTGATATGACCAGACATATACAAAAAGTTAGTCCAGTTGGTCAGTACAATCCACAAGTTGATAATCAAAGCTTCAATTTCTGAATCAGTCATCTTCATCAAACCGGCATCCACAAAGGCACGATAAATTTTTTGCCCTTGCTGCATCACCTGCCCCGCAAAACGAGGATATATTTTTCTGAAGTCTTCATTATTTTCAACAAGATGATAGACATCACGGTGAATAAAGCGATAAGCCCACAACTGATTACTCAAAACTTGGAAATAACTGATTTTATCATTGGCATTTAAAGGTCGATCTGTTGGTAATGCCAGCATTTCCAAAGTTTCAGCCTGATATTGCTGCGCCAATTCTTTAATAATTTCCTGTTTATTACGGAAGTGATAGTACAGATTGCCTGGGCTAATTCCGAGTTCAGCAGCAATATGATTGGTTGTGACCGAACGTTCTCCACGCTCATTAAACAGCTGCAAACTGATATGCAGAATTCTATCTTTTGTTTTATTCGGTTTAGCGTGCGACATTGAGTTTAACCATCTATAACATTATCAATAGGTTATAAAACAAACCTATAAAGCGACTTGACACTTTAGAGTATTTACTCTAAAAATTAAAAAATAATAAGCTTTCCTTTGGTCCACTCCTATGAACAGTCAAACAAAAACAAGCGCTATGACACCTCATGTTGATGTGAAACGGCTACATGATTTGCTTGAACAGCAAAAAGCAGCTTACCAACGCCATCCTGTGCCAAGCGCCAAAGAACGTATTGAACGCTTAGCTCGACTTAAAAATATCTTGGTAAAATATCAAGATCAATTTGCTAACGCAATTAGTCAAGATTATGGCAATCGTGCCATTATGGAAACCAAAATTGGCGAAGTTCTAACATGTTTAGAACATATCAAATACTATAGCAAGAACTTAAGTGAGTGGATGAAGCCCTCTAAGCGCCATATCAGTATGTTACACCAACCTGCAAAAGGCTGGGTACAATATCAACCATTAGGTGTGATTGGTATTATTGCACCATGGAACTATCCATTATTACTTTCAGTTAGCCCATTGATCTGCGCAATCGCTGCAGGCAATCATGCCATGATCAAGATTTCGAGTGCATCTTCTCAGTTTGGTGCTGTATTGGAAAATGCACTTGCAGAAGTATTTCCTCAGGAACTTGTGAGTGTTATCAATGGTGGTGGCGCGATTTCAGATGCCTTTAGTCATTTAGCATTTGATAAATTAATTTTCACAGGTTCAACGTCTGTCGGTAAAACCGTGATGGCAGCAGCATCACAGAACTTAGTCCCTGTGATTTTAGAGCTAGGTGGAAAATCGCCTGCTCTTGTACATTCGGCAATGAATATTCGTGATGTGGCACAACGTATTGCGGTAGGTAAACTTTGGAATGCAGGTCAAACTTGCGTTGCACCTGATTACATGTTCCTACCTAAAGGCAAAACAGCAGAATTCACCAAGCACTATAACGACTTTGTGAATACGATGTACCCAACGCTACGTGACAATAAAGATTACACGTCAATTGTAAATGACAAACAATACAATCGTCTTCAAGGCTATTTAGAAGATGCACGTGATCAAGGTGCGACGATCGTCGAGTTAAACAACAAGAAAGAATCTTTAACTGAAGTTCGTAAAATTGCACCAACGTTACTCACAGGTGTAACCACAGAAATGGAAATTATGAAGAATGAGATCTTTGGTCCAATTCTTCCTATTCTAGAATATGAACATATTGAAGATGCACTTCAATTTATCAATAGTCGACCACGTCCACTCGCATTCTACTATTTTGATATTGATATGGCTCGTGCTGATTATGTTGCAGGACGTACCCATTCTGGACATTTTGGTATTAACCAAACCCTCACTCATGTAGCGCAAGATGATCTACCATTTGGTGGTATAGGTGCATCGGGTATGGGCAAATATCATGGTAAAGAAGGCTTCTTCAGCTTCTCTAACGAACGTTCAGTGATGTCTAACCCTGTTAACCCAAAACTTTATAGTCTAAAATTCATTCTGCCGCCGTACAACAAACCAACGCATAAACTGCTTTTGAAAACACTATTCCGTTAAGCTGATCAAGGCATGATCTATCACACTAGATCATGTCCTGTTTTTACCAAATTCGCTTGTCTTTTAATCGGATTTTTGGTATAAAACGCCCCTTGAATGATTTCATCCGTTTACTTGAATGGCTAGTTGCACGAAACGGTGCTATATAAACTAGCAATGGAGTTCACCATGTCTAAGGTTTGCCAAGTTACCGGCAAGCGTCCTATCGTTGGTAACAACGTATCGCACGCAAACAACAAAACCAAACGCCGGTTCGAGCCGAACCTGCACCACCACCGTTTTTGGTTAGAAAGCGAAAAGCGTTTTGTACGTCTTCGTTTAACCACTAAAGGTATGCGTATTATTGATAAATTGGGTATTGAGAAAGTTGTTGCTGATCTCCGTGCTCAAGGTCAAAAGATCTAAGGAGTCTGAACAATGCGTGATAAAATCCGCCTCGTTTCTACAGCTGGTACAGGTTATTTCTATACCACTACTAAGAACAAACGTACTATGCCGGAAAAAATGGAAATCAAAAAATTTGATCCAAAAATCCGTCAACACGTAATCTTCAAAGAAGCTAAAATTAAATAATTTTAGTTTTCTTAAAAAACGACTTCAATTGAAGTCGTTTTTTTTGCTAAAAAAAATGTTTTGGCTAAAATAAAATGAATCACTATTTCATAATTTTTTTTGATAAATAAAAAAATTATCATCAACAAATCCGATTTTACTTGTTACAATTTATTCGCTGTTTTCTTGGCATGTTTTATGCTGAATTATTTGTACCTTAACCGCAATGATTAAGGAGTTTCAATGCCTCATGATGTTGATTTAATTATATTACTTGCCGTCGGTTTCGGTATAGCACTTATTTTTGGCTATATTGCCGCACGTTTACGTCTACCACCATTAATTGGTTATTTGGTAGCAGGTATTATTATAAGCCCTAACACCCCAGGTATCGTGGCAGATATACATCTCGCCAATCAACTTGCCGAACTCGGGGTAATGTTCTTAATGTTTGGCGTAGGGATGCATTTTTCCCTCAATGATTTATTACTTGTTCGTCGTATCGCCCTGCCCGGTGCGATTTTACAAATCGCTGTAGCAACACTCTTAGGTGCCGCTGTATCTATGTTTTGGGGCTGGAGTTTTGGTTCTGCACTGATTTTTGGTTTAAGTTTATCGTGTGCAAGTACCGTAGTATTACTCAAAGCACTGAGTGATCGTGGTTTACTCGATTCTGTCAATGGCAAAATTGCAGTGGGTTGGCTTTTGGTTGAAGATCTTGTTATGGTCTTGGTCTTAGTTTTATTACCTGCAATAGCTGTTCTACTTGGTGGACACCCATTAGCTGGAACGGATACCGCTCAAAATATTTGGATCACCATCGGCCTAACATTACTGAAAGTAACAGGTTTTATCGCCTTCATGCTGATTATTGGGAAGCGCTTAATCCCGAAAATTATGCAATTGGTTGCTCGTTTAGGTTCTCGTGAATTATTTACACTTACCGTCGTTGCTGCTGCCGTTTCGATTGCTTATGGTTCTTATGCGATCTTTGGTGTCTCAATGGCATTAGGTGCTTTCTTTGCTGGCATGGTCGTAAAAGAATCTGATTTCAGCCATAGAGCAGAAGAAGAGACGCTTTCATTGCGTGAAATCTTTGCGATCTTATTTTTTGTTTCAGTGGGAATGTTATTCGATCCAAAAATCTTGATTGAACAACCTTTACATATTTTAGCTGTAGTTGCCATTATCATGATTGGTAAGACTTTAGCAGCGATGGCTTTAGTTTTATTCTTCCGCTACCCAATTAATACAGCTCTCACTGTAGGCGCTAGTTTGGCACAAATTGGTGAGTTTTCATTCATTTTAGCAACATTGGGCTTGTCACTTGGTCTACTCACCCCAGACGCACAAAACTTGATTCTTGCTGGTGCGTTATTTTCAATAACTTTAAATTCATTTGTATTTTCAGCGATTGAACCCGCTCAACGCTGGATACGAGAACGCTCACATTTAGCTCGCTTATTAGAACGCAGTGGCGACCCGCTTGCCATGCTTCCAGATGAAGTTGATCAAGCTTATTTACGTGATCAGGTGGTGATCATTGGCTATGGTGGCGTAGGACGCCGCATTAGTGAAAACCTGATGCAACAGAATATCAAGGTCGTGATTGCTGAAGAAAATCGTGAGATTGTTGAAAAACTGCGTGCCCAAGGAATGGCTGCCGTAAGCGGTGAAGCGACTGAACCTTATGTACTCATACAAGCCCATATTCAGCATGCACGCTTATTGGTTATTTCCCCTATGGATATTTTAGATATTCATCGTATTGTCGATATTGCAAAGCAATTGAATCCTGAGATTCAGGTCTTGATCTGTGCTGAAAGCAAGGAAGAGGCTGCTGTTATTCGCGATGAAAATATTGGTGAAGTTTTCTATGCGAAAGAAGAAATGGCGAAGAATATGAGCCATCATATCCTGAACCAAATTGAGCTTGCTCATCAAAGTACGTTACATTAACAATCTATTTTCAAATTAAAGCATCTAATACCAATTATTCAGATAGTTGGTATTTTTTATCTTTTAAATTTCAGTCTTATGATTTAAAGCTAAAATCCAAATACTTAATAACATTTAACCCTCGTATTTGCTCAATGCTTTTGAAAGCTGACGAAGTGTTTTGATTTGTTTGCCATAACGGCGACAAGAACGACAAGCAAATAAATGTAATTGTAGATTGCTCTGCTCTATAAACTGAAGTGGTCTATCCTGTTTCTCGGAAATTAATTGTGTTGCTTGTCGGCAAGTTAGCATGCGCAATCCCCCTTAAGTAACCATTTATTTTCTAGACATTCACCTAATCTAGTTCGGCTTCTATATATCAAGACATTAAAATTTGAGACAGTAATCTCAAAACACGAACTTAAACCCAATTAACTCTTATTAAATAGATGAAAATAGAGACTACGCCCACTGTAGACACAATGAACAGAATTAAAGTCATTCCAATGAGTTAACCTGAACGATGCTAAATAGCATTTAAAGAAAACCTCAACGGGTGTGCAGCATCAATACCGTCCGAAATGTATAGATTAAATATTTGTGGTAGTATTGCGCGCAATTGGAAATCTCTTAATCAAGCTAGAAGAGTTTCGTTGTTTGATGCTCACGCTCAATGTATCCAAATATTTAGTCATAGCGTCTGTTCGATCAGATCAATCGGTTGCGCTTTGCCGAAAATGTTTGGACATACATCAGTGATGAATTCTTACTTTAAGTTTATTTCCCACTATTTGTCATAAATAGTCTATTTTCTAATCCGCTCAATCATTTTATTAGGTTGTTTAACACTGAATAAAGGCATGATTTTTTATG
>JACCDZ011396230.1_pt1 | contig 12547 bp, 15 predicted proteins | sample 7449551 | NCBI WGS metagenome assembly JACCDZ01 (sample SAMN15323452, study PRJNA562643) | freshwater metagenome | isolation source: river surface water | place: USA:Blue River Watershed | collected 2017-08-18
AATTGAAAATGTACTTACATTTGCACTCACAATTTCAAGCAAAAAGCCTGAGTGGCGGAATTGGTAGACGCGCACGACTCAAACTCGTGTTCTTCGGAGTGTGGGTTCGATTCCCACCTCAGGTACAAAAACCCTTAACACACAACCTGTTGAGGGTTTTTTGTTTTAGTTCTTCAGAACATTTTCCGAACAATAGATAAAAAACCATTTCTTACTAAAATTTAATCAATCCCTTTATTTTTAAAATGTAAACATGTAATTATTGTAATATGTATGTTTTATCCACATAAATAAATTACACCTTTACATATTTTAAAAGTTGATTTTACATACAAATTATTAACTTTTGTAAAATTCAGGTTAGAGAGATTTTTTAATTTAGGTAAATCCTTTGGTTCAAATTCTAGTATTATGATTTTTAATACTTCCCAATAAAAAATAAGTTCTACATTTTTAACAGGAATATTAAAGATAACTACTTCTTTCAGATACTTGTAGCTGTCATATCCTACAAACCTGTCATTTATTACTTCTAAATCAAATTCTAATTCATCATAAGGCATATTAAGTTTAAAAGGTAGTTTGTTATGAGGTAGTTCATTATTATGTTTCATAAACTATAGAACATTAAAAAACCACTCTATTTTGAGTGGCTTGTGTTTTATTATTTTTATACTATTCTACTATTTCAATGTTGATATTGAATTAAGAAATTTTTCAACCTCTACTTTTGCTGAATTACTGACAGTTACTTTATTGTGCATTGCCATAAACATTATTGCTTTTTCTTTTACTGACATAACAATAACTTCTCTGTTGGTTCTTTCTCCTGTACTAGGATTTATAGCTGAAAAGGAGATTTTTTTTCCAGCGTATTTTCCAATTTTAATATCTTTTGAATTTTCTTTGGCTTCAGATTGTTTCAAAATTCCTTCAACCATACTATTAAGAAAATTATCTGTTACTAATGCTTTTTCAGATGTGGTCAAATTTTGCTGGTTTTTTAAGTATTCATCGTATTTAGGAAAAGCATCTCTAATTACAGAAACTGCATAAGACACATTATCTGTTAGTTTAGAATAAGTTGTTACATAACCTTTTACAGTATATGTTGGTACAGAAGGAAATGTAACAAAAATTCCATTATCAACTTCCTTTCTTACCTGAGAGAAAGAAAGGTATGAAGTTAATATAGCAAGTATTGTTAAAAGTGGTTTCATTAATTAAGTAAGTTTAATTGAATATTTGTTTTTTAAATTAGAGATTGAGTATATAAGGATAAGTGTTACAATAAACAAAATGAAAAATTTAGTTTTATGATTATCTATTAAATCTGCTGCATATACCTTAAAAAATTTTTCTGAATAATCTAATTTTACATCTTCATCATTATTGGATTTTGAAATAACTTTAGGATGGTAAAGGTTCCCTTTTTCTGACAATGGGCTTTTGAAAGTTACCATTGAAGATACTATTTCACCTGAGTAATAGTGATAATTATATTCCCTTGAAAAAGTTCCAAAATGTTGTACTATTATTAAGATAATAAAGGACAAAGCCAATGCATTCAGGATTCTATTTATAATGCGTGAAATAAAAGATTTACTAATCTCTATTTCCTTTCTTTGATTTTCCATAAAATATTTAGTTAGTGTTATTAATTAAAACTTGCCATATATGGCATTTTAAACCTACAAATATAACATTTGATTTGACTTGTCAAATATGTCAAGTATGGAAAAATCAGATTTGTTAAAAAATGTAGGTAAAAGGGTTCAAGAAATTCGTATTAGTAAAGGTTTAACTCAGGTTGATTTAGTTGGAAAGATTGATGGTGAAATTGACACTACGAATATTTCAAGAATTGAATCAGGGAGAACAAATCCTACCATTTTTACACTTTACAGAATTTCTAAAGCTTTAGATGTAAGTTTAATTGAATTATTAAATTTTAAGAATGAAATTTAAAAAACGCTATTATAATAATGTATCTACGTTTTCATTTAACCTGTTTTAGGATAAAACTTTAGGTTACAGGCTCATTCACATAAAAAAATACACATAGTTTAATTTCTATGTGTATTTTTAATATTAATCTTAAAAGTTAATTTAAACTTGAAATTAAGTTATTGATAGGCTCAAATGAAACACTTTCTATTCCATTCATAACTTGATTTGTATTAACTTTAGGTTTTTCTTCTTGTGAATATTCGTATCTGAAATCAAGTTTCATAATTTCACCTGTAATTTTATTTACAAATTCATAAGGTTCACATGTAACTTTTACAATGTTACCATCAAGCTTTGTACCTATTAATGAAATACAAACTTCATCATCAAAAGTTGAAGAAATAAAGCATTTTCGCATTGTTGCATAAAGCCTTTCTGTTTCTTTACTTTTTACAAATTCAATTCCACCATTTAATTCAAGAAGATTAAACTCTGTTCCATCATCTTTTCTAGTTTTTTTAAATCCAATAATTGTTACCATTTTGTTTGAGTTTTTGAGTAATTAACTACCTGTGAAAAAACTGAAGAATTATATTTACAGCTGATTTTTATTCTTTAAAATTTACACAGGGAGGGGGATTTCCCATCCTAACTTAGTGGGGGTATTGTATTGGGGGACAATCACGCTTAAATTTTTTTTTCAAAAAATTTTAAAACTTCATACCTTACAATTATTAACTCCCTTACACCCTAGCTGTCCTTTAGAACTTTAGTTGAGTATTTAAATCAGTCTATTATTGTTAAATTAAAAGAATTCTTATATTTAACATTCAATATAGCTTATGAACACTGTCAAAATTGGAGATGAATTTGAAGACAAATCATTTCAGATAATTGAAAAAATTATAAATGGGGGGAAATTGGGAATATTTCCTGAATTATGTAATATAAAAAGGAAGCCCAGATACCCATCTCATAGAAGAAAAAATGGGATTGTTTTTGACTTATCAATAGAAGTTACTTTACCTAATTTTGACAAACCAACTCTATTATATCTTATAGAATGCAAAAACTATTCTTCAACTATACCCGTAGATGATGTTGCTCTATTTGCATCATATATGAATGAGATAGATAATTATGCCAAAAAAGGTATTTTTATTACTACGTCTAAATTACAAAGTGGAGCTATCGAAGAAATCATATCACATGGCATAATGTTAATAGAGGTTAATTACGATAATTATAACATAGTCTTCTCTAAAAAAGATAAAAATATAGACCTATCTTTAAATGAATTTAATGATGTGGATGATCAAGTGATAAAAGCCATTCAATCATCTATATTACCTCAAAAAATAGAAGGTCTTAAAAAGTTATCTACAAAAATGATTGAAATTACATCTTGTAATCTATTAAATGAATTTAACCCTAATGTATTAAATTCTGTCATTGAAACTCCAATATTTGAACTTTTAGACTTTCTGAATAAAAAAGATAATTTGCATTTTGAATATTTTGATTTTAATGCGGATGAACCTAATCAAATTTTAGGATATTATAATTCTGATAAAAACACCATCTATATTAATTCTACTATAAAAGAAACTCCAAGAGAAAAATTTGTAATTGCTCATGAAATAGGTCATTATGTACTTCACAAAGATTTAAAAATTAATCAGACTATTTATAATAATTTCAAAGACCCTTTTTTTAATTTTTTTCAACAAAAACCTTTAATGAACAATCCAAAGAACTGGATTGAATGGCAAGCTAATAAATTTGCAGCAAGTCTAATTCTACCTGAAAAAAGTTTAAAAATCATGTTAGTTGCTATTCAACAATCAATGGGTATTAATAGAAGAGTAGGAGAAATTTTTTTAGATCAGCAAGAATGCAATAAAAGAGACTTTAGAAATATAACTGAATCATTAGCGCTACATTTTGGTGTTTCAAAAATAAATATTGAATATAGATTGGGTGATTTAAAATTAATAAATAAGCAATATTATAGAGAAGAAGATGATGATAACGCCTTCTTTAGAAGTTTAACATCTTTTTAAATTAGATAGTTTTATTTTTAAATATAAGCATCTGCTATACAAGACACTTTACAGCCTAGTAAACAGGTTATTACATTTCTCAAACAATTGTTTTTTTCTATTAATTACATGTTTTTACTATTTTTTACATACTTTTACCAAACCAATACTCTTAAAATCGAAAACAAATGATGGATAAAAAAGAAGCAACTAAATACATTTTGCTCCAATTATGCAATTGGTATTATGACCTGAATCCATCAAAAAGAGAGAGCGGAGATAATGATTTAAGTATCCTGAAATCATTAAAGTTAATCTTCTTCCTTGCAACTATAGAAAACAACAATCAAGAAACATTGTTAGGAGATCCTTATAAATCTTTTAAAGCTATGCCTTTAGGTCCTGTTGAAACTGATGTGTACGATTTTTTTAAAGAAAACTCTTATATTATAAATTATCATAAAACTTTTGACAGAGAAATATCTTACAATTTAGCAGATCATGAGATAAAAAAAATTGATTCTTTGATCAATGAACTTAAAAAAATAAATTTTGATTTAGTAAACAAATCAGCGTTCTACCTTGTTGACTTAACACATGAATGGGATTGCTGGAAAAACAGCTTTTCTGTAGCTGAAAGAAACGGTTCTAGTTCTGAAGATATGAAAATTGAAGAAATAATTAGAAGTAATAGATATTATTCATACTAATTAAATGCTTTTTTTAAATTGGAATTAGATATTTTCAACAAATTTTCAACAGATTTTTCTGCTTTAAAAACAGTAGCAGAACTAAAAGAAAAACAAGAAGCTTTTTTTTTAGATTTGACATATATTGTAAATAAATCTATAGTAGAAGGAGAATATATAATAATTACAGAAACAGCAGAAGGATTAACTTCTTTTTTCGAAATGCTATCTTTTGATTTACAAGAATTTACACATATTAAAGGTGCGAAATTTATCGAAATAGAGGATTTCAAAAACTCTATAAAGTACCTTATCAGCTTATATTCTTTATTTTCCAAGAAGATATGTAAATTATACAAAAGAGAAGTTATAGAGTATATAGATATAGATGTATTTATTGAAACAGATAATCCATTTTACAAAAAATTTTATACCTTTTTTCAATTGACTCAAAATAACATTGAGTTATCTAAAATTGATCATCAATTTATAAATGATGAAAGTTTACTTAAAGAATTATTTAGAGTAAAAAATAATATCAAAAATCTTAGAATTCAAGTTTCGGATTTCAAGGATAATATTGACCGTCATAATTTATTCACTATTGTAAGGGATGCATTACTACTGAAGGTTAATTTCTTAATTGACAAATGGTATGTTAGGAGTTCTACTAAATTAAAAAATAGTGAATCCCAATTTGTTGAATTTGTTAATACAAACAAAAATAACAACTTAAACAATTATAAAGATACAATCAAATATTTATATGAGTTAAACAACTATAATCATTCTTCTATACTAGAAGATAAATTTAATTTAATCGACAAATCTAATCTAGAAAAATTATTCTTTTCAGAATTACATACACTTATAAAATACTATAAAGATAAAGTTAAAAATTTAGATAAGCTTAAAGAAGTTTTAGATACTTTCTCAAAGAAAAAAGACCATACTTACAATAACCTTTTTGAATCATTTTCTTTACAGATTTCTTACCAATATTGCTTAAATAATTATTTTTCATTATTCTGCGAAAATTTCTATAAAGATTGTACAGATTTGAATGAAACAAATATAACTGAAAAACTATATTTATTACATTCTAAATTTAAAGAAGTGAAAGCTAATTCAATAAGTATTACTGACAATTTCTTTATCCAATATAAATTTCTTACTTATTCATTTCTAATAATTGAAAAGGCAATAAAAAACGCTGGCGAAAATACTATTGAAGTTTTAAATAACTCTTCAGATTATTTTAATATCACTCTAAAAGTCGCACTTGAAGAATATGAAAATAAAACTCAATGGTCATTAAAAAACAATAATTATATTTTTAAATTACCATATAAAGAATCATTGATTACTTATAAAAATTTAAATATTTATTTCGCTTCAAGCTTCTTGCTACCTAAAGTTAATGATGATATAATAAATGAAAAGAGAATATTATTAAATAATTATCACAAACTTACCACCTTATTTAATATTGAAAATCAGATTGTAGAATTACAAACTCTAAAGTATAATTTCAATAAAGAAATTAAAACTCTAAATGAAAATTTTGATACTACAAATAAAAAATTATTAGAAACAGTTACAATTTTCACAGCAATTATATCATTTATAGTTGGATCAATTGGAGCTTATAAATTTTTGACAACTTTTACAGAGGCATTAATATTCATTATCGTTTTTGGTATTAGTATTTCAATATTCGTTTTATTAATATTTATTTCAACTAAAGGAATTGAAGCTTTAAAAAAATATAAATTATCATTAATAGGAATTTATTCATTAGCCTTGATTATTCTTATTGTATTAATACCTTTTAATTATCACTCACGTGAATACATTGAAAATTCAAATAAATCAAGAGATTCATTACATAATGATCAAGAAAGAAAAATTGAAAACTTGGAAAAACTAATCTTACTAAAAAAATCCTCTCAAAATTAATTGAGAGAATTTTTCAATTAACTCAAAAACCAATGATAATCTCCATTACCAATTAGTGCTTTTTTGATGCCTTGAGAGAACTCATGGGCATTCAAATCCCTTTCAAGAAAACTATCTATATAACTTGATTTACTTGCCTGTGTAAATAAATTATAAACTTTCCAAAGATTTATATTTTCATCTTCTTGTTTACAAAAACCTTCATCTGAATAGTAGTCTTTTGCAATAGTATTAAACTGACTATCAGTGAAACTTAATTGAGGTAAGTTAGCTTTGATATTTTTAGGCAAGTAATTATATAACTTAGCCTTGCCAAGTAGTTGTGCAAACTGTTGCTCTGTTAAATGGTAGTCTTGTAAGGTAGACATTTCACTTAAATGCTTTTCAGCATTGTAATTATACATAACACTTAATATCTGTTCTTGTAAGTCAATAAGTGATGTACTCTTCATTTCAGACTTCATACCATCTGTACTTATACATAAGTTACAACACACAAGATTTTGGAATCCGATAAAAAATTTAAACTTTTCAAGATTCTTTTTGCTGTAAAGATTTTCTTGATTGTAAGCTCTTACCCCACCTACTGTAAGTGATAACTTATTGCCATTTATTGTTTCAGTTATACTAGGTATTCTTACAATAAAAGCAAACCTTTCATAATAAATGGTTTTTTCACTATCTAATAAGTCCTTAGCATTTTTGTAGATAGCATCAGGAGTTCTTCCTTTAATCTGGTGGCTTACTCTTATTTCAGGACTTTCTACTTTTTCAAATGGGTACACTTTCTGAATGCAATTTAAAACACATTCAATAAAATTAACATGGGATATTGTGACTTCATTATCTTTTGAAAAAACAGGTATGATACAATCATTTTTTAGATGGCTCATATCTACCTCAATAGTATTAGCTTCAATGAATGGCTTTTGAACAAATTCTTTAATTTCATCTTTAGGATGTACAACAAGAATTGGTTTAGGATTTTCTGTTAGATTTCTGTTAGATTCAAAAAAGTTGCTCCTCACAGCTGGGTTAAGGGAAATATTAGTTAAGTTATTGTGGTTGGTTTCCATAATTTGAAATATTTTGAGGATTAGTAATTGCAAATAATTGATTTTTTTTAAATTCAAAATCACTTCTGTAGGCTTCTTGTTGCTGTGTATCTTGCTTTTTATAAAGCACTAACAGTTCTGCTAAAGAGTTACAACTGCTGATTTCTGAAGTTAGATTAGAATTGCTTACCTTGCTAGCTGTTAGGTACATATTATCTACTTCTTCTACCGAAGTTCCCATATTACACCATTCTAAAATCTTTTTTCCTGTGTGTTCTGAAATAATAAACTCAGGCTTTTTAATAAACAACCCTGTTCTATCTTTAGAAGAAGTTGCAAAATGTTTTATATCAATATCAAAAACAAGAGTAAACTCATAATCAATACCATCACGTTGAACAGCTTTTAAACCAACTTTTTCAGGTACAAATTTTCCATCTTTTTGATTTAAAACATAATCTTGTTTGGTTCTCATAGTAGCAATAACATGAGCATTAATTTGTAAGATTTTATCAACTAAAGCTCTGTACCTTGGTGTTATTTTTGCCCAATTTGTAAAAGAGTTACCAGATAGCTCTGAATGTATTTGTAATAGTTCTTCCCATGCATGAGTAATGCTATCAAGTATTATTACTTCTATACCTGCTTGCTCACAAATATTTAAAGCTTGAATATACTGTTCTGGTGTGTATGGTGGCACAAGACTTAATACATTATAATTACCAAGATGTGCATATAAGTCTGCACTACCATTTTCTGTATCTATAATAGCAACCTTATCTAAGTTACCATTACATAAACCTTTAGCCAATAATAAGCTTGAGTAGGTTTTGCCTGAGCCTGAAGCCCCTTGTAAAGCCATTTTAATTTTAGCTTTTTTTCTTTCTGTTTTTCTTAAAATCATTGTAATTTTTTTTAAAAATTATTTTAAATCACCTTAGGGGGATATTGTTGTTTTCAACCAATAAAAGAGAAATAACCATATTAAAACTTATTCTTAATATCTATTATAACTAAGTTTTAATATGCAGACTTATAGTATTCACTAGATATATTCTCTCCTAGCTGTAATTATAAACTTTAAATAAATATTTAGATATTCTCTTTTATTGGTTGTTTACAGCACTAATGGGGAGGCTAGCTAGCTTTGAATGAATTTGGAGAGTATTTGTCAAATATTATTTTAGCCTTTTCTATATGTTCTTCTTGTATTAAACTCAAGTAAAATTTCCTAAAATTTGGATAATTTATCTTATAGTAATTTACCTGCTGAGTTCTATTTTTAATTTTATCGAAACTTTTTTTATTTACAATAGTAATTGCTTTTGAATCAAGTAAAAGTTTTTTGTTTTTCTCTAATTTACTTCTTTTTATTCCAAGTTCACTTTCAATTTTTTTTCCTGACCAATGAAATTCATTATACTTAAATGCTTTAGATTTTATTAATAATGCTTCTACAAATATTCTAGTGTCAGTATCAACATGGTTTTTAAATTTGATAAAATTTATTAATCTTAAACTTAAATCTTGGTCATATTCAATCAAATTCATTTGACTAACTTGAAATATCTCATCTGTTTCAGAATTAATTTCTTTAAAAGAAGTAATAGATTTAGGGGAACTTCTTAAAAGTGACTCAAAAAGATTTAACATTTCCAACAGGTTAATTAACTGATTACCTTTCTCATCAATAATTTTGAATAATTTTAGCTCACTTTTATCTTTAGTATTAAGTATAGCTGATAGTTGTAATGTATTCATCTTATTGTTTTTTAAATATTGATAATCCTTTTTCTACTGCTTCATCTAAGTACTTTGTTTCAAAACCTCTTAAATACGCTAATGTTGTACTAATGTTTTTATGCCCCATACTTTCACTTATATATTCTATTGGTACTTCATTAAACTTCATTGAAGTACCACTCTCTTCCTGTGGTATGCTCTAACATTTCTTGAAAGAATGGTGTTAGACGATGATAGATATTCTTTTCTAACATGCCTTTTAAATTTGTTTGATTCCTACCTTTCATTACTAATTATTTAAAGGGATTAAACAATTATCAATGTCAGAACGTAGAAAATAAACACGAGAACCTATTCCATAAGGTTTTAGTTTACCTTGTTTGCACCAATTGTGAATAGTAGATAAATCTACTTTGAACAAATCTGCAACTTCTTGACGAGTTAAGTATTCATCAGGTTTTTTGGGTTGTAACTTTGATTGAATTGTAGCCATTGAATCACTAATGGCATTTTGAATTACCTCTTTTAATTCTTGAGGCGTACATTGTAGAAACTTAAAATTTTCCATAATTACTAGGTTAATATTATGGAGCAAAGAAAGTGGCTTATTTAAACATGATTCCCATAGTAGGGGATTAGTAGGGTTGAAATTTAACTTTTAGTTTTTATCATTTTTTACCCAATTGGATAAAGATATTTCTAATGTATTTATAAAAGGAGTAAGGTCTTTTGTTCTTTTTTTAATATCCTGTAATTTTTGAGTATGATTAAATTCTTTGATATTTAAGAACTTAAAAAAACGTTTAAAAATTTCTTTATCTGTAAGGTTTGGATTTAAACTGTTATTTTCTATTAAAGCTTTTATTAGTTCCATTAGCTGTAATTCAGACCCTTGCCAATTTAAACCATCAATATTGTTTTCTGAACTAATATAATTAGCTTCTAAAAATGTTTTTTTTCTTTCTAATTCATCAAATATTCGATTTACAGACAATTCAAAGTTTCTAAACTTTATAAAATTGAATACTAAGCTAAAATCACTTTCATTGTTTTGAACTTCAATAAATTCCTTGTATTTATTAAAATCACTATATTCAATATCATATTCATCAATTTTATTTTTATCTAAAATAGAATCTTCAATTTCAGAAAGTTCAGAAATATTGCTTATAATTGTTTTAGGATTATTTTTAATAAAATCTTTTATCCTAAAATTTAAAACAGAAACGAAGTCTTCCATTTCTAAATTTTTACTGTGTTGATACTTATTATCATTATAACAATGAACAATAATATAATGCATAAACGAAACTCTTTCATTTCTGTCAACAAAGAAAAAAGAATATTTTCTTTCAACTTCAACTATAAAATCTGACTCTCTTCCATCGGGATATAAATCAAGCCATTGTTCAAAATCTGAGTTATAGTTAGATTCAAATTCTTGGTAAGTATAGTAAATAGGTATTTGGTAATGATTTTCCATTATTAAAATAAGTTTCGTTTTCTTAATCTATTTTACTTCTAATTTATCAAGATATTGAATAAACATATCCGCATTAGCATCTTTATCAGCTCTTTGATTTATATATTTTAAAAACATATTTTCAGTACTGTGTCCAGTTATAGTAATTAAAACAGGAGTAGGAACTATCTTATAAAAATTAGTTGCAAATGAACGTCTGAAGCTATGTGATGTTATAAAGTTAAATTTAGGCAATTCCTCAAAGTTTCGTTTCCTTGTTTTTGAATCAATAATATAACCTTTTACTTTTTTGTTTATTTGTGCTAATTCGCAAACTTTAGAAATATACTTATTTATCTTATTTAAAGATACAGGTTTAGGAAAATCATTTAAAAGTATATCTACGATATAATCTTTAACTACACCAACAGTAACTTTTTTATTTGTTTTTTGTTGTATTAAATCAATATAAACACCTTTAGAATTTGACCTTAAATTATCCGAAGTTAATTTTAATAAATCTCCACCACGTTGCCCTATAAAACAACCTATCAAAATCCATTTTTTCACTTCTTTTAAATGGTCTGTAGGCATTTCTGTCTTTCTTATTTGTTCTAATTCATCTAAAGATAATGTATGAATATAACGATCTTTATCTTGCTCACGAAATGATTTTAATGTTATTGAATGTGGAGTTACCTCAATATCATTCTTTTGAGCATCAATGCAAGTTGTTTTTATAAATTCAAATTGTTTGCCTGCATAATTTATTGTGTAACCTTTTTCCTGTAATAACCATGTTTTAAAACCATCAGTAAACACCTTATTTATATCTTTAAAACGTATTTGTTTTTTTATATATTTCAAATAAGTATCAAAAACACCTTTGAATAATTGATAATTTTTAATAGTCCCTTTAGAAACTCCAATTTTCCCTCCTCTTAATTCTCTCGTACTTAAATTATCAATCATATTTTGTAGATAATTAATAAATATGGTATTATCACTTTTTTCAACGCGGTTAAAACAATTATTTATACAATTTTCTAACCAATTTGAATCTATTAATAAACCTTTAGCTAAATCATCATTATAATTATCAAAAACATATCCTTCTAGCTTATTTAATTTGGATATAAGATTTTTATTTTCCGCTGAAGTTTGTTTTGGTAAATTAGTCTTTTCACTCCAGTCTTTCAATGTTGTGACAAATCCAGTTTTTTTTTGAAGTTTAATTAATCTACCTGAAGTAAAACTAATGTATATTTGAAGAGGTTCTGATTTTCCTCTAATAAAGTATTTAATAGTTGCCATAACTCAAATTAGTTTTTCTATTAATCAAATATAGTATATAAAACAATTCTTCCGAACATCTTCCGAACAATATTAAAATAACATTCAATTTTAATCAATTTAACTCAATCACAAAACAGATTTAAAAACCAATAAAACAATTGATTTTATTATACTTAGAGCTGTTTTTTAACAAATTAACAAACCAATTAATTGAATGAGTTATTGTGTGGGTTCGATTCCCACCTCAGGTACAGAAAAGAGCTTATAATCAAACTGATTTTAAGCTCTTTTTGTTTTTATCAATACTTTTTAAAAATATTAATGCTCCAAAAAAGCAACTATTTTATAGCA
>JACCDZ011144323.1_pt1 | contig 12536 bp, 10 predicted proteins | sample 7449551 | NCBI WGS metagenome assembly JACCDZ01 (sample SAMN15323452, study PRJNA562643) | freshwater metagenome | isolation source: river surface water | place: USA:Blue River Watershed | collected 2017-08-18
CGTAGATCTTCACTTCCTCGCTGACGCGCAGGCAGTAGGGCACCTTGACGATGTAGATGCGGTCGAGGAAGGCCTCGTTGTTCTTGTTGTTCTTGAACGCCTTCCACTCGCTCTCGTTGGAGTGGGCCATCACGATGCCGTCGAAGGGAATCGCGCCAAAGCCCTCGGTGCCCTTGAAGTTGCCTTCCTGGGTCGCAGTCAGGAGCGGGTGCAGCACCTTGATCGGCGCCTTGAACATCTCCACGAACTCCAGCAAGCCCTGGTTGGCGAGGCACAGTCCGCCCGAGTAGCTGTAGGCATCCGGATCATCCTGGGCATATTGCTCGAGCTTGCGGATGTCGATCTTGCCCACCAGGGACGAGATGTCCTGGTTGTTCTCGTCCCCCGGCTCGGTCTTGGCGATGCCGATCTGGCGCAGGATGCTGGGGTAGCGCTTGACCACCCGGAACTTGCGGATGTCGCCGCCGAACTCCTCCAGGCGCTTGACCGCCCAGGGTGACATGATCCGTTGCAGGTAGCGCGGCGCGATGCCGTACTGCTGCTCCATCAGCGGCGCATCCTCGGCGTTGTTGAACAGGCCCAGCGGCGACTCGTTCACCGGCGAGCCCTTGAGCGCGTAGAAGGGCACCTGCTCCATCAGCTGCTTGAGCCGCTCGGCGATCGACGACTTGCCGCCGCCCACCGGGCCCAGCAGGTAGAGGATCTGCTTCTTCTCCTCCAGGCCCTGGGCCGCGTGGCGGAAGCACGACACCACCTGCTCGATCGGCTCCTCCAGCCCGTAGAAGTCGCGGAATGCCGGGTAGATGCGCACCTGCTTGTTGCCGAAGATGCGCGAGAGGCGGGGGTCGTGCCGGGTGTCGACCACCTCCGGCTCGCCAATGGCCGCCAGCATGCGCTCGGCGGCGGTGGCGTAGACCAGGGGGTCTTTCCGGCACAGCTCGAGGTAGTCCTCGAGCGACATCTCCTCCTCCCGTGTCTGCTCGTAACGGGCGAGGAAATTGCGGACGACGTCCATGCGGGTCTCCTTCCTTCATGGGTGGCCGCATGCTGTCTGCTGCGGCCTACCCCGTGAGTACCCTGACAACCTTGCAAGGTTCCCGCGCTTGTGTGTGCAGACGTAGGGAGTGCCGGACATGAAAAAAGGGAGCCGAAGCTCCCTTTTGCTGCATTGCAAAAGGCCTCACCCCAGGCCCAGCAGGCGCACCGCGTTGTCCTTCAGGATGCCGGGCATGACCTCGGGCTTGAAGCCGGCTTCCTGGAAGTCCTTCATCCAGCGCTCGGGGGTGATGAGGGGGTAGTCGCTGCCAAACAGCACACGGTCCTTGAGCAGGGTGTTGGCGTACTGCACCAGCTGCTTCGGGAAGTACCTGGGGCTCCAGCCCGAGAGGTCGATCCAGACGTTGGGCTTGTGGGTGGCCACCGACAGGGCCTCGTCCTGCCAGGGGAAGCTCGGGTGGGCCATGACGATCTGCATGTCGGGGAAGTCCACCGCCACGTCGTCCAGGTGAATCGGGTTGGAGTACTCCAGGCGCAGGCCGCCGCCGCAGCGCATGCCCGAGCCGATGCCGCTGTGGCCGGTGTGGAAGATGGCCGGCAGCTTGTGCGCGTTGATCACCTCGTAAATCGGCCAGGCCATGCGGTCATAGGGGTGGTAGCCCTGCACCGTGGGGTGGAACTTGAAGCCCCGCACGCCTTCTTCCTTGATCAGGCGCTCGGCCTCGCGCGCACCCATCTTGCCCTTGTGCGGATCGATGGAAGCGAAGGCAATCATCATGTCGGCGTTCTCGCGCGCAGCCTGGGCGATCTCCTCGTTGGGGATGCGGCGGCGGCCCATCTGCGATTCGCTGTCCACGGTGAACATCACCAGACCGATCTTTTTCTCGCGGTAATACGCGATGGTCTCGGCAATCGTCGGCCGGCGGCCGTTCTTGAAGTACTTGTCCGCCGCGCGGTCGTACTCCTCGCCGTAGTTGTCGAAGGGGTTCCAGCAACTCACCTCGGCATGGGTGTGGATGTCGATGGCAATGAGGTTCTTGTGGTCCATGGCAGGTCTCCTCAGGGTTTCTACGGAGCCGGCACCGGGGCCCGGCTTCCTAAACTAGATATGTTTTATAGCTTTATAGCAGGAACCCATGGCCCGCCTCCCCCACGTTATCCCCAGTCTGGACGAAGTCCAGGTCGACCTCCGCGGCGCCATCGCCATCGTGCGCCTGTGCCGCCCGAAAAAGCGCAATGCCATCAACGACGGCCTGATCGCCGCCATCGGCCAGCGCTTCGAGGAGCTGCCCGAGACGGTGCGCGCGGTGGTGCTGCATGGCGAGGGTGACCATTTCTGCGCCGGCCTGGACCTGGGCGAGCTCAAGGAGCGCGATGCCGCCGAGGGCCTGCACCACTCCCGCTCCTGGTACTACGTGCTGCGTGACATCGAGCAGGGCCGGCTGCCGGTGATCGCCGCCCTGCACGGCGCAGTGGTCGGTGGCGGCCTCGAGCTGGCCACCGCCTGCCACATCCGGGTGGCCGACGACAGCACCTTCTTCGCCCTGCCCGAAGGCAGCCGCGGCATCTTCGTGGGCGGCGGCGGCTCGGTGCGCGTGCCCAAGCTCATTGGCGCCCACCGCATGCTGGACATGATGCTCACCGGCCGCGTCTACAAGGCGGCCGAGGGCGTGTCCATCGGCATGGCCCAGTACCACGTGCCCACTGGCGAGGCGCTGGCCAAGGCGATCGAGCTGGCCGAGCGCATCGCCCAGAACGCGCCCATGACCAACTACGCCCTGATCAACGGCCTGCCCCGCATCGCCGAGCAGCCGGCCGACCATGGCTTCCTCACCGAGTCCCTGCTGGCGGGCATCGCCCAGGCGGCGCCCGAGGCCAAGGCCCGCGTCCGGGCCTTCCTGGACGGCACCGGCCCCAAGGTCAAGGCCTGAAGGAGCGCACGCCCCATGGACCAGGCCTCCACCCCCGTCTTTCGCCCCTACACCTTCGGCGTGAACCGCGCCCGGGTGCGCACCGAGGGCGCCTACACCTATGTCATGGCCGACGTGCCGCTGGGGGACTACCCGCCACGCATGACCGACCACCTGGTCCGCTGGGCCAAGGCCACGCCCGACCAGACCCTGTTCGCCCAGCGCGACCCGGCCCTGGGCGGTGACTGGCGCCGCATCACCTTCGCGCAGGCCCTGGACAGCGCCCGCCGCATCGGCCAGGCCCTGCTCGATCGCGGCCTCTCCGCCGAGCGGCCGCTGGTGATCCTCAGCGAAAACAGCCTCTCGCACGCGCTGCTGGCCCTGGGCGCCATGTACGCCGGCATCGCCTTTTGCCCGGTCTCGCCCGCCTACTCCCTCGTGAGCAAGGACTACGACAAGCTGGGCCACGTGCTGGACACCCTGACCCCCGGCCTGGTGTTCGCCGCCGACTGGAAGCGGTTCCAGGCGCCGATCGAGGCCCTGGTGGATGCCGGCGTCGAAGTGATCCTGGACGACGCCGAGGGCGCGGTCAGCACCAAGGGCCACACCATCACCTCGCTGGCCTCGCTCCTGGCGACCGAGCCGACCGCCAAGGTCGACGCGGCGATGGCGGCCACCGGCCCCGACACCATCGTGAAGTTCCTCTTCACCAGCGGCTCGACCAAGCTGCCCAAGGCGGTGATCAACACCCAGCGCATGATCTGCGCCAACCAGCAGCAGCTGTCGCAGTCCATGTGCAGCACCTTCGAGACGCCGCCGGTGCTGGTGGACTGGCTGCCCTGGAACCACACCGCCGGCGGCAACCACGACTTCTTCATGTGTGTGGCCCATGGCGGCTCTTTCTACATCGACGAGGGCAAGCCCACCCCGGCGCTGATCGGCGAGACGATCCGCAACCTGCGCGAGATCGCGCCGACCTGGTACTTCAACGTGCCGGTGGGCTACGAGGCCCTGGCCCGCGCGATGGAGACGGACGACACGCTGCGCCGCAACTTCTTCTCGCGCCTGCGCTCCATGATGTACGCCGGCGCCGCGCTCTCGCAGCCGGTGCAGGACGCGCTCTACGCCCACGCCGAGCGCGAGTCCGGCGAGCGCATCCCCATGACCGCGGGCCTGGGCATGACCGAGTCCTCGCCCTTCGCGCTGTTCGTCACCAACCCGCACTCGCTGGCCGGCCACGTGGGCCTGCCCTCGGCCGGCATGGAGATCAAGCTGGTGAAGATGGGCGACAAGCAGGAGATCCGCTACAAGGGCCCCAACATCACCCCCGGCTACTGGCGCAACCCCGAGGCTACTGCCGAGGCCTTCGACGAGGAAGGCTTCTTCTGCACCGGCGACGCGGTGATGTGGATCGACGAGAAGGACAAGAACCTGGGCCTCAAGTTCGACGGCCGCATCGCCGAGGACTTCAAGCTCGCCACCGGCACCTTCGTGAGCGTGGGCCCGCTGCGCGGCAAGATCAACGGCGCCGGCGCGCCCTATGTGCAGGACGCGGTGATCACCGGCCTGAACATGAACGAGATCGGCGCCCTGCTGGTGACCACGCCGGCGATCCGCCAGCTTGCCGGCCTGCCCGCCTCGGCCTCCATGGAGGACGTCGTGGCCAGCGCGCCGGTGAAGGCCTGGCTGCAGGACCTGGTCGACCGCCTGGCCAAGGACGCCACCGGCAGCGCCACCCGCGTGGCCCGCGCCCTGATCCTCACCGAGGCGCCGCACATGGACAAGGGCGAGATCACCGACAAGGGGTCCCTGAACCAGCGCGCCATGCTCAAGCACCGCGCCGCCCTGGTCGAGGCCCTGCACGCCGGCACCGCGCCGCACATCGCCATTCCCCAGAAGAAAGGGAGCTGAGACATGAAGATCGAAGGACAGTCCGCCATCGTCACCGGGGGCGCCTCGGGCCTGGGTGAGGCCACCGCCCGCCTGCTGGCCGCGCGCGGCGCCAAGGTCGCGGTGTTCGACCGCAATGCCGAGGGCGCCCAGCGCGTGGCCGCCGAGATCGGCGGCATCGCCTGCCCCTGCGACATCACCGACGAGGCCAGCGCCTCGGAGGCGATTGCGAAGGCCGCCGCCGCCCACGGGCCGGTGCGCCTCCTGATGAACGTGGCCGGCATCGGCAGCGCCAAGCGCATCGTGCAGCGTGACGGCAGCCCCGCCCCGCTGGCTGATTTCACCCGCGTGATCAATGTGAACCTGGTGGGCTCCTACAACATGGCCCGCCTCTTCGCCGCGCAATGCGCCGCCCAGCCCGGTCTGGAAGACGGCGAGCGCGGCGTGATCCTGTTCACCGCCTCGGTCGCCGCTTTCGACGGCCAGGTGGGCCAGGAGGCCTACAGCGCCTCCAAGGCCGGCGTCGTCGGCATGACCCTGCCGATGGCGCGCGACCTGGCGCAGCACGGCATCCGCGTGTGCACCATCGCCCCCGGCCTGTTCGCCACGCCGCTCATGAGCGAGCTGCCCGAAGCGGTGCAGCAGTCGCTGGCCGCGTCCATCCCCTTCCCGCCCCGTCTGGGCAAGCCCTCGGAGTTCGCCGAGCTGGCCTGCCACATCGCCACCAATTTGCACCTGAACGGCGAGGTGATCCGCCTCGACGGCGCCCTGCGCATGGCGGCCCGCTGATCCCCGCGTCCCCTTCAACCCTAGGAGAAAACCATGTCGAATCGCCGTCAATTCATGCAGGCCGCCGCTGGCGCCACCGCGCTGGGCGCCCTCGCGCCCTGGCAGGAGGTCCTGGCCCAGGCCGTCGCCGAGCAAGTGAAGATCTTCTACGGCTTCCCCGCCGGCAGCGCGGGTGACACCGTGGCCCGCCGCATCGGCGAGAAGTTCGCCGGCACCTCCTTCTCCCGCAACGGCGGCGTGGTGGAGAACAAGCCCGGCGCCAGCGGCCGCATCGCGCTGGACGTCCTCAAGACCTCGCCGGCCGACGGCTCCCACCTGGCAGTGGCCCCGGTGTCCGCCGTGGCGAACTACCCCTTCATCTACAAGAAGCTGAGCTACACCACGCAGGACTTCATCCCCGTGGCCGTGGGCGCCATCATCCACCACGGCCTGGCCGTCGGTCCGGTGGTGCCGGCTTCGGTCAAGACCGTCAAGGACTTCGTGGCGTGGGCCAAGGCCAACCCCAAGGAGGCCAACTTCGCCTCGCCCGGCGCCGGCTCCACCCCGCACTTCATCGGCGCCCTGCTGGGCATGAACACCGGCGTGGAACTCAAGCACGTGCCCTACCGCGGCTCGGTGCCTGGCGTGACCGACGTGGTCGGCGGCCAGATCGCCGCCATGGTGACCCCGCACGGTGACTTCATCGCCAACGCCAAGGCCGGCAAGCTGCGCATCCTGGCCACCTCCGGCGCCAAGCGCTCGCCCTTCGTGCCCGACGTGCCCACCTTTGCCGAGGCCGGCTTCCCCGAGCTGACCACCGAGGAGTGGTTCGGCTTCTACGCCCCGGCCAAGACCCCGATGCCCGTGGTCAACGCGATCAACGCCGCCGTCAACAACGCGCTCAAGGACAAGGGCGTGCTGGACTCCCTGGCCATCGTCGGCCTGATCCCCGGCGGCGGCACCCAGGAAGCGGCCGCGAAGTGGGTGGCTTCCGAAGTGGCCACCTGGGGCCCGCTGATCAAGCGCGTCGGCTTCAGCGAGGACTCCTGATGTCCCTGGACCACCGGCCTGACGCAGGCGCGCTCGGGCACGTCCTGACCGACGTGCTCCATGCGCCCACTCTCCTGAGCACCCTGCCCCCGCACGCCGCCTACGACGCGGACCTGCAGCGGCAGGTGCTCGAGGGCGCCGCCGAATTCGTCGGCGGCGTGATCGCGCCCCTCACCCGCGTGGGGGACGAGGTCGGCGCCCGCTTCGAGGCCGGGAAGGTCACCATGCCGCCGGGCTTCCGGGAGGCCTACCAGGCCTTCTGGAAGGACGGCTGGCCCGCGCTCGCGCACGCCGAGGAAGACGGCGGCCAGGGCCTGCCGATCGTGCTGGAGATGGCGCTGTACGAGATGCTCAGCGCCGCCAACCACGGCTGGACCATGGCCCCGGGCCTCCTGACCGGCGCCTACGAGACGCTCAAGCACCATGGCGACGCCACGGTGAAGTCCCTGTTCCTGCCCAAGCTCGCCACCGGCGAGTGGCTGGCCACCATGTGCCTGACCGAGCCGCATGCCGGCAGCGACCTGGGCCTGGTGCGCACCAAGGCCACGCCGCAGCCGGGGCCGAATGGCGCCACCCACCGCCTCGACGGCGGCAAGATCTTCATCTCCGGCGGCGAGCACGACCTCACGGACAACATCGTCCACCTGGTGCTCGCCCGCCTGCCCGACGCGCCGCCCGGCCCCAAGGGCCTGTCGCTGTTCGTCGTGCCCAAGTGCATGCCCGACGGCAGCCGCAATGGCGCGCACTGCGACCGCATCGAGGAGAAGATGGGCCTGCACGGCAGCCCCACCTGCGTGATGCGTTTCGAGGACGCGGCGGGCTGGCTGGTCGGCGAAGCCGGCAAGGGCCTGGGGGCGATGTTCATCATGATGAACGCCGCCCGCCTGCACGTGGCCCTGCAGGGCATCGGCCTGCTGGAGGCCGCGCACCAGCGCGCCACCGCCTACTCGCTCGAGCGCCGCCAGATGCGCGCGCCCGGGGCCAGGGACACCAGCCTCATCGCCGAGCACCCGGCCATGCGCCGCATCCTGGGCACCCAGCGCGCCTGGATCGACTGCGGCCGCGTGCTGGCCTACCACACCGCCCTCGAACTGGAGGTGTCCCACGCCCACCCGGACGCCGCGCGCCGCGAGGCCGCGAGCCGCTGGTGCGCCCTGGCCACGCCCATCATGAAGTCGGCCTTCACCGACCAGGGCTTCGCCGGCGCCAGCGCCTGCCTGCAGGTGTTTGGCGGCCACGGCTATGTGCGTGAATGGGGCATCGAGCAGGTCGTGCGCGACGCGCGCGTGGCCATGATCTACGAGGGCACCAACGAGATCCAGGCGCTGGACCTGCTCCAGCGCAAGGTGCTGCCCGACGGCGGCGCGGCCCTGGCTGGGGCGCTGGAAGGCCTGGTCGCCCTGCCGGCGGAGAGGCAGCGCTTCGCGGTGCTCACCGGCCTGGCGGGCCGCATCACGCAGGCCGCCACCACCCGCGTCGACCTGCCCGCCTGGGTGGCCGACGACTTCCTGCGCGCCTGCGCGGTGGCCCTGCTGGCCTGGGCCGGCACCCGCCTCGCCGCCGCGCCGGGCGGCGGCGACGAACGCTGGCAGGCGCCGCTGCGGGCCCTGCGCGCCTGGGTGCTGCCCGAGTTCGAGATGCGCGTGCGCATCATCGAGGACCGGCTCGCCGCGTCGACGTGACCGACAAGATCGACACCTCGGCGATCGAGGCCTTCCTGGGCTACAGCGCCCGGCGCGCCTCGGAGGCCATCCTGGGCAACTTCAATCGGCGCATGGCGCCGCTGAAGCTGCGCCCGGTGGACTTCACCGTCATGGCCCTCACCGGCAGCAACCCCGGCATCACCTCGGCCCAGGTCTGCCAGCTGCTGGACATCCAGTCCCCGAACCTGGTGGTCCTGGTCAAGGGCCTGCAGGACCGCGGGCTGATCGAGCGCAGGCCGCACCCGCGCGACGGCCGGGCCATGGGCCTGCACCTCACGGACGCGGGCCGTGGCCTGGTCGAGCAGGGCACCGCGCTCGCCCACGAGGCCGACGACGAGGCCACCGCCAGTCTCTCCGCCGCCGAGCGCCAGACCCTGGCCCGGCTGCTGCGCAAGGTCTACCCCTAGGGCCTGCCACCGCGCCACTGCAGCGGCCGGTTTCCTGCGGTTCGCGGTCGAGCCGCACAGCGTCTCCAGGCAAGGGGAGAGGCACTGCGCTCCAGGCCCCGGGGCGCTCACCTCCTGCGTCAGTGGGTGCTCAGCCCGCGCTCTGCGGGGCCTCTCCAATTGCGCCGGTTCCAATTCCGACCCGGCCGACCGGCCCCACCCGAGACAACTTCATGATCCAGCGGCGCCCCACCCCCTACGCACGTCCTGCTCACCGTGACCAGGATCGCGACCGTGATCGCGAGCAAATCCGTGACCGTGACCGTGACCATGACCGCAACCGCGATCGTGATCCTGACCTCCGCGCGCGAGACCACGGCACGGACACAAGCCGCTCGCGCCGGGCCGAACAGGTCCGCAGTGACTACGGCCCCCGGCGCGCCGAGCCCCGAGGCCACCTGGGTCACCGCAGCCCCCCCTCCTCGCGCAGGCCTGCCGCGCGCGATGCCGATGGCCGAGCCCATCGGGACGAGCGAACACAGGAGCGTCGAACCTCTTCCAGCCTGACCAGCCGATCTGTCACCGCGCGTCGGCCCGAGGAGGCCCGGTCGGGCCTCAGGCCCGCGCCCCGAGCCACAGCCCCCTCTGAATGGCTGCGTCACACCTTGCGAACGGCTCGATTACCCGAAGAGCTCGTCGACGCACTGGCGCGGCACATCGCCGACGGCCACCCACGCCCGAGCTCATCGATGCTGGCAACGGTCATCAAGCAGATCGGCTACCTGATGAAGCGCAATGCCCGCGCCCCTCGGGAGGCGCAGCTCCAATCCCTGGCAGGGTGGCTCGAAGCAAGCCGCGAGCCTTTCGATGACGAGGCCATCGCCCATGCCTGCTGGGGTCTGCAGCGGCTGCGGCCAGGGCCCGCGACCGACCGTTTGTGCCGGGTGGTCGCGGACAAGACCCGGTCCGCCACGGTCGCGTTGAGCGGAAAGACCATCGGCATGGCCTGCTACGGCCTGCAAAGCCAGGGCAACACCGCTGCCTCCCAGGCCCTGGCCCAGGCCTTGGCCGACAAGATCAGGACCTCTGGCGCCACACTCAACTCCCGCGAGATCGGCACCGCCTGCTACGGCCTGCAAAGCCTGGGCAGCTCTGAGGCCGCACAGGCCCTGGCCCAGGCCCTGGCCGACAAGATCAGGGCGTCGAGGGCCCCCCTCGACGCGCAGTCCATCAGCAGCGCCTGCTACGGCCTGCAGAGGCTGGGCAACTCTGCGGCCGCCCAGGCCCTGGCTCAGGCCTTGGCAGACAAGATCAGCGCATCGCGCGCCAGCCTCGGGGAACAAGCCATCGGCATGGCCTGCTATGGTTTGCAGAGCCTGGGGAACTCTGCGGCCGCACAGGCCCTGGCCCAGGCCTTGGCCACCAAGATCAGCGTATCGGAGGCGACGCTCAGCGAGCAAGCCATCAGCAGCGCCTGCTATGGCTTGCAAGGCCTGGGCAGCTCGGCGGCCGCGCAGGCCCTGGCCCAGGCCTTGGCCGACAAGGTCAGGGCATCGAACGCCATCCTCAACGCCCAGGGCATCGGCAACGCCTGCTACGGCCTGCAAAGCCTGGGAGATTCCCCTGTCGCCCAGGCGCTGGCCCAGGCCTTGGCCACCAAGATCAGGTCAAGCAGGGCCTCCCTGAGCGCCCAGGAGATGGGCATGGCCTGCTATGGCCTGCAAAGCCTGGGCAGCTCGGGGGCCGCACAGCTCCTGGCCCAGGCCTTGGCCGAAAAAATCAGCGCATCGAGCGCCACCCTGGTGGGACAGCACATCGGCATGGCCTGCTACGGCCTGCAAAGCCTGGGCAACTCTGCAGCCGCACAGGCCCTGGCCCGGGCCTTGGCCGACAAGATTCGGGCATCGAGCACCTCCCTCAACACCCAGGAAATCGGCAGCGCCTGCTATGGGCTGCAAGGCCTGGGCATTTCCCAGGCCACCGAGGCCCTGGCCCGGGCCCTGGCCGGCAAGGTCAGGGCCTCGAGCGCGCCCCTCAACGCCCAGTCCATCGGCATGGCCTGCTATGGCCTGCAAAACCTGGGGAACTCGGAGGCGGCCCAGGCCCTGGCCCAGGCCTTGGCCGACAAGATCAGCACGTCAGAGGTCGACCTCGAGGCACAGCAGATCGGCAATGCCTGTTATGGCCTGCGGGGCCTGGGCGACTCCCCCGCGGCCCAGGCGCTGGCCCAGGCCTTGGCCGACCAGATCAGGACATCGCGCGCCACACTCAACGCGCAGGCCATCGGCATGGCCTGCTACGGCCTGCAAAGCCAGGGCAACACCGCCGCCTCCCAGGCCCTGGCCCAGGCCTTGGCCGACAAGATCAGGACCTCCGGCGCCACACTCAACTCCCTGGAGATCAGCAACACCTGCTACGGCCTGCAAAGCCTGGGCAGCTCTGAGGCCGCACAGGCCCTGGCCCAGGCCCTGGCCGAAAAAATCAGGACATCCAGAGTCCACCTGGAGGCTGCGCACCTCGGCATGGCCGGCTACGGACTGCAAAGCCTGGGCAGCTCGGCGGCCGCCCAGGCCCTGGCCCAGGCCCTGGTCGACCAGATCCGCCGCCAGCCGCCCAGAATGACCGCCCGCGCGCTCGGCCAGCTCATCTCAGGCGTATTCCCCGACCTGGCGTCCTCGCCCTTGGCGGCCTGGGCGATGAGGGAGCTGCCATCACTCGGATCCGAGGGCAACCGGCTCGAAGCCACCGGGTGCGCGGGCCTGGTCTCGGCACTGGTCCTCGCCGGCCTTGACGGGCAGGTCCCACCCAGCCTCATCGCGCGGCTCCAGGCGACGGCAGAAGCGTCAGGCCCAGAGATTGCCTCGGGCCTGGAGCGGAACACGCGCGCCAGGCTCGAGGCCCTTTTGTCGGAACGAGTCCAGCGAGGACTCCGTTTTGGTCACTCTGACTGGGGTTTTGAAATGGACATCTTCCGCCCCGCCCCGGAGCCACTGAACGTTGAAATTGATGGGCTTTACCACGACCTCCCCACGTGTCGGTCCAGGGACGCCCGGCGTGACGCCTTCCTCGCCGGCCGTGGTGTTCGGGTGATACGGGTCAAGGCGGCAGACCATGACTTCGACCCTGGGCGCATCGCACGGACAGTCCGGGACATCCTCGAGCCCCGTCCTGAGCGCCCGGGTCAGCCCAGCCGCTGAGGTCTCCCCGGCTACACTGGTCGGCTTTGCCTCAGGAGACCCAGATGCACACCACCCCCTCCGGCCTGCAATACCAGGACACCGTCGTCGGCGAAGGCGCCGAAGCCAAGCCCGGCCAGTACGTCACCGTGCACTACACCGGCTGGCTCTCCAAGGACGGCCAGCGCGGCGCCAAGTTCGACTCGAGCCTGGACCGCAACGACCCCTTCCAGTTCGACCTGGGCGCCGGCATGGTGATCCGCGGCTGGGACGAGGGCGTGGCCGGCATGAAGGTCGGCGGCCAGCGCACCCTGCTGATCCCGCCCGAGCTGGGCTATGGCGCCCGCGGCGCCGGCGGCGTGATCCCCCCGAACGCCACCCTGGAGTTCGCGGTCGAGCTGCTCGCCGTCGAGTGAAGCCCTGCGGGGCCTTTGCGGGCCCCGCCAGCGTGACGCCCGGAGGGAGCGGGGCCTGCCCCCGCCCTCCCCCGAGCGCAGAGACCTCCGCCCGTCCACCCGGCACCGTCCTGGCACCTGCCCTGGCAGGGCGCCCGAAAGGGCCGCCCTTGAAACCCCGGTGACTGGCCCCACCTCTCCACGAGTCCCCTTGTCCCTCCCCGTCCATGTCCGAAAACCAGACAAACGCCTCCCAGGACAA
>JACCDZ010009409.1_pt1 | contig 12535 bp, 14 predicted proteins | sample 7449551 | NCBI WGS metagenome assembly JACCDZ01 (sample SAMN15323452, study PRJNA562643) | freshwater metagenome | isolation source: river surface water | place: USA:Blue River Watershed | collected 2017-08-18
CAACGACGACCTGGAAAGCTTGACGCAAGTGTTTACGGCGGCCGGCGCCAATCCATCCGCGCCTAATCAAAGTGCTATAGGCCAGGTGCGCACCAATGAATTCCTGCCCGGCTCACCGCTGTGGGAATTGCGCGAATTTGTACTACCGGCAACGGGGGGTAATCTGGTTGAAACCGATGTGAAGCAGGAACCCCATATCAGCTTCAATAACTCGGCAACGCTCGCCAGCTACTTGAATGCCAACTGGCCGCTATTAGTAGGCCCACCTTCAGCGCAACATACCGTTCCAACGGCAATGACGGCTGGCAGTGCACCCGTGCCTGTACTCTGGAATGCGCCAGCCGGTTTGTTAACCGTTCCCACCACGCCAGCGCCAGTTACTCCGCCACCCGCCACTGTGCGCGACGATGCGCTCTTTGAACTGGCATTAAATACCTGCAGCGGTTGCCACCAAATGGAAACTTCAACACCCTTTGCACATCTGGATTATAACTCAGTCCCCGGATTCCCCGCGCAGCTGTCGGGCTTCCTGACGGGTATTTCTGTGCCTGATCCACGCAACCCGGCGGTGATGCGTAACTTCAATGACCTCGCCAGACGCGCGGCCGATTTGAATGTGGCCGCCACCATGAGTTGCGGCAAAATCGCGCCCATCGGCAATTTATTGCTGAATGAGCTAAGCCTGCCCGCGAAGCTCAAAGCCGTTCATTAATTGCCGATGATAATGGCAATATAAACCTCAGCCCCGGAACAAAAACACCGGGGCTTTTTCTTTCTCGTTCTTATCACCCTAGCGTCATCATCAACTAAATCAGCTATAGTTGAATGACCCGCCGCTCCCGCCCCACCCGACCCACCGACTGCTGGAGGCACACTATGAACCCCTATCACCAAAGCCTGATTATTATTGGAATGCCCGGTGCAGGAAAAAGTACGATTGGCCTGCTGCTCGCCAAACACTTGACCAAGGATTTCGTTGATACTGATTTATTAATTCAGCTGGAGCACCGCAAAACCCTGCAGGACATTCTGCATGAACAAGGCCATTTAGCGCTGCGCGATCACGAAGAAAAAATATTGCTCAACACCAACTACACAAACCACATTATTGCAACCGGTGGCAGCGCGGTGTACAGCGATAAAGCAATGCAGCACTTAAAAAAATTCGGCCAAATTATTTTTCTGGACGTTGCAATTCAGGAATTGGAACAGCGCATAAACAATATGAGTACGCGCGGAATTGCACGCGCGCCCCAGCAAACCTTTGCGGAACTTTATGCGGAACGCCGCCCGCTTTATTTGCGTTACGCGGATATAGTGATCGATTGTCAGGGGAAAAATCAGGATCAATTAGTCGAGGAGGTGATTTGCCAGGAGGCGGAAGATTTTGCAGCGGAGGACGCCTGACCCTCCGCGGCTACATTAAAATAATTCAATTTTACTATCGTGATTTTCTTCAGCCGTCGCGCTTTCCGGAGGGGCTTGCAGCAACAGCGTAGCTTCATCCAACTGCTGCAGTAAACTGCGAAAATGCTCTTCCACCGTCATAGTGGCTTCTTGCAGGCTTTCCAGTGAGTTGAGCGCACGATCCGATAAGCTAAGCAGCTCCCCCTCCTGCTCCATATTCAAATCAAATCCGGTAGCCATAATGCGTAGCGAGTCAGAGAGCTCCGTCATGATTTGCTTTACTGCGGAGCGATTATCCGCCGCCGCCATTTCCAACAACATCATGACCATGCGCGCATTATCTTGCTGAACTTTTAACAGCGTATTCACTTTCAAGGTTTTTGCTCTGGCCTCAGCAATCGATACCACATGAGCGAGCACATCGCGCAAACGGCCGTAGCGCTCCTGATCTTGATGGGGCGCATTAGTCACCAGTAGTTGCACGTGATCAAAACTGAATAATAAATAACGCCCGTGAGAAATAATGCGGGTTTCCGCTTCGCTTGCACTTTGTAATAAGCGTGCAAAAGACACTGGGATGTCGGGCGGGAAAAGGCTGGTGTCTTCGTCGAACATAAATTGCACGACACCCTCCAGACTTAGGTCCGCTAAACAAACGTGGATTAAATTAGCGAGGCGGTGCAGTTCCATGCAGGATTGCACTTTTTCAGCAAACACAGCCACTATGCCCATCTCCGACGCTGATGACATAGCGGTAAAAGCAACGGCAGAAAAGTTTTTCAACTCCTCCTGGAGGTTGTTGATTGCCTGTTTATCTTCATGGATTTTCTGCAGCACAACTGCAAAATCAGGTTGACTCATCACCACGGATATATAGCCATCGACACCCAGCAGGGTTAGTTGAAGCCGAACTTCAGGATGACTGCGATCATCCAAAAAACCCACTTTGGGCAAGCTCGCGGGGATACTGGATAACCAAAGGCTGTTTAACTGAACATTACCGGCGACTAGCACCACAATATCCACCTGGGAGCAAAGTGCTTCCCACGCGCTCGGCTCCTGTAGCTGCGACGAACTAACGAGATACGCCTCACCGGCTTTCGTAACTTCACCTTGCCTATCAACAATCAGCTCTTGGTCGGGTACGCGATAACAACGGTCCGGCCCAGCTAAAACCCATAATGCCTCCATAGCGGTCTTCCTCGACAAAATTACTCAACTTCTCTTAATGCTTAAAATATAGGCAGACAATTGCAATCCGTCATATAAATTATGAATAAATAGCTGCTCAGATCCGAACAGATGAAATTTCACCGCCATGGGCGTAGAGTGTCACCCCTCGCAAACAGCCAGAGACACCATGATGGAAAACCTAGCCCCTACGGATAATCCACAAAGCCCCAATGAAGCCCTGCTCAACGATATGGAAGCACGCGTACTCGGCTCGCTCATGGAAAAACAACTGACTACGCCCGACCAATACCCCTTAACCCTGAATAGCCTGCAGCTCGCATGCAACCAAAAAACCAGCCGCGAACCCGTTACCAACTATGATTCGGGACCCTTGCAGCGTTGTGTGAGTGAGTTACAGGATCGGCAATTAATCGCCGTGGATTACGGTTCGCGTGCGGCGCGCTACGACCAACGCCTTACCCGTGTGCTCAGTGTCGATAAAGCCACACAAGCCATTCTCACGGTAATGTTGTTGCGCGGCGCACAAACAGTCGCGGAAATTTTAACCCGTACCCAACGCATGGTGGAGTTCGCATCACCACAGGCACTGGAAGAAAAGCTGCAAAGCCTGTGCGTTAAAACCAAACCATTAGTGATACATATTCCACGCCTGCCCGGCCAGCGCGAAGATCGCTACACCCATTTACTCTGTGGCCAACCGGATATTAGTGCGATTGCCGCACAAGCCGCCGCGAATAAATCCGCCAGCAGTGACGTCCGCGCCGATCAGGAAGAAAAAATTCTTTCTCTGGAATTGCGCATCGCCACTCTGGAAAAGCAAGTCGCTGCACTCATGGAATTGAATGGCGTTAGCGACACCGATTTATCGTGAATTAATCACCTTAGCGCGCAGCCAATTAGTTTTTATAGAAGTAATTAGCCCAATCCATTGCTGTTTTTGCAGTATTTTTTTGATTTAAATGAAAGGTAGACCCATGACCGCAGTAACCAACGCAAACACCAAAAAAGCCCCGCAGCGCAGTAAACGTTTGCGTAAGAAATTGTTCCAGGACGAATTCGCCACTTTTGGTTTCGAACTGGAGTGTGAATTTAAAGATGACATCAGTGAAGAAATTATCAGCCAATTTGTCGACAGTTTTTTTATCGATGCCATCAGCGGCGCTGGCTTGGCCTTTGGCGGTGGCTTATCCAGCAAGCGCTTATCCGGCTTTGTCGGTTCCAATCAGCGTTATGGGTCAACAACTGAAGCCGATAAAGCAAAACTCCTTGCCTGGTTAAAAGCCCAGCCACAAGTGGCCAGCGTAGAACTGGGTGAAATTATTGATGCAAATTACTACATCTAATTAATCGCGATAGATTGTGGCTCAATAAAAAATCCCGCGAACAGCGGGATTTTTTTGAACCCGAGAATTCCGTGGAAAGTTAACACAAACAACGAGCGATTTATCCGGAGAATACACCCCATGATTCAGCCAGGAAAAATTGTGCTGGTGTACGATAAAGAGTGCCCCGCCTGCGACAACTATTGCCGCTTGGTGCGCATTCGTGAAGATATCGGTGAATTTGTTTTGCTGGATGCACGTGAACCCAGCGCAATATTGGATGAAGTTACCGCACTGGGTTGGGATATAGACCAAGGCATGGTATTGAAAATGGATAGCCAGCTTTATTACGGCGCCGATGCGATCCATGCGCTGGCACTCATCAGCAGCCGTTCGGGATTTTTTAACCGCGTGAATTATTGGGTGTTTAAGTCGTCCCGGCTGTCGCACATTTTTTACCCACTACTGCGCTTCCTGCGCAACCTTCTGCTGAAATTATTGGGCAAAACAAAAATCAATAATCTCGGGTTTGATAACAATACCCGCTTTTGATCGAACAACAACAAACCTCACAAAAAGCACCAATCCTGCGCACAAAATTTGCCAAAGCACCAAAATGGAAACCCAAAGCGCACCATCAATGCCCACACCAACCTGACCCATCAGCCTATTCCGCGAAACTTTGTGAACTGGCACACATTCTGCCTGACACCAAATACAACAATTAAAAGTTTTAATCCCACTACTAGCAATTCTGGAAACAGGTGAAGAAGGCCTATGTATTTACACAGCGACTCAATGCATTTGTCGCCCGCGGAGCGTGGCTGGCTGAATTGGTCAGGAAAAACCGGAAAACTCGCGATGGGCTGGGCCTGTTGGTTAAATCGCAGCCGCTACCCCATCATGGAACAAACCTTTGAAAGTATCGCCAACACCCGCATTAAACTCTTGCAACAATGGGTAAAGCGCCAATGGACCCAACTGGAATCCTGTCGCAGCCAATTGCAACTGCTGGACGATTCCGCTGAAAACATTTTGCGCAAAGCCTGGCAGGCAATGGGGGATTGCACTGAACTTTTTTTAATTGATGAACAAGGTGTAGTAATTTCATCCACCTATAGCCAACACATTGGCAAGCAGGATTTACATTCACGTGCGGTTGAAGCAGGCCTCGCCGCTCCGTTTTTACACGGCCCCTATAAAGACCCTCAAACCCTGACCATAGGAAAACGCAGCTCAGCCTTTCACGATCAAGTCACGCTGATGTTTTATTTGCCGATTGAATTAAACCCCGGTAATAAAGGTTGTTTATGCGCGCGTATTCCCAATGATGTGCTGGGTGATTTGATCCAGCGTGAAGCGGGACATATTTTTGCGGAATCCGGCGATAACTATTTATTTATGGTGAAGTCGGTTTTCGATAACTCCATCAAAAGCGGAACTGCCCTCTCCCGCTCCCGTTTTGAAGACGACACCTTTACTCACGGTGAAAATTTAAAATCCGGGGTGCATACCGCCTGGGGCACAGTAAAAATCCAGCAACACACTGAATTTGAAATTCGCTTTACTGACCCGGCCACCAATGATTTACACCCGGGCGTGCGTGAAACTATTCGCAAGGGGAGCAATTTATTTGTCACCTACCCCGGCTATTCCGACTATCGCCATATTCCCGTGGTGGGCAAAGGCGTGACCTTTAATTTGCCCGGCTCGCCCGATACCTGGGGCATGATGTGCGAAGCAGATTTGGAAGAAGTGTATCGCCACCGCTCACTCAATTTTAAATTAATGAATATCTACACTGCCTGCGTCGGCAGCGCGTTTGTCTTAAATGCCGGTTTGCATGAATTTACAGAGTGGTCAAACACGTTAATTAATTGCATCACACTGCTGACACTCTTAGTAGGAGCGAAAATTTTCCAACACCGTGGGCCACGGCGACTGGCGCGGCGGCTGGGTAAAATGACAGAGGTCATTCACACCATCGCCGAAGGCGGAGGCAATTTGCAACAGCGATTGGATACACGCAAACTCGCCAATGACGAAACCGGTGATCTGGGCAAATGGACAAACAGTTTTATCGACAACCTGGATCATATTGTGGGTGAAGTCATTCGCGCGGCCGATGAAGTAATGAAAAACAGCGACACCTTGCTCAAGCGCAATACTGAAGCCAACCAGTCGTCCAGCCATGTGTCCAATTCCATGGAAAAAATGCTGGAGCTTATGCACAACCAATTGCAGGAAATCAGCAATGCCTCCGGTACCGCCAGCGATATGAAAAGGGTAATGGAAACCGTGGTAGAACAGGCGCGCAGTCAATTTGAATCGGTGCGCACCGGTACCCAAAGCATTCGCGATGTAGTGGAAACCTCGGCACGCACCATTCACACCTTAAATAATCGCACGGCTGAAATTGGCAATATGGTGTCGCTAATCAGCGATATCACCAGCCAAACCAATCTGCTCGCGTTAAATGCCGCGATTGAAGCGGCGCGCGCGGGTGAGCATGGGCGCGGTTTCTCGGTTGTTGCCGAAGAGGTACGCAATCTGGCCGGCAGGACTGCCAGCGTTGCACAGGAAATTGGTGAAAAAATTGAGGCGATTCGGCAGGAGTCACAAACTGCAGCAACCTATATGGAAACCAGTGTGGCCGATGTGGATCGCGGTTTGCGTTTAGCAGAAGAAGCCTCCACCGATAATTCTCAACTGCATCAAATTGTAGAGCGCATGTTCGACATTATTCACCACATCGACAGCAACAGCCAACAACATGGGCACCATGCACGCGAGGTGGCCAGCGCAAGCCAAACCATGAATAAAGTGGTACGCGCACTACACACGAGCTCAGACAGGTTAAAAAATACCGCGACCAAATTACACCAACTCGCTGGTGTATTTCAGGTGACGGCACGATAAATATGTTGGCAAAAAACGGCAGCCAATCAGGCTGCCGTTTTTTTCCAGGTTATTGAATCAAGGGTTATTGAATCAACGGTTATTGCATTAAAAATTATTGTTAATTAATTACTGATAAACGCGCACGTAATCCACATACATACGTTGCGGGAATACGCTGCCTGCATCCGGGCTGCCTGGCCAGCTTCCGCCTACGGCAACATTCAGTAACAGGAAGAAAGGCTGATCAAATACCCAGGTACCGTAGTTTTGCACTTGCGCACGCGTTACCGAATAAAACTGAACATTATCGCGGAACCAGCGAATGCCATTGGTATCCCACTCCACCGCATACACGTGGTAATTCACATTCACATATTCACCCAGGTTGTGTGTGCCCATGATGGGTGTATTGCCCGAATAGCCAGGGCCATGCAATGCACCATGGGTAGTGGTAGGCTCAAAGCCTACGTGTTCCATAATGTCGATCTCACCTGATTGCGGCCAACCCACTGAACCCAGGTTGCTGCCCAGCATCCAGAACGCCGGCCAAATACCTTGGGTTTGAGGCAATTTCAAACGCGCTTCAATGCGACCATATTTAAAGGTTTTTTTATCGCGCGATACCATACGCGTTGAGGTGTAAGTACAGGTACCGTACCAGCAGCCGTAATTGGATGGATTATTTTTGCGCGCTTCAATCACCAATACATTACCGCCGGCTTGCGCATCATTTTGGATAAAGGCATTTTGGCCGTTGGTGTAATACTGCAGTTCATTATTGCCCCAACCACCACCACCGGTTTCAAAGGTCCAGTTAGCGGTATTGATGCTATTGAATTCATCAGACCAAACCAGAGTGCGGCCCGGATTAGTGGTGTTAGGAATAATTTCAATCCAGTTAAAATTCCAATCCGATGTTTGTGCAAATACACCCAGGTTGTAAGTACCTGCATTTAAATTTACGGTGCGCGATACCGTAGTCCAGTTTTGCCAGCCACCGGTGGCGGGAATTACAAAATTGCCGAGTTGAATTGAGCCCGCATTTAAATCCACTGATGCCGTTGCACCATTGGGCGATGCCACACGCATGCGCACTGTGTAGCTGCCAGTGGTGGGAATAGTTAAACCATTAAATGCCAGCCATTCGCCCTGCACTATCCAACCCACGTTGTAACCGCCACCGCTGTCGGTGGTTGCTTCAATATCCACTGCATCGCCGCGAAAAACACCGCCGCTATTGCCGGGAGTTGTATCGGAAAACGCGTTGTAATTTTCTGCCTGGTAAACCACCGCATGGGCAACAGAGGCAATGCCTGCACACGCAAATAGTGCGGCGTGCAGTAACTGCCGCGTTACAGATTTTTTATTATTCATAACTGATTCCTTAAATAAGGTTTAAAAGTAATTGTATGAGTAGTTCATACGCCATTTAGCAGCTCTTTAGCATTGGCCATTTTTTTATTGTGTTTATTATTAATATTCCCCCTCGGTAAAAAACCTGTGCAATACAAATCGCACAGGTTTTTTAGGCTTTTTTACAAGCCCTTTTATTGTTCCATCAATAAAATTTGTTCAGCTATTTGCTCGTTAACGAGGACAATAAAATGTCACCTCGTAAACCAGGTTGGTTGCTGCCGGGCAACTCGATAAACCAACACCATCGTCGTAGGCATAGGCGTAGGTATCGCAATGTGAATGGACCATATTGCGATACTTGGTGCGATCCGCTGGCCCCGCCATACACTGCTCGGGAGAAATTGGCGGTGTTGGGCAGGTGTACATTTGCGCTTGCGGATCAGCCGGGTTGTAAACCGGTGTAGTCGATGGCCATTGGCGATAGGTAAGTTTTGCCGCTGGTGAATAACAACCTGCTTGCGCACCGGTGAGTGGATTGGTCGCCATTAAATTCACATTGGCAAGCGCCGGATAGCGACCATCGGTGCTCAAATTTTCGTTAGTCGGACAATCCGAAATACGAATCGTAGAGCAATCGATAATGCCGCCCGGTGGACCGCCAGGGCCAAACACGGGCGCCGGTTGCGGGCCGACCGGGCAATGACCTTTTACAATCACTTTCATCGGTGTGGTGTAACCATCCACAAAGCTGTTATTCCACCAATCACCACGACCTAATGGTGTTCCCGGTGCAGAAGGATTTTGCACGCACTGCGCATCGGTCACGCCGGGTATACAACCAAACGAAGCTTCGAATTTGGAATCGATGGGTGGTGCACAACCTCCTGCAGGGCAAGTAAATCCTAAATTCGCCGGGCCACCGCTCGCCCCTACCCGGCAATTATGGCCATTCGCATCGCAACCAAAACCTGGCCAGAAGCGCATGCTCGGCAAACCTTTATCGGGAATGTCGTATTCAATCGAACTGCCGAGGCTCGCCAGACGATGACGATTCGGCCCACTGAAATTGATCCCTGGTGCGGTTAACCATTGCACCCACATAGGGTCGCCGCAACCATTAATGATTTTTAAACGTTTATGTGTACCGTTGGCAGTGCCCGGTGTTCCCGGCGGAACGCTGGTAGTCGCGCGTACAATGATTGAACTGGCCGCATCATTAAAATTGTCATTCACCAGGCAATCATCATTTGCACTTTTGGTAACCGCTGTACCGCCAAAATTATCATTCTGGTAAAGCACAATTTCGTAACCGCTATTCACCTGTACCGATGAAATGTCGTCATTGCGCACTCCCAGTGCTTGCAGTTGCGTCAGCGTGTAATTCCCTGCTGCCAAACCGACCGCAGTACCGCCATAGCTGCAATGCTGGTAAACCCGCGCAACACCACCGGTAGGCGGCGGTGTGGTGGGTGCCGTTAAGGTAAATTGCACCCAGGCCGTATCCGTAGCGCCGCCCGAGTTATTACCGATGGTATAGAAATAACGCACCACCGAATTGGTAGCTGCGTTCAAAATGTATTCGTGGTTGGTACCGCTCGCCGTCATACGAATATTTTGCTGGTTCGCACCATTAATCGTGTAATGCACATCGGCCCAAGGGGCATCAGTGACATAAAACTTCACACTAGTCGCCGACAACACCGTATGACCCGAGGCAGCAACAGCCGCGTTAGTAGCAAACAGGGAAACTAATAAACACCACCACATTAGCGCCCTGGAGTTGATAATGACCGTCTTATTGTTAAGCATGGTTTTTCTCCAGATAAAGGCTCACCACAGCATGGGCTGCATGCCCACACCAGAGGGGTAAATCAGATGATTAAACCGAAAATGTGCCCAGTTTTTTTGTTATTTTTGGGTACTATCGCTGTAGCACGATGGCGAGTATAAAAAAAAGCAGTCAAAACTCAAATAATCAAACGAAACAAAAAAGCCTTATAAATCAGGTGTTTTCGGCTAACAAACTCAAACTGAAAAAACTCGAACTTCACAACCGCAGCTTCCCACTTTGAAAAAACAAATCTGAAACGCTTTTATGACTCGTTTGCGCAATAGGGTTACAGAATTTGTGAAGGCATTAACTGCCAGTGCGGATTTGGGTAACAGTTTGGTGGTTACCAATGTGTGAGGTAGAGGGAAACGACAAACTGCGAAAAATGTGAAATCGTGATTGTGCCATGTTGCAACTGGTGTAAATCGGCACAATCCACAAAGGCTATTTATTTAGATTTACGGCATAAGCCAGATAAATTGCTGCCGCGACTACCGGCAAAAGGTACCACCAATAAGCAACAGCACTTCCCCCATTGTAATACTCATATATCACTACCCCTGCACTAATCAAGCATAAAGCCGGTAGCAAATAAATGGAGAGGTTCAGTAGCGTTAAATGGACAGGCTTGAGCGCCTCATTATTATTCGCAATCCCCGCCGCTGAAAACACCACCAGCATAAACAGAAAAAAGGCCAGCATTAGCTGGGCGATGGAACCGATAATTACCCATGTGATGGACATACGAACTCCAGAATTACGTAGTATCTAAAGATCCTGCTTTGGCTTCGACGTTTTTTGAGACTTCCTTGGACGCCAGATTACCCGCCATGCAACTTTCTCGGGCCTACGCCATTTCACAAGAGCAACCAATAACGACGCGATAAAAAGCAACACCCAAAACACAAGCTCAAAAATAAAAACCAGCACCAAACCAATAGCTTCCCACACTGATAGGGCCTCAACGCCGCTCATAAAAAGGCCTAGAATGGCATCAACAATAGCAGTTATAGCCGCTACGATTGCTTCAACAATTGCAATAATAATTTCCATGTTTCGATATTCATTTCTCTTAATTTAAAAGCCATATAATTTGCAATAGCTAGCTTTGCCATTTAGCTATTTTCTAAAAGATACAACCTGGCTTTATACTCACCAAACCTGGGGCGAAAACTATCTAAATCAACCAAAAATTTCGAAAGCTTTACCACCATTACTGATTCTAGCGAGAAACCGTTGTAACTCTGATTACAAGCAAGCACATTAACCACTTGTTTCAGCGTAAGGTCATACAAATACGCGCCAAGCGCATTGAATGACTCACGAGATCGATTATCAAAATCGGTTCCAGTGTTAATAACCTCCCAACCGCAACCACAGCCAGTATGCGGGGCCAAATAATATATATGATTGGTGTTCAAGATTGACTTGAGTTTCAAGAATTCGCTATCCGATTCGGATATTAGCTCGACGCTAAAAAACTCGCCTTCAATCTCTTGAAGGTTCTGGCTAACACCAATGTAGATTTGAGAGCAGTTCATAATAGTTAAAAATTCTTTTTTTCTACTGAAATCAGAATCGCAATTGCATCTTCATTATTTAACGACACAGCAATATCCAAGGCGGTATCGCCAGTAGAATCCATCAAAATTTCCGCACCCAGTCTCAGCAACAAAGAGATTGCTTCTGATTTATTCGACTCTGCAGCACAATGCAATGGAGTATAACCAGACTCACCTAGCGCATTAATATCTGCACCTGCAGCAACGAGAATAGCAATTGCTTCACAGTCACCCCAATAAGAGACAATATGTAAAGGGGTGTCGCCATAACCATTACGATAACTGACTGAATCGATGATATGGGCTGCAAAGTCCGGCACCTGCTCTATTTCCCTGAATATGGATTCGACACTTCTCATTTTAAGAACCTGGATCGCTTAACCAAAAAAACTTATATCGGACGGAAACTGCGTAAATTCTCTTCGCAAATCATCATCCAATTCACCAACGTGATTTCTGGAATTCCAAATACGATTAAGATGAGCATAAATATGCCCCAGGTATACCTCGAACTCTTCTTCCGAAAGAGTTCCATTTGGTGTGATTAGCTTACTTAGGTTTTGCACATGTTCTGCAACCTCATCCAGCTCATACCCTAGAATGGCCCACTCTACCGGATTGTCTATTCCGTTTATCATTTACCTCACCCAGCCTAGGTTCAATATTCGAATAAATAAAATTTTCTAAAAAATTAAGGCAGCCAATGCTGCCTTAATCAAGCTGATAACGCAATTTATGGGCACCACCCGAGCTACCCACGAATTGCTTTTTCAATTTCCGCGACATCAATCTTGCGCATGGTCATCATGGCTTCGAATACGCGTTTGGCAATAACGGGATTTGGGTCAGTGACGCCTTTGGATAATACGATGGGTGTAATTTGCCAGGATATGCCCCATTTATCCTTACACCAACCACATTCACTTTCCTGGCCACCATTATTGACTATCGCATTCCAATAC
>JACCDZ011027194.1_pt1 | contig 12532 bp, 7 predicted proteins | sample 7449551 | NCBI WGS metagenome assembly JACCDZ01 (sample SAMN15323452, study PRJNA562643) | freshwater metagenome | isolation source: river surface water | place: USA:Blue River Watershed | collected 2017-08-18
CCGGTGATACGGCGGGATGTTATTGGCGTGGAGCCAGTTGTTCCCCGAACGATTTTGGTTGTCGAAATGAGCTTTCTTTGCTTCTTGCGTCTCATCCTTGTCGATCCGTTTGTCCAGGCCGGATGGCATAGACGTCCACAGATCGTTGTTGCTGACGATGCTCTTGTTGAGCACCCAAGCAACGGCCGTTGCTGGCAGGTGCTTGAAGCGTGCGTCTTTGCACAGCTCCATCACCTGGGCAGGCTTGATGCCTTCGATGGCGGTGTAGTACGCTGCCAGACCTTTGGCGAACAGACTGGCCGCCAGAGAAGCATACTTGTTGTCTTCCTGGTGCGCGAAGTTAAAGCGCACAGCTTTCATGTTCCGGCCTGGGACAGCTTGGGAGAACACCGGCACACCAAATACCGTGGACACAACGTCCTTGGATTTGGACAGCTTGACGCTGTTGTCGACGTAGAAAACACCTGCGCCTGAACTCATGATCGCAGTGATCACTTGCTCGTTAAAGCCGGCGGTCTCGATCATGTCGATAATGTCGGCGTTAAAAACAAGGTGGTTACCCACCGCCATCATGTTTGCCTTGCAGGTGATGTTGACAAACATCTGTTCGGCGCCGCTTTGAATCTGTGTCAGCGGACGACCTTGAAGCAGACCGATCGAGTAGATCGAATAAACGTCAAATGCCGTCGACGGCTCGAAGACCCGAACCGAACGGTTCAGATTTTCTTGCAGCGCAATCGCCAGTGCACCGGCGTTGGCAGTACTTTCTTCGCTGGAGTATGCTTGCCAGTGGGAACTGGTCATCAGCTCGTACAAGCTGTTAAAGATTTCTTCCCGGCTTGCACCGGTTTTCTCCAGCTCAATGCTGGTCTTGCGAAGCTCGATCAAGAGCTCCTTGTTATGTGATTTCATTGTATCACGAATGGCGAACTCGTGAGCCAGAGGTGCCGGAACAACGGTATTGAAAGAGGGCTTAGCCATGATGATTTTTTCCTAAGGAATGGGTGTGGATTACTGACCGCGGCCGTTATAGGCGGCGAGTGCTTCACGGAGACCAGCTTTGGCATCCGCGACTACGGAGGAGCCAAGCGACACTTGACCAGTCACGCCGAGGCGAACTGTGGTGACATTGGCAGTTTGGTTCGGTGCGTGGCCTGCTACATTGGCCACGGCACTGATGGTATAACCGCCGAATTCCGTTTCTGCGGAAACGGTAGTCAGCTCTTTGTTGCTTTCATACTGTGCCGGAGCAACTTCTTGCAATGCCCAGGTGGTGATTGCCGTGGCATTGGTGACGGCGGCGCGAGCCTTTTTGAGGTCGTCTGCAGTCACGCCGACAGCGTTGAGAATGATGTTCTCGGCTGCGGCCTTGTCTTTGGCGGAAAACGATGCCGTAGCGGCATCAAAGTTCAATTCAGCAGCCAATAGTGCGGCTGCGGCCTTGATTTGATTGGTGTCCATTTATTGCTACCTCTGGTTGGTTTAACTGCCTACACTACACTCTATTTTAACACGAGTATATTTTTAATTATTATATTCGTTAAATAAGAAACCTGGACTCCACTATTATTATATCTTAGTGAAATAATTTAGATTGTCTAGGCACTGGGGTTCCCCAGTGCCTAGACAAAGTATTACCAGTTTAAGAAATTTATATCACTACCTCTAAGATTCCGCGTATCATAACCCAGTAAATTAAACAAAGATACTGCACTAAGTACAACAGTTGCAGACTCAAGTCCAGCTCTTTCTTTTGCTTTAATAAGATCTCTAACACCAAACATAAGATCATCTTTTAGAATATGCTTGTCAACAATATCAACAATATCATATCCTTCTAGTGAAGGAGATTTCATTTTGTTAGCAAACTCAATACCGCCCTCATTGACTTGGTCAAATGTAATGGCTTCACGAATGATTTTGTGTCGTACACCTGCAACAACATCATCTTCCGTTAGAGAACGAATACTGAAGTATACATTCTCATTACCATTTTCATAAGACGCTTTTAATGCCGGACCATAAGGTCCACTTGGAGAAACCTTAGACATGATAGCAATAACAGGATTTCCTTTACTATCTTTGATTTGGTCTTTCACAATATCGACTTGTGTATGTGTTGCGCATACATTCTTATCATCAATATCTCTTAGTCTAGCAATAAATTGTCTCTCAGTCATACCAGGCAACAATTTAGGATGACCTAGTTCTGCTTTTACGGCTCTCTTTTGGAGTCTTCTCATAAAGTCACCAGACTTTTCAAAGACTTTAACTGACTCATCATAATCGTAAAAATGACCAGCGCTATTATACACGGCTAGCCCGCCAACAGGTTGATAATAACAGCCATTCTCATCTGGTACAATAATATTTTGTTTACCTGAATTTACAAATGCTGTCGCTACAAAGCAAACATTTCCTTTGGCCATTTTTATTGTTCCTCTATGCGGTCAAAATAGATTCAATACGCTCGACTCTATCGGAGGGATTAATCAGTGCAGAGATAACCCCTTCTGAATAATAATTGCCCCCTAATTTAGTAGTAGTATTTGTTGCACTATCTCTAACACTATTCAATGCAGTCCAAACATAATTTCGACTTTTAACTTCTTCTTTACTTTGAACAACTTGTCGATAATACACTGTTCTATCTTTATTACTTCTTGCTTGTAAAGATAATATTAATTCTGTAATTTCAATATTTTTACCGACATTAGCACCAGCATGCTTAACTGCAGTATCAAATAAATGTCCACACATATCGTAATCAAGATATAGTGGCATTTTGCCCTTGGACATAAATGTATTAAAGATAGTGTAAACTAAAGTATCCTTAACAATTAAACTAATAGAAGGACTAATTTTACTTCCTTTTGGAAAGTAAAATTCATAATGTTCCTCATGCATTTTATCTGATGTTATATTTACAAACTTAATTTCCATTGGTGTTAGTTTAATCATTGCATTAACAATAAATACAGCAGCATATGTATTGTTAACTACCATTAATACAATAAACAAAATATTGTTATCGGTACCAATGTTAGCTAATCCTTTTTCATCCCATACGGATGGGAAATAGATCTTGATATCTTCTTTAGCAACTAGAGATTTATCCTCTAGTACCTGTAAAGACTTCAAGACCATTTCCTTATCCATTTTTAAATCAGCAAGATTCATTTAAGCTCAGTTTGAGTGAGGCTCCACTCGACAATATATTCTATCGTTGCAATAGTAGATGCTTCAAAAGGAGGAAGATCAGGATTATCATTCATAATCTTATTTAGTTTACTTAAAAAGATTTCTGCATCCGTTTTATAGAAACGACTCCTGCATACCAGTTTTGTTACGACACTTGGTAGATTTTCTAATGTAAAGCCACCATAGCTATTGATTTCTTGTTTAAAAAGTTTTTCAATATTATCACATTCTTCAATGCTTGGAATATCTATCTTCTCATTATTTCTAATTTTTTGCCTGGCTTCATTCATTTGGGTATTAAAATTCTTCTCAATAGAATATCGAATATTACTCACTTGCATATTTCCTAATTGTTGTTTTTGCATTGCATAGTAACTGTTCCACTTATTAGTTAAATCTTGTGCATTGTTCATCAATAGCTGACCATACATCACTCTTTGTTTATTTAACATATTCCCTAGTAAGATTTCAGGAGTACCCCCTGCTTCTAGCCAAGCATCATATACTACTGCATGTACAGTAGTAGTATTATTACTGATATTCAAAATAAGATTCTGTTCTTCAATTGATTTTTTATTCTTTTGAATATACTGATAAACAAATTTACCAGCAAAGTCTCTAATAGCACTTAGATGACTCACAAACACTGCTCTAGTCGTCTTAAAGCAGTCTAGTGGTTCATGGGTAACTAGTTTCTCTGCAAGCAGATAAGCGATCAATGCATAGGCATGTCCTTGATCTTTATTCACCATAAGTTTCATCATGCTACCTGTTTTAGTAAAAATATCGGCCCATACCGTGGTAATATAATCATCGGGTATAGTCGATAACCAACTCTTAATACTTTCATCTAGTGTAGCAATACCAGTGTACATTAATTCATAGAGTTCAGTACTACTTGGAATTTCAGCAATTTCTTTTAATGTGACTTCTACTGTACCATGGCTAGAATACCGATAAGATAAATCTTCTAGTTTTTCATTGTAATAAGGGATCGGTAAATTCCACTCCACAATTTCCATATTGGAGACTGGTTTATTAGAAATGTTTTGTAGATCATAATCAATCTTTTCTAATAGATCCTTAATCGTGGGGTTAACAATATTTCGATAGACATGGAGTTGATTTCTAATACCTGGGATAGCCGCATCTACAGAAGCATTAATTGCGTCAGTATGTGATGATATTCTATCTCCTTTATCTCTATTAAATTCCTCCATGATTCTAAGATGTTCACCATAAAGCTCTGGTGTATTAATGTCGCCCATCTCTGGAACAAAAGTACTGGCTTGGATAAAAGCTAAAGGAGTGCCTGGTCTAGCTTTTATCATTTTGCCTTTTTTAGTAATCTCAGTAACGATATCCCGCATCATATCACAAACAGAAATATTAAGCGACATTATCTATTCTCCTATTAAGAAATAGTGACAAAATGACGATAGATAATGGATCTTACGTGACGAGCAATTGTTTCTTGACAAAGTTCTTCGTTATTAATGGTTGAGGAAATATCGTGTCCTACAATTTCATTAATAAGTAGAATATCTAGATTAACAAGGTTATGAATAGCGCAATCATTTTTACTGTATAGTTTCCAATCAATTTTTTCATCTGACATTGTCTTCTCCTAAAAAATAATATTAACTTAAAAATTCGTTAGCAATTATTTTACCTTGGAATTCTAATAGACTCGCAGCAGCACCCATTAAGAAAGGGGAGTTAACAATACGAGCATCACAGCTTCTACTAGAGAAAAGTCCGTCTATTTTTCTACCAGATTCCGTGGTAACTTCATTTAATAAAATACCACTGATAATAGATTTCATTTGATTTGCTAAAACAACTTTATCCCCGACACCAGCAGGAACTTTCTGGGTAATCGAAATTCTAATAGCAACATTATCTAGTAATAAACTTTCACCATCTATTCTAAAACCTTCGTCTACTTTACCCGTAAATACTTTTTGACCTAACTCTTCAAATTCTTTACTTAATACTCTATCGTATTTATTTGTTAATTTTCTTAAGCTATCGCACATATCTTCTTTATCGCCATTATAGAATACTTCAATCTTTTTAACGACACCTCTAACTTTAGCTTGTGGTGTTTGTGAACTAACTGCTCTAAGTGTATCAACCGATTCACTGTCAAAGACTGAAGAGTCTGCTGATACTTCATCACCAATAGCACAAAGAATGGTATCGGTATCTAAGACCTGACCAACTTCAACTAGATCTTTAACTGGCTGATTAAAATTCACGACAATCGTTTTAGGTTTTGCTATTTCAGTGGTTAATTTGTTACCAGCATCTTTAGTAATTAAACAAGCATCTTCAATTACACCTTCACCCTCTATAAGGGCAAAGGTCATCATGACGCCCATTTTACATACAATTTGATCTGGATATAAATAATCTCTAGTAAAGAATCCTGGATTATAACAAATTTCTTTACCAATAGGAACTTTATCCCCTACCTTTAATTCGGTCACGACAGTGTGCGGAATCGTTAAACCAGCAGCCGATCCAAACCTAGTTCCTAATTCATAACCTTTAACTTCACCATCATTATATTCAACTTTAATTGCTTTTTCAGTTATGGCAATAACTTTACCGGGTTTCTTTGCAGTAACTGCAAATAGACCACTACTCGATGTTCTATGTGCAATAGTGTATTCTACACCAGTACCAATATAAGGTTGTTCATACGAATCACATGCGACAGTATGTGCTGTTTGAATAGGACCAAAGTTAGCACGCTTAGCATCATCACGTGTATTAAATGGCATCATCGCGCCACAAGTCGATAAGATATTTGTTTGATTAAACTTTCTATCTTCTTTAGGTGTTACATTACCTAGCAAATCAGAATAGGCAGGATTACCAGTAGAGTAAACATTAATCCCTACGTCACCAGAGTCACTGGTATTTTCAGAAATAACATAAAGATCATTAGGATCAAACTTACGAGTTTCTTTTACCATGGTTTGTGAAGAACGACCACCATGACCATTATAGGTAATAGCTTCTTCTTCTTTAATTTCTTGTAGTGGGTTAATCTCAGATGCAATTGATACTGCTGGGTCTGTGGTAATATGTCCCCATATTGCAAATTGATTTAATTCTACTTTTGTTTTAATTTTACCATCGTTAATTGAAGCAGCTTCTACTGCTCTAATAATTTCACCATAGACTGAATTGTTAAATCTTTGATATCCTTTATAAACAGCAAAGTTACCATCATATTCACGGGTATGTTTATCATCTAACAATAAACGAGAAGATTCTATCAATAGACCATCAAATGTTCTTGGTTGTTTATGATCTTCTAACCACTCCATTGAAAGGGGGTCAATAAAGAAATCTCTCAAAGAGTTTAATTTTTTAACCAGTTTACTAGCAATACCATATTTAGAAAAGATATTAAAGTATACATTGGGTTTATTAAATTCATCAATATTGTATTTTGCTACTTCATTTTTAACATCTAAAAAACCACTCATGATCATTGTGCATAACTTATCGTCTTTTTGTAAAACAATTGTAGTATCATTAAATCGAATATCATATTCATAGTTAGGATCAATTGTTAAGCCTCTAGTATTATTCGGAATCAGTCTAGGTTCTTTAGTTGATAGAAGTTTAATAAGAGGAAACAATCCTTTATAGTAACCTAAGATAAACGCAATTGGGATACTTCTCCCAAGTACTTTAATCGCACTATAATCTAAAGGATGCCTTTTATCAGGAATCCCTAAGAATGTGATGATAGTACCAATAATGGCATAGTCATTAGAAGATTTAGCATTAGCAGAACAAGTATAGAAAATGTTATTACTATCGACTAAAAGTAACTGATTACTTTTATTTTTACCAAGTAAAAAGAAACCATTTCCATCTGCATAGGAATGGAATCTTAATTCATTTTCTTTATAAATATCTTTCATTTTTTTAATATCAAAATTTAAGGTATAGTTATTTAAATTCATACTAGCAAACGTCATTGCTAATGAAGAAACAATTCTAGGATAATCACTATTCATATCGAAACAATTATAAGGTTTAATTTGTGTAACTCTATCATCTTTGATATCTAGCGCCATACCCATTAATAGATTAGAAACCCAGTAAGTATAATCACTGGTTTTCTTAATACTTCTACTCGCAAATAATTTCCCATATGCTGTTGTTAATGCAACTTGATCTGGGAAGATCTTTCTAATAACAGTATCGCCTTTTTGCTTTCTAAGTTTATAATTAATTCCCCCTATTTTGAATACCCCATTTTCATCAGGGACAGGAATAGGGAATTTTAATGTACTTGGATTCCCACCAATAGGATGGATTTTAATTGTGTGTATTTTACTGCTACCAAGAATACTATCAACTTGTGTAACAGTATAATCATTAACAATAATGCCACCACGCTGTAAACCTAAAATAGTGTGGGCAATATGTTTATCCAGGACTTGTGTAACATAATCTTTTGTTTGTCTTGTTAAAATACTTTCATCTAATTCTGTATCAATTGTTTTAGCAATTGTTGTAGGGATCTTGCCTTTACCTGCATTACTTAATATCTCTTTTGGTACTTGGATATATTTATCTAATGTCGTTTTACCATCAGGGCTTATAATCTTTTTATAGTTTTCACTTTGCTCTTGTGCTCTCAATAATTCTTTTGCAGTAATAGCACCTGTTTCAGCTAATTCATTTGCTCGACTGATAATACTTTCTGATAATGTTTTAGGTGTTTCAGTTTTAATAATATCTTCCGTTGATGTAATAGCTTTAACTTTAGTGGTTAAATCAGTATCTTGTACGAATCGTTTTCTTTCAGTGACTCGTTCATTAATTTTGTCAATACCGTTAATTGTTTCTTCTAGCTCTTTTAGAAAACTATCATCAACAACTTCATCTTTCTTAGTTTCAGTTTCTTTAAGTTTATCTTTTTCTATCAATACTTTTTTATTTTCTTGATACGTTTTTTCTAATGCAGTATCTTCAATCTTAACTTGATTAACACCATTACTAGTAGTAACAGTATTATCATCCTCGATTTGTTTTGTTTCATTGGCTAGTGTGGTGATGTTATTTAAATTCACGAGTAAAGCTAAGAAAGATATTTGTAGTGATTTCGGTCGAATACCTGTTTTCTTTAAACTAGGATCGGCTTTAATTTCATCTACAGTATGTTGCCTCCAACCAAAGATTGTGCCAAGATTTAAAGTAACCCATTTATTCCCTGACATGAGAATAAAATTAATTCTTGATAGCCCACCATTACTAATATCGGTTTTAAAGCTATACAAGCGGCTTGTGTGAGGATTATCTCCTAATAGCTTCCATAGCTCTAGAATGTATAGTTCTTCGTCTGTATCAAAGATTTTAGCCATATTGACATTAACTTCGATATGGTCAAAATTATCAAGCATTTGTTTGGTAGGAAGAATGTCAGGTATTCTAAATGCTATGAATTGCTGTGAGTTATGCATATTCGCGTATTTAACGATCCAATGAATAACTGTATTCTGGATATTTAATCTTCTGTTATATTCAGTATAAGTATTTTTAGTATATCGAAATAGTTTATTTAGTAATGCATAATTGACGATATATGGAATTGCGGGTCTCATTGCATATTTTTCTGGGTTAATTACCAATTTATATTTTCTGGCTTTTCTGTGGAATGCCTTAACTAAATTATTTTCTGTTTCTGTTGTTTTCATTGGAGAACCGTTAAAGGTTACTAATTGTGAAACATGACTGATTGGTAAAATTTCTCGAGTATAATTAAAAAATATTTCATTAGTATCTGGTCCACTAATAACATCAGTATCAGGGATAAAATGGAAGATTGTATTTTTAGGAAGAATAAAATTACTTAAGTCATCAATTGGTGGAGTCACCAATTGATTTACCATTCTAATACCGTGGTTTCGGTAATACTGGGGGTAATCAAGAAGTTGCATAATGTCCCTCGGATATATCAGCGGTCATAGCGGATAATATATAGTTAACAGTATCGATCCCGATACTATCAATAAATTTACCATCTGTCCCAATATAGGCTCTAGTGTCACCTAGATAAGCATCAATTTCTTCAATTGATTCGTCAGTGAGTAATGATGTTGCACTACTTGTATCACCATCATAATCTGCTCCTAAGTTTCTAAGTTTAATCACAGAAGGAATCAGACTATTGATAAATGGTTCATTGTATCTAGGGAACTGATGAGCCCTCGGAGTATTTTTATCAATCTCCCAATTTTCATTTAATTCATTTCTAGATTCCGCTACAGTAGTGGTACGAGTAAACATAATGGAAGGATAAATACTACCAATGCCCGCAATAGGATATCGGGTTACAATAGTAGGGTATTTGTATAATACTTTATAACAAGAAGCATATAAAAATTCACTATATGTAATAGGTGTAATTGTACCTTTAGCTTTTAGATCTTCTGGTACATCGTCAATGTCATGAATAACTTTAAAGGTATTATCATTTCCTTTATAAATCAACGCTAAATAACATTCACCTAATTCTAGGTACTTATGTCTAATTGCTTCTTCGCTGTAATTAGTAATGAGTTTTTCTAATCCCTCATCAGTATTATATTTATCAAAGACATAGGGTTTTAAATTCACATATTTCTTTTTTAATGTTTTCTTATCTACTAGCATAGACGGCGAGTTAACATCAGAAAAGATTTTAGGAAGATAGGTTGTTCTGATATGATGAATGGCAACAGGTCTAATACATTTTAATGCTTGATACAAACCGACTACAGTGTTATTACTAGTCGGTTTAAATTTACCACCAGTATAAGGACTATCTAATATACTGGCGCTAATCACATTACGAGTACTGTCAAATACTTTTCGACTTGCCCATTTACCCATAATGAATTTCTTTTTACCGTCTACCATCTTGGTAAAATAAGCATGGATATCATTAAAAGTTCTTTGGAGTGTTAGTCGCTGTGAATTAAGTAATTCAGGAAAATCTTCTGAATTAATATTTTGGACTGAGTTAGAAATAGAAATAAGTCTAGCATATAAATCATTAACATCATCTTTTTTAGTACGACCCGTTGCATCTACTTCTACATCTCTTAATCCAGCAGGATAAACAATAACATATTGTGACATTGCGACAGATTTATATTTTTCTATTAAATCGATCATATCACTTCTTTTTGTACTATCATTTTTAATATGCTTAATATTTGTCCAATACTTAAGAAAGAAATGAAACCCGGTCTGTCCATCTAATGGGTTAGACTTTTCAAAATCTTTTAGCTTATCATTCCACACTGCGTAGATTGTTCCGTTTACAATCCCTTCGTACATTTGTTTAATTTTAGTTAAACATTCATACACCTTTGGGTGAATAATCTTTAATTTAATATCAATATAACTGACTCTTCGACTTCTTACTTTATCGCCAACCTTACCAAATATGACTGTACTAAATAAACCATCTGGGTGAAAGTTACCAGCAGTATCATAAATATCTAATGCCGTAACTGGTTTAATTCCCATAATAGAATTTTCTTTAATATCGAGAATTTCGATATTAAACGGTATTTCTGGTAAATTCATAATGTTCTCCAGTGAAAGGAATATTAATGGCAAAGGAAAAAAATAAAGTAAATATTGATGATGATTTTGACTTTGGTGCAGATGATTTTAATTTTGATATTACTACCCCAGCTAAGCCAAAAAATAAACGAGAAGTGATTACTGATTTAGCAACAGAAACAATCAAAGCAACTGCGAGTAATATTACTGATCCGTCTTTTGTTATAAATGTCGCTAAAAAATCATTACCGAGTGAATATAGTGTCGGTTTTAATGCATTAGATAGCACAGTGTCCGATGTACGGGATCTATATAATTCTGCCAGTACACAGGTAAGACCACTTGTTAATCAGATGAAGAGAGTTGGTAAAAAAGTCTCTCCTCAAGTAGGTTCAGTCTTACCTAAAAAGATGGCGGATAAATTTAAAGCTTGGACTGAAACAGCAGACGGTGTTAGTAGTACGGCTCCTTCTAAAGAGCAAATGCGTGCTGCTAATATTAATCAAGAAATTGCTGATTTCATGGTTACACAAATACAACAAGATGCTACGACTCGAAATGAAGAAAAAATAGAAAAAGTCATGGAGTCTGCCGTAGAGCAGATAAGACATAAAGACACTTTGACAGTCCTAACGGACATGTCAAAGTCATTAGCAAAGGTTAATGCATACAACGATAACATGACAAATAAGTTTTACCAGAAGATGGTATCAGTTAATTACCAACAACTATATATCTTAGCAGATACATTAGAAGAAGCAAAAGTCAATAATGCTAAAACAATTATGGCATTAGGTGCTATTGCTAAGAACACTGGATTACCAGAATTTACTAAATTAGAAAATTCAGAACGATTTAAAGAGATCACTCGTAATAAATTTTTTGGCGTGGTAAATGATAATCTCTTCCAGTCTAGAGATAAATTTGTTTCTAATTTTATTACCAATGCTAAGAAAAAGATTGGTAATAAAATTTCTGAAACCGTTGGTAATATTAGGAATGTGATTAGTGAAATTGAGTCTGGCGCAGAACAATTACAATCTGGTGCAGAATTAATGGAGCAAGTTGGTGAAGATAAATCTAGTGTTTACACTATGGCTGGTGGTACATTAGCTGGTAACTTTGCTGCAGATAGAATAGGTAAAACGGCTTCTAGTTATCTTAAGAAAAAACTTAAAGATAATCCTAATGTAATCAAAAAAGGAAATGAAATAGCTTTTAAGAGTAAAAATATGAAACACATTATTAAAGAAAAATTAGAGAGCCCTGGATTAGATTGGATTCCAGGTATTGATATTATTCGAGAAAGTGCAAGTCAATCTAGTGGTATTGATACTAGAATGTCAGTTAATAAATTAGACGATATTGGTAAGCCTGCTATTATTACTGGGTTATTTACTCGTACGGTTAATACCGTTATTCCTGGGTTACTATCTAGAATTTTAAGAGAAATTAGAATTATTCGTACTGGTGATGTGAATCAAGATTTAACTGAGTTTGATTTTATTAAAGATACTTTTAATGATAGTCGGAAAATTAAAGAAAATATTAAAGCTGAATTACTTAAAAAACGAGACAGTGAAAACCTTGATGTTGAAGGTAATAAAATTATGGATGCTATTGATCCAGATAAAGATAAGTTTACACCAGAGCAAAGAAAAGAATTTTTAAACTTCATTATGGAATCTAAGATAAAAGATAAATTTATTAATAAAGAGTATCTCTCTAGTGAAGAATCTTATCG
>JACCDZ010181165.1_pt1 | contig 12531 bp, 14 predicted proteins | sample 7449551 | NCBI WGS metagenome assembly JACCDZ01 (sample SAMN15323452, study PRJNA562643) | freshwater metagenome | isolation source: river surface water | place: USA:Blue River Watershed | collected 2017-08-18
CACTAAATATCAATACGCTGTAAATGATATTGATCTCTCAGCTTTCTAATAAAAGGCGTTATTCTCCAACTATCCTCAAATGACTCTACGCCATTTGCCCAATAAAGAACAGTTTGTGTGTGCAAATCAAGCTTATTTTCAACAAGAGATAGTGTCCGATGCCAACGAAAGTCTTTCTCTAAATCATTCACTTCTTCAAAAGACTGAAAAAGCATTTCAATCAACAGAAATCGCTCAGCTTCTGTAATATCGTTTAGATCGTAAGCATTCAAAAAATCATCTATGTGAACTGCGTCAGCAACTTCATATTCCCAATCTTGCATATTATCGTGATAAGGTAAGTTCAACCGCTTTGCTAATGCTACTCTAGCATTAGTGTTAGGGAACTTAGGAATGTTTAAACTATTTTCCATCTAATATTCCCCTCAAATTCCCTTTCGCCATATGCTCGAAATTCTGTTGAAAATATTCCGTTTGATACAGCGGTTCTGTCTGATAAAAATGCACTAGAACTTGTTTTCTTTTAATCAAATAAATATCTGGATCTACCCAAGCATACTCCTGCTGAATCTGCTGCTCATACTTCGCAAAACGCTCTGGCGAAGCCGCTAGAATCGCTAAGTCAATATCCAGTAAAAACTGCAAATCTAATTCATCCGTTGCTTCATGCCTTTGGGTTGCAAGAATCCATCGGATTATCTTTTGAACGTCATCCGCTGATAAATCTTGAGCCAAATACTGCTCGAATAGCTCAGCACTTTTTAGCTCATTGTCTTTTGCCTGTGGATCATAAACCGCATCATGAAACCAGAGCGCCAATGCAACTGCATCTGCATCATTTAAATCAGGTCGAATCGATTCAAGTAAAACCAAACATTCATACAAATGTTGTAGCGTATGATAAGCCCGCTGCTTTTCACTATAGGCAGCAATCAACTTGTTAAAAATTTTCTGCGGTTCAGAAAAATGATAATGCCTATGCAGCTCAAACCATGATTTTTCCAATATAGTTAAATATTGCTGCATTACTCATCCTTATTGGATTTCCTTATTAAGCCACTTTGCTAAAGACTCTGCATCCTTACGCTCAAGAAAGAGCTGATACAAAGTGCAAGAACCAAACTCATGTTTTAGTTCTTGCTGACGTACAGGGTGATTACCAAATCGAAAGCGCCGAGTACCATCACGATCTAAAGGCAGTGCATACACGCCATAACTCCGAGGTTCTGTCAGATGCCCTTTGATTCGGACTTGATCAAGCGATATAGCATTTTTCAACAAATGTTCTTTGGTTAACATCCCATCCCGCCCAAGGCAAATCTAAGCTGCGTGCTGTTCATCTCGCTTAAAAACTAGCTCTTTATCCGATGAACTTTCAGCATCAAAGTAATACCCTTCACTATCAAATGCTTTTAATTGTTCTACTTGGCTTAATTTATTTTCAATCAAGTATCTTGCCATTAGACCACGCGCTTTTTTCGCATAGAAACTAATGACTTTATATTTCCCGTTCTTCTGATCCAAGAATACAGGCTTGATGATTTCTGCCTGAATTTTCTTTTCATTCACAGATTTATAATATTCGTCAGAGGCCAAATTTACCAATAATTTTGCATCAATTTCAGCTAAATCTTGGTTAATTTGATCTGTGATAATACTACTCCAAAATTCATATAGATTATTACCACGTGTATTTTTTAATTTAGTACCCATTTCTAAACGATACGGCATCATCAAATCCAATGGGCGTAACAAACCATAAAGACCAGACAACATGCGCAAATGCTGTTGGGCAAAATCAATATCTTGATCTTTTAAATGATAAGCATCTAGACCTGTATACACGTCACCTTTAAATGCAAATAAAGCTTGGCGTGCATTGGAAAAATTAAATTCTGCATTCCAATCACGAAAACGCTCTACATTTAAATTGGCAATTTTTTCACTCACGGTCATCAACGATGCAATTTCTGTTGCAGAAAGTTTGCGACACACATCTATCAATTGTTGTGATTGCTCTAATAAACGAGGCTGTGTATGTGTATCTGTAGGTAGAGCTGTTGTGTAATCAAGTGTTTTCGCTGGAGAAATTAAAGAAAGCATAATTAATCAAAATAAATTTATCTTGGTGAAACTATATCAGTTGATAATTTTTAATGCCAATTCGTGTTCTCGTTCAGTTTTATCGGTAAAATAGTGGATTCTTCCATTATCCATTACGTATCTTATGTCTGAGCAATTATTCATCCAAGGTCCTGTTGGTCAAATCGAAATATTTGTTGATCAGCCCCAAGGAGAAATCACAGGTTTTGCTGTCGTCTGCCATCCTCATCCTTTGCAAGGTGGTACACCACATCATAAAGTTCCTGTTTTACTGGCTCAGATTTTTAATGAAATGGGTTGTGTCGTTTATCGCCCTAGCTTCCGTGGTTTGGCTGGCAGTGAAGGTGTTCATGATCAAGGTCATGGCGAAACTGATGATATTATGGCTGTGATTGAATATGCCCGTGCAAAACATGCGGGTTTAACTTTTTATGCTGGTGGTTTTAGTTTCGGTTCTCATGTATTAGCTAAATGCCAAGCACAACTCAGTGAAGAGTTACGTCCAAAACAATTAGTGCTCTGCGGTCTACCAACAGGCTCAGTGGTGGATTTACGTCATTATAAAACCCCTGCAATTGATGGCGATATTTTATTCGTACACGGCGAGCAAGATGACATCACCCTACTCTCTGATATGATCGCGTGGGCAAAACCACAAAAGCATCCAATCACGATTCTGCCAGGTGCCAATCATTTCTTTACAGGTTATCTAAAACAGTTGCGTCAAATTATCAATCGTTTTTTAAAACTTTAGACTTAACAACAAATTACTAAGAAAAATATACGCCTTTTGAATCCAATGTCTGTTATATCAGTTTAGATGTACAGGCATTTAGGTTCTTAAATAATGAAATTAAATAAAAAACAGGAACTTTTTTTAAAGCAAACCATTGAGCATTGGCAACTACAAGGTACGATTACACCTGATGTTGCCAATGAATTAAATCAGAGTTTTTCGATTAGGCCTTTTGACTGGGAGCGGCTAGCAAAATATTCATTCTGGATCTCGATGATTTGTACAGTGATCGCAATAGCCGCTATCACACTTGATGATTATTTGATGAAGTTGATTGAAAGAATCTTTATAGATTCCAAAATTATTCCTTGTCTAGTTTTTGCTGCTGTTGCTATAGCTTTTTATGGCTTTGCCTATCGTCGACGCAAAACCAAGCCCTTACACCAATTTAGCAATGAAGCGATTATTTTTGCAGGCGTGCTGTCTACCGCAGCGTCCGTCGCCTATTTCGGTCAAGCGATTGATACAGGTAGTCGGCATTTTTCTTTATTATTCCTGCTGTCTACAATTATTTATGCCGCCCTTGCCTTCTCGTTTCCATCTAAACTGATTTGGGTGTTCTCGCTACTTTCACTCGGTTCTTGGTTTGGGACGGAAACTGGCTATATGTCAGGTTGGGGTGCCTATTATCTTGGGATGAACTTTCCTTTACGCTTTGTCTTGTTTGGTGGCGTATTGATTGGATTAAGCTTGCTGTTTCAACACTATGCGCATTTTAGAGATTTCGCCCATTCAACTTATGTCCTGGGACTACTTTATCTGTTTATTGCTTTATGGATTCTCTCGATCTTTGGCAATTATGGTGACTTGGGTAGCTGGTATAACGTTAAACAATATGAGCTGTTGCATTGGGGTATTCTCTTCGCATTTATTGCCATCATCGCGATTGTTTATGGTTTAAAACATGATGATGCTACCTCACGCGGTTTTGGTATCACCTTCTTATTTATTAATCTCTACACCAAGTATTTTGAGTTCTTTTGGAATGGCATGCACAAAGCCATTTTCTTTATCTTGCTAGCAGCTTCTTTCTGGTGGATTGGCCGACACGCCGAAAAACTTTGGAATTTAGAGTTTCTACCAGCTCAATCACAAATAAAGAAAGATCATCCCGTTGAATAATTACTGAAAATCACTCCAACTCAAGCCAAACCGAGCTAAATACTTTTTGACTCGGTCGCTGTCATTTGTGGTGTTGCGTTGCTGGCGTGAAGCAGCAAATAGCTGACGTCCAGCATCAGCCATCGACTTGGCATTTTCACAGACTTGAAGTACGCCACGTAGTTGAATCTGATCAAACTCATCGATCTCGCTCAACTGCGTTTGATCTAAATACTTGAGTAGAACATCCTTTTCCTTAAATTCACTTTGTGTGGTTTGAATCGACCACAACTGCTTTAAACGCTGAATCTCTTTTTGGACTGTTTCTGAACGGATCAGCTCACCACTGGATAATGTCGCTAACCGCGTCACACTGGCAGTTAAATCACGGAAATTGCCTTGCCATGATGCTTCTTTAGACTTGGCAAATTTCAAATACACATCGAATGCATCACGTTGAAAGCGTAATTGGCGTTGCTGATTTGCCGCGAAGCGTTGCAACTCAAATTCAATATTCGGGGCAATATCTTCAATTCGATCTTTAAGATTAGGTAAAAAGAAAGTCCATGTATTCAATCGCGCCCATAAATCCTCTCGGAAACGACCTGCCTGCACTTCAGTTCTTAGATCTCGATTTGTCCCTGCAATCAGCTGAAAATCTGCCTGAATCTCTTTGTCACTTCCGACAGGAAAAAAGGATTTATCCTCAAGTGCCTTAAGCAGCATCGCTTGTTCATCTAGTCCAAGCTCTCCAATTTCATCCAGAAATAAAATGCCTTGATCAGCACTTTTTAATAAGCCTGTTCTTGAAGCCGCTGCCCCTGTAAATGCACCCTTGATATGACCAAACAAACTCGACATGGCACTATCACCACGGAGCGTCGCACAGTTCACATCAATAAAACGCCCACTTAGATGAAACTTGTCTTTCTTTAATTGAAAGATTTGTTTGGCTAAATGCGATTTACCTACACCTGTTGCACCCATAATCAAGATCGGCGCACTGGAACGCGTTGCCACCAACTCAACTTCAGTGATCAGTTGATTAAATTCGGGGTTATAAGTTGAAATATTGGCTTTCAGCTGTTGCCAGTTTTGTTGCTGCTCGTCTTCAAAACGCTGCTTGAGAACATCATAACGGGATAAATCCAGATCAATGATGCGATATTCACCTTCTGGTGTTTTCTGTTGATTTGGCGCACTTTGAATCAGCTTGGCAGGCAAATAATTAGCATCGACTAGAAGATACCAGCAAATTTGACCAACGTGTGTACCTGTAGTGATATGCAAAAGATAGTTATTTTTTTCAGTATCAAATGGGTACGTTTTTACAAAGTCATACAGTGCACCATAGACTTCAGCAAAATCCCAAGGGTCACGGATACTAATTTTATATCCTGAAACTATGGTTTGAGGAGAGACTTCGGCTGCATCTTCTCGAATAAAATCGACCAAATTACGATGTTGTCGATCATGCAATAAAACTAGCTCATCCACGATGAAATCTTCATGCATGAGTAGACTCAGTGTTGGACGCCAACGCTGCCAACGTTCAGGACGTTTCCCTTGATCTAAGGTAGAACCCACAAAGCCAATAACGACAGTTTTTTTTGCATTCGCCATGATTTCTATAATATTTTATAAATACCTATAATATACAATACGCATTTCAGTGAAAAATTCCAACAATATGCTTCATTTTACTTTTTTAGGCACATCTTCAGGTGTGCCCACACTCACACGCAACGTTTCTGCTTTGGCAGTTCGTAACAGTAAGAATAAAGACTGGATTCTGGTTGATGCAGGTGAAGGTACACAGCATCGGATTCAACAGGCCAAACTTTCATTACAAAACTTAATCGCGATCTGCATTAGCCATGTTCACGGCGATCACTGTTATGGCCTAGTTGGCTTACTCGCAAGTGCAGGTATGAATGCCCGTACTGCACCTTTAACCATTATTGCACCCAAAGAAATTCAACAGTGGATTGAAGTCACCGCGCAACTGACTGACCTGCATTTACCCTATCCACTCAACTTTATTGATGTCAATGAAGCGACTCAAATACAACAACTGACGGATGAACTTTCCATACAAGCTCATCCATTAAGTCATCGCGTACCGAGCTTTGCATTTAGTATTATTGCGCAATATACCCAAAAGAAATTAGATACACAGGCTTTAATTCAGCTTGGTGTACCAAAAGGCAAGGCTTGGGGTGATTTGCAACAAGGTCAGGATATTCAATTTAATGAGCAAATTTTAACAGCGACTGATTTTATTCAAATACAAATGCAGCGCGTACATGCTATTGTTGGCGGCGATAATGATCAACCTGAATTATTAGCTGATGCTTGTGAAGACGCTCAACTACTCATTCATGAATCAACATATACCCAAGCAATTTTGGATAAAGTAGGTCAAGGGCCAATGCATAGTTCCGCCCAAATGGTGGCTGAATTTGCACAACAGCAGAATTTAAGCAATCTCATCCTTACTCATTTTAGCCCTCGTCATCAGGATACTCTTGGACAACAAGCGATTACTGAGGAAGTTCGTGAATTTTATCAAGGCAATTTCTATTTAGCCCATGATTTTGATCAATTTAGCTTAAATGAAACAGGTCAACTTTCAAAAATCGTTGCATCATCATAATTTTTTCTTCTATGTGATCTATCAATGAAAAACACATATAGATCACATATCTTTTTTAATACTTTCATATCTATTTAGATATATTTTACATATAGAAATTCTATTCACTTTCTCTCGTAAAAAATATTTATTATTTTATTTATGAAAATTATCAATAACTTAAAATTCATTAAAATAAAAACAAGAAGATTGGCACACTCTCTGCAATAACACATCCAAGAAACAACAACTTAAAATTTATGGAGGATGCGTCATGGCAAACCAGACAATTTTTGCCTCTCAGGCAACCAAAAACAAATTAATCAGCAATGAAGCTGGCGGGCGGGCTTTTCAATTAGATGATCGTCAAGCTTTGGCGCAACTTGCAGCTACAGGTACGCTGAATCATACTTTTTACCAAAATGCGCAAGCACAGCTTGAACAAGTTTTAGCATTTACCCAAAATGTAGAGCCAACTTTTATTGCTAAAACAGCAGTCTACACACGTAAAAACAATCATATGAAAGATATGCCTGTTTTACTATTGGCAATTTTATCACAACGTGATCAGGCTTTATTCAAAGCAGTGTTTCCCTCAATAATTGATAATGGAAAACAGCTACGTAACTTTGTACAGATCATGCGTTCAGGTGCGATACAACGCAAATCTTTAGGTAGCTTACCAAAGAAAATGATCAATCAATGGTTAATTAATGCCAGCGACAATCAGTTGCTTTCTGCCAACATTGGTAATCAACCCTCTTTGGCAGATGTGTTAAAAATGACCCATCCAAAGCCTAAAGATGCAAACCAAGATGCTTTCTTTGCCTATATCTTGGGTAAAAAATATGAGCTTGAGCAACTGCCACTCAAAGTGCAAGTATTGGAAAAGTTCCGTCAAGGCTTAACACAGGATGTACCTGATTTACCAATGCAATTGCTGACCAATTTATCGCTTTCAGCACAGCAATGGGCTGAGATTGCTAAAAATGGCGGTTGGCAAATGCTCAGAATGAACTTGAATACTTTTGCTCGGCATGGCGTATTTCAAATCGAAGGTATGGATAATGTCATTGCAAATAAATTACAAGATCAGGATATAATTCGCAAAAGCCGAGTTTTGCCCTATCAATTAATGACAACTTGGTCGGCATTGGATGTTGCTGTTCCTCAAGTTGTACGGCAAGTTTTGGAACAGATGATGCAAGCCGCTTTGCAAAATGTGCCTCGTTTAACAGGTCGTGTGGTGGTTGCGATTGATGTCTCAGGTTCAATGGCAAGTCCCGTAACAGGCTATCGTAAAGGCGCAACATCAACTTTACGTTGTGTCGATGTGGCATCGTTATTTGCCTGTGCGTTAAAGCAAGTAAATCCTGACATTGAAATTATGCCGTTTGATACACAACTTCATTCATTGAATATTGCGGAAAATGAATCTGATCAAGCAAGCTTATTTGGTCGATTAAAACAGGTTTTCTCTGGCAGCAAAACACACTCTATTTTTGAGGTTGCCAAACAATTTGCTGCACTTGGTGGTGGCGGAACAGATTGCAGCATTCCATTAAAGCAACTTAATCGAGATCAGACAGCTGTCGATTTAATGATTTATTTTTCAGACAATGAATCTTGGGCTGATCAGTTACGCCCACGACATAAAACAGGTATGCTATATGAATGGGATATTTTAAAACAACGCTGCCCAGAAGCTAAATTGGTTTGTGTTGACTTGCAACCATATACACATACGCAAGTCCCTGAACGACCTGATACCATTAATATCGGTGGTTTTAGCGATGAAGTCTTTCGTTTAATAGATCTGTTTGCACAAGGTAAAATGCACAGCGATCACTGGGTTAATGAAATTGAAAAAATCGAATTACCGACTTGATTCGTCAGGTCAGTAAAGTATGGCAAATGCTTTAGGAACTACATCTTTTAAATCTCATGTTTCTAATTTCACTTTGTTGTCATACAATAAAACTGCACAAATGCAGATGTAACTACATCACTATCCTTCCACGATAGCTCAGCGTAAACTGGCTCGATGTTTCATCATTCTTGTTGTGCAGATTTATGATTATCACAAATGCGGATTGGATTACATTACATAGGGCTAATACCCTAGTTCAAAAAATCTAATCACTGACTTGTTGTGATAGTCATAGCCAGTAAAATGCCAATAGGACTACATTTGTTGAGGGTTCAAGTCCCTTCAAATTGATGCAAATCAGTTTGTAGCTCAATTGGATAGAGCCATGTATAAAAGGTCTTATCATTTTTGTTTACTGGTCACAGACCAAATGCTGTTAGGACTACATAAAAGGCTTCAGCGTCAGTAATGACTTGATGGTTCGACTCCATCTTGATTGACTTCAATCAATGGCGGAAAGGAAAACGCACTGAAATGATTGTCTTAATACTCTTTGTTGGTCTGTTTTTTGTAGTACGGCATAAAATGCATTAAGGACTACATTCCTACCATCAATGTGAGTAGCCACTCTCACCTGTATGCAAGTACAGTCGTCTAATTAAGGCAATGGTCCCAAGTCTTTATTTTTTTGTTTATGTCGCATCATCACAAATGCCAATGGGACTACATGGTGAATGCGTAAGCATAGGGTTCAAATCCCTATTCCTTTTTAGGAAAAGTCTCATTATTTTTGTTGTGATGATTACTTTTAATCTCAATCAAATGCAATAAGCACTACATCGCAATTGGAGCGTCGCTGTATCTATTTATAGATTAGACAACGACATACATGTGTTTATCCAACTTGTTGATTGAGATTAATTTATTATTTATGGAATAATATCTGGAGATGAAGAGTCAAATATTCCTCGCAATAACCGAAATGGTAAAGTAACGATCCAATAAACAACTTCAACCGTAATATCGATCACATCCAGCCAGTCTAACGTATCATTTTTACGATCATGGTTTTCTCGTTTTGGTTTTACCCAATAAGCAAGCAGAAAACAGACCAAACTTACTGCTAGAAATACAAAGTTAAAACCATCTACTAAAAAACGTATAAGGCATAACACCCCAGTAATAAATAAAAGAATCGTGAGTAAATAACGAAGAATATCCATGAGGCTTGGCAATTTATTTGTCTTTTGTTATGTTTATAACATGCCTTTATACAAAGACATATCCTCACCCTTAATAAAAGACAGGTGTCAGTCTTTAAAACGCAAAATATGTCCATTACAGTCTATCTTCAAGACGATCAAGACATTGATCAAGCCTTACACTTGCTCAATCAAAAACATTACTATCTAGAAGCCACTCGTTGGTATAAAAAAAGATATGGCTATTTTGAAAAGCCCTCAGTATTAAAGCGCAAACGAAAGAAAATGAAGCTTAATCTTAGTCAAAGAAATCGAGCACTATATTATTGCTACCATGAGCATCCTCAGCACACTTTATGGTTAAAAATTAAAAGAGAACAACAATTTTCTCGTACAGGTAAAAATGCGATGGGTTATTAAATATAATTTAGGATATAAAAATATATATTTTTATATCCCACCTCTTATAAAATTCCATTTCAAAAATATTAAAATTAAATTATATAAATATCAATACTTTAAAATTAATTTCATCTGTTACAAACAAGTTGGCACACTCACTGCAATAGTATATATACACAACATCATTGGGATCTTGTGTATATCACCTGTCTGCAACCACTTGGCAGGCAGGCTTTGAAAGGAAAGGAAAATGTCAGTCATTGAAGAAATTAAGCAACAAGTTCAAATTGAACAAGAACAACAAAAACGTGCTTACCAAGTACTGCAAAATGAAAAAAGTATGCCTGTGAAAATGTGGACAAATGGCGTAATTGTTGATGACAACTCAAAACAACAACTATTACAAACAGCGCAAATGCCATTTATTTATAAATGGATGGCAGTGATGCCAGACGTACACTTTGGCTTAGGTGCAACCATTGGAAGCGTGATTCCAACCAAAGGTGCGATTATCCCTGCTGCTGTCGGTGTCGATATTGGATGTGGAATGATGGCGGCCCGTACCAGTTTAACAGCTTCAGATTTACCTGATAATTTACATGGATTAAGAACTGAGCTTGAACGTTTGATTCCACATGGTATGACTAAAACACGTGGTCGCCGTGATCAAGGTTCATGGGAAACGCCACCAGAAATGGTTGATCAAGCTTGGATGGGTTTAGTTGTAGATTTTGAGTTGATTTGTGCCAAACACCCTCGCCTAAAAAATACCAATAACCGTAAACAATTGGGAACTTTAGGAACAGGAAATCACTTTGTAGAAATCTGTTTGGATGAACACGATCACGTTTGGATTATGTTGCATTCAGGTTCTCGTGGTGTTGGTAATGCCATCGGTAATCATTTTATCGAACTGGCGCGTAAAGATATGCAAGAGCATTTTATTAACTTACCGAATAAAGACTTGGCTTATCTAGTGGAGGGTACAGAACATTTTGATGATTACTGGTTTGCGGTGGGTTGGGCACAACGTTTTGCCATGAAAAACCGTGAAATCATGATGCAAGCCGCAATCAAGGCTTTGGCGATGATTATTCCAAAACCGTTTAATGCCAAATTGGAAGCAGTGAACTGCCACCATAATTATGTGGAAAAGGAAGAACATTACGGCGAAGAAGTCATGGTAACACGTAAAGGTGCTGTAAGTGCCAAACTTGGACAATATGGAATTATCCCCGGTTCGATGGGTGCCAAGTCCTTTATTGTTCGTGGGCTTGGAAATCAGGAATCGTTCTGTTCATGTTCGCATGGTGCTGGTCGTGTGATGAGCCGTGCCGAAGCTAAACGCCGTTTTACTGTCGAAGATCAAATTGCGCAGACTGAAGGTGTGGAATGCCGTAAAGATGCTGCTGTAATTGATGAAATTCCATCGGCGTATAAACCGATTGAAGATGTGATGAAAGCACAGCAAGATTTGGTTGAGGTGGTGTATACATTAAGACAAGTGGTTTGTGTTAAGGGATAAAATGTGTAATTTTCTAGAGACTCTTAGAAATCATTTTTAACTATATTGGAGAAATAAAATGGCTTTTACTTGGACTTGTCCATATTGTAATCACGTAGCAACTATTACTAATCAAAATTTCAGTTCAAATATTCATGAATTTAATCAGAATAATAAAATTGGATATTTAAAGATAAGGACGAATATTATTGTTTGTCCTAATCATGAATGTAAAGAGTTTCAAATTAATACTTCATTACATAATGGTATTGGTGGAGAACAATTACTTAAATGGCAGCTAAAACCAAATTCTTCTGCAAAACAATTTCCAGATTATATTCCTAAAGCTGTTTTAGATGATTATCACGAAGCTTGTTTGATTCGCGATCTTAGTCCTAAAGCATCAGCAACTTTATCAAGAAGATGCTTGCAAGGCATGATACGAGATTATTGGAATGAATCTAAAAACACCTTGAATGAAGAAATAAAGGCTATTAAAGATCGAATCGACCCTATTACTTGGCAAGCAATTGATGCAGTGAGAAAAATTGGTAACATTGGCGCACATATGGAAAAAAACATCGATTTAATTATCGATGTCGATCCAAATGAAGCCCAAATGCTGATTGGTTTGATCGAAATGCTATTAAAAGAATGGTATGTAGCTAAATATGAACGCCAAAAACAATTAGAAGATTTAATTGGTTTAGATGCAATTAAATCTGAACAAAAAAATACTCCAAAATTGGTGAATGAATAATGAAACTCGCAGAAGCACTTTTACTGCGAAGCGGCTTTGTTGCACAAAGCTATTCTTACAGGCTTATATCGCAATATAATTTCCAAATGAAGAAGCCTACATCTAAAATCTATCGCACAACAAATTGGCCCTCTTATAACCAAGCATTAGTAAATAGA
>JACCDZ010665803.1_pt1 | contig 12529 bp, 13 predicted proteins | sample 7449551 | NCBI WGS metagenome assembly JACCDZ01 (sample SAMN15323452, study PRJNA562643) | freshwater metagenome | isolation source: river surface water | place: USA:Blue River Watershed | collected 2017-08-18
GACATCGAACGGATCCTCAAGGTCAACAAAGATCGCTGCATGGAGAACTTTCCCAACTACTCCGAAGCTGAGGTTCGCAAAAATATCGCCCGCGCCCGAGCTCGCGGCTATGTGGTCAGCGACGTCGTCGAACTACCGGGTGTGCGAACCATCGCCGCCCCCATCTTTGACAAAAACCGTCATCCCGTCGCCGCCATCAGCGTCGCCACGCTCAACACCCGCCTGGACAAAGACCGCAGCGAACTCGTTCTGGATTGCATCAACAAAGCGATTGAACAGATTCAACCGAATTTGTTAAATATTGAAACTGAAAATTAAAGGCTAAGGGTGAAATGCATTGCTTGGCCTAAAATCGATTATTGACAACGATTTGCTACTTGGGCTGCAAACAATGCCGATACCACTTGATTTGTCTGCCTTAAAGAATGCTGTGAGCCGACTGGATGCTGGCTTGACTCGGCATTTTTCTGAACCTCTTGACACGCAATTACGCGATGGCTTGGTGCAACGTTTTGAGTTCACCTATGAAATTAGCCACAAAATGCTGAAACGCTACCTTGAAATGAGCTCTGCTAATCCAAGTCAGTTCGACAGCATGCCTTTTGCGGACCTGATACGCACTGCCAACGAGCAAGGTCTGCTCAAGGGCGACTGGAGCGACTGGCGTACCTACCGTGAGATGCGCAGCAAGACAAGCCATACCTATGATGAAGCAATAGCCGTTCAAGTCGTAAGGGGAATCCCAGCCTTTTTAGATGAGGCTAAAGCCCTTCTTGAATCACTTCAGGAGCGTATCGCATGATCCCCAGCACTAGCTTAGCCATAACGGCAGAAGAGCTGAATTTGCTACAAAGCATTCTGAAGCGTTATGTTCCAGACTTCAAAGTCTGGGCTTTTGGATCAAGAGTGACTGGAATGCACAAACCGTTCTCTGATCTAGATTTAGCCTTAGTCGGTGATGAGCCAATTGCAATCGAAACGCGTGCTGCGCTTAACGAGGCTCTTTCAAACTCTACTTTACCTTTCAAAGTGGATATCGTCGATTGGGCATCCACTTCTGAGGCATTTAAAGAAATCATTGAAAAACAAAAACTTGTCATTCAACTTTGAAATTATCCCAACCTTAATCTGTTTCACCACAAGACCGGCTCTGAAGCCAGCTCAACACCCCTCTGGCTGTCCATTGCCCTGACGCCATCACGCCGTTGAGCAAATACCCACCTGTCGGGGCTTCCCAATCGAGCATCTCGCCGGCACAAAACACGCCTGGCAAATTTTTCAGCATTCCGTGTTCTGTCATCCCTTCAAACTGAACACCACCTGCCGTACTAATGGCCTCATCGATTGGACGACACGCAGACAACACGATAGGCAGATTTTTAATACCATACGCGAGTTTTTGTGGATCGTTGAATACCTCTGCAGATAAACGCTCGCGCAACAACGCAGCACGCACACCTTGTAAACCTAGTCGTGTGCGCAAATGAGATGACATCGATCGTGTCCCGCGCGCACGTGAGACCTCGTCAAGCACGCGTTGTGGGCTGTGGTCAGGCAACAAATCCAGCAACAACGTCGCTTTGCCGCGCGTCAAAATCAAATCTCGCAAGCTGGCGGACAAGGCGTAAATCGCGCCACCCTCGAGTCCATGCTGCGTCACCATGCATTCGCCACGCAACGGCGCAGCTTTGCTGCCTTCAATTCGGAACTGTGCGGTTTTAATGGGCTCTCCCGCACACTTTTCCAGAAAATGTGCGGACCAGTTTGTCTCAAAGCCACCATTGCTGGGTAATAAAGGACTCAGCGGCACACCTTGCTCTTTTAGCCATGGCCACCACGCGCCATCCGAACCCAGCCTGGCCCAGCTCCCGCCTCCGAGCGCGAGGATCGTGGCATCGGGGGATGTCGTGATCTCACCCTTGGGAGTATCGAAACGCAGTTGTTGCGCATCATCCCAACCCAACCAGCGATGCCGCATCAAAAACTGCACGCCCTCGACGCGCAAGCGATGCATCCAGGCTCGTAAAAGCGGTGCGGCTTTCATTTCATCAGGAAACACCCGGCCCGAAGAGCCCACAAAAGTCTCGATGCCAAGCGCATGCACCCAGTCACGCAGCGCCTGGGCATCAAACTGCTCGAGCATACGTCCCATTTCCGGCGAGCGGGCACCATAACGCGTGACAAATTTATCAGAGGGTTCGGAGTGGGTGATGTTGAGCCCACCCCGTCCTGCCATCAGGAACTTGCGGCCCACCGAAGGCTTTGCCTCAAAGACCTGCACCGTCAAACCCTTGCGGACAAGTGTTTCCGCAGCCATTAAACCTGCGGGACCTGCTCCGATGACGGCGACAACCAAGCGTTTTTCTGATGACAAGTGATTTCCTGATGGATATTTTTATGATTACTTTTTGGCCGCGGTCACGATGACTTCAACGAGCAAGTCCGGTGCGGCCAGTTTGACTTCACCGGTCGCGCGGGTGGGTAACGCGTTTTTAGGCGCCCACTCGGCCCAAACCGAGTTCATGCCCTCGAAGTCCTTGGTGATGTCTTTCAACCAGATCTGTACAGTCAACAGATGATGTTTATCTGTTCCTGCGCTTGCCAGATGACCGTCGATTTTTGCGAACACGTCGCGTGTCTGGGCCACGATGTCACCCTTGACGCTCGAGGTGATGCCTGCGACATACACGGTGTCGCCATGGATCACGACACGGCTCAAACGTTCATTGGAATCAATGCGAGTAATTGCACCCATCGTTATTCTCCTGATTGAATAAAAAATACAACTTAAAAAATAAAACTCAAAACCGCGGCAAACTTAAAACCTGCGTGCAGTGTAGCTGTAATATTTACGCAAAGATAAAACTGAGACAACGATGCGCCCACACGATCCTGCCCGAATTGCCAAACTCCTCAACCCACAATCCGTCGCCGTCATCGGCGCCTCCGATGACCCCTCGCGCATTGGTGGACGACCCATTTCCTACATGCTGGGCCAAGGCTATCCAGGCAAAATTTTTCCTGTGAACCCCAATCGGACGACAGTGCAGGGTCTGACCGCCTACCCCAGTGTCGCCGCATTGCCTGAAACACCTGATGTCGCCATCGTGATCGTGCCGGCCTCCGCGGCACTCGACTCCGTCACAGCGCTCGCCGAGCGAGGCTGTGCGGCGGCCATTTTATTCACAGCGGGTTTTGCGGAAACAGGACCTGAGGGTGCGCGTGAGCAACAAAAACTCGTCGATGCCGCGCACAAGCACGGCATGCGCCTGATTGGTCCGAACTCGCTGGGCCTGATCAATCCCTGCAATCATTTTTATGGCACGTTTGCGACAGGCTGTGAACTGGCCTTTCCCAAAGCGGGCGGTGTCGCGATCATCAGTCAGTCCGGCGCCTATGGTGCGCACTTGATGGCGGTATCGACCGCAAACGATATTGGTCTTTCGGCCGTGATCTTGACGGGTAACGAAGCCGACCTGACAGTCGGTGATATGTTGCAAATGGTGGTCGAGGATCCGGCAACCAAAGTCATCATGCTTTACTCCGAAGGCATCAAAGAGTCTGCAGGTTTGCTCGCGGGCCTGGACGCCGCCCGGCGCGCCCGCAAACCGGTCCTGATGATGAAAGTCGGTCGCAGCGCAATCGGCAGTGCAGCTGCGCAATCCCATACCGCCTCCATCGCAGGAGACGATCGTGTCACCGATGCAGTCTTGAAAGAGTTTGGCGTCGTGCGCGTACAAACGACCGAGCAAATGCTCGATATCGCACGTCTGGCGACGCGCGGCATCTATCCCGCTCACAACACGCTCGGTGTCATTACCGTCAGCGGTGGCGCTGGGGTCATCATCTCGGATGCGGCCGATGCGGTCGGTTTACCCATGCCTGAAATGCCACTGGACGCGCAAGAGCGACTACTCAAGCTGCTGCCCTTCGCCGCTCCACGTAATCCCGTCGATGTCACGGCTCAGTTTCTCAACGAGATGTCCTTGATCAGTACCTTTACCGATGCGCTGATCGCCGAAGGCAAATACACCTCCATACTCGGTTTCTTTACCTACACAGGCGGCGTCGCAAGCGTCGCACCACGCTTGCGTGAACAGCTCAAGATCACCCGCAGCAAACATCCTGATTGTATTTTTGCATTGTCGTTGATGGCCTCGCGTGAACAAATCCGGGAATATGAAAACGATGGCTTTGCCGTCTTCGAAGATCCCTCGCGCGCCGTTGTGGCGATCGAAGCGATGGGACAATTTGGTCGCGCATTTACCAAGGCGCCTGCTTTGCCCGCACCCAAGCTTGCCCCGATCTCCTTGCCCACTCACAACCCCTCCGAGGCACAGGCCAAACAACTCCTTGCGCAAGCGGGCATTGCTTCTGCTCCTGAAGAGGTGTGCACAACGATCGAAGCTGCCGTCACCGCCGCGCAAAAGATCGGTTTTCCCGTTGTCATGAAAATCGTCTCGCCCGATATTCTGCATAAATCGGAGATCGGCGGCGTACTGCTCGATATCCATCATGAAGCGGATGTGCGAGAGGGTTTCGCGCTGTTGATGCAACGTGGCAAAACCGCAGCGCCTCAAGCACGTCTGGAGGGTGTGCTAGTCGCCAAACAACTCAAAGGCGGTGTCGAATGCATCCTCGGGATTCATCAAGACCCCGTGTTCGGCCCAGTCGCGATGTTTGGACTCGGCGGGATTTTTGTGGAAATCTTGCAAGACGTTGTGCTGCACCGCTGTCCATTCGGACCCGATGTCGCCGAGGAAATGATTCGTTCGATCAAAGGTGCGCCGTTGCTACTCGGTGCGCGCGGACGCCCCGTGGCGGACATCAAAGCACTTTCTGAGATGCTCTCTCAGCTGTCGGCCTTTGCCGTGGCCGCTGGCCCGCGCCTGCAATCCATCGACCTCAATCCTGTCCTCGCAATGCCGCAAGGACAGGGCGCGTACGCCGTGGATGCCGTGATTGAGGTCACGCAGGGGTAATCATTTTGACTGGAGTGGGCGAGATGATGATGATCTCGTCCGCTTCAAATTAACTCGGGTACTTGTTCATTAACGCTTGAGCGTCCTGAGTGACTTTTGGCACGATCGCCAAAAGCTCTTTTGCTAATTGATAAACAACAGAATAAATCTCGAGCATTTTTTCTGCTGCGTACTCGTGCGCAATCATATTCCTCAGTTCGCGGATTTTAACCAGCTTGCTCGCGTCAGCCCAACCACGTTTTTCAGCTCGATCAATACGGTCTCGCACAGTTCCAATGCCAACCAGTTCGATTTCATCCACTAATCGAAAAATCCGTTGAATCAACAAGTCAGCCAATCTGGCAAAACGGCTGGTCAGAGACTCCAAACGCTCGAGCTTTTCTGGAGGCAAGTCCTTCTGACCAATAAGCTCGGTACAACGCTCGAGTGAATACTCTAGATGCTGAGCTGCCAGAGAAAGCCCAACGAGCTCTTCTTTAAGGAATTGAACATTGGCCGCACTCACAATCGAATGCCCCTTTCAAGTGCGATCTTTGCAAACGGCCTGTTGGAGTCAGGAAAAACGACTAAATCAATTTTCCGCTCACCAAGTTTTTCGTGCAGCTGCGCCAAAATCTCGAGTTTTTTCATCAACCCAATACGCTTTGATAAGACAAGCAGGTCAATGTCACCGCCCCGCGCAGTGTCATCTATTCGGGAGCCAAACAAATAGACCTCTGCATCGATGTCAGCCTGATGGATGGCATCATGGATCGCAACTTGTTCTGGTATGGCTAAGCGCATCTCAATCCTCCCACAATCAGTGCTGACAATAAAATAATCACTACCGTGCCTGATTTTACTTCGCCTTAGGCACTTTACCCGTCATCGGCGGCATCAGAAAGTCAAAGTCGACGCCTTTGTCTGCCTGGGTCACGCTTTCGAGGAATAGCCGTCGATAGCCACGTTGCGCGGTCGGGATCACGACAGGTTTCGCCGCGCGACGCTTGGCGAGCTCTTCGTCGCTGACCAGTAACGCCAGCTCGCGCTTCTCCACGCTCAGTCGGATACGGTCACCGTTTTGCACGTAGGCCAAGGGTCCGCCAATCGCCGACTCGGGTGTGACGTGCAACACGATCGTCCCGAAGGCCGTCCCGCTCATGCGACCATCAGAGATGCGAACGATGTCCTTGACGCCAGCTGTGGCGAGCTTTTTAGGGATCGGCATATATCCAGCTTCAGGCATGGTCGCCCCCTTGGGGCCGATATGCTTGAGCACCAGAATGTCGTCCGCAGTCACATCCAAATCAGGCGAGTCGATGCGGTTGGCCATATCCTCGAGGTTTTCAAACACGACCGCGCGACCTTCGTGCTCCATCAACTTGGGATGCGCGGCAGACTGCTTGATAATCGCACCGCCTGGCGCGAGGTTGCCCTGCAGCACTGCGATGCCACCCTGCGGGTAGATCGGATTTTTCGCAGTACGTACCACGTCTTGTTTGAAACCGGGACCTGCGGCCTCGATTTCCTCACCCAGCGTGCGACCTGTGACGGTCATCGCATCCAGATGCAATAAAGGCTTGAGCTCGCGAAGCAATGTCGCCATTCCGCCGGCATGATGGAAGTCCTCCATGTAGTGCTGACCCGAAGGCTTCAGGTCCAGCAGCACTGGCGTATCGCGGCCCATGCGATCAAGCGCCTTGAGGTCCATTTCAAAACCCATCCGGCCCGCGATCGCTGTCAAGTGCACGATGCCGTTGGTCGAACCACCAATTGCGAGCAACACTCGCATCGCGTTTTCAAAAGCTTTTTCCGTCAGTATCTTGTCGATCGTCAAACGCTTGCGTGCGATTTCCACGGCCAGTGCACCGCTGCGCTCAGCCACGCGGATACGGTCGGCTGTCACAGCTGGTGGGGAAGCACCACCCGGCACGGTCATGCCAAGCGCTTCTGCGATACAGGCCATCGTACTCGCGGTCCCCATTAACGAACAAGTTCCGACACTGGCGACGAGCTGGCTATTCACATCGGCGATCTCTTCAGCGTCGATTTCCTCGGCGCGGAATTTTCCCCAGTAACGACGGCAATCCGTACAAGCACCCACACGCTCGCTACGATGCGAGCCCGTCAACATCGAGCCCGTGATCAACTGCACGGCAGGTAAACCTGCGGAGGCCGCGCCCATCAATTGGGCAGGGACTGTTTTGTCACAGCCACCAATCAACACCACCGCATCCATCGGTTGAGCGCGCAACAATTCCTCTGTGTCCATCGACATCAGGTTACGCAGATACATACTGGTGGGGTTGGAAAAACTCTCGTGAATCGAGATCGTCGGAAAGTCCATTGGCAGACCGCCCGCCAGCATGATGCCGCGCTTGACGGCTTCGATCAGCTGAGGCGCATTGCCATGACAGGGGTTGTAGGCACTCCCTGTGTTGGTGATGCCAATGACCGGACGCTCCAGCGCAGAGTCGGTAAAGCCCGCACCTTTGATAAACGCCTTGCGCAAGAACAAGGAAAAACCGCGATCGCCATAATTCGCCAAACCTTTGGACATCCCTTCGCTGCTCGCGGCGGGATTCAGTGAGTGGCCTTTATTCTCTTTATTCTTGTCGTCCGACATGGTGCGCACCTGATGATGAATGAATGAATGAATGATTGATTAAGTAATTGAGTAATTGAGTATTGTGTAATGGATTTAAAGTGTACCGGGATAAATGCCGCCATCCAGCACAAGGTTTTGTCCCGTCATAAAACCAGCGCTCGCGCTACACAAAAATGCGCACGCTTGACCAAACTCGGCGGGCGTACCAAAGCGCTTGGCTGGAACCGCCGCCATACGCGCGTTCAAAATCTCATCGACCGTCTGTCCGCTGTCTTTGGCACGCGCGGCCGCCGTTTGCAAAATACGATCCGTTGCAAAAGGGCCAGGCAAAAGATTATTGATCGTCACGTTATGCGAAATAATCTGACGCGCCAGACCCGCCACAAATCCTGTCAATCCTGCGCGTGCACCGTTGGACATGCCCAGGCTCTCGATCGGCTGTTTAACCGAAGCGGAGGTGATGTTGACGATGCGACCAAACTTGCGTGCGATCATCTTGTCGACTGTCGCTTTGATCAGCTCGATCGGCGTCAGCATATTGGCATCCACCGCGGCGATCCAGTCGTCACGGCTCCAGTCACGAAAATCACCTGGTTTGGGCCCACCCGCGTTTGTCACCAGGATGTCAGGGTCCGGACAAATCGCCAGGACTTTGGCGCGCCCTTCCGGCGTCGTGATATCGGTGGCAACCGTCGTCACCTTGACACCGGTTTCAGCGCGAATAGCTGCTGCCGCTGCCTCAAGCGCTTCTTGCCCGCGGGCGAGCATCACAAGCTCGACGCCCTCACGCGCGAGTTGCTGGGCGCAGCCCAAACCCAAGCCCTTACTTGAGGCGCACACGATCGCGCGGCGTCCACGAATGCCTAAGTCCATGTTTTGTCTCCTGAGTTTTTGATTTATTTTGTTGATACAGCAGCTTAATTCAAAAGAGTTCAAAAGAGGTGTGCGAGTCTAATCATCGAGCTGATCGATCGTAAAAAAGCGGTGCAACCCGAGAGTCACACCGCCTACTTACTGCATCAACAAAGACTGAACACACTCCAACTATCGATCAGAACGGAATATCGTCATCCATGTCCGTCAGATTCGCGCCGCTCGCAGCCGGAGCCGCTGGACGCTGCGCCTGAGGCGCACGTGCCGGACGTGGCGCGCTTTCGCCACCACCGCCACCGCCCATCGAGCCACCGTCGCTACCATCGCGGCCACCCAGCATCTGCATCTGGTCGGCGATGATTTCTGTGGTGTACTGATCAACCCCTTCTTTGTTTTGCCACTTGCGTGTTTTCAGTCGACCCTCGATATACATGGGGCGACCTTTTTTCATGTACTCGCCAACGACTTCGGCCAGGCGGTTGTAAAACACCACACGGTGCCATTCGGTTTCTTCGCGACGCTCGCCGGAAGTTTTGTCTTTCCAGCTGCTGGTCGTTGCAATCGACACGTTACAAATGGCGCCGCCATCCGGGCTGTAGCGGACTTCGGGGTCGCGCCCAAGATTGCCAACCAGTATTACTTTATTGACCGATGCCATGCCGATCTCCGTTTTAAAAAATATCGTGATTCATCAATGCCCTGTGGGGCTCGTACGAGGCGCCATCATTGTCCAGTCCGCCTTTCAACGCCAGACGCAAAACTACGCATTGCAGACAGTTTACGGCACGTTTTGATAGGCATGCCAGTCCTCGGCGGCAAACCATTGACGCAAAAAGTCTAAAAATGTCCGCACGCGAACAGGCAGGTTTTTACGGCTGGGGAAAACTGCATAAATATCAACGCCTACGGGACGAAACTGCGGCAAAACACTCACGAGCCGGCCTTCCTGAATATCCTGCATCACCATATATGTAGGATGCATGGAGATTCCATGGCCTAGCAAGGCGGCATGGCGCAACGGATCGCCGTAATTCGCACGGATCGTCCCATGGACGCGAACACCTTTTGGCTCACCCATGAAGGTCCAGATGTTCGTCGGTGACTTGAGCGCATGCACCATGCACTCATGATCCGCAAGGTCCGCAATCGTCTGCGGCGTTCCGCGCCGTTTCAAATAAGCAGGTGATGCCACCAGGAGCTGAGGCACGACAGCCAGGCGCTGAGCCACCTGCGAGGTGTCTTTGAGCGAGGTCGCGATCCGCACGGACATATCCAGCCCCTCGGCGACCAGATCGGTACGCCCATCATCGAGGTAGAGCACGACTTGAATGTCGGGATGTGCAGAGGAAAAAGCGGTGATGATCGGCACAAGATGAAACGCGCCGAATGAAGGCGGCGCCCCCAATCTGAGCATGCCCTTGGGCTCTTTGACGGACTGGCGCACAGCGGCATCGATGCTCTCAACGCGGTCAAGCAGCTCGCGACCGTTCTCAAGCAGCGACAGCCCGGACTCGGTCAAGCTCACGCTTTTAGTCGTGCGCGTTAAAAGTTGGACACCCAGGGTTTGCTCGAGCCAGGCGACATGCTTGGTCACGTTTCCCTTGGCCATGCCAAGTCTCTGGGCTGCTCCTGAAAAGCTCAAGCCCTGTGCGACCTCGATAAAAACCTCGATTGCTTTGAGTTTGTCCATGATCTAGCGCAATTGTAGCCGCATTGTTTCCATTTCGAGAACACTCATTTCACAATTCAACGCTATTCTGGACGGCACTAAACCGCTAGACTTTCGCATCTTTCAGACATCAGCAGGGGAACGATCATGCAAGTCACACCAAGTGGACAAGGACTCGGCGCACGCGTTGAGGGGTTTGACGTCTCAAAACCCCTGTCCCATGAGGACTACAAGAAAATCGAGAGTTTGCTGGGTCAATATGGTGTTCTGTGTTTCTCAAAACAGAACCTGACCGGTGCTCAGCTCAAGGATTTCAGCAGCAAGTTCGGGACCCTCGAAGTCAACGTTGCCAACATGTATCAGGAGCCAGGTCACCCCGAGGTCATGATCCTGTCGAATAAAAAAGTGGACGGCAAACCCATTGGCCTCGGTGATGCGGGACAAGACTGGCACACGGATATGTCCTACAGCAAGATGATCGCCTTCACCAACGTGTTGTATGGCATCGAAATTCCACATCGCAATGGACAGCCATTGGGTAGCACGGAATTTTCAAATATGCGGGCCGCCTATCTGGCATTGCCCGAAGAACTCAAGAAAAAACTCGATGGCATGACGGTGCTGCATGATTTCAACAAGTTTTGGGAAAACATGCGCAAGCAACCCGGTTGCACCCGCCCACCATTGACAGAAGCGCAGCGCAAGGCCAAACCTCCGGTTTCGCATCCAATCTTTTTGACGCATCCGATTACGGGCGACAAAATTTTGTATGCCAACCCTGGTTATTCCATTCAGATTAATGAGTTGCCACAACAAGAGAGCGACGAGATTCTGAACTTTTTATTCGCGCACCAGTTGCAACCACATTTTCGATATCAGCATCGCTGGACGGCGGGGGACGTGCTGATGTGGGACAACATGGGCACGATCCACAACGCTGTCGCCGATTACGGCCCGGACGAGCATCGCTTTATCAAGCGTTGCCAAGTCATGGCGGATCGGTATTTTCCCTTGGCAGCGTAGCGCGGCGGGTGAGCGGACTGTTAAGCTCACCGCATTATTTTTATCACTGGAAGACAAATGAAAAAGACCCTTATCAGCGCCTGCCTGGCGCTTGCCTCAGTGCTGCCATTGACAGGTGTGGCGCAAACAGCAGCCTATCCGACTCAACCCATCAAAGTCGTGATCGGTTTTGCTGCGGGTGGTCCAACTGATGTCATTGGCCGAATACTGGCACAACACATGTCGGCTGATCTGGGCCAATCGGTGGTGGTTGAAAACCGGACAGGCGCCAACTCGCTGATCGCCACACGCGAAGTCGCCAAAGCTAAGCCTGACGGATACACCGTGTTGTTCGCCTCACTTTCGCACAACGTCAACAAGCTCTTGCTTGGCGATAAGTCCGAGTACGATCCGCTTAAAAACTTTGCGCCGATTTCACTCGTCGCGAACCTCCCACTCGTAATCGTCACTGCGTACGACTCTCCATACAAAAATCTCAAAGAGCTTCTAGATAAAGCCAAGAGCTCCCCCGACGCGATCAGCTACGGCTCAGCCGGTAATGGCGGCTCTGCTCACTTGGCCGCAGCCATGATGGGGACGGTTGCGGGAGTCAAAATGGTTCACGTTCCTTTCCGCGGCAATGCGCCTGCGCTGACCGAGGTGATGTCAGGTCGTGTGTCGTTCATGTTCTATCCAATGATTGGTATCGCAGGTCATGTTGAAAACAAGCGCATCCGTGTTCTGGCGGTGGGTTCGTCCAAGCCCATGCCTGAGTTTCCCGGTGTGCCCACAATGGATGCTTCGGGCTTTCCCGATTTTGAACAAACCGCACCCTGGGTCGGCATGCTCGCACCTGCTGGCACACCACAGCCCATCGTCGACAAGCTCAATGCTTCGATCAAAAAAGCCATGGCCAATCCCGAAGTCATCAAGCGCATGAAAGACCTGGGTGCACAGCCTGTTGGCGATTCTCCCGCTCAGTTCCGTGAATTCCTGGTCAAGGATCAGGAACGTTGGGACCGTGTGATCAAGGCCTCTGGTATCAAAGCAGAATAAATCGTGAGCCTGGACCGCACAGCAGCAAGTGCGTTTAGTGTGGAAGATCTGCGCGCGGTGGCCAAACGCCGTTTACCGCGCGCGATCTTTGAATTTTTTGACGGCGGTGCCGAAGAAGAAGTCACGCTACGCGACAACATCGAGGCCTTTCGTCGGATTCGAATTGCTCCAAAAGTACTGAACGATGTCTCCAAGGTCGACACGTCGACCGAGCTTGTTGGCGGACCCTCCGCCATGCCGTTGGCGATCGCTCCGACCGGTGCAGCAGCGTTTGGTCGCCTTGGCGCGGATATTTCGATTGCCCGCGCGGCCGCTGCCATAGGAATTCCGTATTCGCTTTCGACCTCTGCGACGGCGTGC
>JACCDZ010348721.1_pt1 | contig 12527 bp, 10 predicted proteins | sample 7449551 | NCBI WGS metagenome assembly JACCDZ01 (sample SAMN15323452, study PRJNA562643) | freshwater metagenome | isolation source: river surface water | place: USA:Blue River Watershed | collected 2017-08-18
AGCGCAGCAGTATTTCCATTTCCATCACATTCTACAGTTAAATCACTCGCTTGAGTAGAAATTACTGGATCTGTTGTATCTTGAATGGTAAATGTTCCAATTGAAGTTGAAGTGTTCCCACAAGCATCAGTCGCAGTGAAAGTTACAGTTGCAGCGCCAGTCAAACCACATAAGTCAGACAAAGCACCTGAATAATTGTTCGACCAAGTTACTCCAGAACAAACATCTGAAGCAGAAGCTCCACCATTAGAAGCTAACCAAGAAGCTAAAGCCAAAGTATTTCCACTTCCATCACATTCTACAGTTACATCACTCGCTTGAGTAGAAATTACTGGATCAGTTGTATCTTGAATGGTAAATGTTCCAATTGAAGTCGAAGTGTTCCCACAAGCATCAGTTGCTGTGAAAGTTACTGTTGCAGTACCAGTCAATCCGCATAAATCAGACAAAGCACCTGAATAATTGTTTGACCAAGTTACTCCAGAACAAACATCAGAGGCAGAAGCACCACCATTTGAAGCTAACCAAGAAGCTAGCGCAGCAGTATTTCCATTTCCATCACATTCTACAGTTAAATCACTCGCTTGAGTAGAAATTACTGGATCAGTTGTATCTTGAATGGTAAAAGTCTGTGTTACTTGTGTAGTATTATTACATGCATCTTTAATAGTAAATAATCTAGTTACTACTTTAGGACAAGTTCCTAAAATTGTATCTATATATGTTACACTTGAAATGGCAGAAACGTCAGAAATTGTTCCACCTGCTAATATAAATTGAGCTTCTGTGATGGTTGCTGTTGTTGAAGAAAAAGGAAAATAACCGTTTGTTGCTATAATAGTTGTGTTACATCCTTCTAAAGTTTGGTTTGCTGGAGCGCTAACAATTGGAGGTATTACGTCTCCGCCAGTAATAATAAATGTTCGTTGTGCTGTACATCCAACAGAATCTGTTACGGTAACCGTGTAAGTTCCATTTGCTAAACCAGTTAAATCCTGACTTGTTGCGCCATTACTCCATAAATAACTATAGTTTGGTGTTCCACCTGAAACACTTATGTCAATAGCTCCATCATTCCCTGAAGAACAAGGAGAGGAAGTTACATTTCCAGTTATAGCAATTGGGTTTATTAAATTGATTGTTTGAATACTAGTACTTACTTGTTGCGGACTACCAGAATCTGTAACTTGAAGTGTGACAGTGTATGGTCCGCTAGGGTAAGGATAGGTATGAGATGGGTTCGGAAGTGTAGAAGTAGTGCCATCACCAAAATTCCAAAGATAAGTATATGGAACATCACCACCATTTGTGTCGTCATCAAAATTAACTGTAGTTACATTACCAATTGTACATTGTGTATAATCGAATTGAACTGCCATTGGAGCAGAAACTATTAAACTTGTTGGAAGTTCACATTGAGATTTGTTGTAAGTACCACAATTGTAGCTTGTTAATTCTGGTTCACTTGGCGTACCATTTGTTTTCCAAACAACAAGTAATCTGGTTAATGATAACTCATAACCGCAAGTCCATGGAAATCCAGAAAGATATCCAGGAATATTAAGTAAACTTTGTCCAGCACCAGGAGCCACTTCACCTAAATAGCTATTGATTTGAAGAGTTTGAATTAAATTTCCATTCTGGTCTTTAACCAAAATGTCTGCAAAAATTCTAGTTTGATGGATGGGACTATTAGAATTTGATGTATAGTTCAACCATAAAAACACGTTTTGAACGTTTGGTGGTGCACAAGGAGTTGTGATAGGAACTCCGGACGAGTTAGAAATACTCAAATAAACATCATCTAAAGTATAATTGTTAGAAGTACAATTAAAATAATCTGTATAATAATTTGGTGCACTTCCACAATTTCTCAAGTCTGGTTTTTGAGGTGTAAACTGTCCGTAAAATTGATTTACCCATATGCTAATGAATAATATCAGAAAGGTAGATTTTATTTTCATAAATATGATTTGTTAAATTAACATTCTTTAAAAAAAAGAGTAATAATTAATGTCTTATATTAGAACTTGTGGCCTATAATTTAGTTTTTTTAATAAAAAATAAGGAGACGATTTCTCTTCAGTTTAGGTGTGTAAACTGTTATTTCTATCAAAAAAAATTCTATTTTGAGTTTTCTCTCGATTTCTTAAAATATTTTTGGGGTAATATTTTAAGAGTGGTAGAGATTTAGGCTAAGTTTGAGTTCAATGTTGTAACTAATCGATGGAGAATTAGTTTTTAAATTAATTTCAAGATTTGAAGTTTCAATGCATTTTTCTTTTAATTCTATCTTAATTTTTTTAAAAATAGTTAGGTTCATTTTTCCGTTTTTTACATTTATATAAAGAACAAATAAATGTTATTATTGAAGTATTATATTTCAAATTTAAAGGAATTATTTTCAATGTTAAACACAATATTGTATAAAATCGTTATATGGTATTATAAAATCTTCTAATTGCAAATAACTGTTAAATAATTAGTTAAATATATTTATATAAAGTGTTAATTTAACTTTTAATTTTAAGAGTTGTTGAATTGGTTTATTGGGTTGCTTTTTGTTTTGATGTAGAAAATTTTGCAATTTTCTAATATAATGAAGAAGATTTGCATTAATTAATTTTGTTGTTGTGATTTGATTAATTAAAGTCTTAAATTCAAAATTAGCTCAAATTAATCGTATTTTAATGCTTAAAATATATAAAATCGTTATAAAGTATCATAAAATCTGTTAAATGCAACTTGTTGGTATGTAAATAGTTAAAAATTTTAATTACTTTTAAAATTCACTAAATTATGTACTTATGAAAAATTTAATTTTAATACGACATGCTAAATCAAGTTGGGACTTTCCGTTAAGCGATATTGACCGACCGCTTTCTCAAAGAGGGATTAATGATGCGTTTTTAATTTCTACTAAAATCAATAAATTTCTTCCAAATAAGTTTGTGGTTTGGAGTAGTGTCGCAAAAAGAACACAAGAAACATGTTATATTTTTGCTCAAAATTTGTTAATTCCTATTGAAAATATTATCTTTAGAAAAGATTTGTATACTTTTGATTACAGAGAATTATATGACAAAATTAGAGCGTGTGACAACAGGTTTCAAAATATTATTTTGTTTGGTCATAATGATGCTATTACAAGTTTTGTGAATAAATATGGAAACCAACATATTGATAACGTTCCTACTGCAGGAGTTGTACAAATTGAATTTAACGAAGATAATTGGTTAAACATAAAAAAAGGAAAAGTTAAAAACATACTCTTTCCAAAATTAATTAGAAGTAAGATAAAGAATGAATCCATACATTGATAGAGAAAAAAGTTGGTTAACATTTAATGCGAGAGTGCTACAAGAAGCCGCCGACGAAAATGTACCATTATTAGATAGATTAAGATTTTTAGGGATTTTTTCCAACAATTTAGACGAATTTTTCCGCGTTAGATATGCTGCCATAAGAAGAATGAGTTTAGAACATATTGATACAAAACCCATTTTAGGCGATATAAGTGCCGAACAATTGCTAAAAGATATTACAGAAATTGTAATTGAACACCAATCCGAAAGTTTAAGAATATTAAACGACATCGAAAAAAAATTAGAAAAAGAAGGGATTTACATCATCAACGAAAAAGAAATCAATAAAGAGCAAGAAGCTTTTATAAAAGATTTCTTCCTTCAAAAAGTAAGCCCAGAATTAGTTACTATCATGCTAAATGATTTGGTTGAATTTCCTTTAATTAAGGATACATCGGGATATTTAGCTGTGAAATTAGTGATGAAAAAAAACAAAGCAGGTATCATTTCTCAATTGTTAAACGACAGAGAAATTAGGTATGCTATTGTTGAAATTCCAAAAACTATCAACAGGTTTGTTGTCTTACCAACCAACTCGGAAAAACAATATATTATTTTGCTTGATGATGTTATTCGATATAGTATTGATAGTATTTTCAATATTTTCGATTATGAAAGTATTGATGCGCACATGATTAAAATTACTCGTGATGCCCAGTTAGAATTTGATTCCGATTTAAGTAAAAGTTTTATAGAGAAAATTTCATATAGTGTTAAAGAGCGAAGAGTAGGCGAACCAGTCCGATTTGTATATGATCAAGCGATTGATGAAGATACTTTAGAATTTTTCCTAAACAGAATGAAAATTGATAGTTCGGATTCTATAATTCCTGGAGGAAGATACCATAATCGTAGAGATTATATGGATTTTCCACATCTTGGTCGCTACGATTTATTATACAAACAAAATGCTCCTTTGCCTATTCAAGGTTTGTCTTTAGATGGGAGTATGCTAGAAAGTATCAAAGAAAAAGATTACTTATTACATGCGCCTTACCAATCGTTTTCCTACGTAATCAGGTTTTTAAGAGAAGCGGCTTTAGATCCGAAAGTGCAATCGATAAAAATTACTTTGTACCGATTGTCTAAAAACTCTCAAATTGTAAGTTCGCTAATAAATGCAGCTAAAAATGGTAAAAAAGTAACGGTTCAAATTGAATTGCAAGCACGTTTTGACGAAGCAAGCAACATTTCGTACGCCGAACAAATGCAAGAAGAAGGAATTAATTTAATTTTTGGCGTCAAAGGTTTAAAAGTACATAGTAAAATTTGTGTAGTGGAACGTGTGGAAGAAGATGATGAAATTACAAGATACGGATTCATTTCTACAGGAAATTTCAGTGAATCTTCTGCAAAAATTTATACCGATGTAACTTTATTTACAAGCGATAACCGAATTTTAAAAGATATATCCAAGGTTTTTGAGTTTTTTGAAGTCAATTATCGAGTACATCGTTACAAACATTTAATCGTTTCGCCTCATTACACGCGTTCTCGTTTTGTGAAGTTAATTGACAGAGAAATTAAAAATGCCTTAGAAGGTAAACCGGCTTATATTAATTTGAAAATGAATAGTTTATCGGATTACAAAATGATCGATAAATTATATGATGCAAGTTTAGCAGGTGTGAAAGTAAGATTAATTGTAAGAGGAATTTGTTGTTTGGTGCCAGGTGTTCATAAATTAAGTCACAATATCGAAGCAATTAGTATAGTTGACAATTATTTAGAACATTCTCGCGTATTTATTTTCTGTAATAATGACGATCCAGAAGTGTTTATTTCTTCCGCCGATTTTATGACCAGAAATATTGATGCTCGAGTAGAAGTAACGTGCCCAATTTATGATAATGAAATTAGACAAGATTTAATTGATACTTTTGAAATAGGTTGGAAAGCCAATGTAAAAGCACGTTTGCATTCTGAAAAGTTTGAAAATGTATACAGAAAAAGAGGTGATGAAAAACCTTTTAGAGCGCAACAGGAAATGTATAAATACTACCAAAACAAGTTAGAAGTTATTACCGAAATTTTATAAAACTTAATGATTCAAATAAAAAAATATGCTGCAATAGATATTGGTTCGAATGCCATGCGTTTGTTAATCATGAATATTATTGAGCAAAAAGGAAAAGAAGTACAATTTAATAAAAGCGCCTTAATTCGCGTGCCAATTCGTTTAGGGCAAGATGCATTTACCGTTGGCGAAATCTCTGAAGAAAATATCGACAGAATGATTGATGCGATGAAATCTTTCAAGTTATTAATGAAAGTGTATAAGGTTGAAAAATATATGGCTTGTGCCACTTCTGCTATGCGTGAAGCGTATAATGGAAAAGAAGTTACAGAAATCATCAAGAAAAAAGCAGATATTAAAATAGACATTATTGATGGAAAAAAAGAAGCTGCAATTATTGCTTCTTCAGATTTACATCAGTTTATAAAAACCAATGAAAACTACTTATATGTAGATGTTGGTGGTGGTAGTACCGAATTTTCCTTATTTTCTAATGGAAAAATGATGGTTTCTAAATCGTTTAAAAATGGAACTGTTCGTTTGTTGAATAATATGGTAAACGAAGTGGTTTGGCAAGAAATCGAAAAATGGATTAAAACGAATACGGAAGGTTTAGAAAATATTATCATGATTGGTTCTGGAGGAAATATTAATAAAACCTTCAAGTTGTCTGGAAAAATGCAAGACAAACCATTGACATATAAATACTTAAAAACTCAATTCGACTATTTTAATTCTTTAACTTATGAACAACGTATCGCAGAATTAGGCTTAAACACTGACCGCGCCGACGTAATTATACCAGCACTTACAATTTATTTAAGTGCCATGAAATGGAGTGGTGCAAGTCGTATTTTCGTTCCAAAAATTGGATTGTCAGATGGTATTGTGAAAGCCATGTATTTTGATAGGATATAAAACTAAAAAAGGACTTTAAGCTAAAAATTAAAGTCCTTTTTTATTATTTCATGTTGTGTTTTTTAAACCCCCAAACACTTCAAATTTTCAATGAAATAAGTATCTGGAGTAGATTTGGTTTTGTAAATTTCTGAGTTTAATGTTGGTTTAATTACAAAATTAACATCACCTGTGTTGGCGGTAAGTTTAATTAAATACACTTTTTCAGATTTTAAATCTTGGAAGTTTTCTGGCGTAAAATAAAAGAAACCTGTTAGAACACGCACGTTGTTTTTGTTTTTCTCATCGTATTGTAAATCGTTACAAGTTTCAATTTCTGTTGCGTTAACTAATTTTACTTGTTTTCCGTTAGATAATTCTAAAAATATTTTCGTGTTTTTGTCAATACAAATAGGAGACAAGATGTCTTTACTTTTTTGTAAATACTGAAAATTGATACCTAAAACACCATCTACTTCAAACATTTTAAAAGTTAAAAAGGAAGTAGTGTTTCCAAAAATGCTTTCATCTATTATTTCGTCAGTTAAAACTCTCGTACTTGAGGTGTCTGTAACAACATTAGTTTCAAAATCACAAATTTTGTCTTGAGAAAAAGAAAGATTAGTAAAAAAAAATAAAGCTGTTAATTTTAAGAATGTATTCATTTTAAGTTATTGTATTTTATTGCAAATTAAAACAATTTTTTCATCATTAATGTTGGTTGTAAAAAAAGTATAGACATTTCCACCTTCTGCAATTTTGTATTTTTTTCTAATTTCTTCTACTGCTAACGGAAAATTACGAGTGGTAATATTCATTTTCTTTTTCTCAATATATTTTTTTAATTCTTCTTTTTTGAACGGAATTATGGTTTCAATCATAAAGCGTCTTCCAGGAAAGTTAATTAGTTTATTGTTTGTAAATAAATGAGAATGTGGATGTAACTTATCAATTACTAAAGCTTTACTCAAATTATCTGAACAACCTGATTTTAATAATGGCGCATTGGGTTCGTATAAAAATTGGTTAGGTAAAGCAAAAGTAGTTGGAGTATTTTGGCCTAAAACAAATGTATTTATATCGGTTTTATCTTTCTGTATATTTACTGATGTAATTGCAATTTCACCAATGTATTCTTTCTCTAAAATCCATAATAATTCTTTTACTTCATTCTCAACGGCAACAATATGGATAGCTTTAATGTGATTCAATTCGTTAATTCCTGCAGTAATATCTAAAATTGGTGCGGTTTTGATTAAAATGTTTTTACTTTTCGAAAAATATAAATCTAAAGTTGCAGGCACATTAGGTAGGCAATCTTTTAATAAAAAAACTTTACCTTTTACATCACTTCTTCGGCTCGGATCAATATAAATCCAATCAAAATTTGTTTCAGAATTTGTTAAAACTTCTGTACTATTTTGAGCTATACATTCAATATTGTCAACTTGTAATTTTTCGTAATTATGTTTTACAATTTCCGAAAGTTCTGCGTTTTTTTCACAATGAATTACTTTTTCAAACTTTTTCGAAAAACAATAACAATCCACACCAAATCCACCAGTCAAATCAATAATAGATTTTCCTGAAAGTAAGTCGGCTTTATATTTTGCAGTAATTTCTGAGGAAGTTTGTTCAATAGAAATACTAGGGGGATAATATATTTTACTAGTATTAAACCAAGTTGGTAATTTGCTTTTCGATTTATTTTTCGAAACAATTTGATTGATAATTTCTTTCCAATCAATTTCGGGAAAAGGATTTTTTGACAACGCTAACTTTGAGATATTAGCTTGTAGCGAATTGTTTATAAAATCCTGAATTTCAGTTGTGAGTATGCTTAAATTCATTACAAACTTCTGGTTAGAATATCAATAAAAGTATTATTTGGATAAAACTCTTTTAGTACAACTTTTACAGCCGTATAAAGTGGTATAGCTACAATCATTCCAACAATTCCAAGTAAGGTTCCAGAAATAATAGTCACTAAAAAAATTTCTAAAGGATGTGAATTAGTGCTTTTTGAGAAAATAATAGGTTGACTAAAATTATTATCTATTAATTGCACAATGAAATAACCAATAATTACATATAAAGTAGTTGGTAAAACTACGGCTTGAAAATCTTCATTTATATGTCCTAACATAGTTAAAAACGCTGTCATTACAAGCGCTATGATTGGTCCGATATAAGGAATGATGTTTAAAATAGCACCAAGTAAAGCTATAATAAAAGCATTTTCTACTTTAAAAATAAGCAAGACAATTAAATACAAAATAAAAACAATTAGAAGTTGTAATAATAATCCAATAGCATATTTTGCTAACATATTTTTAATTCTCAATAATGAAGCTATAATTCGCCATCTGTTGTGATCTGGTAAAACCGCACGCAAATTTGTGGTAACAAGTTTTTGATCATTTAGGATGAAAAAACAAATGAAAAATATCGAAAATAAAGCCATTCCGAAATTTCCAATTGAACCAATAATGGAATTTAAAATATCTGTAATGAAATTAAAATTAAATGATTGCGTGATTTTTTCAACATTAAAATACTTTTCATAATTAACGCCGTACGCTTGAAGCCAAATATCAACATTGGTAATAAAAATGGAGTAATTTTTCTCTAAAGAATTAATATCAAGTAAGGATAAATTTTTACTTTGACTCAATATTAAAGGAACAAAAAGTAGAATGATTCCAAAAATCACGGAAACAAAAAGGAGTAATGAACTTATAATGGCTAATGTACGGCTGAATTTAAATCGTTTTTGGAAAAAATTACAAATTGGTTCTGCTACAAAACTCAGTAAAATAGCCACAATCACATAAATAATAATTGATGAAATAGAAAATAACAAGTAACCACATGTTGCAATTCCTAAAAGAATAAATATTGTCCTCAATAAAGCGTTGGAAATGTCTTTGGATTTCATGGTAGTTATTTTTTTCAAATATAAAAAATCCCGAATAGTTTTTCAACTATTCGGGACTAATTTATAGATTATATTTTTGAATATTATCTGAAAGAAGCTCTAGAACCACCAACGTTAAAGATAGCTAACATTCTAGTTTTTTGACCAGCTGAGAACATGTACATTCCTCTGTCATCAGTATAGTCCATGTAGTTCATGTACATTTCTAATGGTGTACCAGTACAAGTACTTCTGTGTCCAACTGCAGGAACTCCATAGTTTGCAGCATTGTGAACTGGAGTATCAGAAACTAAATCTGAACCACAAGTTGCATCACCCCAAATATGACGTAAATTCATCCAGTGACCTACTTCGTGAGTTGCAGTTCTACCTAAGTTAAATGGTGCTGTTGCAGTACCAGTTGTTCCAGTGTATTTACCATCTAATACCACTCCGTCAGTTGCAGAAGCTCCTCCAGGAAACTGAGCGTAACCTAAAATTCCACCACCAATAGTACAAATCCAAATGTTTAATTTAGTTGTAGGTGAAGTAGGGTTTAAACCACCTTGAGTAGATTTTTTCATTGCGTCATTAGTTCCCCAAGAAGATTTTGTAGTAGATTTTCTAATAACTTGGTCTAAAACGAAACGAATTCCAACATTAGCTCTTACGCTGCTGTAAGGGTTGTTTGCAGTATTATAATCTGAGTTAGCTGCATTAAAATCTTTATTTAATACATCAATTTGAGATTGGATTTGAGCTAAAGAAATGTTTTCAGCTGTTGTTCTGTATAAAACATTAAAAACAACTGGAATTTCTAAAACTCCGTTAACAATTCTACCTTGAGCGATTGCTTCAGCAGCTTTTAATTCAAACTCTTCCATTCTTTTAGCTAGACTTGGATCAGCAGCAAGTTGGTCTTTTAAATGTTGATCAGAATAACAACCTCTATTCCCAACATTTTCTGCTAAATTTCCATCAGTAGTAGTGATAGAGTCTTCTTGTTTGTTACAAGAAAAAAGCATACTTACAATAGCAAGTGATAAAACAATTTTTTTCATAAAAATTTAATTAATTGGTTAATTACATTGCAATATTAAATGTAAGAATTTTAATTTCAAAGAAAAAGTGTAATTTTTGAGTATAATTCAATAAAAACACAAAAAAATAACATTTAGTATTGTTTTATTGATATTTTTTTGATATTTATTTAACGAAATAAGCTTTGGTATTTTACGAAATATTAATTTAGATTCTTATGAAAATGATAAATTCATAATTTTATATCGTTTTTTTTGAATTATTGATTGAAATTACTAAAATATGAATCCTGTTTTTTTAACAGTTGTTTGAAAAATATTTTTTCTTACAAAATGTAAATCAATAAATAGAGTATAACTTCAAAAAATAGATAAACAATTCTAAATGATAAAATTAAAATCGTAGCTAATTTAAAGGGGAATTTAGGAGTAATTTTTAAAACACAATCAAATTAATATCTCTGTGTTCTAAATTAAACCAATCGGCAATAGGTTTATTGGTTAATATTCCGTGATAGAAGTAAATTCCATTCTTTAATCCTTTGTTACAACGAATGGCGGCTTCAATTCCACCATCTTCAGCAATTTGAATTAATATTGGAGAAATAATATTACTAATAGAAATACTCGCTGTTTTAGAATAACGAGATGGAATATTTGGCACACAATAATGAATTACATTACTTTTTATAAATGTCGGATTTTCATGTGTAGTAATTTCTGAGGTTTCAAAACAACCGCCAGTATCAATACTTACATCTACAATTACAGCACCTTTTTTCATGTGGTCCACCATAGATTCTGTTACTACAATTGGTGTTCTGTTTTTTCCTCGAAGCGCTCCAATCGCCACATCACAACGACGAATGGCTTTTAAAAGTGCTTTATCGTGAATCGTAGAAGTAAAAATTCGTTGGTTCAAAGTGTTTTGTAAACGACGTAATTTTGTAATTGAATTATCAAAAACTTTTACGTTTGCACCTAAACTTAATGCGGTTCTAACAGCGTATTCTGCAACGGTTCCAGCACCTAAAATAACAACTTCTGTTGGTGGAACTCCAGTAATATTTCCAAAAAGTAAACCTTTTCCATCATTATTGTTAATCATTAACTCTGCTGCAATTAAAACCGAAGCTGTTCCTGCAATTTCACTTAATGATTTCACCGCTGGATAAGAACCATCACTATCTTTAATAAATTCAAAAGCTAATGAAGTAATTTTCTTTTTGGTAATGGCTTCAAAATATTCCTTTTTTTGTGTTTTTAATTGAATAGCTGAAATTAGAATCGCTTCCATATTCATCATTTCAATTTCTTCTAAAGTTGGTGGTTCGACTTTTAAAATAATCGGACAAGAAAATATTTTCTTTGTATCGTGAGTCACTTCAGCACCAGCATCCGAATAATCTTTGTCTGAAAAACTCGCATTTTTTCCAGCTCCACATTCTACCATTACACGATGTCCATGACTTACTAAGGAACTTACCGCATCTGGTGTTAAACAAATACGACGTTCTTGGTAAGAAATCTCTTTTGGAATCCCAATAAATAATTCACTTTTGTGTTTGGCAATTTCCAATTTTTCTTCTTGTGGAAGTAATTGTTTGGCTGAAAATGGAGAATAGGTTGACATGATTATTTCGAATTTGTAGCCAAATTAAGTAATTTTATCAAATAAGACAAGTGTAAAGACATAAAGTTCTTAAAGGTTTTTAGGAAAATCAAAAAAAAAAAAAATATGGTTATCGGTTCAATCGGCTATATCCGTGTACCTATCTAATCATTTTTTAAAAGTAATTCCCTTTTTCCATTAGGTAAACTTTTAATAACAATAGAAGCATGATCTAAAGGTAATAAATGTGGGACTTTTTCTGGCCATTCGATAAAACACCAATTTCCAGAATAGAAATATTCGTCAATTCCCATATCATAAGCTTCTAATTCATTATTAATTCGATACAAATCAAAATGATAAAGTGTTTCACCAGTTTTAGACTCATATTCGTTAACTAATGAAAAAGTTGGACTACTAGAATTTCCTGTAACGCCTAATTCTTTCACTAATTCCTTAATTAAAGTGGTTTTTCCAACGCCCATTGTCGCGTGAAACGTAATTACTTTTTTTAAATTAGGTGTGGCTAATATGTCTTTGGCTACTTTATTAATTTCTTCTAAGGTAAAAGTTGCAGTCATTTCTATAGTGAGTTGTGAGTTGTGGGTTATGAGTTGTGTGCTAACTCAAAACCCATAACCTGTTTCTATTTTGGATTTAAAACTATACAAGGAATAAT
>JACCDZ010511730.1_pt1 | contig 12524 bp, 15 predicted proteins | sample 7449551 | NCBI WGS metagenome assembly JACCDZ01 (sample SAMN15323452, study PRJNA562643) | freshwater metagenome | isolation source: river surface water | place: USA:Blue River Watershed | collected 2017-08-18
CGCTGGGTTCTATTCTCGGATCTGTAATAACCGCACCGTTCCAATTCTTGCAGGGTGTGGTGTCTTGGATTTGGGATAGGCTGATGCAGTTACCGGCGCTTCTCGGGCAGGCGATCGCCAGCGTTCCCTTGATCGGCCCTCTACTTCAGAATTTAGGCAACACCATTTTCCAAAGCGGCGCGCAAACTCCCGTGCAGCAGTTTGCGTCTGGGGGCGCGGTCGTCGGGCCTGGTTCCGGTACGGCCGACAGAATCCCCGCCCTGCTTTCAAACGGAGAGTTTGTAGTATCTGCGAAACCTGCCCAGGAAAATATGGGTCTGCTGACCGCTCTCAACGAAGGTCGTAGCGTCGAGGTAATGCCGATGCCTGCACCGACTAGAATTCCGCTGGCGCTAGCAGGTAGCGGCGAAGCGGTGCAGGCAGACAGTACACCAAAACAAATGCCTCCCGTCGAAATCAACATTAATTTGCACGGTGACATAGTATTGGCAGGAACTAATTCAGCCGCAGACGCACAAGAATTCCTCACAAAAATAGAACCTTATTTACAACAAGCTGTATGGGGAATGTTCCGAAATTGGGTTGATTTTAACCGCTAAACATCCTACAAATAGTTGACTTTATACTACAATTGTAGTATTATATTTGTATGCCCAAAACCTATACATAAACGGGCATTTAAAAATATGCAACTAACAATGAATAACGCAACAGCTTCCATTCAGTCTGCGAATGGAACTAAGTTTTTTGACGGGATTAAAGCGCTAATGACAAAAATCACTAGCACTTTCAAACCCAAAGAAAAAGAAAAACCTAAGTTCTCTAACGTGACCGTAACAGAAGCAATCGAATTCGTTGAGTGGCGTACTAAATACGACCAGAAGCGCATTACAAATCACGTTCGCGTGTCAACTGCATTAGTGCAGTTTCCAGAACTTTGTACCGCATTAGGAATTAACACACCTCCCACTTACATGAGTGAGCGTCTTAAAAGCGATCGACTTCACGGTCGATACCAGTTTCAAGACGGTGGATACAAGTTTCAATCGAGAACGAGAGAACTGTTGCTCCGGGATTATCCCGAAAGGCATACAGTGACCATCGAAACAACTGACAATTCGTTCGAGCGCAGGCTCGTTCGGTGGTTTGGGAACTTAAATCCCGAAACAAAGTTGATACTTGATGGCAAAAAAACAAAATATCAGCGATGGGCAAGAAAGAACGCCCGCATTATGGATCTCTACTTAGATAGAATTTCTGAAATGCTTAGCACAACTAAATCGCAATCGCTAAACGGATACGAACAGCAATTACTAAAAGTTCTAATAGAACAAAGCACAATTGTACGTGTCCCGACAGCTCAGATCGAGACTGTCGCACCGATCGCCCAAGAAAAAGCGATCGAGGTGGTAGCGGGAACGTTACCTACTAAAGAAGTGGCACCTACCCCGGTACAGTCACTCTCAAAAAGAATGACCATTAAAGAACTAAAAGCTTATGCCAAAGTGCGTAAAATTCACGTTCCTGGTCGAATAACCAAGCATCGTGACATATACGACCATATTAAATCGCAATTGGCACAAGCTTAAGAGAAGTAGTCCGCAACTCAAGAAACAGATGGAGTAATGAGGGTTGAAGTACAAGCGTAAAACGCGGTATGTTCAACTAGAGGGCAAACAACAAAACGGGTGATCGAATATATTAATTCGATCGCCCGTTTTGTTATATACGTGCTTAAATATATGCGATATACTAACTATGTAGTTGTTCTGGTGTCTATTGTGAAGATCGAAGAAAATATCGCGCATCGTATCTTATGGCAGCAAAAAGATGTAATAGCAAAACATATTGGACAGATTCGAGAAAGAATGTGTGAAACTCATGCTCGTGAAGATCTTTTGGTTGACAACCAGTATTCTTCCCACAACGGTGAAGCTGGTATGTACGTAAGGCTTGAGTATAGCTACAAGAGTCGTTCCTGGTCTTTGCGTTATGGCGAAGAACTCAAAACGATGTCACGTTATTGGGCAGCAGAAAATTTTTTGCATTACGATGACAGTGATGAATCAAATTGGATATGGCTCACCGAGCAATTGATTGAGGGAGTCGTTCAAGACTCTCTACAAGAAGAATACTAGCAACAAATAAACGGGCGATCGAATATATTGATTCGATCGCCCGTTTATTGTAAATATATATTAATCGTAGTAAGATAATAATGTAGTCTTTCTGAGTGCTTTATGGCTATTTTCCTTCAAGAGTTTAATGAAGCAAATGTCGTTAATTTTCTAGCTGACAAGAAGCTAGAAATTACTCAAATGCTAATCCTGGCTTGGAGAGATATGAAAAGCTCTCGTACACGACAAGAGGTTCGTCGCAATGACGGTACTTGCGGAATAGATGCTTACTTGTATCTATCCTTTGCTTGGGACTGGGGGTTGCTCATTGGAAATGAGTTTTTCAGCATTGACTACAATAGTACCGTCTCTAGTTCGATTTTTTTGGACTACGATTTTGACGAGGTAGGTATTGCGCTAGAATCATCCGAGCTTGCTAACTCTCTCATTAGCGATCTAATTGACGAGATGTATATGCAGTAATTACAGCTAAAACGGGCGATCGGTATTCTCCGATCGCCCGTTTTTTCTTTCAAATCTACAGAATCAGTGGTATATTTATTTTGTGGTCATTCAAGTACGTTTATGCTAGAAACAAAAAGCCAATTAGAAACTAACTTGCTCGCAGACAAAGAAGATATTGCTTCAGAATTGCACTCAGAATGGCTGTCGATGAAAGCAAGTTTCAGAAGGATTGAGTTAAAGACACATGACGACGACAATGCTGGTATAGATGTCAGATTGGTCGTTAAAGATGGTTGTTGGGAGTTGATGGCTGGAGATGTCCAGTACGACACTTACCACGGAGATTACTGTGCTAGTGGTTTCCTCGATTTTGACTGGGAAGAGTCCGAAGCTGAAGGGTTGTGCGTGACTCTTGCAGAAGAGTTAATCGAATCAATAGCAGAAGAAGAAGCTTGGTCTTAAACAAAATAAAGAGGGCGATCGGATATATTAATCCGATCGCCCTCTTTCTTTTGTTTGCGTCGTCGCGTTAAGTCTATTAAAATAGATCATCCATTATATAGGTACACAAAATGCCGTTCAGAAAAATGTATCAAGACTCGTCAGATTATCAAATCCTAGAGTTTGCGAACAACTGGTACGACGAACACGTTGGTAATCCAATAGATCGCGAGCGTAAGAAAAAACGCTTTCAAGAATCTTGGAAACGCGACGAGATTGAAGAGTTAATTGGCAACATCACCTTGTTAGAAATGATGGTGAAGTTGAATAATTACGAAGAACCTCCTGCAACGCGCAACGAACTGTACAAAGACTGTATTGAGTTTCTTTTAAATGACTGGGATCTCGTACTGCCGGTGGGGACTCGACATTTGTCGCTGACCAACACAGACAAAAGAGAAATATTGAGCGACGTAGCTGCTCACATATACGAATCCGATGTTTTCGAGCGCATTGCTCGATATCTCATTTCGGAACGGGATTTTGAGTTGATCGTCGCGAAAAAGTTGGGGCGTTTTGACGGGATTGATGTCTGTTACTTATCTCGACAAGTGGTAGGACAAATAAAGCTGCGAGACGGTATCCTTCACGATGCTGGGGAAGGCTACATAGGTTTCGCTCACCAGCGATTCTTTGAGTATTGTTTGGCACAGCATTTTATGTCTCAATTCTGGAGAATGGACATGAACGTAAATGACATCTGCAATCTATTCGTAAAGCATTCTGATGACGAACGCTGGCACGGTATGTTATCCCTGTTGGCGGGAGCAATAGATATCTCTTTTGTTCCGAAAATCATTGAGTCGCTACTCTCTTTGGATGGGAGCAAGCAAGAATACCGTAACGTATTTTTGGCTGCGCGGTGCATTGTAGAGCGCAAGTGGTGGAACGGAATATCAGACTCTGTTGGTGTTTTACAGGAACACTTGCACTCTATAGCTAAAAAGCCAGTATTTCGATTAAAATCGCTTGATGCGCTGAGAGCGATCGAAAGTCGCCGACTGTAGATCAGGATTAAAATAAAAGCGGGCGATCGGATTGGTTTATCCGATCGCCCTCTTTTTTATTATGATTCTCCTGGCATCCAGGGAATGCCAAATATTTGAGCTATGTAGCAAGCTCTAGCTATTTCTGGATATCCAGAATCTTGAAAAAGCTATTCTAGCTTGTGCCTACAAGGTCGATTACCGGGATGTCCGGCTATTATTAGTTTTAGTACAGCATACACTTGGTTCATTACCGCAAGTTGTTTTTTTGTGTGGCAGTGATTTGAAATTCTCAATCAAGTCTAACTCTTGATTGTTTAACACAAAAATGACATAGTGTTTTAGAGTGGGTCAATACAATACAATGTTATTGGATTGCGATTACGATTGTCGTAACACGTAAATATTAACGCTATAATTATCAACAATTGTTTATGCACTACAATTTCCCCATGCAATACACGTTTGTACACAATAGTGAAATAGTTAATTTACTGATTCGACTGGATTCGCAACTACTCGATCACCAGACTAATCGCATTAAACTGTTACCCGCATCGACTTACTCGGAACTAGACAGAACTGAGCTGCGAATTTGGTGCCACTACCGCGCTCGTTACCTACTCCCTACGATCGAACTGATTGAATGGTTGAAGAATAGGATCGACGGGCGATCGGCGATCGAGATCGGTGCAGGCAACGGAGATCTCGGCTACCATCTCGGAATTCCAGCATTCGACAACGGTTGCCAGCAGTACGAAAATGTCAAGCTCGCTTATTTGCGGATGGGCCAAGTTCCGACAAACCCTCCTCCTGACGTGATGCGGATCGACGCAATACAAGCAATTCACGATTATCGGCCGGAAGTGGCGATCGGGGCGTGGATTACAGATAAATTTGCAGAAGGCAGTGTCGAAGGAAATATTTACGGCCCAGACAGTTACCAGATCATTCAAAATGTTGAGTACATCCGCATCGGCACGGAAAAGATTCACGGCCGCAGTAAAATATTAGAATTTCATCACGAAACCGTTAAGGCTCCCGGCTTAGTGTCGAGGACAAGCGTAAACCCTCCCGATGACATTGTTCACATTTGGAAAAAATTGCAATAAAAAAGACCGACCAATTAAATCTGATTAATTGGTCGGTCTTTTTAGCCCTCTAGTTGAGCGAGCAGCGTTTTACGCTTGCTGCCCTACCCTCGTTACTCCGTTTGTTTCGCGAGTTGCGGACTTTTGTTGCGGATTACATTCCGCTGATACCTGCATGGAACCCATCTAAGAATCCTTGAAGAAAGGTTTGCACATAGGTGCTGGCGTGTGTGACAGACAGCAAGGTAACTATTGATAATGTCCAAAAATAGTAATAGCTATGGGCTTTGTCACTTGTCCAAGCTGCGAAAGCTCGGATGATTCTGTCCGCGTAGTGACAATACACTTCCAAAAAGGTTTTGTATGTCACTAGGATTGCGAACATAATGATATTAGTTGGTTGCAGTGTTACTGCACCAACCGCGAGAAATGGATAAATCATCGCTGCCTCTATAAACCACCGTCGTGCTTCAAACGAGGCGACAAATGCGAGCAAGCTCTGTATGACTACTAGCCACATCGGAAATCCGCTGTAATAAGCAGCAACTCCCGTGATTGAAACTGAGACAACTTTGTTCAAGATGCTGTGTTTCGCACCTTTCGGCACTAACACTACTCGGTCAAACAAGCCCATGCCTTTTTGAATGGCAGACTTTGTATTGGTGAACCAGTTAGTTGTTGTGGTGAAGTTCATATTGTTTATTGAACACCCTGGTTGTTTATTTAATTTTTGGGTGTTTTTCTCCTTACATATAATATACCAGTATTTATACTTAAAGTCAAGCAAAGTATACTTATATCTGAGAAAAGTTGTGTGTATGTATAAAAATAAAGGGCGTTACAGATTAAGTAACGCCCTTTATTTTTAGTTTTGTGCTTCAAACCAGCACTTCATGATGTGGATAAATACAGGTTGCAGTTTTTTGTATTCTCGTTGCGCTGAATGTAAAGCTTGCATAGTAGCAAAATCCAATTCAGCGCCTTCCTGGTCTTTTAACACCCAGCGACACTTTTCAATCGCCCGCTCGACTTTATACACAACGCGAATCCATTCTGGACGGTCTACGCTTGCAATAAATACGCGAAATAAGTCCTGCAACGAATCAATTGTTATTTGAGCGTATTCGCTGAAATACCATTTAGCAAAACTTTCGCTACCGAACATATAGTCGATAGTGTCTAACGCGATAGCGTACTTGTGCATTTGTGATAAATTGCTGTACAGTTCAAATAACGTACAAAGGTGGCTCGCGTTTTTGCGGGCAATCCCCATTTTTTGATAAGCGACCATCTTGCACTTGATATATTTCTGAAGTGTCATACGATCGATAAATAAACTACATGATCAATATACCAGTTCAACTCCAATATATCAAGCAATATATCCGATCGTTTATCTCAATACAGTTCCCGTTTGTAGTGCTAACGCTAAAACGAATCTCCTTATTTCGTTGGGGAGTCCGCGTCTGGCATAGAACGCAAAATCTTTCTCGCGAAAAATCCTCGTAGCAATTCGATACATCGAGTCGTCTGCGTATTTACAGATCGACTCTGCTTGCTGTTTACAGTATTCGAGAGTTGGTGGGTTCATCTTTATTATTTCTTGTTTTGCCCACTGCATTTCGTAGTTGCTGAGATTGAGCATCCTGTATTTGGACAGCAATATTAGTAGACTGGGATTTTCTTCAATCAATATCCATTCGGAATTAATTTTTTGACACTGTTCGAGATTGAGGGCGATCGGAAAATCTTCTCGCTGGTGCTTGAGAAGTCTGAATGTTCGATCGCCATTGTTACTGCGCGGCAAGAATTTCATAGAGATGTGCGTTATTGTTTTGTCCAAGTATAGCGCAAATGGTATATTTACAACATACCCTCTATAGGCAGTAACATGAATTCACAAATAGTTCTTTACAATGATCGAATTAAAATCGATCGCCTTGCACCGAACAGAACACCGATCCACTTCAAAAGAAAAACTGTTAAATATATCAACGGCTTTTCAGACGGTGGAATTATTCGGTACGGACGGCGGGATGAATACGGAACGATAAAAATAGGATCAAAAAAAGTAACCGTCACTTGGGACGACGGAACCAAAAGAACGTATTCTGATTTTTACGACGAAGAAACGCAGACGCATTATTCCGCGCTGGAGATTGCCCAGGAGTGGGGGCTGATTAGACCAGTTCCTTGGTTTATAGCAGGGCAAACGGTTGTAATAATTCCGCGACCCGACGGCTCGATCGACCGCTACTGCGAGTACCGAGCCGTATCCGTAGACGATGAATGGATAGAAGTACAACAACTGTTGGGAGATCTCGTCGAAAAATATCCGATCGGCGAACTTCCGGGTTTTCCGTTCCGCAACGATGTCGTTATCAAGGAGCGGCCCCTGCTACCGATACCAGTGCGTCACAAACTAAAGTTTGCTGCAAGCGATTACCTCTGGGACAAACGAAAACTTGTCGATCTCATCGGTCAAAAAGACTCGCTATACAAACTCTTTAGGCAAGAACAAACTCATTTAAGCGAAATCGAAGAAGATTTTATCTGGGCGTGGCAAGAATCCTGGGACTGGTACGCGAAAGCAGCAGCTCGGAATTACGGTCACGGCGGAAAGAAGATCGGAACACGACTTTATATAGAAGGAGCGATCGAAACGATCTCCGACTTCGACTCGGAGACTTTCGAGTTTGCTACCAATACAGATAGGCGCATACCTCTGCTGCAACTGTACTTGTATCCAGAGCTGGCGATCGAACAGCTTAATGAAACTTTCGTGATTCTGAGGGCTGGCGAATATATAGAAGCTCGTATCGGCTTCAATAACAAAGGAACCGCCAAAAAACAAGAGGTACAGATTAAACGGCTGTCTGGCTGTAAGAATCCCGTTCTGGTTTCTAGGGAGTTTACAGGATGCAGTTACGAATGGTTGTTAGCAAATCCTTATAAAAAGAGAGAGACTTTTATAAAGCATTTAATAGCTCTCTCTTCTCGGGTGTTTAAATAGTCAGAAGCCCGCAACATATAAGTGTTGCGGGTTTTATTATTTGCTTTATTTGTTTGCTGTATGTTAGAGTTAGTTGACCGTAACACGCAATGTAGTCATGAAATTCACGACCAATCAATCAACGTTCAACGAAATTTTATCAATGGCGAACAGGGCGGTGCCGACGAAAGGTACTCATCCTGTATTAACCTGTTTTCTGATCGAGGCAGAATCGAGTCAGGGTTCTGTAAGCGTTACCGGGTCTGACCTGGGAATGGGGATTAACACCACTTTTTTATCAGGTGTCGATAGAGGTGGGACGTGCGCTGTCCCAGCCAAGCTGCTCATGGATATTGTTTCCCGACTTCCAGAAGGGGAAATTGTAGTTGACGAGAGCGAGTCATTGCTAACGCTAACAACCCTGTCAGGGAATTACGAAGTCCGCACAATGGAGCCAGATCAATACCCCAAGCTTCCTGATGTCGTAAATGATTCTCTTTGGCAAATACAGTTCAATCCGGAAGGCTTGGCTGCTGGAATTAAAAACACTGCCAGTTTCGCCTCGACGGACGAAGCAAAGCAGGTTTTGAGCGGAATTCACTTTAAGGTTCGTCCTGAAGGATTGGAATTTGCGGCGACAGACGGACACCGCTTGTCGCTGACGACTGTACCGTCGGGAGAACCGGAGACTCCAGCGGTTGAAGAAGGGACAGAATTTGACGCGACAATTCCCCTCCGTGTCATGCGCGAGTTCGAGAGACTCCTCCACAAATATTCGGAACCCGTTATTTTGTATTTCTCCAAAGATCAAGTGTTAATGAGGACGAGCGAAAACGGAAAAGACACGACAATAGTTGCCCGCACTTTAGACGGTTCTTATCCCAACTATCCGGATTTGATACCTAAATTTTTTGCCCGAAAGATCACGATAAACAGAAAAACCCTGCTCGCAACCATCGAGCGTATCAGCGTATTTGTACACGGCAAGCTGCTGCACTGTCGATTCGCTGTATCGGAGGGCGATCAGGCGATCGTTATTTCGACTGAAAAACAAGACATCGGGCAAGGTCGCGAATCTGTTGAAGCTCAAATCACAGGAGGCGACATAACCTACGGGTTTAATATCAAATACCTGCTCGACATATTGCGAACAGCGCAGTCAGACGAGATCGAGATGCACTCCAACCAGCCTCTTGCTCAGGTAGTATTCAAGCCTGTTGGCGATCCGAACGTTCTCTTTTTGATGATGCCTACTCAAATACGTGACAGCGGATACTAATCCGATCACCCACCACACAGCAAAACCGCCAGGAATTCCAACTGGCGGTTTTTTATTGGGATCTCTTTCGACTTTTATTGTATTTTGAAACGAATAAATATGATGCGTTAACATATAAAAATAAAAATCTCTTCGCGATCGTGGTACTGGAAATACCGAAAAATCCAAGAGACGTACCTTAATGCCAAGGCACCTTATGACTAATCTAACAGGAAAAACTGCAATTCTCGATTATTTGCGTCAAATTTATACTGTCTCGTGCCTGGGAACTGCTGACAAGTACGATCCTTCAACTGTCCAAATACCTTCAAGTAGCGGAATCTACGCATTTCTAAACCAGGCTAATTGTCGTTTGTATGTCGGACAATCTATATCGCTACGCCAGAGATTTTCTCAGCACATCAAATCATTGAACGGTAGTTGTCATTTTAATCCGCAGTTGCAAAAGGACTGGAGTAAATTCGGTGCCAGCAATTTCATGTGTATTTTCTTGGAGAGCGTTTCCCCTATCCCGGAATTATTAGACGCAAAAGAAGATTCCTGGATCGGCAGAATGGGAACGCTAGATCCTCTTAAGGGTTACAACCGCACAATAAACGGTAGAGCGGGTTCGACAACTTTTTCGCCTTGTGAAACGATTTCCCTTAAAGAATGGACTGCTGTCAGAAGACTGAGCGATGGATTTTGGTGTGCGACTGTGCTGTGTGATCAATTTAACAAACGCGCCGAAAATTGGACGAGGCTCGACTTTATCCAAGAAAATATCCACTTAGTGCAAATGCCAGGTTCCTCCCCCGACAAAGGAATTTGGTGTCATCCGGATCTAATGATCGACCTGACTACCTGGATTTCGCCTAAACTTTTCTTTGCGTATATGCAATACCTCAGATCCATCGCGGGCGAAGATATAGTTGCCAGAGCCTTCACTGCACTTGGGGTTTAGTAGATATCTGCAACCGCAATACATCGCCAGCCACACCATAAAACCGCCAGAAATTCCACCTGGCGGTTTTTTATTGGGATTTTAAATCTCGCTGAGTTTTTAGATTTGAAAATTCATCTTCTATCCACGGCACCGTATTTTTAAATATTTGGACGAGCTGATCTCCCATTGCAAACCGCTCTCTGTTAATTTTCAAGCTTTCTTGGATGTCGCCGTCTGCGTGCCTCCTAGTTGCAGCAGTCCAGTCGATCAGCATTTCCAGCAAGTCGAACAAATTCATCCCGTTAATCGAGCTGGTGTGTTCTAGCTGTTGGCGGTTCAGGCGATCAATCAACTTCTGGCAATCTGCCACTGTCTTCTCGTCAGAGCCTACGGATCTGGCAATGCGGTGAACCGCAGCGATACAGTCGTTGAGTCCCTCGTCTTCCTGTCGCTGTTCCTCTTTGAAAAATTCTGGGTGGTGGCGGTTGTGAAAGTAATGGTGTCCCAGTGCTGTTGAAAGCATTTCTTTCCGGCAAGCTTCGTATTCGGGAGAACCGTAGGTGAGTTCTTTTAGCCGATGCGTTACCTCTGCAAACATTTCTACTTCCGGTGCCACCAGTTTGGAACGGTCGTGAGTAGCTGCGCGACGCATCAGTTCTAGCGTAGCGCTCATCAAAAATCGGGATACTAAGTCGATGTGCTTTACAGTTTCGATGTAAGCTTCAAAAGCTTGTTCGGATTTGCTGCCTGTCATTTTTGGGAAGCTGCTGTTTACAAGGTCTAAAACACTGTTTATTATAAGGTTAGGAATCTTGCATTTTTATGAGCCTAGAATATCTGTCAAAGCGAGCATCTCTTTTCCCGATCGCCCAGTGGGGAGTTTCCCTGCCCAGGGAAAACGTGAGGCGAGTTATTTACAAGCCTCCCTTGACAAAATTTTTAGAAGATAACGGATGTCCTTTAGATATTCAGGCATTCCTGTGGTTAAATAAAACTACGGCTTTCAATCTAGAAGCTGGAACTTTAGTTAAACTAATTACAGATTAATAGCAATAAAATTTACCGATACGATCCAAGACCAACCCTAGCCAAGAGGTCGAGCCAAAAGCTCGGCCTCTTTTTTTGTGGATTTTTATGAACACTTCGATTGAAGCAGTAGGCGCAGTCCTATCTCAAAAGAATACCTCCACCGTTAAAAATGCGTGGCAGGCTCTCACGGATCTCCTGCTGGCGTCCGGGAACTTGACTTTTGCTGACATCCCCAAAGAACTGATCAGCGCCCAAAGCGTTTACGAAGCTCAAAAAAAAGATATCAGCGCTTCGGGAAGGCTGACGGACTGCGTAAACCGAGAAACCTGGCAGATGCGGCTGCGGACGGTAATGGATCATTTCGGCTCCATGTTTTACCAAGCAGTTTGCTACAGCGAAAAATCCGATAAAGACGCAATGATTTCCGAGTTGACTTCGGATTTCTTGGCGATCGTCAAAGACTTGGCAGCAAATGCGCCAGAAATTGTTAAACCGTCAAACGCGGTCTACGCAAGCGACGCCCACGAAGAATCGAAACCTTCTGAAGAAATTGCAGAACCAACTCCATCGGTTCCGGCTGCGAAGTCGGAATCCGTACCGCAACTCACACCAGAAGAAACTCTCCCTGAATCGCCACCGGAACCTGAAACTAAACCCATTAGCGACCTGGAGAGGTTATTTCAAGAATCTGTTGCACTGGAGCAAGAAGCAGAACCCGCACCAACACCTGTATCGGAACGGACTCCCGTGCAGGCAGCGAGTCAATTACTGTCGTTTTCGGTACTCGAAGAAGACAATCCATTGATCCTCCAGATTGAAGCGAAAGCCCGGATGGAGATGTCTGCTACGAACGAACGGGCAGTCGAAGGGATTCTCTTCAAGATCGATCGCCCGAGCGAAGCAATTCCGAGCGTCGGTCCGGGTCTGCCCCTGCTCATTCCGCGCAGCGTAGCTTTAGAAGCTTTAGCTTGCTTGGACTTTACTCGACCGAAACCGATCGACGCGCACGATTCGCTCTCGAAACACGCTTCGACTGAAATTGTCGGAGCGATGACGAGCGCGCGAATCGATGGCGACGACTTTTGGGTTGCCGGCGTTCTTTGGGACTACAACCAACCGCACAAAGTCGAGGCAATTTC
>JACCDZ010957980.1_pt1 | contig 12523 bp, 11 predicted proteins | sample 7449551 | NCBI WGS metagenome assembly JACCDZ01 (sample SAMN15323452, study PRJNA562643) | freshwater metagenome | isolation source: river surface water | place: USA:Blue River Watershed | collected 2017-08-18
GCGCCCGCTATACGACGCACTCTACGACCTGATGGGGTTCGACCGCGTGCAGGCTGCCTTCGACAAGGGCCTGCTCGAGATCGCGCCGCTGGCCTTCATGCGCGGCCGCACGCTGAACCACGCCTTCGTCATCCTCGACGAAGCGCAGAACACCACGCCCGAACAGATGAAAATGTTCCTCACCCGCGTGGGCTTTGGCACCAAGACCGTCATCACCGGCGACCTCACGCAAATCGACCTGCCCAAGGCGCAGCTCAGCGGGCTGGTCGAGGCCGAGCGCATCCTCAAGCGCGTGCAAGGCATTGCCTTCACGCGCTTGACCAGCATCGACATCGTGCGCCACCCGCTGGTGGCCCGCATCGTCGACGCCTACGACGCCGCACGGCTGGAAGACCTGCCGCGCATTGCCCCGGCCCTGGCTGCCACCTTGCCCGCATTGGACGACGACGAACCCGTACGCACCGGCCTGTCCAAAACCCGCACACCACGCCGCCGCGCACCCTGAACCTGGACGACACACCACCATGCTGCCTGAACTGAGCCTATCCCTGCAATTCGCAAAAGTCGCCAACGCCGACACCCACCGCGCCGCCCTGCCCCGCCACAAAGTGGCGCGCTGGGTGCGCCATGCGCTCGACCTGCCCGGCGAAATCACCGTGCGCATCGTCGACGCCGAAGAAGGCCTGGCCCTGAACCGCGACTACCTCAAAAAAGACTACGCCACCAACGTGCTCACCTTCGACTACACCCAGGACCCGGTGGTCAGCGCCGACCTGGTGCTGTGCGCCCCCGTGGTGGAAAAGGAAGCCAAGGCGCAAGGCAAGAGTCTGCAGGCCCACTACGCCCACCTGATCGTGCACGGCACCTTGCACGCCCAAGGTTGGGACCACGAACACGACGAGGAAGACGCGCAGGCCATGGAAGCCCGCGAATCGGTGGTGCTGATGCGCCTGGGCTTTGCCGATCCGTATTGATTTTTTAAGCCAAATTGGCCTCTAGCCCCCGTAGATACTGCGTAGACAGCTATTTATTTCATAGCAAAAGAGGCTGCTGGCGGAATCCGCATGGGAATGGTGATAGGCCCGTCATTCACCAATTCCACCTGCATTTCGGTGGCAAAGCGGCCGGTGGCCACTTCGGGGTGCGCAACACGCGCTTGGGCCACAAAGTAGTCGTACAGCCTGCGCCCCTCTTGCGGGCCCGCGGCAGCGGTAAAGCTGGGGCGGTTGCCGCCGCGGATGTCGGCTGCCAGCGTGAACTGGCTCACCAGCAGCAAGCCTCCGGCCGTACCGGCACCGTCCATGTCCTGCACACTCAGGTTCATCTTGCCCGCCGCGTCACTGAAGATGCGCAGCTTGAGCAGTTTGGCCAGCAGCTTGTCGGCCTCGGCCTCGGTGTCGCCCTGCTCGGCGCATACCAGCACCAACAGCCCGCGCCCAATGGCGCCCACCGTTTGCAGGTCCACTTCGACGCGGGCGCGGCTTACGCGTTGTACCAGGGCGAGCATGGGGTGAAATTTTCAGGGTTCATCCCAGTATTTTGCCCCGCGGGGCCGTGCACAATCCGTCCATGAGCGCACCCCCCAGTTGGCAACAGTCGGTTCGGCAAACGGCACTGCCCTTTGCCGTGCTGCTGGTCGGGGCGGTGATGAGCGTTTTGTTTGGCATCTGGATCCACACCCAAACCCAGCGCGATGCCCAGGACGCATTCGACTCCGCTACCCAGCGTGTGGCGGACGAGGTGCAACGGCGCTACACCGCCTCCGTGGCCACGCTGCTCGGGGCCGGGGGTCTGTTTGCTGCCAGTGCCTCGGTAGAACGGGAGGAGTTTTTGGCCTACGCCAACTCCCGCGGCGCCGAGTACGACCTGCGCGGCGTGCGTGGGCTGGGTTACATAGAACGCGTCAACCGCGGCGAACAAGACACTTTCATTGCCCGCCAGCACCAGGACGGCGCCCCCTGGTTCGACATCAAGGCCATTCAGCCCAACACCATGGACCCACTGTACGTGGTGAAGTTCCTGGAGCCTGGGGGGCCGTTTCACCCCGCCATGGGCCTGGACATGGGCTCGGAGCGCAATCGCCGTGAAGCCATCGAGCGCGCAGTGGCCAGTGGCGGCATCACGCTGACCCCCCCCATCTCCAGTGCCAACGAGACCGTGATACAGCAACTGCTCATGTGGCCGGTGTACAAAAGCGGCTCCAGGCCCCCCATCAGCGACGAGGAGCGCGTGCAGCGGTTTTTCGGCGTCATCTATGCACCGCTGCTCCCGTCGGAGTTGCTGTCGGGCATGCCAGACGTCAACGCGGGCACGGTCAACGCCCACGTTTTTGACACCACCGATGGCGTCAGCACCCTGCTTTTTGACAGCGAGCTCACCACGGCGGAGCTGGAATTCAGCGCGCCGTCCCTGACGCAGCGCGACTTTTCCGCTTCGCGTGTCCTGAAAATTGGTGGCCGAGACCTGCTGCTCACCATCGAGAGCACCCCCGCGTTCGAAAGCGCCATTACGCGCTACACCCCCATGCTGGCAGTGGGTGCCGGCTGGGTACTGACCCTGTTGCTCGCGGCACTCATTCGCATGCAGGCGCGCTCTCTGGCCCGTGCCCAACAAGCCGCACGGGATATGACGCAGGAACTCAACCGGCTGGCCGAGGTGGTCAAGCACACCTCCAATGCGGTCTCCATTTCAGACCGTGAGGGCCGCATTCACTGGGTCAACGAAGGTTTCTCGCGTGTTACCGGCTACACGCTGCAAGAAGCGCTGGGAAAGACGGCAGGCGAGCTGCTGGGCAGCGGCAAAGCCGACCAGGAAACACTGGACACGCTGGTGGAGGCCGTCAGCCAAGGCAAGCCTTGCCGGGTGGAAATTTTGAACCGGGCCAAATCGGGCGAAGAGTTTTGGGTCGACACCGAATTGCAGCCCCTGTTGTCGGAGGACGGTTCGCTTGCAGGCTTCATGGAGATCGCCACCGATGTTTCCAGTCGGCGCGCAACCCAGGAGCGGCTCGAAGCCACGCTGCGCGAGAACGATGCGCTCATCAGTGCCATGGACTTGCACGCCATCATGTCCATTGCCGACCGCGACGGCCATATCCTGCAGGTCAATGACGCTTTTTGCGCCATCAGCGGGTTCACCCGCGAGGAGCTGATCGGAAATAACCACCGTATCGTCAATTCAGGACTGCATGACGAGGCTTTCTGGGCCGAGATGTGGAAGGTCATTTCCTGCGGACTGCCCTGGCGCAGCGAGGTGTGCAACAAGGCCAAGGACGGCACGCTGTACTGGGTGGACACGTTCATCGCACCGTTCATCGGCAACGACGGGCAGGTGGAGCGCTACATCTCTATCCGTATCAACATATCTGCCAGCAAGATGGCAGCGCAAGAGATCGAGAAGCAGCGCCAGGCACTGGACAACATCATCACCGCCACCAACGTGGGGACTTGGTCGTGGGACTTCGCCACGGGCCTGGTCACCATCAACCCGCGCTGGGCGCAAATTGTGGGTTACGCGGCAGAAGAACTCACCCCCGTCACGATTGATGGCTTCAACCGACTGGTGCACCCCGATGATTTGCCGCAACTCACGGGGCGTTTGGAGATGCACCTGCAAGGGGCGGCGCCGTTCTTTACCCACGACATGCGCATGCTGCACAAGGATGGGCACTGGGTCTGGGTTACCACGCACGGCAGCGTGGTGGCGCGCCTCGCAGACGGTGCGGTGCAGACGGTCGCGGGCACCCACACCGACATTACCGAACGACACGCCATCGAAGAAGAGTCCCGCCGCAATGCCGCACTGCTACGGGGCTCGATCGACGCCATTGATGAAGCTTTCGTTTTGTTCGACCCGCAAGACCGGCTGGTGTTGTGCAACGACAAGTACCGCGAAATCTATCCCGTGTGCGCACCCGTCATGCTGCCCGGGGCCACGTTTGAATCCATCATCCGCTATGGCGCGGAACACGGTGAGTACTCGGCTGCCGTGGGGCGCGTCGACGATTGGGTCGCAGAGCGCATGGCGCAGCACCGCTGCGGCGACAGCAAGCTGATACAGCGCCTGGAAAATGGGCGCACGCTGCGCATCATTGAGCGCAAACTGGCGGACGGGCATGCCGTGGGGTTCCGCATCGACATCTCCGACCTGATGGCAGCGCAGGAAGTGGCAGAAGACGCTTCACGGGCCAAGAGCCAGTTTCTGGCCAATATGAGCCACGAAATCCGCACCCCCATGAACGCCATTCTGGGCATGCTGACCTTGCTGACCAAGACACCGCTCAACGACAAACAGGCCGACTATGCCGACAAGGCCCATGGCGCTGCCAAGGCACTGTTGGGGCTGCTCAACGACATTTTGGACATCTCCAAGGTCGAGGCGGGCAAGATGACCCTGGACCCGCAGCCGTTCTCGGTGCAACAACTGCTGCGCGACCTCTCCGTGATCCTGACGGCCAATGTGGGCACCAAGCCAGTGAAGCTGCTCTGGAAAGTGGACCCCGCCGTGCCGCCCCATCTGGTGGGCGACGCGCTGCGCTTGCAACAAATTCTGGTGAACCTGGGGGGCAATGCGGTCAAGTTCACGGCCGAAGGCGAGGTCGCCATCAGCCTGCAGCTCGTCAGCCGCACACCGCAGGCCGCCACCATCCGCTTTAGCGTGCGCGACACCGGCATCGGCATCGCGCCGGAAAATCAGGCCAAGATTTTCTCTGGGTTTACCCAGGCCGAAGCCTCCACCACGCGCCGTTTCGGCGGCACGGGTCTGGGCGTCTCCATCAGCCACAAACTCACCACCTTGATGGGCGGAGAGCTCAAGCTTCACAGCGTGGTCGGCGAAGGCAGCGAGTTCTTCTTCCAACTCAGCTTGCCCGTCAGTGCGGCGCGTTTCGTCGCCCGCAGCATCTCCAAAAAACACATCGAGGCTGCGGGCAGTGGTCCACGCCTGCAGGGCTTGCGCATCCTGCTCACGGAAGACAACCTCAACAACCAGCAAGTGGCCACCGAGCTGCTGCAGGACGAAGGAGCGATTGTCACCATTGCCAACAACGGTCAGGAGGCGGTGGACGCTGTGCGCACGCAGGCACAGGGTTTCGATGTGGTGTTGATGGACTTGCAAATGCCGGTCATGGATGGTTTCGCCGCCACGCTGGCCATACGCCAGGACCTGGGGCAGAGCTTCTTGCCCATCATCGCCATGACGGCCAATGCCATGAGCAGCGACCGCGATGCCTGCCTGCAAGCCGGCATGAACGACCACGTCGGCAAGCCGTTCGACCTGGACCAACTGGTTGAAGTCTTGCGGGTGCACTCCGGGCGCGAGTCTGGACAGTCCGACGTACCCAAAGGCACTTCCGCCATGTCACGCAAGGCGCTCGTACCCGACAGCGCCGAGGCAGTAGCGCGGCAGGTGGGAGTGGAGCTTGCGCCCGCCCTGGCGCGCATGGGAAACAAGGTCAACATTTACACCAATATGCTGCGCAGTTTCCTGGCCGATGTGCAGACCATGGGTGGGGAGCTCGAAAGTTTGCTACCCAGCGGCGACACCGCCACCGCGCAGCGCCTGCTGCACACCATCAAGGGGCTCGCCGCAACGCTGGGGGTCACCCAACTCTCCATGCAAGCCGCCGCGGCCGAGAAGCAGCTGAAATCCCGGCCCGGCGACCCGTCTGCCCTTAGCAGCGAATTGGTCCAGGGGCTGCAGCAGTCGATTCAACTGTCGCACCGCGGCTTGCAAGACCTGCTGCGGGCACTGGACGGCGAAATCAGGGCCTCGACACCACCGGCAAGCGCGGGTGGCGCGCAGGGCGACAGCGCGGTGGCGCGCAAGACGCTGGAAGAAATGGCTGCGCAATTGCAAACCAGCGACATGCAAGCCATGGAAACCATGGCCAAGGTAGAGCTGCACTGGCCCCCCTCCCAGCTCGACGCTCTTGCGGCCTTGCAAGCAGCCATGGCCGGGCTGGAATTCGAAGTGGCTTTGGTGGAATGCAGGAAGCTGCTCGATTCGGCAACAAATCCGGCCTGAGCCCGCGTACTACTTGCGCAAGGCGCTACTGTTTAAATAGCAATTCAGAAAAAATCAGGCCAGCGTTACGCGTGCAAATTTGCGCTTACCCACCTGCAGCACGTAGGTTCCTGCGCCGAGTTTGAGGCCCTTGTCGCTGACCACGTTGCTATCCACCCGCACCCCGCCGCCGTCGATCAGGCGGTTGCCCTCGCCGCTGCTGGCGGCAAGGCCTGCCGACTTGAGCAGCGCACCAATGCCCACCGCCGCGCCGCCCTCACCCAGCGGCAGACTCAGTTCGGCAATCTCGTTGGGAATGCCACCCTTGGAGCGGTTGATGAAATCCTGCTCAGCCGCGTCGGCGGCAGCCACGCTGTGGAAGCGCGCGGTGATTTCCTTGGCCAGGGCCACCTTGGCGTCCTTGGGGTTGCGTCCGCCTTCGACTTCCGCCTTCAGAGCGGCGATGGCCGCCTCCGACTGGAAACTCAGCAGCGTGTACCACTTCCACATCAGTACGTCGGAGATCGACAGCACCTTGGCAAACATGCTGTTGGGGTCTTCGCTGATGCCGATGTAGTTGTTCTTGCTCTTGGACATCTTCTCCACGCCGTCCAGACCTTCGAGCAGCGGCATGGTCAGGATGCACTGGGGCTCCTGGCCGTATTCGGCCTGCAGCGTGCGGCCCATGAGCAGGTTGAACTTCTGGTCGGTGCCGCCCAACTCCAGGTCGCTGTGCAGCGCCACGCTGTCATAGCCCTGCATCAGCGGGTACAGAAACTCGTGCACCGCAATCGGCGTGCCCGCCTTGAAGCGGTCATGGAAGTCGTTGCGCTCCATCATGCGCGCCACGGTGTAACGGCTGGCCAGCTGGATCATGCCGCGCGCGCCCAGCGGGTCGCTCCACTCGCTGTTGTAGCGAATTTCGGTCTTGGCCGGGTCCAGCACCAGGCTGGCTTGGCGGTAGTAGGTTTCGGCGTTGACCTTGATTTGCTCAGCGGTGAGCGGCGGGCGCGTGCTGTTGCGCCCGGACGGGTCGCCAATCATGCTGGTGAAGTCACCGATGAGGAAAATCACCGTGTGGCCCAGGTCCTGTAGCTGGCGCATTTTGTTGAGGACGACGGTGTGGCCGATGTGAATATCAGGCGCCGTGGGGTCCAGCCCGAGCTTGACGCGCAGGGGTTTGCCCGTGGCTTCGGACTTGGCCAGCTTCTTTATCCACTCGTCCTGAGGCAATAGCTCCTCACAGCCGCGCAAGGTCACTGCCAGCGCCTCGCGTACACGATCCGTAACAACAATTTCGGGGCTGGAGGCTTGATTCATAAGGGTTTTTCTCGATGCGGCAGTGCAGCAAGCGGCTATACTGGAAAGCTTGATTTTCCGTCAATCCGTGGATTGACAGCGGCTGGATTTTAGTCCCGCCACGCACCATCGGAGTCCCGTCTTGTTTTCCGGAATCACTGCCTCCCTTGAATCGCTGGCGCACACGGCCAGCGCGCTGGTCCAGCAATACCCCAAAAGAGTCACCGCCGCTATTGCGGCCTTGCTGCTGGGCGGCACCGGCGCCACCTTTGCAGTCGCCAGTTTCGCGCCCGACGCCGCAGACTTGCAAGTGCAAACCGTGATCGAAGCGCTGCAAACGCCCGACATCACCGCACAACTCGATGCCATTGCGACTGCGCCCCAGCAGCTGTTTCGCAGTGAGATCACACGCTCCAGCGACACCGCCCCCGTACTGCTGCGCCGCCTGGGCGTACAAGACGACCATGCGGCCGACTTCTTGCGGACAGACCGCAATGCCCAGCAACAGCTGTGGGGCCGTGGCGGCCGCAATGTCACCGCCCAAACCAATGCCGACGGACAATTGCTGCGCCTGATCGCCCGTTGGAGCCCACTGGATGACGGCACCTTCAAGCGCTTGCGCATCGAGAGGCAGGCTGACGGCAGGTTTACCTCCTTCCTCGAAACCGCACCCCTTGTGGCTTCAACGCGCTTGGCCAGCGGCACCATTTATTCGTCCCTCTTCGCCGCCACCGACGATGCCCGCCTACCGGACGGTGTGGCCGTTCAAATGGCCGACATTTTTTCCGGCGACATCGATTTCCACCGCGCCCTGCGCAAGGGTGACCGCTTTTCTCTGGTGTACGAAACACTGGAAGGCGACGGCGAACCCCTGCGCAGCGGGCGCGTGCTCAGTGCCGAGTTCGTGAACAACGGAAAGAGCTTTCAAGCCATGTGGTTCACGCCACCCGTCGAGGGTCAGGGCGGGGCTGCTGCCAAAGGCGGGTATTTCACTTTGTCTGGCGAAAGCCTGCGCCGTGCCTACCTGGCGTCTCCCATGGAGTTCTCCCGCGTGACCAGTGGTTTCAAAATGCGTTTTCACCCCATCTTGCAATCCTGGCGCGCACATTTGGGCGTCGATTACGGCGCCCCTATTGGTACCCCGGTGCGCACCATTGGCGACGGAGTGGTTGAGTTCGCTGGTGTACAAAACGGCTTCGGCAATATCGTTATCGTCAAGCACAACACCACGCACAGCACGGCGTATGCACACCTGAGCCGAATCAACGTTCGCAAAGGCCAAAGCGTAAGCCAGGGCCAAAACATTGGTGCTGTGGGCCAAACCGGCTGGGCCACCGGCCCGCACCTGCATTTTGAATTCCGTGTAAATGGCCAGCAGCGGGACCCCTTGGTCATGGCCCGACAAAGTGAATCGATCCCCCTGCCCGCATCCGCGCGACCCGCCTTCAACTCGGCCGTTGCGCAAGTCCGCCAACAACTGGCGTCTGCGGCACAAATGCAGTCCGTCAGCGCGCAATAAACAGAACGCATCCCACGCCTCCATGCGCACCATCGGCCTCATGTCCGGCACATCGCTGGACGGTGTAGATGGTGTGCTGGTGGACTTCCCCGAAGGGGGCGGCTTACGGGTGCTGGCCTTTGCCAGCTGCGACATGCCCGACGCATTGCGCACCGAGTTGCTGGCGCTGAACAGCCCTGGCAACAACGAGTTGCACCGTGCCGCGCTCGCCGCGAACGCTTTGGTCGATGTATATGGCAACGTCGTGCAGCAACTGCTTTCCTCGTCTGGCGCGGCACCTGGCGCCATCGCTGCCATCGGCGTCCACGGGCAAACTGTGCGCCACCGCCCCGCAGAGTTTGATGGCGTGGGCTATACCTTGCAGCTGAACAACCCGGCCCTGCTGGCCGAGCGCACGGGCATTGCGGTGGTGGCGGACTTTCGCAGCCGCGATGTCGCTGCTGGGGGGCAAGGCGCCCCCCTGGTCCCCGCTTTTCACAGCCTGTTTCTAAACCGACAACACCGTGATTTGGCAGTACTGAACATCGGCGGCATATCCAACATCACACTGCTGAACCCAACAGGCGAAAAACCGGTGCAAGGTTTTGACTGCGGCCCCGGAAATGCCTTGCTGGACTACTGGTGCCACAAGCACACCGGGGCAACCTTTGACCGTGGTGGCGCCTGGGGCCGCAGCGGCCAAGTACACCCTGGCCTGCTGGCGCACATGCTGTCGGAGCGCTTTTTTCACCTTACCCCGCCCAAAAGCACGGGAAGGGATCTGTTTAACCCTGCCTGGCTGCATGGGCAATTGGCACATTTCCCAGAAGTCACTGCAGTGGATGTACAGGCCACACTCACCGCATTGACCGCACAGGCCTGTGCTGACAGTGTGCAAAACCATAGTGCTGCGGCATGTCGCCACCTGTTGGTCTGCGGCGGCGGGGCTTACAACACGTTTCTTATGGAGCTGCTGTCGGAACGCGTTGCGGGATGCCGCGTAGAAAGCACTGAAGTTGTCGACCTTGCGCCCCTCCAGGTAGAGGCATGCGCATTCGCGTGGCTGGCAGCACAAGCACTAGAAGCCAAGCCGGGCAATTTGCCCGCGGTGACCGGGGCAAAAGGTCCACGCGTGCTGGGTGCAATTTATCCTGCTTAGGTCGAGAAGGACGAACCGCACCCACATGTGGTTTCTGCGTTCGGGTTCTTGATGACGAATTGGGCTCCTTGCAGGTCTTCTTTGTAATCGATTTCCGCGCCCACAAGGTACTGAAAGCTCATGGCATCAATCAGCAACGAGACCCCATTTCTGGTCATGGTGGTGTCGTCTTCGTTGGTAATTTCGTCGAAAGTAAACCCATACTGAAAACCTGAACAGCCACCGCCCTGCACAAAAACACGCAACTTCAGGTCGGGATTCCCTTCCTCTGCGATCAGGTCGGCCACCTTGGCAGCGGCGCTTTCTGTGAAGATGATGGGTTGTGGTGGCTCGGTGGGGACAGTTTGTGCTACGGCGCTCATGGCGGCCTCCTGTGTTCGGGTTCGCAATACCAAATGAATTTGGTCAACAATTGTATTACTGGTTGTTTGCCGCCAGCTTCAGTGTGGGCTTTGCCTCATCCAGAAGAATAGGCCGCAATTGCCCCGAAATAAGCGCACCTTTGTGCATTTCCAACGATACGTACTCGACATCACCTTCGATGCGCGCCTTGGGTTGCAACTCCAAAGCGCCTTTGGCGTGCACCGGGCCTTTGACGCTGCCATTGACCACAATCAGATCGGCCGTAACTGCGCCGACGACCTTCGCAGTCTCGGAGATCACCAGCATGCTGGGCACACCCTCCTTGGCGACAACGTTGCCGAGCACCTCACCGTCAATGCGCAAGCCATCGGTGAAGGTGATGTTGCCGGAAATCTGGCTGCCGTCCGCGATCAGGCTTTTGATGGGCGCTTGTTTGTTTTTTTGGAACATGAATAACCTCTTTGCGCTAGAACTTGATGGTCTGGGTCGCACGCACGTTGGAGCCATCCATCACCTTGGCCGTCACGCTTTTGATTTGTGTCTGCGCGGGAAGTTCCAACTCGCCTTCCAAACGGCCATATTGTTTGATCTTAAAGGGAATCGGACCATCGGCCAACGCCATGGACCACGGTTTACCAGCTTGCACGCCAGAAAAAAGGAGTTCCAGTCGCAGTGACAGCTCCCCCACGTTTTTTCCAGACTGGATAACCAGCACCTGCCACCTGGCTTTGGCACCATCTTTGCCATCGATTTGAAGTCCGCGAACAGCCACACCATCGGACCCGGTCGTGGGAATAAGGCGCTCAAAGAAACTCAGGTCATCACGCAGGGCATGGGCTTCTTGCTCAAGCTGCTTGACTTGGTTCACCAGTTTTTCTTGCGCCGCTTGCTCGGCAGCCACCAGCGTCCCTGCGGTATTGGAGACCGCCTGGGCCTCATCACGCTCCGAACGCAGCTGGTCAATTTCTTTTTTCTGGCTCTCCACCTGCAATTGCAGCTGCTGGATTTGCTCCTTGCTTCCACGCTCCAGCCCGGCGATATCCTTGCCAAACTCAAAGGCCCAAAGCCCGATGGCGGCGCAAAAACCCATCACGATGGCGATGACCGCCCACCGAAACGGCCAAGGCAGTGCGCTGCGCACCGCCATGCGCGGGGCGCTGATGGTGAGACGTCGTTTGAGCAGACGAAGTCGCATGGTTCAGAACAATACGGTGGGTACAAAAAACAAAGCCGCCACCAGCTGTGCCGGGGCGGCTTTGGTATTTTCCATGAAGGAAATTAACGCTTGGAGAACTGCTTGCGACGGCGGGCACCGTGCAGACCGACCTTCTTACGTTCCACTTCACGGGCGTCACGGGTCACGTAACCAGCCTTGCTCAGCTCAGACTTCAACGTTGCGTCGTAGTCGATGAGAGCGCGGGTGATACCGTGGCGCACAGCGCCGGCCTGGCCGGACTCGCCACCACCGTGCACATTGACCATGATGTCAAAGTTCTCAGTGTTGTTGGTCAGCACCAAGGGCTGCTTGCAAATCATGATGGAGGTTTGACGACCAAAGAAGTTGTCAATTGCCTTGCCGTTCACGACGATTTGGCCGGAGCCTTTTTTCAGGAAAACACGGGCGACGCTGGATTTGCGACGGCCGGTGCCATTGTTCCATTCACCAATCATTTAGAGCTCCTTAGATGTCCAACACTTTGGGTTGCTGGGCGGTGTGGGGGTGCTCAGCACCACCGTACACCTTGAGCTTCTTGATCATGGCGTAGCCCAGGGGACCCTTGGGCAGCATGCCCTTGACGGCTTTTTCCAAAGCGCGGCCAGGGTGCTTGGCTTGCATGTCGCGGAAGTTGGTGGCTGTGATACCGCCGGGAAAACCGGAGTGGCGGTAGTACACCTTGTCCAGGGACTTGGTGCCAGTCACTTTGAGTTTGGCTGCGTTGATGATGACGATGAAGTCACCGGTGTAAACGTGAGGCGTGTAAATGGCCTTGTGTTTGCCGCGCAAACGGAGAGCAACTTCGCTGGCTACTCGTCCGAGGACCTTGTCGGGCGCGTCAACCACAAACCACTCGTGCACGACCTCAGCGGGTTTTGCGCTGAAAGTTGTTGTCATGAGTTTTCTCTTTGAAAGAAAGGTTTGTTGGGTCCTTTTCCACGGTCGGTGCTCCTCTGTTGGGAGCCTCTTAGGTGGGAATTTGCCA
>JACCDZ010753266.1_pt1 | contig 12521 bp, 14 predicted proteins | sample 7449551 | NCBI WGS metagenome assembly JACCDZ01 (sample SAMN15323452, study PRJNA562643) | freshwater metagenome | isolation source: river surface water | place: USA:Blue River Watershed | collected 2017-08-18
ATGCCCTTGGGCAGCGGGTACAGAAAAAAGGCCAGGGCATTCTTTATTTCCAGTACGACGAGTCTGGTCATTTGCTGGGGGAATATACGCCCGGCGGCATCATGGTGCGTGAGTACATCTGGCTGGGTGACCGGCTGGTGGGCATGCTCAGCCTGCAAAAGCCGAACGCGTTGCTGCAGGTGCATACCGATCATCTGGGCACGCCCCGTGCCGTGAGCAAGGGCAGCACCGTGTTGTGGCGGTGGGAAGGCGAAGCCTTTGGCGACAGCCTGCCGAATGAAACCGTTGCGGGGTCATTGCACAAGCTGGTGATGCCGCTACGCTTTCCGGGGCAGTATTACGATGCCGAGTCCGGGCTGCATTACAACTACTTCCGTGATTACAGCCCGGGAGCTGGGCGGTATGTGGAGAGTGATCCGATCGGGCTTGGTGGGGGGGTGAATACGTATGGGTATGCCAATCATTCGCCCTTGATGCTGGGTGATCCCGAGGGACTAGCCGCAACTAATCCTGACCCCAATGGCGTAGTTCCTGGTGGCCCATGGACGCCAGCCGGTGATGGGCAAAAGCCTGACACCTTCTATGGACCAAAACCTGATAATGGCGGACCTAGAACGGTGTGCAGATATGTCCCTGACGAAGCCAATGGTGGCCCTAAAGGAGCTGATCAGCCATATTGGAAGACTAAGCCCGCCGATGGAGATTGGAGCAGATTTAACTTGGAAGGAAGGCCAATTACGCCCGACCAAGCACATCCATCAAGGCCCGGAGGCCGTGGTGGCAGAGGCGGCGGTGGTGGTGGTGGCGGTCCACTTTCACCAATTAACGGCAAAAATCCATTTCCAAACTCAGATTTTCTTCCTTTCATGTAGTGGGCTAAAAATGGAAATCGACATCAGTGCTTATCTGAGCGGACTGAAAGTATTTATTGATACATTAAGAGTAATATCCTTAAGTCCTGCCGATCAATCCAGAATGCTTGGGCATTACAATGCAGCCTGGGAAGTCGTGCAGGAAATAAAGGCCGGCAGTCATCTAATAGTGCATAGTAAAATTGATGTGCCAAGAGCCATTCAGGAAAAAACAAAAAATCTTTCAGAGAGAGCAACTCTAATTCCTGAACGCCTGCTAATTGCGGCAGAAGGAGAAGATAAAAACATTGCCGCACTGAGTGATCCTGCATGGCAAGAGATTAAGGTAGCGGCTTTAATCCTTCTTCAGGAAATAGAGCCCTTCTACGCCTCTATTCAGGCCGCTTCAAGATATGATGATCGGTAAGCATAAAAGGTGGCACTAGTTCTTCTTGATGTCAGTTTCATTCCGACGCTGGCCCTTGGCTGGTGTTTTTTTTACTACGTCATGCCCGAGCGGGTATGTGCATGCTAGGTCGTCTTGGCATGCCACGTGCCGTGAGCAAGGGCGGCACCGTGTTGTGGCGGTGGGATGGCGAAGCCTTTGGCGACAGCCTGCCGAATGAAACCGTTGCGGGGTCATTGCACAAGCTGGTGATGCCGCTACGCTTTCCGGGGCAGTATTACTACGATGCCGAGTCCGGGCTGCATTACAACTACTTCCGCGACTACAGTCCGGGAGCCGGGCGGTATGTGGAGAGTGATCCGATTGGGCTGAAAGGTGGTTTGAATACTTATAGCTATGTCGGAAGCCCGATTGGCTATGTTGATCCTTATGGATTAGCTAGAGATACGGTGTCTGTATACTGTGAGCAGCATGGACCTAAAGCATGCGCTGAGGCTGGAGCCATGCCGGACTCTGCAGCGATGCGGGCTGCAAAGAAAGGTCTTAAACAAAGAGAGAAAAAGCAAATTAGTGATATTTGCAAGGATGCAAAAATTAAAGATAGAGAGGACTTTGGTGAGTTCCTGGAGCGAGAATACAAACCCGATAATGGTTATCGGGGCGGTGATACAATGTCATACGATGAATTGCGAGAAGCGGCAAGGCAATATAAAGGACTCAGATAATGTCTGTATCGGCTAGTTGTTCATTTAGAGTGATAGGGCTAACTGACGAACAGGTGTCTGCTCTGGTCGAGCGTCACCTGAGTGATCTCCAGTATCGAAAAGGTAGTGATCACAGGGATAGATCAAGGAAGTTGTTGAGGTTGATTTTGGATGAAAGTATAGATGCCAAGCTTCTCGAAAAATTATTAAGCGAATCTCCTAAAGATGTTTATTACGATTTCTTTATTTCGGTTTCTTCTAGTGAAGAAACGATTGTTGTAGATATTCCAGACTACGTTCTTTTGTTACGAGAGAGGGTGGGTGGAAAGATGTGTCTTAGTTATACCTGCGCATAAGGAGCGGGTTCTGCCCCGCTTTCACGGACAGTGTGGTTGAGGCTAGATCACTCAAGTACTCCGGATTTTCGGAAAACAAAAAAGGGCACCGCATGGGTGCCCTTTTTTATTGCCGACATCAATGCACTGTGTTGGCTCAATAAAACTTAGTGCCAAGTTCCAGTGTGTAGGAAAGGAACTCCGGGCTGTCGACCTGGCCGTCCGAGTCCAGCCACATCTGGTTGGCAGCAAGCTTCATGAAGAATTTGTCGTTCACGTCCCAGCGCAGGCCTGCACCAACGTTGTAGCTGAAATCGGTGCCGTCCTTGGTTGGTACCACGGTGTCGCAGAAGTAACCGTACCAGGGGTCATACCAGCAGGTGGTGTAGGGGGGGGAGTTAACGATGTTGGTGTCGTAGTAGGTAAAGCCAACGCCGCCTGTCACAAACGGGGTGAAGCTCTTGCGCAACAGGTTGTAGGTGCCCCGCCATGTCAGGCTAGTTGTCGCGTCATCTGAATCTTAACCCCCTGGCGGGCGGTTGGAAGTGAAGTGTGGCACGTTACCCCCTGGAGCGACGGGAATGGGTGTTACGGCAGATGATGCCGCCCCTGAACCGATCCGTCGTCGAACTGGCGGAAGAGACCGGCATTACCCCGGTGACCTTGTATGCTTGGCGCAAACAGGCGCGAGCAGCAGGGGTCGTGATGCCCGGAGACGGCAAGAGCAGTGAAGAGTGGTCGAGCACGGACAAGTTTCGTGTGGTGCTGGAGGTGGCGGGCCTGAGCGAGGTCGAGCTGGCCGAGTACTGCCGGCGCAAGGGTCTGTATGTGGAGCAGGTTCAGGCGTGGCGAGCCGCCTGCGAACAGGCCAATGCCACGGCCGAGGAGCAGGGCCGGGTGGCGCGGGTCCAGGACAAGGCCGCCCGCCAGCGCATCAAGTCACTGGAGCGAGAGGTAACACGGAAGAATGCGGCGCTGGCGGAAGCGGCGGCGCTGCTGGTGCTCCAAAAAAAAGTGCAGGCGCTCTGGGACAAGGACGAGGACGGCTGATTCCTGTCGCGGTGCGCGAGGCGGTCCTGGTCCTGATCGAAGAGGCGGTTACTGCGGGAGCCCGACGAGGTCGGGCCTGCGCAGTGGCGGGCCTGAGCTTGCGCACGTGGCAGCGATGGCAGCACCGTTCTGAGGATGGTCGGCCACAGGCTGTGCGTCCGGTGCCGGCTAACAAGCTGACGCCCGAGGAGCAAGCGGCGGTGTTGGCGGCGGCGAATGCGCCGGCGTACGCCAGCCTGCCGCCCCACCAGATCGTTCCGCGACTGGCGGATGCCGGGGTGTACCTTGCCTCAGAGTCGACCTTCTACCGTCTGCTGAAGGCGCAGGGGTTACAGGCGCCGCGCGGCCGGGCCCGGACGCCGAGCCGGCGAACGGTGACCACGCATGAGGCGACGGCACCGAACCAGCTGTGGTGTTGGGATATCACGTGGTTGCCGTCGGCCGTGAAAGGCCGGTGGTACTACTGGTACATGATGAAAGACGTGTATAGCCGCAAGCTTGTCGCGAGCGAAGTACACGAGAGCGAGTCTGCTGAGCTGGCGGCGCGACTGCTGACGCAAGGCTGCCTGCGCGAAGGCGTGCGGGGACAGCCGCTGGTGTTGCACTCGGACAACGGCAGCGCCATGAAGGGTGCGACGATGCTGGCGTGCATGCAGAACCTGGGTGTGGTGCCCTCGTTCAGTCGGCCGCGGGTGAGCAACGATAATGCCCATGCGGAGACGTTGTTCCGCACAGCGAAATACTGCCCGCTGTGGCCGGAGCGGCCGTTCGGGGATCTGGTGGTTGCACGGCAATGGGTGCAGCGCTTCGTGACCTGGTATAACGGCGAACATCGCCACAGTGGCCTGCGCTATGTGACGCCGGCACAGCGGCATCGCGGCGAGGCCGAGGCGTTGCTGGCGCAACGCAAGACGGTTTATGCGGCAGCGAAGGCCCAACATCCGTCGCGCTGGAGTGGGGCGACACGGAACTGGGAACTGGAAAACCGGGTCTGGCTGAACCCGGAACGGGACGAAGAAGCATCTCGGGAAAAATCAGCCGCGTGAAAAGTAAGCGCGACAACTATCTTGAAAAGCTCCGGTGCCGTTGAAGCCGAAGGTCCGGATGTCGAGGGTGCCCATGTTGATGAATTCGTCATTGCCGTCTTCGCGCTTGATCACGGCATCGTACTTGAGGTCTGCCCAGTTGATGTAACCGGTGAACGACAGGTTTTCATCAACGTTGTAACCAATGCCAAAGCCGAAGCCTTCATCACCAAGGGTCTTTGCGGATGACCCGTTATAACCCGCATAGGTGTCGCCCTGAACGTCGGAGATGATGAACGTGGCCTCCCAGTTGTTGGTGCGATCACTTGGCTGCAGGGCCTGTACGCCACTGCTTGCGGTGAGTGCTGCCAGCAGTGCAAATGTTGTGCTGAGTGTTTTCATGGTGTTTTGATCACTGTGGTGACTGGGACGGCATTAACTCTTCTTATGATACTGCTGTATACGGGGTGTCCGTCAAATGAATGCCGAAGGGGAGGGTATGGTTTTGGGGAGAATAGAAAAACGGCACCTCAAGGTGCCGTTTTCAATACCGGGGCTCAGGGCTCAGAGCTTGCGCTGCCAGGCAATACCAAACGAGTTCTCTTCCATGTGCAGGTTGGCGTTGCCGCCGCCCAGTCCGGCTGGCGGAAAGCCGGGCGGAATCGAGTTGTTCCCCGTCACGGTTACCTCGGGCATGTGGGCCACAAAGAGGCTGACGGCATTTTTCTCGTTCACCTCAAAACTGCCACCGATGGTGTAGTGCTTTTCCACCACGCCAGGCGCGAGGATGTTGAAGAAGGTTTCGCCAGCGGGGATGGGCTGGTCCAGATCGCTGTAGCCGGCACGCAGGGTTAGCGTCGGGGTGACCTGGTAAATGGCGCCAAGCTTGATCACGTCGACATCATTCCAGCCAAAGCCGGGGCCGTTGTCACTGCCCAGTGGCTGGCCGGCGAAAAGGGTGCTCACGCTGTTGCCAACGGCCGGAATGTCGCTCAGGGCAATGTGCTGGTAGTCGGCAAGCAGGGTCAGTTTTGGGGTGACCTTGACGGCTGCACCGATCGTCCATGTTTCGGGAATGTCGAAGTCGCCCTGATCGGCAAACAGGCCGGCATACTTGTCAAACTCGCTCATCAGGGTTTTCGACTGCCAGCTGGCACCCAGCGTCACACGTTCGCCAAACTGGCCCTGCCAGCCGAGGCGAAGGCCGGCACCGGTGGCGCTGTCGGTGCCATTGTCGCTGACATGGGCAGGATCGGCCGAGAAGCCGCTGAAAATGCTGATGCCTTTGGCCTCAAAGGTCTGGTAAGCCAGATTGAGGGCAAGGCCGACGGACTGGCCTTCGGCAAAGCGCCAGGCCACCGCAGGTGTGATGAACAGCTGTTCCAGGTTGATCCCGGCCGGGCCGGTGGCACCAAAGCGGGCATAGGGGTTGCTGCTGTAATCCGTGTTCATGCCACCGTTGCCGTACACCGCCAGGCCGACGGCCAGCGTGGGGCTGAGCGCGTGGTTGTAGCCGAACTCGGGAATGTAAAAGCTCTTTGTTCCGTTCCCTTCAAACTGCTGGTCCGGACCAAAGGCATTGCCGGTGATTTCTGCGCCACGCTCTGGCGTGAAGACCTCCAGGCCAAGGTCCAGACGGTTACCCAGATCCACCAGGCCGGCCGGGTTGGTAGCTGCGGCAAGCGAATCCTGGGCAAGTGCCACGCCTGCACCAGCCACGCCCTTCGATTGCACGCCGTAGCCATGCGAGAAGTAACCGTTGGTGGCATGGGCAGCGCCGGTACCGGCAAATGCGATGGCCAGAATGACGCGGGTGAGGGGTGTGCGGGACATGGGGGCTCCTGGGCGGGTGGCACCAGTGACCCTGGCGGGTGGCTGGTGATCAGGAGTGCGAGTCTACGAAGAAAGTATTAGTTAAAAAAATAATAAATTGGAATATTTATATTCGATTTTGTTGATAAGCATGACCGGTGTCAGGCCACGAGCTTGTCGCGGCGGCTTAGCTCCGGAAACCAGCGCATCCACAGCGCCACGACCACCAGCGTTCCTGCTCCCCCGAGGATCACGGCCGGGATGACGCCGAACAGGGCCGCCGTCGCGCCGGATTCAAACTCCCCCAGCTGGTTCGATGCACCAATGAACAGGAAGTTGACGGCATTGACGCGGCCACGCATGGCATCCGGCGTTTCCAGCTGTACCAGTGAGGAGCGCACCACCACGCTGATCATGTCGGCGGCACCCAGGACGAACAGGGCGCTCATCGACAGCAGCAGTGACGTCGACAGTGCAAAGACAATGGTCGCGACACCAAATACGGCGACGGCGCCAAACATGATTTTTCCCACCTGCCGGTCCAGCGGAAAGCGCACCAGCCAGACCGACATCAGCAACGCGCCTGCCGCGGGCGCAGCACGTAACAGCCCAAGCCCCCAGGGGCCGGTGTGCAGGATGTCGCGGGCAAAGATCGGCAGCAATGCGGTGGCGCCACCAAGCAACACGGCAAACAGGTCCAGCGAAATGGCCCCCAGCAGTACCGGGTTGCGACGGATGAAGGCGATGCCGGCAAACACCGAGCTGTCTTCCTTGCTGACCGGCGCTGGCGGGGTGTGCGTGTAGGCCACCATGCCGAGCAGCACGGCCGAGAGCGCATACATGAGTGCGGTGATGCTGTAGACCGTTTCGGCGCCGCCAACATAGGCCAGGCCACCGAGTGCCGGGCCACTGATGATGGCGGCCTGCATGGCGGCGCTGGAGGCGCTGACCGCCCGTGGCAGGTCAGCGGTGCGGACAATCGCCGGCAGCATGGCGGACAGCGTGGGCGAGCCGAAAGTCTTGGTGATGCCAAGCAGGAAGGCCGCGACAAAAATACCTTCCCGCGAGATACAGCCCTGCCAGCTGGCCACCCCAAGTGCCGCAGCAATCAGGCACTGCGCCACATTGCACAACTGCACGATGCTGCGCCGGTTGTAGCGGTCGGCCACGTGACCGGCCACCAGCACAAAGAGGATGGCCGGCAGGAAGCCGACCAGTCCCACCATGCCCAGATCCAGCGCGCTGCGGGTGAGGTCATACATCTGCCAGCCCACTGCCACGGCCAGCATCTGGAAGGCGGCCATGGTGAAGATGCGCACAAACCAGTAAAAGGCAAAGTCGCGGTTGATGAAAAGTCCGGGGGACGAGGCAGGCATGGCAGGAGCCGGAGCAGCAGATGGAGGAATGCAGCATACGACTGATGCCGTTTGAAAAAAATGCCGCCATGCATTGATGGCGGCCTGCGGCCTGTCAGTTCGAGCGTGCTGCCAGCCAGTCAGCCACCGGCGCCCAGATGGCGGATGGCGCCTTGCTGCCGGAGAGGATGCCCATGTGGCCGCCGGGCGCGTGCAGGAAGGTCTTGTCCTGCGTGCCGACCAGTGCATTGAGGGCTTCGATGGCGGGGCGGGTGACCATGGTGTCGCTCTTGCCGCCAATGGTGAACAGCGCGGACTGGATGTCGGCCAGTTGCGCAACAGTGCCGGCAATGTGCAGCGTGCCGGTGGAGAACTCGTTCTCGATCCACAGCCGGCCGATCATGTCTTTCACGACGCCGCCCGTGTAGGGCACCATGTTGTCGAGAAAGGCGGACTGGGTGGCGTGATCGGTCACAAACTCGCGGTCGCCCAGCTTGCGCAGCAGTTCCCAGTACCCCATCAGGCTGCCGACGGGATTGGTCATCTTGAAGCCCACGACATTCATCCAGCCAGGTGTGTGCAGCAGCGGCGCCGGCACATCGTTGATGCGAAGTCCGGTCGAGCGTTCCACTTTTTCGGCCTGACGTTTGACGGCCTGATAAAAGCGGCCCAGTGCCCCCGAGGCATGGGTATTGATGGGAGCACCCAGAATGACCAGATTGCGGATATCGGCATCATGGGTGAGGGCGGTATAGCAGAGCGCCAGTACGCCACCCAGGCTCCAGCCATGCAGTGACAGCTCCTGCTGGCCGCTGTGCGTGCGCACGGCCTGGATGAATTCCGGCATCAGGTGCGCGGCATACGTCTCGAAGGTGTAGTGCGTGTGCTGGAAGCGTGGCACGCCCCAGTCAATCAGGTAGACATCAAAACCGCGCGCCAGAAAATACTTCACCAGACTGCGATCCGGGAACAGGTCGTAGATGCTCATGTTCACGGCCAGCGGCGGCACGATCACCAGCGGCACGCGCTGGCGTTGCGCGGCCACCGGCATGACGTGGCCATCCATCAGCACGCTGCTTTCTGTCAGGGGATGGTAATGGCGCAGTTGCACCAGCCCGTTGTCATGCACCACATCAAATGCCGTCTGGTTGGCCAGCACCAGCGTTTCCGTCCGCAGGAAGCGGTCACGTGCGTTGCGGACCACATGACGGGCGCGACGCATGAGCGGACGTTTACGGACGGCAGTGGCAGATGCGGGCATGAACGGGGCTTCCTGTAGCTGTGGGGCTGGCGCGATTTGCGAATAGTCACGGCCCAGACGCCCGGGGTCACTGACCGGAAGCAACAATCTCGCTGACATTTTGGACAATGTGCCGGGCTTGCATCAGGGGCTGCATCAGGGCCTGCATCAGGGGTTGGAGCCAACCATCCTGGAGATGCGCAGTTCCAGCGCATAGGCCTCATCCAGCCGCTTCATGGCGCGGTACAGGCTGGCCAGCTGGTACAGGCTGCGTGATACCTCCGGGCTGTTCAGCCCGTAGTTCTTCTCCATGATGGCGACCGAGCGCTTGCAGAGCGGCTCGGCCTCGGCCAGCTTGCCCTGGCTGCGGTAGAGAAACGCCAGGTTGTCCACGCCGGTGGCGACATTGGGGTGATCAGGCCCCAGATTCTTCTCCAGGATGGCCAGCGAGCGCGTATAGAGCGGCTCGGCCTGCATCAGCAGCCCCTGGGTGTCGTACAGCATGGCAAGATTGTTCAGTGCGGCTGCCACCTCAAGGTGCTGCGGCCCGTGAATTTTTTCCTGTGTGGCCAGGGCCTGACGGAACAGTACTTCGGCCGGTTCGTATTGTTTCTGGCCACGGTACAGGAAGGCCAGGTTGGTCTGGCTTCTGGCCACCTCGGGATGCGAACTGCCGAGGGTTTTTTCCTGGATGGCCAGCGCGCGGCGATACAACGGTTCGGCCTGCGCAAACTTGCCCTGGGCATCAAGGCGGTTGGCCAGCTGGGTGAGGGTTGGCACCAGATCGGGGTGATCCGGGCCAAGGGCCTTTTCCTGCAGCGGCAACAGCTTCTGGTACAGCGGCCATGCCTGTTCGGCTTTTTCCTGGCGGACATAAAGCGCGGCCAGATGCGACAGCACCGCCGCCAGTGCTGCCGGATTGTCGGTACGTTTTTCGCGAATGGAGAGTGCGTCGCGGTAAAACTTTTCGGCTTGCTCCGGCTGGTTTTGTGCTTCCTGCAGCAGGCCCAGCTTGTAAAGGCTGTCGGCCACATCAATGTGATAGGGGCCCAGCGAGTCCTCGCGCATGGCCAGGGCTTTTTCCTGCAGGGCTTGCGCTTGTGACAGCTGCTTCAGGCGCATGTGCGTGTCGGCCAGATCGCTCATGGCGGTGGCAATGTCCGGGTGGCCGGGCTCCAGGTTTTTTTCCCGGATGGCGAGTACGCGCTGCTGCAGCGGCAGTGCATCGGCCGGACGGTTCTGCGCCAGATGCACGGCCGCAAGGCGGCTCAGGCTGGCGGCCACATCCGGATGATCACGCCCCAGTGCCTGCTGCCGGACAAGAATGCTGCGCTTCATGAGGGCTTCGGCCTGCGCGGTCTGGCCCAGTGCCAGCTGCTGCTCGGCCAGGTTCATGGCACTGGTGGCCACATCCGGATGATTCATGCCCAGCTTCTTTTCCCGCAGGGTGAGTACACGCTGGTAGAGCGGAGCGGCCTTTTCCGGTTTTCCCTGCACGGCATACAGGACGGCCAGGTTGTTAAGGCTGGTGATGACATCTGCATGGCTGGCGCCCAGCGCTTTTGTGCGAATGGCCAGCGAGCGCTTGTAGAGGGGCTCGGCCTTGTCGTAATTGCCTTGCAGGCGATAGAGCAGGGCCAGGTTGTTCAGGCCGGTGGCCACATCCGGGTGAGTGGGGCCGAGGGTTTTTTCCCAGATGGCGAGCGAGCGCTGGTAGAGCGGTTCCGCTTGCGCATATTCGCCACGCGTGCGGTACATGTAGGCCAGATTGTTGAGGCTGGCCGCAATGTCGCGGTGCTCGCTGCCCAGTTCCTGCTCCGCCAGTGTCAGGGCCTTTTTTGCCTGGGCGATGGCCTGATCGTGGTCGCCCTGCTGGTACAGGCTGACCGCCTCCTGGTTGAGTGCCTCCCAGCCGTTGCCCGCATGGGCGACAGGCATGCAGAGCGAGAGCAGGAGCGGCGTGAGCCGTAACAGGTTGGCGTTGCGTGACAACGGGATGGCGGCTTTCATCAGCGATGACTCTGTTGCCCGTATCGGGACGGGTATTGTTGTTTTTATCGGGGAGGCGACCGATGGCAATTGTGCGCCGGGAGGCAGCTGGCCATCAATGAAAAGGCGCCCACTGGCGCCTTTTCATTCTGCGAGTATTGCTGACTTTAACCAGTCGGCCTACTCCCCGACGACCCCGATCACCGGGTCTGACTCGGGCTGTGCAAATTCCAGCCGGGCTTTTTCACCATTGCGGCGATGATGGCCACTATGTCTTTCTGGTTTTTGATCTTGGGGTTCTACCCCGATTACCCGACCGGCTTCGTCATAACTGACCTGTCGGTCGGCATTTCCGGCTGACGGCAGCGTCGTTGGCAGGTCGTGCTGGTCCGGGGGCATCAGGCCTTTTTCACAAACTCCGATTTCAGACCCATGGAGCCAATGCCATCAATCTTGCAGTCAATGTCATGGTCACCGTCGACCAGACGGATGTTCTTGACCTTGGTGCCAACCTTGACGACCAGTGACGAGCCCTTGACCTTGAGGTCCTTGATCACGGTGACGGTGTCGCCATCATTGAGTTCATTGCCGTTGGCATCACGAATGACGCGCTTCTCTTCCGTGGTCTCGGCGGCGGCATCTTTGGGCCACTCATGCGCACATTCCGGGCAGATGTACATGCTGCCGTCTTCGTAGGTAAATTCCGAGCTGCATTGGGGGCATTTGGGCAGGCTGCTCATGCTGTTTCCTGTGGTTGATCAATTGGGTGTGATTGTGTGTGAACGGGAAAAGCCGGTGCGGGCGATGCGCGGCATGGTTGCCATGACATCAGCGCTGGTTTTCCTGCTCGAAAAAAATGCGGTTGAACCCGGCATAGGCGGTGGCGCCGGAAACCCCGAACATCAGCATGCCGTTGAGTGCTTCCTGTGGGCCGGCAAGTCGCCAGGTGTCTGTCAGCATGATGTCGCCGTAGCCCAGTGTGGAAAAGTTGACGGACGAAAAATAGAACGCTGTCGTGAAGTCCGGTAGCTGGCCGGACTGGTTCAGCAACGCAGCCCAGAGCGCGACCTGAACAATCGCAGTCAGCATCAGCATGGTGGTTGTAATGGCGACCGTTAGGGTTTTTGCCTGGGGGCGCTTGCGTGACCGCTGGTAGAAGCGGTTGGCAAGCGTCACTGCCCACACAGAGCCAAAGACCTGCACCAGTGAGCAGATCACCAGCATGGAGGTGGTGAATTAAAGTGCGATGAGCATGGCAAAGTCCGGGCAGAGTGTGTTGTTGGAAAATTTTGTGTACGCAGCAAACGGCACACGACCACCAAACAATAAAGGGCGCCATCAGGCGCCCTTTATTGTTGTCACAGCCAGTGTTGCAGCCGTTTCACGCAGCTCAGGTTCATGCAGCTCAGGCCTTGGGGCCTGCAGCACGGATGGCAGCATCAACGTCCGGATACTTCTCTTCGAAGTTCTTCTGGAACAGGCCGGCCAGTTCGCGCGCCTTGGCATCGTGCTGGTCCTTGTCGGCCCAGTTGTTGCGCGGGACGAGCAGGTTGCTGTCCACGCCTTCCACGGCCACCGGCACATCCAGGTTCATGATGTCCAGGTGCTGTGTCTGCACGTTGTCCAGCTTGCCGGTGAGGATGGCGCGGATCACGGCACGGGTGGTCGGGATGCTGAAACGCTTGCCGGTGCCGTGCGGGCCGCCGGTCCAGCCGGTGGACACGATGAATACCTTGGAATCAAAGGCATTGATG
>JACCDZ010981508.1_pt1 | contig 12518 bp, 8 predicted proteins | sample 7449551 | NCBI WGS metagenome assembly JACCDZ01 (sample SAMN15323452, study PRJNA562643) | freshwater metagenome | isolation source: river surface water | place: USA:Blue River Watershed | collected 2017-08-18
ATCGTGGCCTTTGTAGTGCTGAAGGGCGCGCGGCCGACCGGGGATGAAAAGAAGCGGATTGTGGCGGAGTTGCGCGACTGGGTGGCCAACCAGATTGGTGCCATCGCGAAGCCGGAGGACATAAGGTTTGGGGATAACCTGCCCAAGACGCGCTCAGGCAAGATCATGCGCCGACTGCTGCGCTCCATTGCCAAAGGTGAACAGATTACCCAGGACACCTCCACACTGGAGAATCCTGCAATCTTGCAGCAGTTGCAGGAAAGTGTCTGAGTTGTTTTAAGCGGCAATAAAAAAGGGCTGCAGATTTGCAGCCCTTTTTTATTCTGGCGAATCAGTCGTTGGTGTAATACAGGAACTGATGCCCCAGCGGCTCAGGCAGATACAGGTGACGCAAGTCCATGTAATCCGCGAGTGTCAGGAACTCGGGCTCCTGCAGATGATTGATCGCCCAGTTGATGAGCTGGTGTTGCAAGCCGCGACCAATGGCCGCGCCACCCTGAATCATTTTTTCGGTAAAGAAACCGAATCCCATCAGCCGGATGGACTTCAGGTAAATCTCCTCCAGCATCAGGTCACCCAGCTCACTCAGCTGATGACTGATGGCGCGACGTTCCTCGCGCCAGTAGCCATCGCGAATGCGACGGGTGGATTCAAGCCTGCGTTCATGCAGGTCGTCCGGTACTTCGTAGCCGATCATGGCCCGAAGCCCGTCATCGGTCGGCAGCGTGATGGAGAGCGAGCGGATGTGACGTGCTGCAAGCTCCATCTGCTCGCGATCCAGCTTGGGAACAATCTGCTTCGACAACTTGTTGATCGTGGTCGATAGCGTATGCATTGTTGACTGTACAAACTGCTCGGCGGAGCCGGTGATTCCCATGGCATGAATCCCGTCCAGAACAAAAGCCTGGGCTGACTCGGCCTCAAAACGGGAAATCACCTCAATAAGGGCATCGTGCTGGCGCCAGTTGCCGTGTTCCACTTCCCAAACCAGCTTTTCACCAACAAGGCGAAGTTCCTTGCTGGCTTCAAAGGCGGCGTAATGGCCTGCATGATTGTCCTGATTGTGCACGTCCGCTTTCCTTTACTTCAGTTCGCTGGAACTCTTGCCCAGCAGGCGTCGGGCAATGATGAGTTGCTGGATCTGCTGGGTACCCTCAAAGATATCCAGGATTTTAGAGTCTCGCGCCCATTTTTCCAGCAGTTCATCTTCACCATAGCCAATGGAGGCGCAAAGTTCGACGCATTTCAGCGTGATTTCGTTGCCAACGCGGCCGGCCTTGGCCTTGGCAATGGAGGCTTCCTTCGAGTTTGGCTGCTTGTTGTCGGCCATCCATGCGGCTTTCACCGTGAGAAGGTAGGCAGACTCCCATTCGGCTTCCATGCGCGCGACCGTGGCAGCGACATGAGAGGCATTGAGCGGTGGGGTGCGGTAATCCGGATCAAGATAGTCCTTCAGCAGTTCCTTGGTGCGCTCAAGCGATGCCTTGGCGCAGCCAACCGCCATCGCGGCGACCAGAGGGCGCGTGTTGTCGAAGGTTTCCATGACGCCGGCAAAACCCTTGGCAACATCAATTTCCGGGTTGCCGAGCAGGTTGGCGGCCGGTACACGGCAGTTTTCAAAGACAAATGCGGCGGTATCCGAGGCCTTGATGCCCAGCTTGTGCTCAAGGCGTGCCAGCGTCATGCCGGGTGTACCTTTTTCCACCACGAATGACTTGATGGCAGCACGGCCCAGATTCTTGTCGAGTGTGGCCCAGACCACGACACAGTCGGCGCGGTCGCCGGAGGTGACGTAAATCTTTTCACCATTAAGGATGTAGTGGTCGCCATCCTTTGTCGCCGTCGTGCGGATGGCGGCGGAGTCCGAGCCACAGCCGGGCTCTGTGATGGCCATGGCAGCCCACTTGCCCTTGAAACGCTCAAGCTGTTCGTCGTTGGCAACGGCAGCGATGGCGGAGTTGCCAAGGCCCTGGCGTGGCATGGTCAGCAGTAGCCCGGTGTCGCCATAGCAAAGCTCGATTGCACCGAGTGCAGTGGACATGTTCGAGCCGTTGCGTATGCCACCCTCCTGCTTGGCGCCACGCTTGCCGGCAGTAGCGGCACCAGCGGCCTCTGGCGAGCCCTCGTTCATGCCATCGAGCAGAGAGGCAAGCATGTCGAGCTCTTTCGGGTAAGCGTGTTCGGCCTTGTCGTACTTGCGCGAGATCGGGCGAAAAAAATTCACCGCTACTTCATGGGCCTGACCGACCAGCATGCTGAATTTCTTGGGTGTTTCCAGATACATGATTTATTCCTCGAATTCTGTTGTGGCTGCCTTTCGCTTGGGAAGAGGCGCTATCAGAGATGCAGGCCGCCCTGCATGACGCCCACGGCACGAAGATCACGGTACCAGCGCTCGACCGGGTGCTCTTTCGTGAAGCCGTGGCCACCCAGCAACTGCACGCCATCGGTGCCGATCTTCATGGCTTTTTCCGTGCAGAGCAGTCGGGCGAGATAGGCTTCGCGATGGAAGGGCTTGCCGGCTTCGGCCAGCGCAGCCGCACGCCAGACCATGATGCGCATTGCATCCAGTTCAATGGCCATGTCGGCGATGATGAAGGCCACACCCTGGCGATGCGAAATCGGCTCGCCAAAAGCGACACGGTCATTGCAGTAGGGGATCACGTAGTCGAGCACGGCTTGCGAGGTACCAACTGCCAGCGCACACCATGCCAGCGATGCCAGATCGAGAAAGGTGGTGTAATCAAAGTCAGCGCCACCCAGCTTGTCGGCTACAACATTATTCAGTCGCATTTTCACTGTCTGTGCCGCCTTGAGCCCCATGCCTTCGTCTTCACGGAAACTCAGGCCATCACTCCCGCCGCGCACAATGAACACGGCCGGCTTGCCATCCAGCATGGCGGCGACCAGCAGTAGCTCAGTCTCGGCACCCAGCAGGACCAGACTCTTTTCGCCGTTCAATACATAGTCATCGCCCTGACGCAGCGCAGTTGTCGACATGACAGAGGGATTGAACAGGGGCTCGCTTTCCGTGACGGCAATCGCTGCCAATGGCGGTACTTCTTCGGCAAATGCGGGCAGCAGGGTTTCCTGCTGAAGCTTTGTGCCCCAGCGGGTGAGGGCGTTGGCGACGCCCATGGGGGCCAGAATGGTGGCGGCCAGCGTAAAGTCGCCGTGGCCAAGGTCTTCAGCGGTCAGCATGTTGGTTACAACAGACTGTTCTGCCGCCATGCCGCCGAGTGCTTCGGGGACTGCGTAGAAATTCAGGCCAAGTTCCAGTGCCTGGCTACGGATGTTCTCCGGCAGTGTGACGTCATGGTCGGCACCGTGGGCGGCAGGACGCAGTACGTCACGGGCAAAACGCTGCAGCGTTTCGCGCATCATTTGCTGTTCTTCGGTCAGCGACAGGTCAAACAGGCCCTTGCTGGCGGCCGGCAGGCGCTGCGCCTTGTCCAGTGACGGCCCCTTGCTGAACTGGCGGGCAGCAACACCCATCAGCTTGAAGCCGGTCTTGCTACCTGAATACAGCAGTCTTTCAACGGGCTTGCGTACGCCAAAACGGTCTGGCCAGTCACTCTGGGCAAACCGGCTCAGCATGCCAAGACCCATACCTTGTATTTGATTCGCGTTCATTCACCACTCCAGAACAAGATGTCGCACAGCAGCGACGCCAGGATGAGCTGATGATGCACGAGGAATGACGGAGTGTATTGACCGTTATGCCGCATCATGCGGCACGATGGTCAGTCGATCGGTACAGCCGGTAGGCGGGGTGCTGCTGATGCCGGTTCACCGGAACAGTCTGGCGGAAGTGTTTGAGCAGGACCTGGTTGCCCGCAGGTCAGGCGGGCAACTCGTTTGTCTCGCGCCACTCGATCAGCTCGTCAATACAGCGAACCAGGCGGTCAATGTCGGCGCGACAGTGTGTCGTATCGTTCTGGATTGTTCTGCTGCCCTGGCTTTCCTGCATCAGTGTCTTGATGCAGGTTTCCAGCTCATGTGCCGCCTCGCGCAGAGCAGGAACCCCGCAGTAGCGGGTGGCGCCATGCAGGTAATGCACATGACCCAGCAATGCTTCCATGCGGTTGTTTTCGCAGGCATCAAGAATCTTGCGTTTTTCCTGTTCCAGACTGTTGAGCAGCATCAGCATCATGTCGCGGGCAAGATCTTTTTTCCCTGCAGCAAGCCGTACGCTTTCTTCCCAGTCCACGCCATCTGTCACCCGAGGCTCAGGCACATCAGTAGATACACCAAAATCCCTGACCGAGCTGATCTGTGACTGTGTGCCGGTCCATTTGGCAATCATGTGCGCCAGCTGGGTTTCCTGTAACGGCTTTGTCAGGTAGTCATCCATGCCCGACTTGAGCAGTGCCTCACGCTCGTTCGCCATAGCATGTGCGGTTAGTGCAATGATCGGCAAACGTTTTGTCGCGCCGGATTCCTTTTCATGCAAACGAATGGCCTGGGTTGCTTCTAGCCCGTTCAGTCCAGGCATCTGGATGTCCATGAAGACCAGATCAAAGCGGGATTCTTTGCACAGCCGGATGGCCTGATAACCGTCACTGGCAGGTACAGCCTCAACGTTAAGATCTTGCAGCAGTGCACAAACAAGTTTGAGATTGGCGGGATTGTCATCCACTGCCAGTACTCGCATGCATTTTGCTTTTGCAGCGGAGGGTAGCAGGGCCATTTGTGTTGGCATGGCGGACAGCAGGCCGGTCAATCGTGCATAAAGCTCGCGAGGTGCTACCGGCTTGCTTACCACGGTGACGTGTGCGGCTTCGTACGCAGCCTGCTCCTGGGACGAGTCTGTGCTTCGTGCCAGCAGAATGATCGGGCCCTGCATGTGTTCCCGCAATTCGTTCAGTACGGTGCCCAGGCCATTCGCATCGGTGCCTGGTAATCCAAGTCCAAGAATGATCGCATCAGGATTGCCGGTGTCCGTCAGTTGCTCCCGCAATTCGTTCAGGGACTGGATGGCGGTGCAGTGTGCCCCCCAGTGCTCTAGCGTATTGATCAGGAACAGGCGGCAGACATCATGTGCTTCTGCAACGATGACATTGCAGCCTTCCAGCAGATCACCCGGCTTGGCAGCCTGCATGAAGTTGTCGAGCTCTGCCTTGATGGTGAACCAGAACGTGGAGCCTTCACCCGGTGTGCTTTCAAAATTGATCTCGCCATGCATTTGCTCGACCAGATGGCGGGAGATCACGAGTCCCAGGCCGGTACCACCGAACTTGCGGGTTGTGGACGGGTCGCCCTGGCTGAAGGCACGAAAAAGATCGGCCCGGGCAGACTCCGACAGGCCGATGCCGGTATCCGAAACGCTGACACGAACGGTGGCATGACGCTCGGTCAGGTTTTCCAGCATGCAACGAACAATGATTTCGCCCTTCGGTGTGAACTTGATGGCGTTGTTCACCAGATTGATCAGGATCTGCTTGAGTCGCAGGGGATCGCCCATCAGGTGACGAGGAACATCGTCGTAAATAAATGCCACCTGCTCCAGGTTTTTCTCTTCGGCCAGAGGGGCAAGCATGTTCAGGACATCAAAGATGACTTCTTCAAGATCCAGCGGCGTGTGGTCAAGCACCAGCTTGCCGGCCTCAATCTTGGAAAGGTCCAGTACGTCATTGATGATGGCCAGCAGACTATCGGAAGACTTCTGGATGGTGCGAACATAGTCCAGCTGACGTGGTGAAAGGTTTGTCTTTTGCAGCAGTTTGGCAAAGCCCATGATGCCGTTCAGTGGCGTACGGATCTCGTGGGAAATGTTGGCCAGAAATTCCGACTTGATGCGGTTGCCTTCAACGGCCTCCTTTCGTGCCAGCGTCAGTTCGATATTCTGGACTTCCATGGCTTCCATTGTTTCGCGCAGATCTTCATTGGTCTGCACCATCGAACTCTTGAGTTCCTCGGTGTCCGTACTGATGCGGTCCAGCAGGGCATTGAATTCATTTTGCAGGTCAACCAGATCACCGGAGGCATTTGTCCCCAGCCGGTAATCAAGATGGGTGCTGTCTATCCGGGACATGGTCCTGGTCATTTCCGAGATGGGAGAGAGCCAGCGATGAATGACCCGGGTGAGTACGATGCCCAGCAGGGCCAGCATCAGAAGACTGACCACAAGCACGGCCAGCAGTGCTTCGTATTTGCGGATGGTGAGGTGTTGCGTGCTCACTTCCAGCAATATCCACGCCGGCACCGGCTTTCCTTTGGCATTCGGGACAGGCCGCTCCAGCGGTTGCACGTATTGCCAGCTGTCTGCGGTCAGGTAACGCCGCGTCCCGGTGTCGGGTTTGAGTATTTGAGAGCCTGAAAGGGGGCGCGGCATCGGGCCGCTATTCACCAGGCTTTCGCCCTTGCTGTCCATCAGCGTCAACGAGCGCAGGCTGGGCTCTTCCAGCGCCTGTACGGAGAGTTTCTGAAGTGACTCTGGCGTGGTGTCACGCAACTGGTCGAAGGCATTGCCGTATTTGGCAAGCAGCAGCCTGCCGCGCTCATCCTGAACGGTTTCAAAATCATTGAATCGGCTCACTACCATCCCGACCCCCAGACCGAAAACCAGCAGGGTGGTGGGGATGAGCAGCAGGGCGATCAGGCGGCTTTGCAGGCTCCAGGGCTTCATGGGGCATCCCTTGTCATTCTTGCCTCCGACTATAGCGGGGCAGGGGGCATTCTGTCCCGGGGTACCGTCGCCGCTGGCAGGTCGCCCCGGGCGGCATCATCCCGTACAATCGCCGGCCTGTTCAGAGGTGATCATGCCTGTCGTTATCTACCCCACTATCGCCGATACGGTCGGCAATACTCCCCTGGTGCGCCTGCAGCGCCTGCCGGGGCATACGACCAATACCGTGCTGGTCAAGCTTGAGGGCAACAACCCGGCCGGCTCGGTCAAGGATCGTCCTGCGCTCAGCATGATCACCCATGCCGAGCAGCGTGGCCTGATCAAGCCTGGTGATACCCTGATCGAGGCCACCAGCGGCAATACAGGGATTGCCCTGGCCATGGCCGCTGCCATCAAGGGTTACCGCATGATCCTCATCATGCCGGCCAACCAGAGCCAGGAACGACGTGACGCCATGGCTGCCTATGGTGCCGAGCTGATCTCCGTCACCCAGTCCGAAGGCATGGAAGGTGCACGTGATCTGGCCATGAGAATGCAGGCCGAGGGCAAAGGGGTGGTGCTCAACCAGTTCGGCAATACCGACAATCCACTCGCCCATTATGAAACCACCGGGCCGGAGCTCTGGCAGCAGACGCAGGGCACGATCACACATTTCATCAGCTCCATGGGTACCACCGGCACCATCATGGGGTGCTCGCGGTACCTGAAAGAGCAGAACCCGGATATCCGTATCATTGGGTTGCAGCCCTCGGATGGCTCCCAGATCGCCGGTATCCGGCGCTGGCCCGAAGCGTACCTGCCCACCATTTTCGAACGCGACCGTGTTGATGAAGTGATGGATGTGCAGCAGAAAGATGCCGAGGACACCATGCGCCGACTGGCACGTGAAGAAGGCATTTTCTGTGGCGTCTCGTCCGGCGGCTCGGTCTGGGCAGCCCTTGAGCTATCAAAACGTCTTGAGCATGCCGTGATTGTTGCCATCATCTGCGACCGCGGCGACCGCTATCTTTCCACCGGCATCTTTAACGCCGGCTAAACATGCAAAGCAGGCTTTTCACGACTGTGGCCTGGCGCCAGTTGGCTGCTTCGATAAACAGGGATGACCGGAAAACGACATGAACAATATTTTTGTTTTTGACATCGAGACAGTTCCCGACATCGAAGGCGCACAGCGCATTTACGGTCTTGACGGGCTGGATGACAGGGACACGGCCAATGCCATGTTCACCATCCGCCGTCAGGAAACCGGCGGCTCGGACTTTCTGCGTCACCACCTGCAACGGGTTGTCTGCATTTCCGTGGCCCTGCGTACCCGTGATGGCCTCAAGGTCTGGTCACTGGGTGACGAGTCATCGGACGAGAAGGACATCATCACGCGATTTTTCACCGGTGTAGAGCGCTACCTGCCCACGCTGGTGTCCTGGAACGGCGGCGGATTTGATCTGCCCGTGCTGCACTATCGCGCGCTCAAGCACGGTATTGCCGCCCCGCGCTACTGGGATCAGGGTGAGGACGACCGCGAGTTCAAGTTCAATAACTACATCAGCCGTTTTCATTCACGGCATACCGACCTGATGGATCTCATCGCCGGCTATCAGGCGCGTGCCGTACAGCCGCTTGACCAGATTGCCACGCTGCTCGGCTTTCCCGGCAAGATGGGAATGAGCGGTGCCAAGGTCTGGGATGCTTATCTGGATGGCGATCTGGCCGGCATCCGCAATTACTGCGAAACCGATGTGCTGAATACCTGGCTGGTCTACCTGCGCTTCCAGCTCATGCGGGGTCATCTCGATGCTGGCGCCTATGAGGCAGAAGTCGAGCTGACTAGGCAGTTGCTGCAAAAGGAAAGCAAGCCGCACTTCTCCGAGTTTCTTGAGGCCTGGCAGAAAAACTCTGCGACCTGAGAGTGCATGGCCAACCGAATTATCCGAACCAGCTGAACCAGAACAGAGAACACAATGAGTCGTCGCAGTGAAAAAATGAAAGCCCTCCCGGCCGTCGAGCTGGACATCGACAGCCTTAGCCATGAAGGTCGCGGCCTGTCCCGTATCGACGGCAAGCGCATCTTTGTCGAAGGGGCCTTGCCGGGCGAGCGTGTGCGCGCCCAGTTCACCTTCACGCACAAGAAGTACGACGAAGCCCGTACCCTGGACATACTGCAGCCATCGCCGGATCGTGTAACACCGCCGTGCGTGCATTTCGACATTTGTGGCGGGTGCTCCCTGCAGCACATGTCCCGTGATGCCCAGATCGCCTTCAAGCAAAGTGTGCTAGCCGAGCAGTTCCAGCACTTTGGCGGACTGGAGCCGGAGTCATGGTTGCCACCGTTGCTGGATGAGACCACCGGCTACCGCCGCAAGGCCCGCCTTGGCGTGAAGTACGTCATCAAGAAAGGCGAGCTGCTGGTTGGGTTTCGCGAAAAGAAGTCCAGTTTTCTCGCCGACATCCGGTCCTGCGCAATTCTGGATGAGCGCATAGCGTCACAATTGCTGGCGTTGCGTGAAGTCATCAATGGTTTGGCCCTGCGCGACCGCATTGCACAGATCGAAGTGGCCGCCGGTGACGACGAAGTAGCACTGGTGTTCCGCCATATGGACCCGTTGCCCGAGTCCGATGTACAGGCGCTGGTCGCTTTCAGTGCAGCCAGAAACTGGATGCTTTATTTGCAGCCAGGCGGCCCCGATTCGGTGCATCGTGTCTATCCTGAAACAGGGGAGGATCGACTGTCCTATGCCTTGCCCGACTTTGGCCTGCGACTGTTCTTCCATCCCATGGACTTCACCCAGGTAAACGCCGGTATCAACCGCAAGATGCTGAATCTGGCACTGGACTTGCTTGATCCACAGCCAGGGGATCGCGTGCTGGACCTGTTCTGCGGCCTTGGCAACTTCACCTTGCCGCTGGCAACCCGCGCGGCTGAAGTGATCGGTGTCGAAGGCATTCAGGCCATGGCAGATCGCGGCATGGAAAACGCCCGGCGCAACAACCTGACCAATGTGTCGTTTTATGCGCAGGACCTGACCCAGGACTTCTCGCAGCAGCCGTGGGCAAAGCAGGGCTTCGACCGCCTGCTGATCGACCCGCCGCGCAGTGGCGCCGAAGAGGTGGTGAAGTATCTGCCAAAGTTCGGCGCAAAGCGGATTGTGTACGTCTCCTGCAACCCCGCCACGCTGGCGAGGGATGCCGGTCTGCTCAAGGATGCCGGCTATCGGCTGCTCAAGGCGGGGGTGATGGACATGTTCACGCATACCACGCATGTTGAGTCGATTGCGGTCTTTGAAAAGAAATAGGTTTCGTGGGAGTGGCTTTAGCCGCGAATACGCTGGCTGGAAAATTCGCGGCTAAAGCCACTCCCACAAAAAATGCGGATCTGAAAAGAAGAGCTGACGATGGTAAAGGTTCGCGAAGACTATCCGCAGATGTCTGATGGCTCAGTCGATCTGGATGCCTGGCTGGCGCGTATTGGCACCAAGGTGGCCCTGTATGACCCGGACGCGCTCAAGCGCGCCTGCGAGTTTGCCCGCAAGCTGGATGAAGAAAACTCGGCGCGCGAGCATGTCTGGTCTGCCCGTACATCCAGCTTTCTCACCGGTCTGGCCATGGCCGACATCCTGGCCGATTTGCGCCTGGATCAGGAATCCCTGACTGCCGCAGTGCTGTATCGCGCCGTCCGCGAAGGCAAGACCACACAGGCGGTCATCGAGAAGACCTTCGGGTTTGATATTGCCCACCTGATCGATGGCGTGCTGCGCATGGCAGCCATCAGCCAGATCGTCAATCCCGACAAGAAAGCCGGCTTTGGCAAGGACCAGCAGCAGCTCGATAATATTCGCAAGATGCTGGTAGCGATGATTGATGATGTGCGGGTTGCACTCATCAAGTTGTCCGAGCGTACCTTCGCCATTCGCGAGATCAAGGACGCCACGCCGGAGCGACGCCAGCGCGTGGCCCGTGAAATTTTTGACATCTATGCGCCACTCGCGCACCGCCTTGGCATCGGCCACATCAAGTGGGAGCTGGAGGATCTGTCATTCCGGTATCTCGAACCGGAGTCCTACAAGCACATTGCCCGTCTGCTTGATGAAAAGCGGCTGGATCGTGACGAATACATCCAGAATGTCATTTCCTCACTGAAAGGCATGCTCGACCGGATGGGCATGCATTCCGAGGTGACCGGGCGCGCCAAGCACATCTACTCCATCTGGCGAAAAATGCAGCGCAAGAAGATTTCCTTCAACGAAGTCTACGATGTGCGTGCCGTTCGGGTGCTGGTGCCCGAGGTGCGTGACTGTTATGCCGCGCTGGGGGTTGTGCACTCGCTCTACAAGCATATTCCCCGCGAGTTCGACGACTACATCGCCACGCCCAAGGAAAACGGCTATCGCTCGCTGCATACCGCCGTGATCGGGCCGCAAGGCAAGCCGCTGGAAGTGCAGATCCGTACCTTTGACATGCATGAAGAGGCCGAGCTTGGCGTCTGCGCGCACTGGCATTACAAGGAAGGCACCAAGGGCGGCAAGAACGCCGGCTACGAAAGCAAGATTGCCTGGCTGCGCCAGGTACTGGAGTGGCAGGAAGACATGGGCGAGGCCCAGCTCGAGGACTTTGCCGAGCAGCTTAACCAGGCCATCCATGACGACCGCATTTACGTGTTTACCCGCGATGGCCATGTCATTGACATGCAGGCGGGCGCCACCCCGCTGGATTTTGCCTATCACGTGCACACGGCGGTAGGTAACGGCTGTCGTGGCGCCAAGGTGAACGGCCGCATCGTGCCGCTCAACTACAAGCTGCAGACCGGTGAGCAGGTGGAGATCATGACCACCCGCAACGGCATACCCAGCCGTGACTGGTTGTCGTCCTCGCTGGGCTACCTGAACACCACGCGCGCGCAGGCCAAGGTGCGCCACTGGTTCAAGCAGCAGGACCGCGAGAAGAACATTGTTGAAGGCCGTGAGCTGCTGGAGCACGAATTCATGCGGCTGGGCATCAGCCTTGCCCGACATGACCTCGATACGCTTGCCCCCCGGCTCAACGTGAAGACCGGCGATGACGTGCTGTCCGGCATTGGTGCCGGCGACATCCGCATCAGCCAGGTCATCAGCCTCATGGGCGCCCGCGTGGACAGCAGTGCCCAGCAGGACCTCCTGCCCAGGGATATTGTCAGCCGCTCGCGCCGCACCCTGTCGGGCTCACCCATCATCATCGAAGGTGTTGGCAACCTGCTCACGCATATCGCCAACTGCTGCAAGCCTATTCCCGGCGAACCGATTGTTGGTTACATCACGCAAGGCCGTGGCGTTTCCGTACACAGTCGCGGCTGCCCCGAGTTCATGCACCTGCAGGAAACCGAGCCGGCCCGTGTGGTTGACGTGCAATGGAACCAGTCCGAAACGGATGTCTATGCCGTGGATATCCATATCCGTGCCTGGGACCGTACCGGCCTGCTGCGCGACATCACCGGCGTACTGGCCAACGAGCATGTGAATGTGACGGGGCTGCAGACGCACTCCAACAAGAGTGACGGCACCGCCAGCATGCAGGTCACGGTCGAGATCGGCAGCCTCAATGCCCTTGGCCGCCTGCTCGCCAAGATCGAACAACAGCCAAACGTGATTGAAGCCAGACGTTATTCGGCCTGACTCCCGGGATTCATCCATGTCCGCACTGCAACAGCTTCTGCACATCATGACCCGTCTGCGCGACCCGCAGACCGGTTGCCCCTGGGATCTGGAGCAGGATTTTTCCACTATCGCCCCCTACACGCTGGAAGAGGCGCATGAAGTTGCCGATGCCATTGCCCGTGGCGACATGGATAACCTGTGCGAAGAGCTAGGCGATTTGCTGTTGCAGGTGGTGTTTCACGCACAGATGGCCAGCGAGCAGGGAC
>JACCDZ010732981.1_pt1 | contig 12516 bp, 6 predicted proteins | sample 7449551 | NCBI WGS metagenome assembly JACCDZ01 (sample SAMN15323452, study PRJNA562643) | freshwater metagenome | isolation source: river surface water | place: USA:Blue River Watershed | collected 2017-08-18
AGGTGCGGCGTTGTGTGGGTTTTCTGCTGAAAAACCCTGCGATCCTCGCGTTGCGGTGGCGTTTATGACACTGCTATCATATTGACATACTGTGATGCAGTAGACTTTTTTTGACGACCCTGTCACTGTGGTTTGCCCTGCAGGATCTTTTTATTGCGGTGAAGATCATATTTTTCGCAGTCTAGGGGCGTTTTAAAAGTGGCTGGTGGTTTCGCTCGGGGTAGCCAGGGAGTTGCTGGAAAAGGCTCCTGTTCGGTTGCTTTGCAGTGGTAGGCCGACATTCCGTGTCGGTAGTTTGATTTATCCCTTTTCGATGCGCATGGTTGGCCTGGCTGTCTCTGGGGCAGGGTTGGGAATTATTGTGTTGCACTGGAGCTTCAATGGAGTAGGCGGACGCTGATGAGGTCCGTAGTTGCCGCAGATGACAAGGAAGTTGGTTTTATGTTCGGCATTTTTTCTTCTCGCTCCGTGGTGGCGAGGTCGTTTCGGTTCGCCTACCTGTGCCTGGCTGGGCTGCTGTTGCCTGCTGCGCTCTTTGCCCAGAGCACGCCGCCTAGCGTAGCGTTCTGGTACGCAGCCACACCTCCGCTGGAAGAGTTGGCCCAGTTCGATTGGGTGGTGCTGGAACCCGGCCATGTGAGCGATGCTGATGTCGAGTTCCTGCGTGCTCAGGGATCGGTTCCCTTTGCGTACCTTTCCATTGGTGAGGTCGATAGTCACCAGGCGCAGCAGCTGGTGCCGCTGGTGGAAGCCGCAGCCAGCGATATTCGTAATGAGGCTTGGGACAGCCAGGTCATGGACCTGAATGTACCGGCCTGGCGTGAGCATCTTCTGTCACGGGCCAAGGCGCTCCAGGTCCAGGGCTACAGTGGTCTGTTCCTCGATACCCTGGATAGCTTCGTGCTGTTGCCCGAAGAGCAGCGCGAAGAGCAGCGCCTGGGGCTTATCGCTGTTCTGCGAGAGTTGCACGCGCGTTTCCCGGACTTGAAGCTCTTCTTCAATCGAGGCTTCGAGGTGTGGCCCGAGTTGCGCGAGATTGTCTCGGCGGTGGCCGTGGAGTCAATTCACTCCGGCTGGGATGCTCAGGCGGGAGTCTATCGCGAGGTGCCGAGCGCGGATCGTCAGTGGTTGGAGACTAAACTGGCTGCCATACGTCAGCAGGGAGTGCCGGTTGTCGCGCTCGACTACCTGCCCCCTGAGAGACGCGAAGAAGCCCGCCAGCTCGCACGAAGGCTGCACAAAGAGGGCTATGTTCCCTTTGTTAGCACCCCGGAGTTGAACTACCTCGGTGTCGGCAGCGTCGAGGTACAGCCTCGCCGAATTGCAATGCTCTACGATCCACGTGAAGGTGATTTGCCCGAATCTAGCGGGCATGTTCATTTAGGTGGTTTGCTGGAGTATTTGGGCTATAGGGTGGATTACTTCCCGGCCGATGCCAACTTGCAGGGAGTTGAGCAGCAGGGGCTGTATGCCGGCGTAGTGGTCTGGATGACCAGTGGCGTTCCGGATGACAGCCGGGTGTTCAATGCTTGGTTGAGCGAATGTTTGGATAGGAATATCCCGGTGGCATTCATGGCAGGTATGCCTGTAGAGAATGCTGCCCTGCTCAAGCGCATGGGGCTTCGCCTCGAGACAGGTGAGACTCGACCTGGCGGGCGCATTCTAGCGCACGACAAGGCTCTCGTTGGTAGCTTCGAGGCGTCATTGAAGATGATGTCCAGAGACTTGCAACGCGTATTTGTGTTGCCTGGTGGGCCTCAGCCGGCGTTGGAACTTGAGGATGCTCAGGGGGCACGTCTGGTGCCGATTGCTATTGGTGACTGGGGTGGCTTTGCCTTGTCACCCTATGTGCTGGAGGACGGAGGCGATAGTAGACGCTGGATGCTTGACCCGTTCGCGTTCTTGCAGCGTGCGCTGCGCCTGCCGGCCCTGCCTGCTCCAGATGTCACCACAGAAAATGGCCGACGTATTGCCACTGTCCATATTGATGGCGATGGTTTTCCATCGCGCGCGGAAGAGATTGGTACCCCTTACTCAGGGGTACAGGTACTTCGTGACTTCATTGACCCTCATCCTTTACTGACCTCGGTTTCGGTGGTGGAGGGCGAGGTGGGACCTAAGGGTGCATTTCCCCATCTGGCCCGCGAGCTGGAGCCTATTGCCCGACAGATCTTTGCTCATCCGCGTGTCGAAGTAGCCAGCCATACTTTTAGTCACCCATTCTATTGGCAACCGGAAAAGGCAAGCCAGCGCAAGGGATTTGAGGCCGTTTACGGCTTGAATATGAAAATTCCCGGCTATGCGAAAATGGACGTCAGGCGGGAAATCATCGGCGCGCGCGACTACATCAATCAGCGGCTGACCACTGCGCAGAAACCGGTGAAGTTGATCTTTTGGTCGGGCGATGCCCTCCCGGATGCTGCGACCATCCGCATGGCCTATGACGCCGGCTTGTCCAATGTGAATGGCGGAGTGACCGCCATGACGCGTGCCGCCCCCTCTCTGACCGGTCTGTACCCGCTGTTGCGCCCGACTGAGGGTGGCTTGCAGATCTATGCGCCGATCATTAACGAGAACGTCTACACCAACCTCTGGAAGGGGCCTTACTACGGTTTCCGAGGTGTTATCGAAACCTTCGAACTGACGGATGCACCGCGCCGGCTGCGTGGCTTGAACCTTTATTACCATTTCTATTCCGCCACCAAACAGGCCTCGATCAAGGTCATGGGTGACATCTACCGCCATATCGGTGCGCAGCAGCCACTCTCGCTGTGGATGAGTGATTATATGTCGCGTATTCGCGGCCTTTACCATGCCAGTCTGTCGCGTGACTTCGATGGCGCCTGGCAGGTACGTAGCCTGCAGGGACTGCGGACGTTGCGCCTAGACCCTGCGCTAGGGTGGCCGGACCTGTTGCGATCTGATGGAGTGGCTGGCGTGCGTGATCTGCCCCAGGGCCGTTATATCCATCTTGCTGCCGATCACGCACGGTTGGTGCTTCGCCCGGACAGAGACCGACATGTGGCGCTGGAAGAGGCGAATATCCCGCTGACGGACTGGCGCTACCTGAGCGAGAACAAAGTTCAGTTCTCCTTTGTAGGTGAGTTCGCCCTGACATTCTCCGTCAGGGCACCCGGAAGCTGTCGTGTCGAGGTGCAGGGGCGACAGTTTGTCGGGCGCAAGGCTCAGGGACTCAGCCATTTTCAGTTGCCCATGAAACAGGTGCGTGATGCCCGACTCACCTGCTCCTAAGTCGGTTCATCTGCTCAAACCGTGGACGCTGGTATTGGCGGCTCTTGTGGTTGGTGGCCTGCTGCTGCTGACCTATAACGGCGAGGATGTCTTCCGCCCGGACGGGCAACAGCCCGATGCGGTTTCCGCCAATTACGCCGAACTGTTGCTCAAAGCCCATCCTGAAGATGCCTCCTTGCGTCAGGAACTTATTCGCCTACTGATTGATCTTGGTGATTACGCCCGCGCCGATCAGTATCTGCAGGACTGGGAAAAGCCTGATGCACTGCTGGCTGGTTACTACCAGCTCGAAATTGATGCTTTGAGTGCCCGGCAAGAAGGCGATGACGAGCGCCTGCGTCTTGTACGCGAGCAGATGCTGGCATTTGATCGGCAGTATCTGCCGCTAAACATGCTTAAGCGTCTGTCTGTCCACGCGTTGGCTCTGGAGCTGCCGCAGTTGGCTGCCGATGTTTACCTGCAAATGGCTGAGCTGGAGCAGGAACAGCGCGAGCAGCACTTGCAGCAGGCGGCACGCTGGTACCTTGCAAGCAATCAGCCGGCCAAGGCAGCGGATATCTTCCAGGAGCTTATGCGGACCACGCAGGTAACAGAGCAGCGTCCGCTGTACGTACAGCAGGCTTATGCCGCGCTGGTTGCTGCGGGCTTGGGCGATCAGGCTTCTCAGTTGGCGGTTGATGAGCTGGATAGCATGCAGGTCGAGACGCTTGACCCTCAGTGGCTGGAGCAAAGCGTGCAGGTTGCTATGGGCAGCTACCGTTTCGATCTGGGACAGCGCATTGTCGACCAGTGGCTGGCCTTGCAGCCCGAGAGTGCGCAGGCCTTGCAGGCTGCTTTCAACTTACACCTGGCGTCCGGCGATATCAAAGGGGCTTGGATCCATGGCCAACAGTTGCTTGAGTTACGCCCAGAAGACCCTGATCTGTTGAAGCAGATGGCGCAGCTCGGCGAGTGGAATGGTTATCACCAAGAGGCCCTAGGCTACTGGGTCCGCTACCTTGGCGTCCGTACTGATCGTGATGCGCAGGAGCATGCCTGGCGTTTGTCACTGCAATTGTTCGACTTCGAGCGTGGCATCCCGTTGTTGGTGAGTTATACAGCTCAGCGTCAGCTGAGCGATGTGGAGCTGGACGCACTGATCTATGCCCATGAATCGCTTGGTACTCCAGATGAGGCCGAGGCCTGGTTGCGTGTTTACCTGCGCCAGCATGCCGGTCATCGCAAAGCGTGGCTGAGTCTGCTGCAGAACCTAGGCAATACCGAACAATATGCCCAGCAGGCTCTGGTCTGGGCGGCTTTTGCTCGGCATTTCCCACTGACAGTGAACGAGCGGATTGATTGGGCTCAGGTGCACTGGCGGCTGTTCGATCCGCAACGAGCCTGGGATGTGCTCAATATTGATACCCGCGATATTGACTCCGCCGAGTATTGGCGGATGCGCGCCGGCCTTGCCTGGGACCTAGAACGCGATGACGAGCTGCGCTTCGCCTACGAAAATATGCGCGCGCGTGATATCGAGTTAACGTTCGGAGAAGAGTCGCAGCTGATCAACCTGTATCTGGTTGAAGATCCGCGCCAGTCGCTTGATTTGTTGGTCGAGAGCTGGCGGCGCACTGGCGATCCGCAGCGCTTGTTCATGGCCCTGCAGCTGGCTGAACAGCTGGACGATTGGCCGTTGTTCAAGCAGTTGGTGGCCGAGGGTGAAGCTTCGCCAAAGTCCAAAGGGCGCGAGCAGTTGCTCTTGGCGCAGGGTACGCTGGCCTCGCGAGAAGGACGTAATGCTGACGCCGAACGACTGTATCGGCAGGGTCTGGCACGATTCCCTGAGCAGGTAGTGTTTCGCGAGCGGCTGCTCTGGCTGCTGGTCGATCAGGGGCGCAATGCCGAACTGGCACTGTTGACTGAGCAATGGAAACCCCTGGCGCGTAATGAAAGTGTGCTCTGGCTTCCGTTTGCTGCGGCAACCCAACGCCTCGGACGTCACCAGCAGGCGCTCGCTTGGTATCGGATTTATCTTGGTGCTAATCAGCCTGATTTCCTGGTGCAAGCGGCCTACGCCGATGCCTTGGAACAAGCTGGGTATTTCGATCAGGCATTGCGTCTGCGGCATCGCCTGCTGAGCGAATGGCCGGCCAAGGGCGTAAGTGAAGAGCCGCGCCGCTATACCACTTGGCTGCGGCTGTTCGCCAGTACGTATTCGCCGCAGCGAGCTGAGCAGATTGCGTTGAGCTGGCGTGACGGCTCGCCGGCCATGCTGCAGCTCTGGTTCGAGCGCCTGCTGGCTCAGTTCGATGCACTCAATCAAGAAACGCAGAAGGATGCCTGGCTGGCATGGGCACGTACTCATGGTTTGCAGATCGATCGTTATGACCAGGTTCAGGAAGCCTTGCGAACCTACAATCGTGCCGCGATGCAGCGGCTGCTGGATGCGGGCGCATTGGATCCAGCGCAGCATGTCGAAGTGCTGGCGCGCCAGGGGCACACGGGCGCTGCTCTGGGGCAGGCATTGTCTCGCCTAGGTGACGACGAACCTGCCGCAGTACGCGAACAGCTGTGGCGCCAGGCCCTTGAATTACACGAGCGCTACCCGCAGGGCATGCGCTTGGGCTGGAGCCGGCAGGACTTTGGCGGACTAGATCTGGTAGGGCCACAGTGGACGCTGGCCCGCCATCTAGGCGAGGACTGGTATGCCAACCTCGACCTGCAGCAGGTGCGTTACAAGGCTGATGAACTGGATAATCAACAACTGGGCAAAGAGCATGACGTGTTACTTGAGCTGCAACGTCGTCGTCACGATGGCGCGCAACGGCTTATCGTTGACAGTAGCCTGCGTGATGACAAGAGCCGCCATGGCTTTGGTCTGGCGCGCAGCTGGCAGCTCGACAGTCGCAACGAGCTGGAAGTCGCCCTCGACTGGCATCGGGAAAGTCTGGACAGTGGCCTGATGCGCTCCCTCGGTCGTCAGGATGCGCTACTCCTGAGTGGTAACCATGCATTCTCCGGCCGTGACCGTCTGGCCTGGACCTTGGCCGAGCGCCGCTTCGCCACGCGTTATGGTGATGACCTGGGCTCAGGGCAGGCAATGAGTCTGGAATTGAGCCATGCCCTGCAGTTTGAGGGGCCTAGCTGGACGCTGCGCACCGGTGTTGATTATCAGCGTAACTTGCTGCGGGATACCGATCTGTCCTCGCTGCTCAGCTCCCAAGGCGGCCCTGTGCTGCAGGACGAACTGAGCACTGCCGATCTGCTGGATGATCACTATGGCCAGATCTACGTGGGTAGCAACTGGCGTCGTGGTTTTCCCGGTGCGCTCAACCGTACCCGCAGCCAGTACACCTGGCTGCTCGATATGTTGGCCGGTTGGCAATGGCAGGAGAGCACCTTCAACTACGGAATTTCCGCCGGGGTAGGCATGGTCGTGCTGGGCGATGACGAGCTGGCGATAAACCTGGGTTATCAGTCTGCCCCACAAGGCGGCGAGGGTGAGCCAGGCGGAACTTTGGGTGTGACCTACAGCCTCCGTTTCGGACGCTGAGGATGGAATTTCTTAAGGAGAAATCATGATGCAGATTACCCGTTGGCTGACCCTGGCTATGGTTGCTTTCCTCGCCAGTGGTTGCAGCAGTTTTAGCGGTAGCGATAGCCCCGAGTTCTCCAGTGCTGCGCAGTGGGGCCTAGTGCCCTTGGTTAACTACTCGCAAGCACCGCAGGCCGGTGAGCGTAGCGAGCAGATTCTCCTCAGCGTCCTCAGTGCAAAAGGTTTGCAGCCGCGTGTCTATCCGCTGACCGGGCAAGGCAATATGGCCCTGTTGGATGATCGTGAGCGCCTGAACGCAGGCATTGAGTGGGCGCGCAAGCAAAAGCTCGACTACGTCATCAGCGGCAGTGTCGAAGAGTGGCAGTACAAGAATGGCCTCGATGGCGAGCCTGCCGTTGGTATCAGCCTTCGCGTCATCGAGCCAGCCAGTGGTCGTGTGCTCTGGAGCACTAGTGGCGCACGTGCAGGCTGGTCGCGTGAGAGCCTGGCCGGTACTGCACAGAAAGTTCTCGATGAAATGGTTGTAGATCTGCGACTGGAATAATGGCCATCGACTCCCCGCACAAGAATTACGATCTGACGCCAACGGCCTCAGGCAGCGCAGCCTGGTTCGAGACGCTGCTGTTGACCGCATTGGCTGCTGGTATGGGGCTCTGGCTTGCGCCGGAAGACCCGCTCCAGGTTCAGGGCTTCCCCTGGCCGCTACTGGCTCCGCTGCTGTTGGCTGTGCGTTATGGCTTTATGCGCGGACTCATCAGCGCCAGCCTGCTGGTGGTCATGCTGTTTGTCTTGCGGGCGGGTGGCTTGCCGCTCTACAGCGATATTCCATCCGGCTACATCATCGGTGTGCTCGTCAGCACCATGCTGGTTGGTGAGTTTCGTGATCTTTGGGAACGCCGCCTGCAGCGCCTGCAGATGGCTAACGAGTATCGTCAGTACCGACTGGATGAATTCACTCGCGCCCACCATATCCTGCGAGTTTCCCATGACCGCCTGGAGCAGAGGGTGGCAGGCAGTGATCAGAGTCTGCGTAGCTCGCTGCTGATGCTGCGCGATCGCTTGCGTGAACTGGATGCTTCAAATAACCGCCTGAGTAGTCTGGCTGAGCCGATTCTGGCGCTTTTGGGGCAGTACGGTTCGTTACGTATCGCTGGATTGTATGCGCTCGATGCCACGGGTAAGCCTGAGGCGCTGGCAATGCTGGGCGAGATGGGCGCGCTGGATGCGGATGACCTACTGGTGCGCCTGTGCCTCGAGAAAGGCGATGTCGTTAGCGTGCGCGAGGAGCTGCTTGAGCGTGGCGAGCAGGCGCGGCATTCATCTCTGCAGGCCTGTGTGCCGCTGCTTGATACCGAAGATCGCCTGTTGGCTATCCTGGCCATTCGACAGATGCCGTTTTTTGCTTTCAATGAACGCATTCTTAGCCTGCTGGCGTTGTTGGCTGGGCATATTGCCGACATGTTGCAGAGTGATGCTGTCGCGTTGCGCCTGGATGATGCGGACTCACAGGCGTTCTCGCAGCAGTTGCGGCGCTCGCTGATAGATGCCGAACGGCATGAGTTGCCGGCCAGCCTGTGCATGCTTGAACTGTCGCAGCCGAACGAAGACCTGATGCGCTTGCTGACGGACAGTCAGCGCGGCCTGGATCTCCAATTACGCCTGCGTAATGGCCGTGATCATGACTGCCTGCTGGTGCTCATGCCATTGACATCTGCTGAAGGCGGGCGTGGGTATATGGAGCGCTTGCACTATCTGCTCACGGAGCGGTTTGGCCAGAATCAGTCATTGGCCGCACTGGGCGTACAGGATATGCATTACGAGCTAGATGCGGCGGGTCGACGCGAGGGCTTGCGTCATTTCCTTTTCAACGAGTGCGCCTTGAATGATCGCCAAGTGGCTGTTTAGCAGTGCCGTGGCCTTTGAGGCCGGGAGCTGGGCCAGCCTGCTTACCGAGCCGAACTTGGCTGAGGGCATGCTGCTGTGCGTGCTGCCTCATGGCATTGCCTGTCTGTTACTGAGCGTGGCCGTCTGGCGCCTGATGCCGCGCCGTTATCGTCGCCCTTTGCCGTGGGCGCCTTTGTTCATTTTTAGTCTGGCTTTTTTCATCCCCTTGCTGGGGGCTATCGGCGTATTGGCTGCGGTGTTTCCGGCGCTCTACCTGCAACGTCGACGCGACCAGCAGGCCTGGCAGGCTACACCAATGCCGGCGCTACCTTTTCGGCCTCAGGAGCAGCGGCGCTCACCGATGTTCAGTGATGGCGGTCTGCAGGATGTTCTGCACCGTGCCACGGATCCCGAACAACGCTTGGCCGCCTTGCTGGCGACGCGGCGGATGCCTAGCCAGGACTCCGTGCCAATTCTCAAACTGGCCTTGCGCGATGCCTCTGATGACGTGCGTCTGCTTGCCTATTCGATGCTCGATCAGCAGGAAAATCGGATCAACCAGCGGATTGAAAATCTGCTGGGCGAGCTGCAGAGCCTGCCTCAGGAACAGCAGGCCAGTGTGCATGCCGGCCTGGCAGGCTGGTACTGGGAGCTGGCCTACCTCGGCTTGGCCCAGGGCAGCGTCCTGGAGCACGTTCTGCAGCAGGCAGCCGATCACCTACAGTTGGCCCTGATGAACGGAGGCAACCCTGATCTAGCCTTGCTGGCCGGACGAGTTGCGCTTGAACAGGGCCGCCTTATCGAGGCCGAGGCATTTATTGACCGCGCGCAGCAAATGGGCTTGGCTGCCGAAAAGGCCTTGCCTTTTCTGGCCGAGGTGGCTTTTTTTGCCGGTGACTACGCAAGGGTCGCGCAGTTGCTTGCGCATTTGCCTGAGGCTATGCGGCGGCGTCCGCCATTCGCTGAATTGGCGAGGTTCTGGCTGTGATTTTCCGCAAAAAACCTGTCGTCGAGGTCTCGCAGGAACCAATTGCCGATATCTGCCTGTTGCTTGAAGGTACTTGGCCTTATGTGCGCGGCGGTGTATCCAGCTGGATACATCAGATGATTCTCGGACTGCCGGATGTCACATTCTCGGTGTTCTTCATCGGCGGACAGCGCAGTGCCTATCCCAAGCATAACTATGCTATCCCACCGAATGTGGTACACATCGAAGAAGTCTTCCTTGAAGAGTCCTGGCAGGTAGGGATAACGCTCAAGGGCACAGTGCGTAAGGCCCCCGGTGAAGCACTGGAAAGTCTCTATCGCTATTTCCATGACCCGCAGACCCCGGAATTAGCTGTCGGCGATGTTTTGCTCGACGCTTTGGCTCAGGGGCACATCCAGGCTGGTGATGTGCTGCATAGTCGGGCCAATTGGAGAGTAATCAGCGACGGTTACCTGAAGCATTGCAGCGACCCGTCGTTCATCAATTATTTCTGGACACTGCGCACCATGCAGTCGCCACTGTTGATGCTTGCCGAGGCGGCTCGTCGCATGCCGCGAGCCCGTGCGTTGCATGCTATCTCTACCGGTTATGCCGGGCTGCTTGGCTGCATCCTCAAACGCCTGTGGCAGTGTGATTTTCTGCTCAGTGAGCATGGTATCTACACGAAGGAGCGCAAGATCGATCTGGCGCAGGCCGGCTGGATTGCGGAAAACCCGGATGAGGCACTGAGCGGCGGTCTGGACAGCGGTAGTGGCTATATCCGCACACTTTGGATCCGATTTTTCGAGAGGATTGGCTTGCTTGTGTACCGCAGTGCCAATCCGGTGATATCGCTGTATGACGGCAATCGACAGCGGCAGATCCAGGATGGTGCCGATCCGGTGCGTACCCGGGTGATTCCTAACGGTATTGACCTGCAGCGCTGGGGGGAAGTAGTGGCTAATCGACCGCCGGGCATTGCTCCAGTGGTTGGATTGATCGGCCGGGTTGTTCCGATCAAGGATCTTAAGACCTTCATCCGTGCGCTGCGCGGTGTGATCAGTGCCATGCCCGAAGTCGAGGGTTGGATAGTCGGCCCCGAGGATGAAGACCCTGACTACGCCGCAGAATGCCGCAGCCTGGTTGCCAGTCTGGGCCTGGAAGGCAAGGTGCACTTCCTCGGTTTCCAGAGCATCCAAGAGATCCTGCCTAAGCTCGGCGTAATGGTACTGACCTCGATCAGCGAAGCCCAGCCACTGGTGATTCTCGAGGCCTGGTGCGCTGGCACACCGGTCGTCAGCAGCGATGTGGGTTCATGTCGCGAGTTGATCGAGGGCGGTGAGCCCGAAGATCGAGCACTGGGCATGGCTGGAGAAGTGGTGGCCATTGCCGATCCGCAGGCAACTGCCCGTGCCATTCTCAGCCTGCTGCGCGATCCGCAGCGCTGGCAGGCGGCCCAGGCCAGTGGCCTGGCGCGCGTTCGACGTTACTACGGTGAGGCGCTGATGCTACAGCGTTATCGTGACCTTTATCGAGCGGCTACGGAGAAGAATTGAGATGGCCGGTATTGGTTTCGAATTGCGCAAGATCCTCTCGCGCGACTCCTATACATCGACCTTGCGTGCCTATGTCTATGCCGGCCTGATCAGCTCGGGGCCCTGGGTGCTGTCGATCATCAGTGTCATGCTGATTGGTTTTCTCAGCATTGGCGTAGTCATCCCCGATACCTTGGTGCGGCAGTTTCTGGTCAGTGTGACGTATCTGATGGCCACATCTCTGGTTGTCACCGGTGGCTTGCAGCTGTTCTTCACCCGCTTCATTTCCGACCGTCTGTTCGAGCGGCGCTACGACATGATCCTGCCCAACCTGCTGGGTATCCTTCTGATCGTGACGGTCGCTGCTGGGCTTCTGGCTTTTGTGTTACTGGCAACACTGTTCGATGAGCCTTTTGTCTACCGCCTGCTGATGCTTTCCAACTTCGTGGTGCTCTGCAACCTATGGCTGGTGATCATCTTCCTGTCGGGCATGAAGGCCTACAATCGCATCCTGCTGGTGATGCTCGCGGGATACACACTGATGGTGGCGAGTGCTTTTGTGCTGCGTGCCTGGAAGATGGAGGGCCTGCTGCTGGCCTTGCTGATTGGTCACGCGAGCCTGCTGTTCATGTTTCTTTATGACATCCTGCGCGAGTACCACTCCGACCGGCTAATTGCCTTCGATTTTCTTGATCGCAGCAAGATCTTTGTGAGTTTGCTAGGCACTGGCCTTTGCTACAACTTGGGCATATGGGTCGACAAGTTCATCTTCTGGTACAACCCGGCCACCTCGGATCAGATGATCGGGCCTATGCGTGCCTCGATCCTGTACGACCTGCCGATTTTCATCGCCTACCTGGCGATCATCCCCGGTATGGCGGTTTTCTTAGTGCGTATCGAAACCGACTTTGCCGAGTGGTATGAGCGCCTGTTCGGCGCTATTCGTGACGGCGAGACACTGCAACATATCGGTCAGCTTAAAAACGAGATGACGCTGGCGATCCGTCAGGGTCTGCTGGAAATCTGCAAGGTGCAGGGGCTGACAATCCTGCTGGTCCTATTGCTGGCGCCTAACCTGCTGGAATGGTTGGGCATGTCGCATTACTACCTGCCGCTACTTTATGTCGACCTCGTTGGAGTCAGTGTGCAGGTGGTGTTTATGGCGTTGCTCAACGTGTTCTTTTATCTCGACAAGCGAGCCGTGGTGCTGGAACTGTGCCTACTATTCGTGGTGCTCAATGCCTTGCTGACTTTGCTCAGTCAGCACATGGGGCCGAGCTTCTTCGGCTATGGCTTTACCCTGTCGCTGCTGTGCTGCGTGCTGCTCGGGCTGGGACGCC
>JACCDZ011281396.1_pt1 | contig 12516 bp, 14 predicted proteins | sample 7449551 | NCBI WGS metagenome assembly JACCDZ01 (sample SAMN15323452, study PRJNA562643) | freshwater metagenome | isolation source: river surface water | place: USA:Blue River Watershed | collected 2017-08-18
AGAATTACAATTGCATATGCACCTATAATTTGTTTTATTGCTTTTTGCAATGCTACATCTAAAGTTACATCTTCTGTGTTTTTGATATTATCAACAAGATGGACTATTGTTTCTGTATCAGTTTGTGATGTAAATATATATCCACGTTTTTCTAAAATATCTCTTAAAACTTTATAATTTTCAATTATTCCGTTATGAACCAATGAAAAATTATTTTCACGGGATATATGTGGATGTGTATTTTCAATTGTAACATTTCCATGAGTTGCCCATCGATTGTGTCCAATGCCGATGGTGCCATTAACATTTAAATTTTCGTTTGATATTTTTGATACAAGATTATTTAATTTTCCAACGGATTTGATTGTATTTATATAACCATCTTGTAAAATAGAAATACCTGCGCTATCATAACCACGATATTCTAAATATTTTAAACATTCTATTAAAATCGGATAAACTTGACGATTCCCTAAATACGCGATAATTCCACACATTTATTTATATAATAAATGTACAAAACTATATATATAATAATTGTAGTTGTTATATGTTTATCGATGACGAATATATATTTGACAAATGATAATTCATTTGCATTTGCGAAAGTTGTGGTAAAAGGTCCAACAACTACCCAAAATTTGAGTTCATTACAACAAAGTGTTTTAAACAAATGGTTATCATCACCCAAGTCAATTCCTCAAAAAGTTATCACCAAATTACCACCACCAATTGCTCAACAATTAAGTTCTGGTAAACAAGTTGCAGGATTATCAACATATTTAATGGATTACATGTTATCTGTTAAACCACAACAAGTATATAACGCAAATTTGCATAAATGGGTAACAGCATTACCTGATTATCTTTAATTTATTTGGACGGGGGTGGTGGTATAATTCCCTTTTGTACTAATAGTGTTAATGCAGTATTAGTATCACCTATAGGTGGACAACCTCCTGGTGAACCTGCTTCTCCACCCCCATCTCCTCCACCACCTTTTCCTCCACCTCTACCACCTTTTCCTCCACCTCTCCCTCCGCCTCTGCCACCTTTTCCACCACCCATTCCATGACCTCCACCACCTTTTCCGCCCATTCCTCCTCTACCACCTTTTCCTCCACTTTTACCACCTTTCATTGCCATAAAATGAAAATCTATTTTTGGAGATGTGTATTGCAGTATAAATATATTGATTGTGATAATAACAGCTATAATAAGTACTATACACGTATGCATTTTATTAGTTGTAAAAACTTTAAAAATGAAATTGTATTTTTAGACGGTTAAATATAATTATAATACACTATAACACGATGACGAATATTATGATTACATCGATGCTTATCAGCACTATTGGTGCTGTTGCGATGATTCCACCTCCCCCTTTAGTTTCTACTACTACCGACGTAGTAGAAACGTCATATACAGATGAACAAATTACAAATTATATCCCACAGTATAATTGTGGGTATTCAAATGTAAATTTCGATACGTCTCTCAACACGTTTCAACCTAATGATACAATTTGGTTTTATTATGGTGACGATACGTCTAATTGCGAACAGCCGAATAGTGGTACACCTTGTAAAGGGTCAATGTTGATGACTGGTAATTATGGAAATTATTTTGGATATCTACCTTACAGTGTGTGGTATGATTTTTCTAATTTTGGTAAAGATGGTGATGATTATTGGGTTGTAACATTGCGTTATAATTATAATGGTGGTCAAACATCAATTACCGATGTGATTCCATGTGATGGTTTTGAATATGTAACACAACTTACACGTTGCATGTTTGATGAACAACTTTACAATTTTGAATTTTTCAAATATTATCAATTTTTCTTTTATACAACTTGCACATACAATTTCGAAACACAATTGGTAAATTTCAATCTAGATCAAGAATCTAGGACATGTACTGGCACTGATGGAAATGTAAATATTAATCGTTTTAATCTAGCTGGTTTCAGTGATTGGTATCCATTTACTTCTGTTATCGGAAGTGATGAAAATGCATTTTGTCCTGATTGTCGCCCAACTACAACAGTTGAACCGCCTGCAACTACTACACCATGTGAAACAAGTACAACAGAACCAGTACCAGTGCCAACAGAACCAGTACCTAAACCATGCCGTTCGTGTGGAAATGGTGATATTACAATCAGTGTTCAGGTAAATTAGTTGAAACTACATCTTTTGTAAAGATGTAAGTTAATAAATAAAAACGTGTATACGATATAAATAATTTGTCCGAGTCGTCTTGTTTGGTATTGTAATTTAAAACAAATTACAATACTAGTTTGCAATTTAAACAATTTGATTATTACAAAAAATAGATAATTATTTAGCCATAGCACTGAGTAAAAGTTTGTTTTCAGTTGTTGATTTAACTGTAGCTGCAGTTAAATATTGAACAATTGTAAGAATAACAAACGCCCACATTAATTTCGTATCAATGATTTTTTCACTGCATTTATAGATTGCTTTGAAAATTATATAGTAAAGTACTACCATAAATGCAAAGGATAATAGATTAAACCATTGCGAACCTAATAATAAATTGCTTAAACTATTTAATGTTTCTTTGTCAGATACGATACTAGTTTTAAGTGTATTGGTAATTTTAATAATGTTTTCTTTGACAAGGGTTTCATATAATTGATGTCCATGGATAAAGACTTGAAGTAATAAAAAGATTATTACAAATATTTGTCCAGCTTTAGGGACAGTTTTACATTTTGGTACACGGATAATGATAAACGCGGCTAGAGCGATCCATATCAGTGTTACTGTAGCATAGAACAATACATTTAATGACGTCATTTTATTATTATACTGTAAAAAAATTAGTATACCATAAAACGATTTCTATTGATTTGATCTCCATATTTTGAAATAATATCTTCACGATGGTATTGTGTATCAATAGTTGCTGGATTACAATTTAAATACTTGTATTTACAAAATTTTGGTATTCTTTCCGATATTCTCCACTGTGTTTCATTTGGGGATTTAAAATAATGACATTTAGATTTACCTAATAACCCAAGTGTTGGTCCAAAATACGGATCAAAAGCTGTTTCATCTGTTTGATATAAAATTAAACCCAAATCAACATCATTATAATTATTATAAATACGTGGTTTCATTTTATATTCATCTGTGTATATATTTGTATCTGGACAACCAAATTCAACATATGGTTGCACATCTAAATTTTTACGTTCACCAGTAGCAAAATTTCTTAATCTAGCGTCATGACAATTATCATCTCCAGATGCTCTTTTCAATCCGGGTATATTTAATACAGAAGAGTTTGTATACGCATACATTTATTGTTGTTAAAATTATTAAAATGAATTGTGTAAATTATAAATAAAATAATATTAATACTATTACTCGACATGATGGAGGATAAAAATCAGTTGATATTGTATAAAGAATTAAAATATACACCATTGCATACATCTTACAAAACACAAATGAATATATATTGGAAATTGATGATTAATATTAACAATTTAATTTCAGATTCTTATTGTGGAATTATGACAGATTTACAGACAGTATTTTTAGGAGAATTGGTTAAAAATATGAATAAAACATTTCACAATTATTTAAAAGGGAGTTCATCTGCATTAAATACGATAAAACGGATGAAATCAAATATTATGTTGTATAATGATTTCATTGTATTTTCACACGAACCTCAAATTGTAAAATATATACCAAGATTGTATCTTGTAAATAATGAGGTGTATAAATTAGGAGGTATTTCTGATTGGAAACAACGTGTTAAATTATATAATCCACGGCTTGTTTATGAATTACTTTGATTTAAATAATTGTAATAAAATATAAAATGGATTTTAAACAATTGGTTAATTGGCATTTTACAAATCAAGTATTAAATGGTACTAAAAGGTCCCCGGCTAGACAAATATTTTTAGGATTTTTAGGATTACAACTTATTGATGTATTAGTAGGTAATTTAAACAGTTTAGGTTCAGTAATGAAAAATGCAATTAATTTATATGTTCAACATCGTCTTAAATCTATGGAATTGCAAAAATTGGTAAAAACACCATATACTGCGCATATCGAATTTCATAGAGATTATTCAAATACAGATGAAACACAAACATATGTAGATGCAATTATACATCATATATCACAATTAAATTCAGTTATAAAATTACAACGACGTAAAATTTATCTTGTGAATAGTAAAGATGAATTTGAAATTACAAAAGATATTAAAGGACGTGTTAAAAATATTGGTATAAAAGATAATGCAATTTTTGAAATTGTATTTGAAATTTATTCCTATACATTAACACTTGGAAAATTAAGAGAATGGGCTGATGGATTATATGAAATATATAAGATGGATTTACAAATGGGATTTGGTAAACATAAGTTTTATTTTAATCATAAAATTGGTGGTTCAATGACAAATGCGTTGGAATCGCAACATCTTATTTTCGATATGAATAAATTTGAAACCAATAAAAGTTTATCCAATTTATTTGGTGAACAAATTAAAAGTGTAAATACGCGTATACAAATGTTTCAAAACGATAAAGAGTGGTATGAATCAAAGGGTATTCCATATACTCTAGGTTTACTTTTACATGGTATACCAGGATGTGGAAAAACATCACTTATTAAAGCTATTTCTAAAGATACCCAACGTCACATCTTGAATATTAAATTATCACCCAATATAACATTGACACAGTTACGTAATTTGTTTTATTCGGATAAAATCAAAGTATTTACAGATGTAAATACACCTCCAAGATATATTACAATACCAATGGATCAACGTATATATGTAATGGAAGATGTTGATTGTTTAACTACAATATTGAATCAACGAAATAATTATACAGAAGAGGAAAAATTAAGTGATGAAGATGTACGTAATATTAAAATGTTGGGTAAAGAAAGATGGCAACAAATGAAAAACTTAAATACGGATAAAATTGTATTGAGTGATATTCTAAATATTATAGATGGTGTATTGGAAACTCCAGGTAGAATATTGATATTGACATCAAATTTTCCAGAAAAATTAGATACAGCTTTGCTTAGACCTGGTCGTATTGATTTAATTGTCAATTTCAAAGAATGTAATGCGACACAATTACAAGAAATGTTTGAACACTTTTATAATACGAAATTCACATTTGATTATTCGCTCATAGAAAATGTTCATACGCCTGCATATGTTCAAGAAATATTTTTAAGATATATGCGTGATCCATATAAAGCATTTTCTTTTCTTTATGAACAACGAGGTGAACAATACAATAATAATACCACTATTGTAGAAAATTATTCGAATGAAATCACTGAACAAAATACAATGATTATTGAAAAAGAAAAAGAGTTTCAACAAAATGTTCAACACAAGTTACTTCAAGATGTGATGAATAATGAAGAACTCTTAAAACATGAAGGTATAGAAACTGAAGAAAATTCATTATTTTTTTCTCCCATGAATAATGATTCATATTTAACAACATCTAAATCATGGGGAATTCCTAAACCAATTCGAAATATAAATCGATATTAAAAATTACTTAAAGAATGTGATGTAAATAATAAAATGAATGGGACATTTCAGTCTAATTTTTACCCTGCAGTTTTAGTTTCTGGTAGCATTTCTTTAAATTTAACTGCTATGGAAGCATCAATTACTTATGGTGGGTGGTATTATTACGGAACGACAACAAATTTTACAATTTTAAATCATACAGATACAACCGCGTCATTAAAAAGTAAAGATTCAGAACAAACTATGGAATTAAATTTCTTTCAAGATTCTGCATGTATTAAAGGAGAATATAAATCTATGATTCCAAGTGATACTGGAAATTTTTTCATCGCAAAATAAATTTAAATTAGTTGATTAATTAATTTAAATTTAGCAAGTTCCACAGCGCGTTTTAGAACCAGCAGCCGTTGTGCTTACCATGCAAGGTGAGCGACCTTGGGGGACATATTGTGATTGCCACCGGGGGAAACGACCACATGGTGATTTACGACCACACGGTGAACTGGCATTCTTACCCATCCACCATTTACCACCATGGTGACCATGATGTTTACCACCGAAAGGATGGCCGTGGTTGGCCGTTTCCTTAAGTTTAGGTGACCATTTACCAGCACCTAATGGTGAAGTAATACGACACGGTGGACGGGTGAGATGCCAATTGTATAGCATACCACATGGCAGCTGCGATTGTTGTTTGCCACATGGTGACATAGGTTTGGGACGACCACACGGTGAACACGGTTTCTTGACAACTTTGACCGGATGTTGTTTCTTTTCAAATTCATACGTAACTGGAACTTGATTGTATTTAACTTCCTTGCGGATCTTTTCAAATACAACCGGATGTTGGTCAAGTACATATTTGACACAAGGTACCGGAACAGTCTTGTATGAGGTATCACAACCTTCAAAATGCTTGGGTGAACCTTTGTGACCTGGGCTAACGATAACTGGTGAAAGAGGAATTGGACGGGGAGTTCGTGGAACTGGACGCGGTGATCCCGGAAGAGGACGAACAATTGGTGATCCCGGAAGAGGACGAACAATTGGTGAACCCGGAAGAGGACGAACAATTGGTGAACCCGGAAGACGAACAATTGGTGAACCCGGCATAGGACGAACAGGTGAACCAGGGCGAGGGGTAACACGAGGAGAACCCGGACGAGGGGTAACACGAGGAGAACCCGGACGAGGGGTAACACGAGGTGAACCTGGACGAACCTTGATCGGTGTCATTTTCGGTGTCATTTTGGGTGAACCCATTTTGGGTGAAACAGGTGTAACCTTATTATCAGCATAAAACCACATTTTATTTGTTTATAGAAAAAAAATAATAATTTAAAAGATTTTATTTAAATACGATTTGTTAAATTTTGAATTTCCAATAAAAGAATCACAGAAAGTAATTCATAATTAATCGAATAAGGTTGTCCATTTTTATCCAATTGAACAATTTCTGGAAAATATTTATATACTTCTTCGGCTATAAGACCAATTTGTTTTCTATCATCATTTTTAAAATTGTATTCTACAGGTTGTAACTTCATTAGATTTGATACATAATCAGGCTCAATATCGATAATATTTGTTTTAAAACGTTCAGAAGAGACTTGTGGACCAATTTGTCCAGTTACATTATCGTAAAGTAACACAGTACCAGCATTATTATTAAGTAAATTTTTTATAGTATAAAATGAATTGTCTGGTTGATTTGGAATACCGGCATTATAACCAAGTGCGATAGCATTCATGCCTAAACCAGTCATACCAGCTCCATATCCAATAGCAATAGAACCTGCACCTTGTGTATCATTACCTGCATATGCACCTATAGCAATACAACCAGTTTGTTGTGAGGTTTCACCTGCAAAACTACCAATTGCAATAGAATAATCGTTTTGATTGTCATTTCCAGCATTATTTCCGATCGCAACACATTCTTTTCCCTGTTGAATTTCCCCACTATAACTACCTATAGCTACACTATTCTCAGATTGTATAGAATTTCCAGCAAAATATCCCACAGCAACACTTAAATTACCTTGTTCATTTGCAGCTGCTTCGTAACCAATTGCCACTGCTCCATTCCCTTGTAAATTATACCCACTTTCATAACCTATTGCAATAGAATCACCACCTTGTATAGTATTTCCACTTCCATAACCAATTGCAATTGAAGAATATCCTTGTGAATGAACTGCACTTTGATAACCTATAGCTATACCATAATCATTTTGTTTTGAATAACCCGCTTGATAACCTAATGATATTGTACTCGATCCTTGCCCAGTATATCCTGATTCTATACCAATTGCAATAGAACCAGTACCTTGAAAATTATAACCAGCATGGTCTCCAATTGCAATAGAACCAAATTGTTGGTTTTTATTTCCTGCAAAACTTCCAATTGCTAATGATTCTTCATTTTGATCAAGTTCACCTGCATTTTTACCTATACTAATTCCTTTTTGATTAGTTGAACCAGCAAAATTACCAATAGCAATACTTTCTTGATTTTGATTGGTCGAACCGGCAAAATTTCCGATAGCAACAGCATATGTCCCTTGAGAGGTGTAACCACTGTGATTTCCAATACTAATAGCGTATTCTTGTTGATTAATTTGACCTGATTGATATCCAATTGCTACAGTATATTCTGCGTTATTTGGCCCAATTGAATCAACATGATATCCTAAAACAATAGAGGTTGCATCAGGTGTACTGTTTATATTTTCTGCTATACCAACACCAAATTGTGTTGGGTAATATGTATATGGTTCTCGTAAAATATTTATAGTTTCTGTAAATGGCATATCGGGGTAAAAACCTGTTGAAGAATAATTTCCAAAATAACCCGTTCCATTATAATATATTTCTTCTATAGGTCCAGATGGACCTGTCGCACCAGTTGGACCTGTTGAACCATCAAGAGCAGGAGGACCAGTGGGACCAGTGGGTCCTTGAGGACCAGTTGAATAGATAGTTCCAGCGAAAATAGTTAAACCATTAGTAAGTACAAAGTATAACATATTATTTTCGCCAACAAATGCATATTTAATACCGACACCAGCAGGTCCGGTATTACATGGTAAACATTTCAATGATACTGGAAAACATGTATTTGCAGTAGTTAATATATTTAAATTACAACATGAATCCATAGTAATATATTTTATCCCTATACCAGTTGCACCAGTTGGACCAATAGACATTTATTTTAACAATTCTTACGAAGAAATGTATAAATAAATGTCATTTAAAATAGATAATTATACACCGTCGATAAATTTAATTATGGATACTGAATATATATGTAAATCATGTGGTGGTGGAGGTAATGGAAATTACACTGGAACTGGATTTTTTGGTCAATTTGGAACCGTGTCAATAAATGGTGCTATAGATTTATTGCGCCAACCAAGTACATATTATCCAACTCAATTTGGATTGGGATTAGGAACAACAGGTGCCGACCCAAGTACGATTATTATAGGTAATCACGTTGATTCTACTGGACCAAATTGTTTGGAAAATTCTGTAAATATCGGTATTAAAACTGGTCAAATTGACCAAAGTTCTAATGCTATTGCAATCGGATTTAATTCGGGTTACAATTCTCAACAATTATATGGAACTTCCATTGGCTATCTTATGCTTATCACAAAGTATTGACACTAACTGCGAATGATATTGTTGATATAAGAATGAGATGCACATCTTCAAATACTAGAATTTTAACATTTTATAATGTTAATTTAGTGTGTATGGGTTGTTGTACAAATTATTAATCAAAAATTCGTTTAAAAGATGTAAAAAATCAATATAAATAAAAATTATGAAATTATATTCAATTATTAGTAATTCTTGTGTAGGTTTTGAAATACATCGAAAATTATATCCAAATCATAAATATTTAAATCCACTTATCGGTTCTTGTGTTTATAATGATGAACAATTTTTAGATTTTGCTGAAAGATACGACACATTTAAACATATGAACATGGTTGAATGTAAACATGTTCCGACTTTTATACCACTACCTCATCCATCTGTTGATCCAAATCATCCAGTGTGTACATGGGGATGTTTAGATATACATTGGATACACGAAACTAATTTACAAACATTATTGAACAAATTTCAAACAAGATTGGAACGTGGAAAATATGTTGAACCACTTTTTATCATGTCAACTACAGAAATGTTTCAAGGTCGTAGAGATGATTTAATCAAACGATTTGTTAAATTGCCTCACAAATCTATACTAATTACAGACGAACCTAAAGATTTGGAATTACAATGTGATCAAAATCATACAATTCTTTTACTTCAAGGAACCTCAACTCAACCAAATATTATAAATACAGTTATTGCACATGCATCAACATCTTCATTATTCAACTAATTTTAAATGATTACATTTAAAATTAAATGTTTATTTTTGCCCTAGATGGGGATCGAACCCATGACCTTCGCGTCACTTGCAAGCCTCAAATGCTGTTATATAAGCACGACGCTCTAGACCAACTGAGCTACTAAGGCTGTTTTTATATATTATATCCCTCTCTTTAAATCATAATAACATTCATTTATATGATTTACATCTAATGGGTTAACATATTCAATATCATTAAACATGAAAAAGAATGAATGTAAATTAGTCATCTTCTTGACAGATTCGATTTTTTTTAAACGATTTGAATTAATATACAAGTGTTTCAAATTTGTCATTTTATACAAATTTTTAGGTAAAATTGTGACATAATTTACACTAAAATCTAAAACTTCAAGATTGACAAGATTATTTATAATATTAGGAAGTTTAACCAGTCGATTAGATGCAATTGACAATCTTTTTAAAGTTGTAATATTACATAAAGTTGGTGGTAATTTACGAATTCTATTTCCAATTAAAAATAATTTTTGCAAATTTATCATACCGTGACAAGTATTTGGTAAACATGTTATATAATTATTTGATACGTCTAATACTCTTAGATTTGTTAATTTACCAATTTCATTTGGTAAAATTTCCAATAAATTAAACATTAGCGTTAATTTTCTCAAATTAATCATATTTCCTATATCTTTATCTAAAAATTTAAGCATATTATTATGTAATTGAAATTCACACAAATTATACAATTTGTAAAATGATAAAGGTAACATTTCTATATAATTTCCATTTAATTTCAATATTTGTAATTGTGTCAGTTTATTACAAAAATCGGAAATGGTATGAATTTCATTATTAGATAAATTCAAAGATTTTAATTTTGATAAATTGTACAATTTATCAGAAATATTATTTATACGATTGAATTGCAAATCCAAATCTTTTAAATTTACAAGTGTTTCAATAGAATCTGGTATTTCAGTAATCAAATTATCATTTAATTTTAGTACTTCAAGATTTGGTAAATTCTTAATATTTTCAATATTCTTTATACGATTATAACTCAAATTCAAATGTTTTAAATTCTCAAGTATGTAAATTTGTGCTGGAATAATTTCAATTTCATTATATGACATTTTTAATTTCTGCAAATTTTGACATACCATAACTGATTCTGGTATCATTTCAAAATTATTATTATTAAGTAAAAGTGTTTGTAAAGTTAATGGTAAAATAGGTAAATTTGACAAATGATTATAACTTGTATTCAAATGATATAATTGTTTCAAATCAAATTGTATATCAAAATTACTAATACACGCATTCATACAAATAATACCTGTTATTTTATCTCGATATTCTCTCACAATTGAGATGTCATCTCGCATAATAATATACATATTAGGGCAATATTTTTTTAACCAATTGTCAATATTTTCTTGATTATCTTTATAATCACATGAACATATTGTAACAACATCACTTATAAAAATATATCTACTCAATTCGTACCATTTTTTACACACCATTGTACATTTTAATTTTGTTTGGAAATCAAGATGAGACAATATTTTAATCATACAATCTGCATTTATTTCCTTCATTGTTAATGGTAGTGGTAAATATGTGTATTACACAATTTAAATCATTCATTTTTTAAAAAATTCCTGAACTTGCTGTTCAAGATTTTATCGTAATAATGGAAAATATATGTGAACATTTGAGATGTCATCTCGCATAATTATAGACATGTTAGGGCGATATTTTTTTAACCAATTATCAATATTTTCTTTATTATTTTTATAATCACATGAACATATTGTAACAACATCACTTACGTTATTTTCAAAAATATATTTACTCAATTCATACCATTTTTTACATACCATTGTACACTTTAATTTTGTTTGAAAATCGAGATGAGATAATATTTTAATCATACAATCTGTATTTATTTCTTCCATTGTTAATAATGATAGTAGTAAGTGTGTATTATACAATTTAAATCATTCATTTTAAAAATTTTGTTTTAAAGAAACACAAGTTTATATATAAAAACATTCGTTATCCTTCGTGGCGCAATTGGCAGCGCGTTCGGCTGTTAACCGAAAGATTTGGTGGTTCAAACCCATCCGAAGGAGTTTTAAAATTGTCTATTTTTAAAACTCGTAATTCAGATTGAATAAAATTTAAAAATGAATGAACTAATACAATAACATTTTTAGTTTTAAATGACACATGATGGCGGTCGAATTAATTAAAACACAACTTTATAAACCATTTCCACCGAGAGTCGGATGTGCATATCCATTTTTAGTAAAAATTCAAGATATTTGCGGAGAAACAGAATACATACTTTGGAAAAAATCGTACAATTATAATTTACAAAATGACGATGAATATCGTATTGGTATTTTTCACGTATTAAATTATAATTCAATTTATTTTGATCAAGTTGTCAACAATTTTCCATTTCCTATAGATTTACAAGAAATGAAAAATTATAAAACACAGTTGGGAAAATATACAATAACTGTTATATTTGAAAC